>ERZ1031329.83-NODE-83-length-31439-cov-8.948573_pt1 | contig 31439 bp, 28 predicted proteins | sample MGYA00518053_ERZ1031329 | MGnify/ENA primary metagenome ERZ1031329 (study PRJEB33718, sample SAMN03159840) | human skin metagenome | collected 2014-02-25 | study: EMG produced TPA metagenomics assembly of the PRJNA266117 data set (Human skin bacterial metagenome and... | reverse complement strand
CTCTTCGTCGGCAGCGTCAGATGTGTATAAGAGACAGGAGTAAGGCCGCGCCCTGGCGCTTGCTCAGCCCCTGCAGCGGGACGAGGTCGCAGGCGCCGTCGCCGTGCTTGGTGTAGAAGCCGGTGACAGCCTCCGCGGCGTGATCTGTGCCGATGACCAAAGCGCCGTCAACACCCGCCACTGCGTACTGGGCAATCATGCGCATGCGGGCCTTAATATTTCCCTTGTTGAAGTCGCTGATAGCGCTGCCGGCTAGGGCATCAGTGACCTGGGCGGTCATCGCGGCGGTGGCCGGTTCGATATCGATAGTTAGCCTTTGGTCAGGCTGAATGAATTGCAGTGCCACCTGTGCGTCGTCCTCATCGGCCTGCACGCCGTGGGGGAGGCGAATGGCAATGAAGGTGGCATCCTCGCCGCCGTCGCGAAGCTTTTCGGCGGCCAACTGCGCCAAGCGGCCGGCCAGCGTGGAGTCCTGCCCGCCGGAGATGCCCAGCACGAATCCCTTGGCGTGAGCGGTGCGGAAGTAATCGCAGAGAAAATCTACTCGGCGGTTAATTTCCGCGGCGGCATTGATGGTGGGCTGGACGTGGAGGTCATTAATAATCTCCGACTGGAGGGGGTGTGGGAAATCCTGTGTGCCTACTGGTGTCATGAGCCTCACTCTACCGCTAGTTCAGGACAGGAAAAGGGATGATTTTCCTGCCAGAAGAGTGCCAAAACTCTCATCTTTATCGAGTAAGTGCTGTTCGGATAGGGGGTCTTTGGCCGGACGGTGGCAAGATTTCCAGCGTGAGTACAACCGAACAGAATAAGACTGGACCGAACCGGGAAACCACCACAACTCGGTCGATAGCCGTGGCTATCATCGCCGCTCTGGGCGGCCTCCTCTTTGGTTACGACACCGGTGTCATCTCGGGCGCGCTGCTGTATATTCAGCGCTCTTTTGAGCTGACTCCAGGACAGGAGTCCACTGTTACCGCCATGCTCTTGGTCGGTGCGGCTATCGGTGCGTTCCTAGGTGGTCGCGTAGCGGACTCCCTGGGGCGCCGTGGCACCATCCTGCTCGGAGCGGTCGGCTTCATCATCGGCAGCATCTGGTGTGCTTTCGCTACTAGTGCGTTTTCTCTGGGCGCTGCGCGTACTTTGCTCGGCGTCTGTATCGGTGGTGTTTCCATCGTCGTACCGATGTACATCTCCGAAATGGCACCACCGCATGTGCGTGGACGCCTGGTGAGCCTGAACTCGCTGATGATTGTGATTGGTCAGCTGGTGGCGTTCCTCACCAACTCCGCCCTAGCCTCCTCCGGTAACTGGCGACTCATGCTTGGCTTCGGTGCCGTCCCCGGCATCGTGCTGCTCATCGGCATGCTGGTTTTGCCTGACACGCCGGCTTACCTCGTCCGTCGAGGTCAGGAGGGCAAGGCGCTGGCAGTGCTGCGTCAGATGCAGGGGAGTCAGGCGACGTTGGCTGAGGTTGCCGTTGGTGAGGCGTCGTCAAGCGCCGATCAGCGTGCGGCAGAACGCCAGGCTTTGAAGACCCCATGGGTGCGGCGCACCGTCATCATTGCGATGTTGATTGGCGTCACACAGCAGGTCACGGGCGCGAACGCGATTATGTATTTCGCGCCGACGATGATGAACAAGGTTGGCTTGTCGACGGAAAGCTCTGTCTATACCTCCATCATCATCGGTATCGCCTCGGTGATTTCGTGTGCAATTGGTATGAGCATCATTGACCGCATTGGTCGTCGGCGAATGCTGATTATCGGTTTGGTGGGCTGTGCGAGCTCGCTGCTCGTGCTGGCGCCCGTCTATGGTTTGTCGAGTAACTCTTCGACGGGGGCCATGATGTCGCTTCTGCTGATGACTGTATTTATCGTGTTTCAGCAGGCGGCTGTGTCGGTGGCGACCTGGCTCCTGATTTCCGAGATCATCCCGACAGAGGCCCGTGGCCTGGGTATGGGGCTGGCAGGGCTCGCGCTATGGGTTGCGAACTGGTTTGTGGCGCAGGCTTTTCTTCCGATGGTGGATGCTGTCGGTGGTGCGTGGTCGTTCATCTTCTTTGCCGCCACGGGCGCAATTGCGCTGGTATTCACCGTCAAGGCGGTGCCGGAGACCTCAGGTAAGACGCTTGCCGAGGTCCGCGAGTACATGATTGCTGCTGCCAAGTAGAGAAGTGGAAGCAGCTGCAACGTGGGGAGTCGCGATCTTGGGGTTGACTGTGAAAGAACATGTTTCCCCCGGATTTTTGGAGTTATTCCGCTTATTAGGTAGTATGGCAACTCGTGTCGTAACGCATACTCTTTGATATTTCTTCGGATTATCAGGAAGGGTGCGTTGCCAGGCAGTCACTGGGGTGATTGTCCGGGGAGAGTGCAGTGTGCACATTCCCGTTTCGGAGCCGAGTAGAAAGGAGCGCCCGAATGAAGGTCCGCAAGTCCCTTCGGTCGCTGAAGAACAAGCCGGGCGCTCAGGTCGTGCGCCGTCGTGGCAAGGTCTACGTGATCAACAAGAAGGAGCCGCGCTTCAAGGCCCGCCAGGGCTAAGCCTTATTTAGGCTAGCGCGAAGCAAATAGCTTCCTCATTTATTGCCGAAACCGCAATCTGAAGTCGCAGTTTTACTGTGGCTGAAGGTTGCGGTTTTTGGTTTTTGGAGGGGGTAGGTTCAGGCGGTTATTGCGTTTATGGCTGGCGGCGGTGGGGCGATGGAAGTTACTGACTACGCTTATGTCAAAAATGGCCCGAAAAATGGCTTGAAAGTGTCATAAACTCGCACAGTTTCACATTTGCAGCCCGTGTTCACTTTTGCAGCCCGCGATATTTGCGATTGCTGCTGAATCCGAAGTTGGGTAGGGGAGGGGGCAGGGCAGGGCAGGGACACTGTGGCGCGTGGTATTGGTGTGATTGGCCTCGAGCCGTCTTGCAGTAATTGGTTTAACCAAAATGGACCGATAGTTGTTTTTCTACGATTTTCTAGAATTTTTAGCGTGAAATTACAAGGTTGTGGTGCGTCTGTGTACAACATCTTGTGCGCCAGAGATCTCCGAACAGGGAATACCATGGTTGTGAGTACTACATCTAGTATGACTAGAGTTTTCTAGGCACCAAGTGTAGTGTTTTCGATGTCGAGCCAAGGATAGCTAAAAGGGCCTGTCTGCCACCCGTACTCGGTTTCTCATGAACCCCGGGAGCTTTCGGTCATTCAACCAATCCGCTGATTCCTCGGCCGCTTCCGTTGTTTGTATGAAGTCGATCCGATTCATTGGTCTTACCCAAAGCCAGAAAGTTTGTGAGAGTCATGGTTACCGTTTACAGCAAGCCTGCATGTGTCCAGTGCCGCGCTACCACTCGTGCCCTCGATAAGGCTGGAATTGCCTACGATATCGTCGACATCACCATGGATGATGAGGCTCGGGATTACGTCATGGCTCTCGGTCATCTCCAGGCGCCGGTCGTTGACACTGGCACTGAGACCTGGTCGGGTTTCCGCCCGGACCGCATCAAGGCTCTCCAGGCAGCTTAAGAACCACACACCTCCCCGCAGATTTCGTTAACCGCACAGGAAACGGAGATTGCGGGGGTTTGCGATGTAAAGGGTGAAGCTCTCATGCTGGTGGTGTATTTCTCCTCGGCGACGGGGAATACACACAAGTTTGTTGAAAAGCTAGGTATCAAAAATGCCCGCATTCCCATCCGTCGTAATGAGCCGGAGCTTATCGTCGATGAGCCCTATGTCCTCATTTGTCCGACTTATGGTGGCGGCGTTTCCATCAGCGGTGGTAACTCAAGGCCAGTTCCTCCGCAGGTCATCAAATTTCTTAATAATGAGCACAACCGCTCTTTCATTCGAGGTGTGATTGCTGCCGGCAATCTCAACTTCGGTGAGGACTTCTGTAAAGCAGGGGATGTCATCTCCTACAAGTGCAAGGTTCCATATCTATATCGCTTCGAGCTGATGGGAACCGACCACGATGTGCGGCGAGTCCGAGAAGGGCTAGAGGAGTTCTTTCACGGTAGAGCCAGCGCTTAAGTTGGCTAGCCTCAGTGTCGAGGGAAGGGGCACTGAGGACAACCGAATGGATACGCTCGCGGAAGCCGTCGTAAAGCGGTGTGCGAGGAAAATAGCTAGATTGGATTGCTCTGGGCAGTGTTTGAACAGACCCTGTGCAGGCAAATGAAGGTTAAAGGAGTCAACGTGTCGGAAATGGGCAAGCAGGTCGCGGAGCCGGTGGGCGAGGACAAGCTGGATTACCACGCGCTCAATGCGCTGCTGAATCTGTACGGTGAAGACGGCAAGATTCAGTTCGATAAAGACCGCATGGCTGCGCGGCAGTTCTTCTTGCAGCATGTCAATCAGAACACTGTGTTCTTCCACAACTTGCGGGAGAAACTCGATTATCTGGTAGAGAACCATTACTACGAGGCCGAGGTTCTGGAGAAGTACGAATTTGAGGACGTCAAGGCACTGTTTAAGCAGGCCTACGCCCACAAGTTCCGTTTTCAGACTTTCCTGGGTGCTTACAAGTACTACACCTCGTACACACTGAAGACCTTCGACGGCAAGCGTTACTTGGAGCGCTACGAAGACCGTGTCTGCATGGTTGCTCTCACGCTTGCCGACGGCGACTTGGGGCTCGCGCAGCACCTGGTTGATGAGATCATCACCGGACGCTTCCAGCCTGCTACTCCTACATTCCTCAACTCCGGTAAGGCCCAGCGCGGCGAGCCGGTGAGCTGCTTCCTGCTGCGTATCGAGGACAACATGGAGTCCATTGGTCGCGCCATCAACTCCTCGCTGCAGCTGTCCAAGCGCGGCGGTGGTGTGGCGCTGCTGCTGAGCAACTTGCGTGAACAGGGCGCTCCGATTAAGCACATCGAGAATCAGTCTTCCGGTGTCATCCCGGTTATGAAGCTGCTGGAGGACTCCTTCTCCTACGCTAACCAGCTGGGTGCTCGCCAGGGTGCTGGCGCTGTCTACCTGCACGCGCACCACCCGGACATCATGCGCTTCCTGGATACTAAGCGTGAGAACGCGGACGAGAAGATTCGCATCAAGTCGCTGTCGCTCGGCGTTGTCATTCCGGACATCACGTTTGAGCTGGCCAAGCGTAACGACGACATGTACCTCTTCAGCCCGTACGATGTTGAGCGCGTCTACGGTAAGCCGTTCGCGGACATTAATATCACTGAGAACTACGCGGATATGGTCGAGGACCCGCGTATTCGTAAGCAGAAGATCAACGCGCGTCAGTTCTTCCAGACCATCGCTGAGATTCAGTTTGAGTCCGGCTACCCGTACATCATGTTCGAGGACACGGTTAACCGCGCGAACCCGATTGAGGGCCGCATTAACATGTCGAACCTCTGCTCGGAAATTCTGCAGGTCAACACGCCGTCGACCTACAATGCGGACCTATCCTACAAGCACGTTGGTGAGGACATTTCCTGTAACCTTGGCTCGCTGAATATTGCGATGACCATGGACTCGCCGGACTTCGGTCGCACTGTCGAGACTGCCATCCGTGGCCTGACTGCGGTCAGTGAGCAGACTTCTATTGACTCGGTGCCATCGATTCGCAAGGGCAATGACGGATCGCACGCGATCGGCCTGGGGCAGATGAACCTGCACGGCTACCTTGGCCGCGAGAAGATTATGTATGGCTCGGAAGAGGGCCTGGACTTCACCAACGCCTACTTCGCAGCAGTGCTCTACGCTGTCTTGCGCGCATCCAACAAGATTGCTCGCGAGCGCGGTCAGAAGTTTGTCAACTTTGAGAACTCCGACTACGCCAGCGGCAAGTACTTCGATAACTTCGATCCGGCAGAGTTCCAGCCGAAGACTCAGCACGTCAAGGAGATCTTCGCGAACTCCACCGCGCACATTCCGGACGCTGAGGACTGGGCGCAGCTGAAGGCCGACGTCATGGAGTACGGCCTGTTTAACCGCAACCTGCAGGCAGTGCCGCCGACCGGTTCGATTTCCTACATCAACAACTCGACTTCGTCGATTCACCCGATTGCGTCTCAGATTGAGATCCGCAAGGAGGGCAAGATTGGTCGCGTTTACTACCCGGCTCCGCACTTGGACAATGACAACCGCGAATACTTCCAGGATGCTTACGAGATCGGCTACGAGAAGATTATTGACACTTACGCGGTCGCTACCAAGTATGTTGACCAGGGACTGTCGCTGACCTTGTTCTTCAAGGACACGGTGAGCACTCGTGACCTCAACCGTGCGCAAATTTACGCATGGCGCAAGGGTATTAAGACTCTGTACTACATCCGCCTGCGTCAGGTTGCGCTGGAGGGTACTGAGGTCGAGGGCTGCGTATCCTGCATGCTTTAAGCAAGCGTGCTTGAGGGCTAGGTATCTAATGCTTTAGCTGTAGCGCATTGAAGGCGCGAGAATTTCCCCGAGTTTTGTCGGGAGGTTCTCGCGCCTTTTTCGTCACTCCACCCAATTGGGAACAAATGTAAATATTACTATTGACGGTTGTAATGCAGGTAATTAACCTGGGCAGTGGTACACCAATGTTCGCATAATTTTCACCCACGGCTAGTGGGAGAAGGGGCTGGAAGCCATGTCCGATACCACTGGTAAGAGCACTCCACACATCAACCCAAAGGGTGCGCCGATTGCAGAAACCATTTTGTTGCCAGGTGATCCGCTGCGTGCGAAGTTCATTGCGGAGACCTATTTGGACGATGTTGTCCAGTTCAACGAAGTTCGCAACATGCTGGGCTTTACCGGCACCTACCAGGGGCAGGAAGTGTCTGTCATGGGGTCCGGTATGGGTATTCCGTCTATCTCGCTGTACTCCTGGGAACTTATCCATGTTTTCGGCTGCAAGAAGCTGATTCGCGTCGGTTCGTGCGGCGCGTTGCAGCCGGAGCTGGACCTGTATGACGTGGTTATTGGCCAGACGGCGTCGACTGACTCCAATTTTCTATCGCAGTACAACTTGCCGGGAACATTCGCCCCGTCCGCGTCTTTCCGCCTGATTGAAGATGTTCGCGATCGTGCCCGCGAGCAGGGCATCACAACACACGTCGGCAACATCTTGTCCAGCGATATTTTCTACAACTTCCAGGGTGATGTGAACGACCGTTGGGCACGCATGGGTGTGCTGGCGGTGGAGATGGAATCTGCTGGCCTGTATGCCACAGCCGCCGAGGCCGGTGTGGAGGCCATGGGAATCTTCACTGTGTCGGACAACATCGTTACCGGGGGAAAGACCACTCCGGAAGAACGTGAGAAGGCCTTCACGACGATGATGGAGCTGGCATTGCCGCTGGCTCGACTCTAGTGTCCTGGTCTGTAATCAATTGGCTTGAAGTGTGAAATAGGTACAGTGCGATGAGCAATCCCGCCAGCAATACCAGCTTGAATGTGAACCCCTCTCAAAGCGCAGCGTCCAACGCTGCCGCGCCAAACCCTAAGGCCGCAGTCCCGGTCTTGCTGTTTTCCTTTGTATTCTGTTTGGTCTTGGACAATGGCTTTAAGTTCATGACCAAGCCGATTGCGGAATCTCTGGATCTCAGTGTCTCCACGGCCAGTCTCCAGGCGACACTCGCCGGTATTTTGATTGGCATTGGAGCGGTGGTGTACGCCGCATTGGCGGACAGTATCAGTATCCGCAAATTGATGATTGTCGGTATTGGCTTTGTCGCTGTGGGCTCTCTACTGGGTTATTTCTTCCAGGGCGTATGGCCAATGGTGCTTACTGCCCGCATTATTCAAACTGCCGGTCTGGCGGCGGCTGAGACACTCTACGTCATCTATGTCACCAAGTACCTAAGCCCAGAAGATCAGAAAACCTACCTCGGCTTTTCCACCGCGGCTTTCCAAGCTGCGCTGCTGATTGGAACGTTGACCTCGGGAATCGTGGCTACCTACATTTCCTGGCCGGCTATGTTCCTGATTTCGCTCATTCTGATCGTTGCCATTCCGTTCCTGATCAAGACAGTTCCGGAGGAGCAACAGAAGAAGAGTCACCTGGATATCTTTGGCTTGTTCCTCATCGCGGTCATCGCCACTGCGGTGATGCTGTTCATGCAGCAGTTCCAATGGTGGTGGCTGGCAGCTGCTGCGCTGGGTGTCGTGCTCTTTGTCGCGCACATCCGGACACACGACAACGCCGTGGTCAGTCCGTCGTTCTTTACCAATGCCCGCTACGTTTGCGCACTGATTGTTGTGCTCGTGGTTTACATGGTCCAGTTGGGGTATTCGGCCATTCTGTTGCCGTATATGGTCGACGAACTCTATGGCATCAACCTCGACGGTGCTGCCTATATTCTCGCGCCGGGCTATCTCTGCGCGGTCATCGTTGGTGTAATGTCTGGCAAGGTTGCCAAGTTCCTGTCTTCGAGGCAGGCTATTGTCGCTGCCATCAGCATTATTATCGTGGCACTGCTCATTCCTGCGGTGCTGCCGGGAGCCGGTGTCTCCACGGTTATCGTGTCTATGATTCTGTTCCCATCGGGGTTCGCGCTCATGTATGCGCCGTTGGTCGCGACCGCACTGCAGAACATTCCTGCGGCCAAGTCCGGTGTCGCAATCGGTTTCTACAATCTGACTATCAACATCGCCGTCCCGGTTGGCATTGCGTTAACGGCTATGCTTGTTGATTCTCGACCGGCCTTCTTCAGCGCCCTTTCCATCGCGCAGTCTGAAGCAGAAGGGGTCTCCGCTACCATCGCTTGGTTGCTGGCGCTCATGGCTGTCGTAGGTTTGCTGGTGTACGTCATCTCCGACCGCATCATCAACGACACCGCAGAAAACCGCGAGAAGGTCGAAGCCTAGGTTTACGCAACATCTTGCGCTTGGTGCTTGACGACGGACATTGCGTCGTCAAGCACCTTTTTCTTTGTGTGACGTGGGCGCATGAGGGGAGAGGGTGCAAATAAAAGGCGTTCATTGGAGAGATGGCCAACGGCGGTGTGCTGAAAGAGGGCAGTGTGGGTAAGCTGCTAAGGGTAGTGGCTCCTTTCATCGGGAGCCTGACGTTTTGTAGTGGGTTAAGGCTGGAATAGCCACCGCTGCAGCCGCTGTTTTGAACTCACTAAGCGTGAAGGACGTTCCTTATATATAAGGTGTGTTCGAAAAACGGCAATTTCAATGAAAAAGGGAGAGGTTTCCACGTGAGTTTCGATGATTGCCCACCCTCGACTCCGGCCCACCGTGAGAAGAATCCAGAGTCGCGTGCATGCCCAGTTGCGGCTATTGACTGGAACACGATTCCTGATGACAAGGATCTCGAGGTTTGGGATCGTCTGACCGGTAACTTCTGGTTGCCGGAAAAGGTGCCGCTGTCGAATGACATCAAGAGCTGGAATACGCTCAACGCGCTGGAGCAGCGCACCACGATGCGCGTGTTCACTGGTCTGACCATGTTGGACACCATCCAGGGCACAGTTGGCGCAGTATCGCTGATCCCGGATGCGCTGACGCCGCACGAGGAAGCTGTGTACACCAATATCGCCTTTATGGAATCGGTGCACGCAAAAAGCTACTCGTCGATTTTCCAGACGCTGGCATCGACTCCTGAAATCCAGGATGCGTTCCGTTGGGGCGAGGAGAATGAGTACCTGCAGAAGAAGGCCAAGATCATCCTCGACTACTACGAGGGCGATAACCCGCAGAAGAAGAAGGTCGCTTCCACTTTGCTGGAGTCCTTCCTGTTCTACTCGGGCTTCTACCTGCCGATGTACTGGTCCAGCCACGCCAAGCTGACCAACACCGCGGACATTATTCGCCTGATTATTCGTGATGAGGCAGTTCACGGTTACTACATCGGTTACAAGTACCAGCGCAACCTGGAGCGTCTGACCCAGACTGAACGTGACGAGCTGAAGGATTACACCTTCGATCTCATGTTTGATCTCTACGACAACGAGATTCAGTACACCGAAGAGATGTATGACGAGCTCGGTTGGACCGAGGATGTCAAGCGTTTCCTGCGTTACAACGGCAACAAGGCTCTGAACAACTTGGGCTATGAGGGTATGTTCCCGGCCGACGAGACTCGAGTTTCGCCGTCAATCCTGTCGGCTCTGTCGCCGAATGCTGACGAAAACCACGACTTCTTCTCAGGTTCCGGTTCTTCCTACGTCATGGGTAAGGCTGAAGTAACCGAGGATGAGGACTGGGACTTCTAAAAGCACAGGTGTAGGGAACATTCCGCACCGAGCCCTACTCTGGTGACAGCACACACGGGGGTAGTAGTCCTAGCCTCGACGGTTCCTGCTAAAAAGGCGTTAGCCCAGGTTAAGACAATTCTCAGGAAACTAATAGTGTGCTTAGCTGAGTGGGGAAGTGGGCCGGAAAATCCCTTGGCCTTAACTTTTTCCAAGGTTCAGACTAGAATCTGGCACATAGTGGTAGGTGGTTTCGCCGTCGCGTACTCACCTGCACTATTCTCACAAGGACAAAACTTCAAATCCCTGTAGTGAGTTACAGGAAATCTTCGCGTAGTAAGGAGGAAGAATGACTGCAGTAGCGCCTCGTCCAGATCATGGCGTTGTAGCGCCGGAACGGCCGCAGCCGTTCGGACATGAGCGTAAGGGCAGCTGGGCGTGGGAAATGCTGACCACGACCGACCACAAGAAACTGGGCATTATGTACATCATTATGTCCTTCTCGTTCTTCTTTGTCGGCGGTCTGATGGCTCTGCTTATCCGTGCTGAGCTCTTCGCCCCAGGACTTCAGTTCCTTTCTAACGAGCAGTTCAACCAGATGTTCACCATGCACGGCACGGTGATGCTGCTTCTGTTCGGTACCCCGATTGTTTGGGGTTTTGCTAACTACATTCTGCCGCTTCAGATTGGTGCTCCGGACGTGGCTTTCCCGCGTCTGAACAGTTTCGGCTTCTGGCTGACAACTATTGGCGGCATTCTGATGTTGTCGGGTTTTCTGACTCCGGGTGGTGCTGCTGACTTCGGTTGGACTATGTACTCTCCGCTGTCTGACCCGATTCACTCCCCGGGTGTCGGTTCTGACCTGTGGATTGTCGGTGTCGGTGTCGGTGGTGTCGGTACTATCGCTTCCGCTATTAACATGACCACCACTGTCCTGTGCCTCCGCGCACCGGGCATGACCATGTTCCGTATGCCAATCTTCACCTGGAACATCCTGGTTACCTCGATTCTGGCTCTGCTGATCTTCCCGATTCTGACTGCAGCTGCTCTTGGTGTTCTGTACGACCGTAAGCTGGGCGGTCACATTTACGACCCGGCAAACGGTGGCGCCATGCTGTGGCAGCACCTGTTCTGGTTCTTCGGTCACCCAGAGGTCTACGTTCTGCTGTTGCCGTTCGTGGGCATCATTACTGAGGTTGTTCCGGTCTTCTCCCGTAAGCCGCTGTTCGGCTACGCAGGTATGGTCTTCGCAACCCTGTCTATTGCAGGTCTGTCCATGGCTGTGTGGGCGCACCACATGTTCGTGACCGGTGGCGTTCTGCTTCCGTTCTTCTCGTTCATGACCTTCCTGATTTCGGTCCCGACCGGTGTTAAGTTCATCAACTGGATGGGTACAATGTGGCGTGGCCACATGACCTTCGAGGCCCCGATGACCTTCGCTCTCGGCTTCATCGTGACCTTCCTGTTCGGTGGTCTGACCGGTATTATGCTGGCAGCCCCGCCGCTGGACTTCCACGTCTCTGACACCTACTTCGTCGTGGCACACTTCCACTACACTCTGTTCGGTACCCTGGTCTTCGCTTCCTACTCGGGCGTTTACTTCTGGTTCCCGAAGATGACCGGACGTATGCTCGATGAGAAGCTGGCAAAGGTTCACTTCTGGCTGACCTTCATCGGCTTTAACCTGACCTTCCTGGTTCAGCACTGGCTGGGTAACGAGGGTATGCCGCGTCGTTACGCCGACTACCTCGAGACTGACGGTTTCACCACCCTGAACATGATTTCCACCGTTGGTGCGTTCATCCTGGGTCTGTCTGTTATCCCGTTTGTCTGGAACGTCTTCAAGTCCTGGCGCTACGGTGAGGTCGTCACTGTTGATGACCCGTGGGGTTACGGTAACTCTCTCGAGTGGGCTACCTCTTGCCCGCCGCCGCGCCACAACTTCACCTCGATGCCGCGCATCCGCTCGGAACGCCCGGCGTTCGAGCTGCACTACCCGCACATGGTTGAGCGTCAGCGCGCAGAAGCCCACGTTGGTCGCCAGCTCTAAGAGCTAGTGGCTACATGGCTGATGCAACTCTGAGTTAATAACTACGCGAAGCTACGGCCCCATCACGGATCTCCGTGATGGGGCCGTAGTCTTGTCTTTGAGAGTCTTTCCTATGGAAGGCGCAGTAAGGGGGGGCAGGGAGCGCAGGGAGCGCACCAAGGGAGCTGAAGGGGAGCGCAGCGGAGAGCAGGGGGGCGACAGCTAATGGCTGCGACTGACCACCCTCCGAAGTGCGGTATCCCGCAATGCGATGAGCACTCTGCCGGGGCTTCATGCGATACTGGATTGGTGAATGAACAGGTAATTACCTCTCCCAGTCAGTCCGCAGATTCCGATGCCTTGTCGGTTTCGTTAGCACCGGGACTAGCTCCGGTGCTTATTACCGCTGTTGGCCGAGACCGCCCGGGTGTCTCGGCAGCCTTCTTCCGTGTGCTCGCGGCCCACGGAGTTCAGATTCTTGATGTGGAGCAGTCGGTGTTCCGCTCTAATTTGAGTCTCGGTGCGCTTGTTGGCGTCACAGAAGAGAAGGTCGGCGTCCTGCGTGAGGGGCTCATTGAAACACTGAAGCCTCACGGCATGACAGTCAGTTTCCAGCTTGATGCCCCGATTGAGCGCAGCGATGGATCTACCCACGCACTTGTCGTATTGGGCAATCCGGTCAATGCTGAGGATATTTCCCGTATCGGCCGTACTCTCGCAGATTACGGTGCAAACATCGATTCCATTCGCGGTATTGCTGACTACCCAGTTACTGGCCTGGAGCTGCTTGTCTCTATTCCGGACCCGAAGCCGGGTGCGGGCATTCCGCTGCGTAAGGCGCTGGCCGAGCTTGCACAGGACCAGGACATTGACATCGCAATTGAACGCGCAGGTTTGCAGCGCCGATCCAAGCGCTTGATTTGCTTCGATGTGGACTCCACTTTGATTACCGGTGAGGTCATTGAGATGCTGGCCGCCCACGCTGGTCGCGAAGCGGAGGTTGCAGCGGTTACAGAGCGCGCTATGCGCGGTGAACTGGACTTCGCTGAGTCATTGCACGAGCGAGTTAAGGCTCTGGCAGGCCTGCCGGTCAGCGTCCTTGAGGAAGTTACTAACTCCATCGAGCTGACCCCTGGCGCCCGCACTACGATCCGCACGCTGAAGCGCCTCGGTTACAAGTGTGGTGCTGTCTCCGGTGGCTTTATCCAGATTCTGGAGCCACTGGCAAAGGATCTCGGCCTGGACTTTTACAAGGCCAATACCCTCGAGATTGCGGACGGAAAGCTGACTGGCCGCGTGATCGGCGGTGTCGTCGATAGGCAGGAAAAGGCCCGCAGTCTTAAGGCGTTCGCCGCGGAGTCTGGGCTTCAGATGCACCAGACCGTCGCTGTCGGCGATGGCGCCAATGACATCGATATGCTGTCAGTTGCGGGCCTCGGTATTGCTTTCAACGCGAAGCCGGCGCTGAAGGAAATCGCTGACACGTCGGTCAACGTTCCATTCATGGACTCGATTTTGTTCATGTTGGGCATTTCCCGCGATGAAATCGACGATGCCGACCGCGAAGATGGCACCTTCCGCCGCGTGCCGTTGGAGCAGTAGTGCGACGCGAGGATCACAAGAATCCCGCTGTCACGGACGCATCATCGGTGCCGGAGTGGTTCCGCATTGCCCATAGCCTTCTGCCGCAACCCGATAGGGAAGACCATGGCGAGGATGTGCCGTGGGCAATGGCTATTGTGCTTGAGATTCCGAAGAAGGAACGCCCCTCGCGCACTGCGCTGCTCCGCGCCGCCGCGATGGCTGTTGTTGCTTGTTGCCTCGACGAGTGCGCAGGCGATGACACTTCGGCCTATCAACAAGGTCTGGTGTCTTGGTACGGTGCGCGCATCCGCAAGCTCACACGTCGCGCTCGCAATATCGGCTGGCAACGCGCTCAGCTTGCACCGGGTGTCACCGTGGACGTCGACGGCGCGCAAGCTCGCGCACTAGTGCCAACTCCTGTCGACGATACCTACCCGGAGATTGCCAAACTACAAATTTCCGGCACCGATTTGCCTTACGACGACCCGGAGACCACATCTCCCGACGACTCGGGCAACCATGGGCGTGCTGACACTTTTGCTCCGCCAGTGATTTGGGTGGACAAAAACCTGAATATGTCCGTAGGAAAGGTAGCCGCACAAGTTGGACACGGCTCAATGCTCTATGCGGCCAGCCTGTCGGTTGAGGAAGCGTGGGCGTGGGCGCAAAGTGGCTATGCGTTAGATGTGAAGGAAACACCGCGGGAGCAGTGGCCAGCGCCAGAGCTCCGCGCGGTCGAGGTTCAGGATGCCGGATTTACTGAGATTGCTCCCGGTTCAGTGACTGTGGCTGTGACTTCGGGGGCAGTACCTCACGACTGAGCGCGGGCAAGCTCCATCGCCTTGAGATCCTTGCGCAGAATTTTACCGGTCGCAGACTTTGGTATTTCCTCCAGGAATTCGACGACCCGCACCTTCTTGTACGGTGCGACGCGGGCGGCGACGTAGTCCATAATTTCGTCCTCAGTCACCTGCTTGCCTGCCTTGAGGACGACGTAAGCCTTTGGAATCTCCTCGCCGTCGGAGCGAATGACACCGCTGCAGGCGGCATCGGCAATATCCGGGTGGCTGAGCAGTACGGACTCGAGCTCAGCCGGCGGAACCTGGTAGCCCTTGTACTTAATCAGTTCCTTGAAGCGGTCGACGATGTACGCATTGCCGTGTTCGTCGAGTTCCGCAACGTCGCCGGTACGCAACCAACCGTCGACAAGCGTTGCAGCCGTAGCTTCTGGGTTGTTGAGGTAGCCCTTCATGACCTGCGGGCCGTAAACCCACAGTTCGCCTGGCTTCGAACGCCCCTCGGAGGGGACTGGAATCTCCTCGAAGCCATCGGCCTCGAGGTCCACGATTTTGTATTGGGTATTGGGCACCGCGCGGCCGATGGAGTCCAGCGGGCTGTCGTGACCTATGCGGATATGTGCGGCGGGCGAGGACTCGGTCATGCCGTAGCCCTGGGCAACGACGCAGTCGAGGCGCTTTTCCACCTGCTCCGCCAAATCCAGCTGAAGCGAAGCTGCGCCGGAGAAAATAGTCTCCAGACTGGACAGATCGAAGGAATCAACAGCCGGGTGCTTGGCCAACCCAACCGCGACCGGCGGTGCGATGAACGCAAACTTGACCTTGTGCTCCGAAATAATGGAAAGGAAATCCAGCAAGTCGAACTTGCCCATCGTGTACTGGGTAGTGCGTCGCCAGAGGCAAAGATTGAGCAGAGCAGTCAAACCGTAGATGTGGAAGAACGGCAGGATGGTCACTGCCGGAGTGTCCTCGGTCAGTGCATCGACAGTTGCACCGCCGGCCTGGGCGACGTTTGCGACCAGGTTGCGGTGAGTGAGCTGGACGCCCTTCGGCACACCAGTGGTTCCCGAGGAAAACGGAATCACGGCAACGTCATCGGGTGATACCTCGACGTCCGGGGCCGCGTGCCCCTCTGCAAGCAGCTCGCCCATGCCGTGGAGACCTGTCAGGCCGATAATCATCTCTTCCGGGAGGCCAGCGGCCTCAGCGCCGTGAGCACCGGCCCAACCAATCGACGAAGTCGTCAGCATCATCTTGGCGTCAGAGATGCGCAGCTGCTTTTCAACGTCCTCGGCAGTTGCCAGCGATGCAACCGTCGTGCAGACAGCCCCCGCGCGCAGGACACCGTGAAGAGCGACCGCGAAGGTTGTCGAGTTGGGGCAGTGGAGAGCCACAACGTCGCCCTTCTTAATCCCACGTGCTGCCAGCGCACCCGCGAACTTCTCAATGCTGGCCTTCAGATCACCGAAAGTGACCTCGGAGCCTGAGTCAACGATTGCAAGCTTGTCCTGGTGACGCGGCTCAATTTCTCCGAAGAGAAACTCGAAGAGCGAGGTCTCCGGGATGTCGATGTCGGGGAGGTTGCTGGAAAGGGGCATGCAGGAAATCGCCTTTCTAATCTCGCGCACGGTTGCCAAGTGCCCTGCATCATTAGCTAGGTCGCTGCAGCAGTGCTGTGTTACACATCACAATAATGTATTAGATAGAAAAGCGTGGGATTTTTTAAGAAATCATGCCTGATCCAGCATCACCTCGTGAGGTCAGACAGCTCCCCCCTGAATCAGCTTTGGGTCAGCCGCTGCAACGCTCCAGCCGCAATATCCAGGTTGGTCGTCCTCCAGAAGTCCGGCATCGACGCGGCAATCCAGGATCCATAGCGCGCAGTCGCCAACCGTGAATCCAGCACCGCAACAACCCCGCGGTCATCGACTTGACGTAGCAGACGACCAGAGCCCTGCGCCATCAGCAGCGCCGCATGTGTCGCCGAGACCTCCATAAAACCGTTTCTGCCAGCGGCATTAGCTGCATCGGAGCGCGCGGACAGTAGCGGGTCGTCGGGTCGGGGGAACGGGATACGATCGATGATGACACACGATAGCGATGGGCCAGGCACATCGACGCCTTGCCACAGCGTCAGCGTGCCAAACAAACATGTCTGTGGATTAGCTGCGAAGCGATCTACCAGAGCGCCGATAGAGTCATCGCCTTGGCACAGGACGTCGTAAGGCAAGCGCTTGCGCATTTCCTCCGCCGCTGCCTCGGCACCTCGGCGAGAAGAAAACAACCCCAGCGTTCGCCCACCAGCGGCGCGGATGAGGCGTTCCATGATCGCGAACTGCTCTGGCGTGGCGCCGTCGCGTCCCGGGCGAGGAAGGTCGCGTGCGACGTAGAGGATGCCAGATTTCTGCGGGTCAAAGGGCGTGCCGACGTCCAAGCCATCCCACCCGCCGGAGGGAAGCCCCCAGGCAGCGGCCATAGCATCGAACTTGCCACCAAGAGCAAGTGTTGCTGAGGTCAAAACGACGGTGGATTCGCCGAAGAGGCGTTCGCGAAGCAGTGCTGCGATGGACAGGGGAGCGACATAAACTGTCTTGTTCTCGCCAAGCCATACGACATCGTCGCTGCTGAACTCTAGAATCCGGACGACAGTGTCGTGCATATTCTCCACGGCTGCGCGGACGGTCTGACGTTCAGTGTTGTCAGAGTCGGAACCCGAACCACCGGAGCCCGACCCGCCAGAGTTGCCTGAGCCAGAGGTGCCCAGCGTGGTTTGCAGTTGCCACAGGCTATCGCGGAGCGAAGCTAGTGCCGCTCCCAGCTCGCCGGGAATTTCTTCGAGTGCGCCGCTGTAGGCGTCGGCAAGCAATGCGACGGTCTCGCCGAGTAGATCCGTGGCATCGGTGACATCATCGACCTGCTCCGCGGCGCCGAATTTGCGGGCGCGCCGGGCCATCATGGTGATACCGGCAGGGGAGAGCTCGTCGGTGGCAACGGAGGTGATTCGACCGTCGAGCTCGTGAGCCTCGTCAATGACGACGCAGTCGTGCTGCGGCAAGATCATGGCGTCGGAGAGCGCATCGATGGCCAACAGTGCGTGGTTGGTGACAACGATGTCGACGTTGGAGGCCTCGCGGCGGGCTTGTTCGGCGAAACACTCCTCGCCGAAAGGGCAGGAAATGGAGCCGACGCATTCGCGGGCCGTGACGGAGACCTGCCGCCAGGCTTCGTTGGAGACGCCCTTGTCCAGGCTGTCGCGGTCGCCGGTGTCGGTGTCATTGGCCCACTCGCGTAGCCGCATGACCTCGGCAGCGGTTCGGCTGAGCTGTGCTTCGCTGAGTAGAGCAGTTGGTCCGCCCATACCGGTCGGCTCGGATTCATCACCGTCCATGACGGGATCTTTGATGACATTTCCGACCTTGGACTTGCACAGGTAGTTTGACCGGCCTTTGAGGATTGCGAAGGTGGGCGTGCGGGACAAGTGTGGCTCTAGCGAACTGACTAGCCGCGGCAAGTCGCGTTCGACCAGCTGGCGTTGCAGCGCAATGGTCGCCGTGGAAACGATTACTGACTCGTCGGACTCCATTGCTTGCACAATGGCGGGCACCAGATAGGCCAGTGACTTACCAGTACCGGTACCGGCCTGTACCGCCAGGTGCCGCTCGCGCGCAAAGGCGGAGGCAACCGCGCGGGACATTTTGACCTGATTCGGGCGAGTTGTTCCGCCGAGTCCCTTCACTGCTGCATCGAGAAGAGCTTCGATGCTATCCGAGTCATGGACGCTGGCTCTCGGTGAAGCTAGCTCGTCTGCACCATCAACGTCCTCAAAGTCGTCCGATAGCTCAGCAAAATCTGCGTGCTCGGGAGTATCCGACACAGTTCCCCCGCCGCCTAAACGCCGTGGAAGCGGACGGACAGTACCGGCTCGTCACGGGAAAGTGCGAGTCCCTCCCACGGGAGGCTGACCAGCGCCTTAACCAAGTGATCGCGGGACTCCTCCAAGGTCGGTAGACCATCGACGACCTCACCATCGCGCATCATCGGGATGGTTAGATCGCGGTAGTGCAGGTTGCCCACATCCGGGATTTCCGAGCCGAGCGGGAAAGCGATTTCCTCCACGGCGGTACCGGAACGGCGGCAGGTACGAATCGCCGCCTTCACGCCACCGTGGCTTCGCTTGTCCAACGAGCGCTTGGCGACGGGCACCCCATCAACTTCGACCATCTTGTAGACCAGTCCCGCAGTCGGTGCGCCGGAGCCAGTGACTACAGAGGTGCCCACACCGTAGACATCGACCGGCTCGGCCCTCAGCGCCGCAATGGCGAACTCGTCGAGGTCAGAGGACACTACGATGTTGGTGTTGTGTGCACCCAGCGAGTCCAGCTGCTGACGCACCTGGCGAGCGAGAACTCCGAGGTCACCGGAGTCAATACGTACACCGCCGAGTTCCGGACCCGCGACCTCAATGGCCGTATTGACACCCTCGGTGATGTCGTAGGTATCCACCAACAAAGTGGTGTCGGTCCCCAGCGTGTCAATCTGAGCTTTGAAGGCTGCAGCCTCGTTTGTCGTGCCATCTGGGTTGGTGTGTAACAGAGTCCACGCGTGCGCAGCGGTACCGGAGGCTGGGATGTTGTACCGTGCCGCTGCCTCCAAGTTGGAGGTGGCGCTAAAACCTGCCAGGTAGGCGGCGCGGGCAGCGGTCACAGCTGCTTCTTCATGAGTACGACGCGAACCCATTTCAATAATCGGGCGCCCACCGGCAGCCGTGACCATTCGGGTCGCTGCCGAGGCAATGGCGGAGTCCGCATTGAGAATGGAGAGAATAACAGTCTCCAAAATGACGCACTCGGCGAAAGTGCCTCGCACCGTCAAAATGGGCGAGGCGGGGAAGTAGAGCTCTCCTTCGCGGTAGCCGTCGACTTGGCCGCTGAAGGAATAGTTACGCAGGTAATCCAGCGTCCGGTCATCGAGGAAGTCCAGCGAAGCCAGCTGTTCCTCGGTGAAGCGGAAGTTGCGGATAGCATCCAATACACGCGCTGTACCAGCGACAACGCCATAGCGGCGCTCATTCGGCAGACGACGGCCAAACACCTCGAAGGCGACCTGGCGCTCGCCGGATCCGTCGGCAAGCGATGCCTGCAGCATCGTCAGCTCGTACTTATCGGTGAGAAGGGCGGTGGAGGAATGCTTATCAATCACGGTCAATAGTCTAGTCGGCTGAAGCTAGCCGGGGCAGTCGGTTCCGGCGAGCGCGCGCCACTCCGTACTATCCTGGTGCCTATGAGCATGCCAGCAGCAACACCGATGCCCACTATGGATGCCGATGTCGTGACGGAATCGAACCGACCCTGGCAGTGCATTGTGTGGGATGACCAGGTTAATTCGATGAGTTATGTCACCTACGTGTTCCAGATGCTTTTCGGCATGGACCGAAAGAAGGCGCACGCGCTGATGATGACGGTTCACACGGAGGGTAAGGCAATCGTGTCTTCCGGTGAGCGTGACAAGGTGGAGGCCGATGTGAAGAAGCTCCACAAGGCGGGCTTGTGGGCAACAATGGAGCAGGCTGACTAAGCCGATATTCGACAGCGGGAGAGAAATTACATGCGTCCTTGGAAGCGCAAGCGATCCCTTCTCGGCGGTGGCGTCAAGTACGTCACGGCTTTTGAAGGCACGGAGCGGGATTTGCTGCTGAATCTGGCTGCTACTGTGGCGGACTCGCTGATGGAGCGAGCCCGGTCGGCACCGAAGGATGAGCTCGCGGAAATGACGGGAATGCCCGTCGGACACTCCGAGGCCCCAGCCGATCCTAAGCTTGCGCGACTGTTGCCGGACTTCACCAAGCCGGGTGAGGAGAGCGTGGAGGGGGAAAACGCCCTCATGCGCCAGCTGCATGAGTCGGAGATTGTAGAGAGCAAGCTCCATTCCCTGCGTGCGATTATCGACGCCCTGGAGCCCGCCGAGTCGGGGCAGGTATCCATTTCGGAAAGCGATGCCCATGCCTGGGTTGCAGGTATCAATGACCTACGTATTTACCTGCACGTTTCCATGGAGAACCTCAATGGCTCCATCGAGCAGATTGAGCAGACCGACGCGATGTACCAGTGGCTGTCCTACAACCAAGAGTCACTGCTGGATCAGCTCATGGGTGAGTAGCGAATCCGAGCAAAACCCCGAAAGATGCAGTAATCAACTGAGGCTAACTGCCATGAACTGTGGTGAAAGGTGCCGTGGTCGACAATGAATTCTGAGATCTTCGCAATCAGCCCCACCGACATTCGACACCAAGCCAGCAGTGCTGCGCTGGGCACGAGCATCGACATTGGCGCGGGATGTCTCGACTCCATCGACGGCATCTCCATCGGCCATGCTGCTGAGGGGGATACCGGAGTCACCGTCATCGCCGCTCCAGGCGGTGCTGTCGGCGCTGTCGATGTCCGCGGTGGCGGTCCTGGCACTCGCGAGACCGACCTGCTCGCACCGGAGAATACCGTCGAACGCGCCCACGCTGTCGTGTTGGCTGGCGGCTCCGCGTACGGCCTCGCAGCTGCCGACGGAGTTATGCGCGAACTGCGCGACCGCGGCATTGGCTTTGAGGTCACTCCCACTCGTCCAGATATCCTCGTGCCCATCGTTCCCGGTGCTGTCATATTCGACTTGCTGTTGGGTGAGCCGACGCTGCCCACCGCTGAACTCGGGCGCGAGGCGTTGTCGCACGCGCTTGACGACGTTCCGGAGGACACTCCCTCCGGAACAGTAGGTGCCGGTGTTGGCGCTATGGCCGGGGCAATCAAGGGTGGTTTTGGACAAGCCCGTGTGACCTCCGCCGATGGTAAGTACTTTGTGGCTGCCGCAATGGTGGTTAACTCCTTTGGTGCGGTCATTGGCCCGGAGGGACGCCTCTACGGAATGCCAGCGGCTGCCGGTGCCAACAAGGAGGCATTGGCCCAGTTGGACCAGGTTTTCGTCGGTAGAACCAAGATTCTCGCCGATGCGGCTGGCGACGGAGAGTCGTCGGCAAGCACGCGAAACACGACGATTGGCACGTTGATAACCAATGCGCCGGTGACAACTGCACAGTTGAAGCGGTTGGCGATGTGCGGTCATGATGGGCTGGCACGAGCGATTCGTCCGGCTCATGCACCGATGGACGGTGACACGCTGTTTGCGCTCAGCTCGGCCGAGGCAGCGGATAGCGAAAACGCTGAACCCGTGGGCTCGGATGTGGTGGCCCTGTTGGCTGCGATGGCGGCCGATGCGGTGCAGATGGCTATTGTCGATGCCGTGATGAGTGCAACGGGACGCGCGGGTGTAGCCGCGCTGTCAGAGATGCTGGACAAGTAGTGAGGGAAGTTCGCCAATGAATCCGCAATGGAGCTCGGGACAACAGCAGAATTACCAGAACTATGCGCAGTACCCGATGGGCGGTCCCGTGCAGACGCGGCGGAATAATCAGATTGTTCCACAGGATCGCGACGGCGGGCTCGGGGCGGCCATCAGTACGGCTATTGGGTACCTGGTACTTATCTGGACGGTCTTTCTTGTCAACGAATTCATCTTTGGTGGGGCGCTGAACAACTTCGGTGTGCGCCCACGCGAAACCTCGACTCTGTGGGGAATCTTGACCGCACCGCTGCTGCACGCAGATTACGGGCATATTGTGGCGAACTCTCTGCCCGGGGCGTTGTTCGCCGGTTTGATTGCAATGTCGTCGAAGCGGTTATTTTGGCAGGTCACACTCTTGATTACGGTCGTTGGTGGCGGTCTGACATGGTTGGTCGGCGGTGTAAATACGGTCCACATCGGTGCGTCCGGCCTGATTTACGGCTGGCTGGCATTTTTGGTCGTGCGCGGTTTTGTGAACCGCCGGGTGATGCAGATTATTTTGGGCGTGATTCTGGCATCGATGTATTCGGGCCTTATCTGGGGAGTGCTGCCAACACAGATGGCTGTTAGTTGGCAGATGCACCTCTTCGGTGGGCTTGCGGGTATCTGGGCTGCGGTGATGTTTAAGCGCGGTCGCGCACGTGGCTAAGAGTGCACATCGCTAAGAGCCCGAGGTAAGCGACATCAACTCCTGGCGGAAACGGCCTAGAATAGGAGCTTCGGTGTTTGACCAACGATATGAGGAGTCCAGATAGCGGTGGGAGCAGAAGCAGGAACTCAGGCAGTCAATCAGCTGACGGTGCAGGATAGCGGCTTCCCCGACCGAACAGCGCCGATTGGCATCTTCGACTCCGGCGTCGGTGGGCTGACAGTGGCGCGTGCCATCATGGATCAGCTGCCACACGAGTCGATTATGTACATCGGCGATACTGCCAACGGCCCTTACGGCCCACTGCGCATCGCCGAGGTTCGTCAGCACGCTGAAGCGATTGCCGATGAACTGGTTGCACGCGGCTGCAAGATGATAGTCATTGCCTGCAACACTGCTTCGGCCGCATTTTTGCGTGATGCCCGCGAGCGCTACCCAGTCCCAGTAGTCGAGGTCATTCTGCCCGCCGTGCGCCGTGCGGTCTCGACCACCAGGAACGGAAAAGTCGGCGTAATCGGTACCGCCGCCACGATTCGCTCCCGTGCCTACCAAGATCTCTTTGATGCAGTGCCCGGCGTGGATGTCTCCGCGGTCGACTGCCCGCGATTCGTGGACTTTGTCGAGCGAGGAATTACCTCTGGTCGCCAGATTCTGGGACTTGCAGAGGGCTACCTCGCGCCGTTGCAGGCCGATGGTGTGGACACCCTCGTGCTGGGCTGCACCCACTATCCGCTGCTGTCTGGTGTGATTCAGCTGGCCATGGGGGAGGACGTCGCCCTAGTGTCCTCGGCGGAGGAGACGTCGAAGGACGTTCTGCGCATCCTCACAAAGACCGACATGCTCGCTGACCCGGAGAGTAATCCGACCCCTGTGCGCACATTTGAATCCACTGGAGATCCGCAAGTTTTTGCATCACTGGCAAAGCGCTTCCTCGGGCCCGGTATTAGCCAGGTCACTATGCATTCCCAAATGTGACCTTTCTTATTAAATCCAGACACTCCATTGGTTTTTTGCTCGTTTTTGATCAATTACATGGCAAGCTTGAAGTATGCGATTGAAGGTTCTGGGATGTACAGGCAGCATGGGTGGCCCATCGGCGCCAGCATCTGGCTACCTCATTGAGCTGGATAACGGTCGAACCTTTGTCATTGATTTGGGTCCCGGTGTCCTCGCCGAATTGCAGAAGATCTCTGATCCTGCAGCTTGTGATTTGTTACTAACTCATGTGCACCCAGACCACACTGCAGACATTCCAGGGCTGCTCGTCTGGCGTCGCTTCCACCCGACAGCCCCGGCGAGTTCCCGGAATCTTCTGGTTGGCCCCGGAGACATTCACGACCGGATAGGCACCATGTGCAAAGCACTGGGAAGTGAAGAAGATGCCAACTTGGAAGACACTTTTGACCAGGTTGTGAGTAACCCCGGTGAGCCTCTGTTTGTCGGTGGAGGCGAAGCGGGCGGAGGCGCCGTCGTCACGCCGTATAGCATGATCCACCCGGTGCCAGCTGTTGGATATCGCATTGAAGCAGATGGTCTGACCATTGCGTACACCGGAGATACTGCGTGGACCGATGAACTGGTGGAGCTGGCGCGGAATGCGGATATCTTCATCTGTGAAGCCACATGGTGCAGCAACGAAGAGGGCACACCGCCGGACATGCACCTGACGGGCTATGAGGCCGGAAAGGCAGCGACACTGGCGGGGGTCAAGAAGCTGGTGTTGACTCACATTCCGCCATACGCCGACGGTGAGGAAGCACTGCGTGCTGCGAAGAGTACCTTTGCCGGTGACGTTGAATTGGCCTACCTGGGCATGGAGCTAGGCGGCTAGTCTCAGCGATTATCGGGTTTCCGTACAGCTGTCGCACCGCATTCGCGCCGGCCGGTAGGGTAGTTGGCATGACTACAGCTAATTCCGATTTTCGCCGTGCCGATGGACGCGCGGTTGATGAAATGCGCAAGGTGACCATCACTCGTGGCTTCACCGACAATCCGGCAGGTTCTGTGCTGGTTACTTTCGGTAATACGCGTGTGATGTGCACCGCTTCCGTTGAGCAGTCGGTGCCGCGATTCAAGCGTGACTCCGGCGAGGGCTGGCTGACTGCTGAGTACTCCATGCTGCCGGCCTCTACCCACGAGCGCATGCCCCGCGAGTCGATGCGCGGCAAGGTCAAGGGTCGTACCCACGAGATTTCCCGTCTAATCGGTCGCTCTCTGCGAGCTGCTATCGACTTGAAGGAGCTCGGTGAGAACACCATCAACATCGACTGTGATGTTCTGCAGGCGGATGGTGGTACCCGCACCGCCTCCATCACCGGTGCGTACGTCGCGCTGGCTGATGCCTTGACATACCTGCATGCAGCGGGTGCAGTTCCGGGCACTCCGCTGAAGGCGCCAGTCGCAGCTGTTTCGGTCGGCATTATTGACGGCCGCGTCTGCCTGGACCTGCCTTACGAGGAGGACTCGCGCGCTGAGGTGGACCTCAACGTGGTGATGACCGCAGAGGGCAAGTTCGTCGAAATCCAGGGCACTGGCGAGGAAGGCACCTTCGACCGAGGTCAGCTGAATGACATGCTCGACTCTGCGGAAAAGGGTCTGCATGAACTCATCGCCCTGCAGCAGGAAGTGCTGCGCGCGCCGTACCCGGGTGAGCTGCCGTGAAGCTCCTCGTCGCTACCCGAAATTCTAAAAAACTAGTCGAGCTCGACCGCATTCTGCGTGCGGCGGGTATTGACTCTGTGGAGCTTCTTTCGCTTAGCGATGTCCCGGAGTACCCAGAGCGCCCTGAAACCGGTCGCACTTTTGCAGACAACGCCTATATCAAGGCTTTTGATGGCGCGACAAACACCGGCTACGCGTGCTTGGCAGACGATTCGGGGCTCAGCGTCGATGAGCTAAACGGCATGCCGGGTGTGCTCTCGGCGCGATGGTCCGGCACTCATGGCGACGACGTCGCTAACTACGAGCTGCTGCTCGCTCAAATGGGTGACTGTCCATATGAGCGTCGCACTGCGTCCTTCCGTACCGCCTGCGCGTTGGTCGTCCCTGGTGTCAAGGAGGTGCCGTCCGCGCTTGCCGACGGCGGTTTCCCAGCCGTCCTCGATGAAGCCGGTAACCTGCTGCTAGTTGTGGAGGGCCGCTGGCCTGGCTCCATTCTGCGCGAGCCTGTTGGGGACAATGGGTTCGGCTATGATCCGGTGTTCGCGCCCGCAGTTGGTGAGGGCAATGATGCGGAGGGCACTTTGTCTGCGGCACAAATGAGCGCCGAAGACAAGGACGCTTTTAGCCACAGGGGGCGTGCACTGCGTGCCTTGACTCCGGCGCTGAAAATCCTGGCTGAGGCAGAGTCTGAGGGATAGCCCACGGGCGAGCCCTCGAGGGGGGAGCCCGCTACTTCAGCTGGAAAGCGGTCTCGACTTCCTCACGGCGCTTCTTCTCGACAAAGAAGGAGAGGAACGGGACGACACCGCCGAGCGCGGTAATAATCCACTTTGATGGTTCCCAGCGGGCCTTGGTGCCCAGGTTTACGGTGGCAATCAGGAATGCCATGTAGCCGAAGCCGTGAATCTGGGCGGTGTAGAAGAACCACCGTGGCGCATCGGCGGAGTTGTCGAGGATGAGGTACTTGTAAATCATCTCGGCACACAGCAAGAGCAGCATCACACCCGTGAAGTAGGCAGTGACGGAGAAGTACGTCAGTGCCTTCCTTACGCGCTCTTGACGATCTGGATTGATATTGGTCACTAAAAGTCCTTTTCTCGAATAAACAGTTATCGCCTAGGCGTTGGTGCCAGAGTCCGTCGATTGTGTCTCATCCACACGCTGCACCTTTCGTGAGCCATCTGGGTTGGTCGGCAGGAATTCGTCTGGAATTTCCGTCATGACATCGTCTTTAGTCTCAAAAGCGGCCTCGCTATTGCCACTCAGGCGCTCGCGTTCGTACTCCATGTACTTGCGGTAGGCCCAAATAAAGAACAGACCGAAAGCAGGCCACTGCAGTGCATATCCCAGGTTTTGGAATGAGCTGGTTGTGTTCCACCTGCTGAGCTGCCAGTAGGCGAGTGCAAGAGTGGCGCCGACTGCAAGAGCCAAGAAGATCAGTTGAACCACGCGTGTACGAGTGGGAATCTTTGCAGGCTTGTCAGTGGTATCGGAATGCTGTGAAGTGGACACATAACCACCATAGCTAGTCTGTGACCTGCCAAGCTAGCGCGCTCGCTGGATAAGGTAGGGGATGGGACATTAGGAATTCTGCGGCAAACCCGTTAAAGTGTGTACAGTCCAAATGAGCCGTGAAGGTTCGTTGCGCCTGTAGGCGGCTAATAAGTAGTCCATGCCTACGGGGGCTGTACGGAACTATCACAGATTTGCGACGGGCGCCTGTGGCGGAATTGGCAGACGCGCTGGATTTAGGTTCCAGTGCCTTAGGGCGTGGGAGTTCAAGTCTCCCCAGGCGCACAAAACCCAGGCCAGACAGTGTTTTACTGTCTGGCCTTTGGTGTTTTACTCCAATGCGAGTTAGCGACTGCGTTTATGCCTGGCGGCGGTGGAGCAATGCAAGTTAGCGACTACGTTTAGGGCAAAAATTGCCTGAACCTACCCGGCATGAAAGTGCTATAAACTCGCACAGTCTCACATTTGCAGCCCGTAATTTTTGGGGTTGCCAGTTTTGGGGTTACCAGTTTTCCTACTTAACCCGCGTTATTCGAAGTAGCACATTCCGAGGTGCATTAATCGCCCCCATGTACCCGGGAAACAACCCCTTAAAGGGCACATATTGGGCACATATTAGGCACAAAACTTCGCTAGTTTGCGAGCGGACGATACCAAGCGCGATACACCGCACCGGACTGCTAATTCGGGCGGTGAGGTTTTTGGAATCAATGTTTCGGATGCGCAGAGCAGTTGCTTCGCCGTAGCGAGCACCCGTGCCGATGAGAAAGGCAAATCAGGTAGAGCACCCTATGGTTTTGTCGAGTTTTCGGTGCTGGATTTTCTTGAGGAAGGCCCTGTCTGGGCTGGGTGAACTGATTCTAGTTAGTTGGACTGAGAAATCAGTTGCCGACTAGTGGGGAGGATACTACGGCATGAAGGGCGCCCCAGTCTGTATCGGATTCTTAACATCGAGTAGCGGAGATTGCTTCTGCGAAATGCGCGAGCATCGTCTGCGTGAGAAAAGGCCATAGGTAGCGCTGGGGTTGGGTCTTCATCCGCCCGCCTCTTGGTGCTCTCCGACAGTGCCCTTGGTGTCGTCGAAAGCCGTAGGAAGTGCCTGCCTTATAATGCTGTGAGCACCACAGCGAAACATGTTAAAAGGGCAGGAATGGGAAATCGAAGGACGCTCACCTCAATTGACCTCTTTGCGGGGGCTGGCGGCCTCACAGAGGGGCTTAAGGAGGCAGGATTCACCAGCTTGTACGCCAACGAAGTCATTGAGCAGTATGCAAAGACCTTTGAGCACAACCATCCAGGTGTCGTTGTCGATGCTCAAGATGTTCGCGAAGTTGATGCTGCAAACGTTCGACGCCGACTGGGGTTGGAGAGGGGGGGAGTTGGACCTCTTGGCAGGCGGCCCGCCATGCCAAGGATTCTCCATCAACGCCCCTGTCCGCAGCGCAGAGGATTCCCGTAACCACCTGTTCTTAGAGTTTCTTCGTTTCGTCAATGAATTTGAACCGCGCGCGGTGCTGATTGAAAACGTCCCCGGCCTAATTTCTTTCGAGAAGGGGCGCACGCTAGGGGAAATCCTCGAAGCGCTCGGAAACCTTGGCTACGGAGCTGACGTTAGGGTGTTGTACGCCCCTCACTTCGGGGTGCCGCAAACCCGCTGGCGAACCATAGTTATTGGACTTCGCGGGGTCGATATTCCACCCGAGGTCTTTCCCTCGCCAACTCGTGTCGCTCCGCGTCGAGTAAACTTCACATCAAAATGGCAGGGCAGGGCGTTGGTGCAGCCAGAGCCAATTGCACTACCGCCTCACACGACTGTTGCTGACGCTATCGGCGATCTCCCAGCATTGGACTCGGGTGAGAAGTACCCTACCCTTGGTGAGTACCCAGTAGAACCCCAGAACGTATACCAGCGGCGTTTACGGACGGGGTCCGCTGGTGTTACTAACCATGAGGCCCCACGCCTGAGTGCGTTGAATCTGGAACGTTTTAAGTATATTCCAGTGGGGGGGCAACTGGACAGATATACCGCATGAGTTGCTGCCAGCAGGAATGAAACGAGCCCGTCGTACAGATCACACAAAAAGATACGGCAGGGTGCTTCCCGATGGGTTGTCGTCGACGATTCTCACCAAGTGTGATCCGCACTGGGGCGCTTATATTCACTACAATCAGCAGCGTGCTTTCACAGTACGTGAGGCTGCTAGGCTGCAGTCGTTTCCTGATTCCTACACTTTCTTGGGATCCCGGGTTGACCAGTACGCGCAGGTTAGTAACGCAGTTCCGGTTATGCTGGGCGAAGCCGTTGGCAGGAGCATCGCAGCGTTCCTGCATAGAGCAGAGGAGAAGTAGGAACTATGGCAGGGCAGATAGCAGAATTTTTCGGCTACCGAGATACTTACAAGTCAGACGCGGCAATTAGCGCAGCCAAAACCTCTATTTGCCCATTCCTAAACGATGTTTGCACAAAGTCTATTCAGGTGGAGGGGAAAGCGCGTAAGTCGGGTGCGTGTACTGTACGCCAAAAGAAGGAAGATTCCCCAAGCGTCATTTGTTGTCCAAACCGACTCTATTCTGGCGATTACAAAATGCTTGATGAAATCGTCAAACTCGCATTCAAAGCGTCCTTGCCGAAATTCGCTGGTAGGCACGCAGTCGATAAGGCGATTTCACTTGGGCAACCAACTGTTGCAGTGTTTGGACATCGCTGGGGAGGGGAACTTCGCTTGCCCAAGAAGAATGGGCGAGGAAACTACTTTGTCGATTGGATTCTTGTAAAAATCAACGCAGATGGTCTAGCTGAAGACTTTTGTGCAGTTGAGGTGCAAACCATCGACACGACGGGCAACTACCGTGCCTCCTACCTTGGGCTGTCGTCCGTTGGGAGGGAAAATGAATGGTCAAAAGTTGGTCTGAAATGGGAAAACGTTAACAAACGCATTATCCCTCAAATTATCTACAAGGGCGCTGTCTTGGCTCGTGAAGCTTACTGTAGCGCAGGGCTATTCATGGTCACGCCCGACCCTGTTTTCAAGACCATAATGCACCGACTTGGAGGGCAAGATAATGTCCTCAAAGTCGGTCGATTGCAACCCTCGTCGATTACCTTCGTGTCCTATGACTACGTAGAAAATGCTGAGGTTAAAGCAGGGGAGATTATCCCATTAGAAATCAAAACCAAGCATCTCTCCACTGTCTCCGAGGTGAGAGATGCCTTCAATCAGGCGCAACTCCCAGAGGAAAACGTCTACGCGAACTCGATTTCCGACGCGCTTGGCGTAGCATTCGCTGACTAGGAAAGTTTCCCTTGAATCCGGAGCGCACGATGCGCCCGGTCAAGGGGTCATACCTAGTGCAACCGCTATTACTTCGCGAGTTCCCCTGTTTGGATTATTAGCAGTTGCGCAAACAGTCCACGCGGAGTGAGGTTCTACGGGCGAGCACTCCGCATGCAGCGACTTCGACTTTTTGCAGCCTGTAGACCGGCCGTGGTGCGTTCGCTAATCAGATTTCACTTGAGCTTCGCAGCGGCCACCAAAATCCTCAGCAGTAGAAGGTCAGTTGTCGAGGCGACATCTGCATCGGTCATGAGCGAAATTAGATTAATCCCATGAGTAGTTAAGTCATCAACATTTTACAGAACCTCGACCGTAGATTGGCCGATGCGGTCGAGCTGCCAAATGACAATTGTGTCGATGCTCTGGAGATTTTGCGAGGAGTTTATTGTGCAGTGGTCGGGCACCTACAGTACATTCAGAGCCTATTTTGATGATGACTTTCTTCGCAGCCTGAGACAAAGAGCCAGCTACTCAACGGTTGAAAATTTGATTAGCTGTAGATTCCCCCTTACGTAGCTATTTTCTAGTGTACTTTTTGGCGAGGTTGAATCTGCGGAAACTGATTCATTCCAATCTCACTAGCAGCGTCCGAAATCTCAGCAAGACGCACACTGTGACAGCTGGCGATGAATGCAGTTGAGCAAATGGGCGTTTACTTTCAATATGGCGGGTACCGTATCAAGCGAGGGAAAAGAAGCTGGCTCAATTTTAAAGTCGCCCTTCCACCGATGTTGGCCAGCAATCGTGTGGTATGAAATTTTGTGTCGGCGACCAGTCTTGGTGTTGTACTACTGCGCGCCGCAGCGCGCTATACCTCTGGGCAACGAGGCACATCTTTTTGCAGTTGGTAGCCAGTAATCTTCTTGGGTGTGCATTTGGTATGAGTTGGAGTAGAAAATAATAGGGGCTTAGGGACTATGAATGAAAGTTAAATTCGGTGTGTTCAGCGAGGTAAGTGGGGGATTGCGGGTTTTAAATCAGGGGTGTAAATGGTGGTCTACGAATTGTCGGAAGGGAATTGTTCCCGCTCGACAGAGTATGGATGTTACTGAAGTGTCTGGCGGGGATTGTCGCAATCCTCCATGCTTCTCCTAAGCGCTTTAAGAACTGGCGCGGTCAAGGTCGAGCTTTTCCTTATGTCACCCTGGGGTAGATAGCTCTCTACACAGAGGTCGCGAGTAGGGAATTTGTCCGATAGCGACTGGTCACTGCATAGGGAAATCTTCTCGTGCTAAATAGTTACACGAAATGATTTGTCGCAGTCGATTTTGCGGAGCTAGAGCCGTGCCTTCCACCATGCGAGATCGCCGTCAAAGGATGATGAGCGGTTGTCCTTGTAGCTGACG
>ERZ1031329.81-NODE-81-length-32106-cov-7.829272_pt1 | contig 32106 bp, 31 predicted proteins | sample MGYA00518053_ERZ1031329 | MGnify/ENA primary metagenome ERZ1031329 (study PRJEB33718, sample SAMN03159840) | human skin metagenome | collected 2014-02-25 | study: EMG produced TPA metagenomics assembly of the PRJNA266117 data set (Human skin bacterial metagenome and... | reverse complement strand
GCTGGAGAGCAACCTCAAGCAGCTGGCGGGTGTTCTCGGTGTGGCCCGTGACGCTGAGGTCGTCGCTATGCGCTGGGAGGAGCTGCTGGCCAAGCGCGAAAGCGCCGCTTTAGGCGAGGAGCTGCGTGCGAATCTCGTCGCGGATGTCCAGAAGGACTACGACCGCGCTCATCAGCGAGTCATTTTCGCACTCAATTCCAGCGAGTACCTGCAACTTCTCGACGATCTCGATGAGTTCCTCGCCAACCCGCCAATCGCCGCAAACTCGGAAGAGGGCGAGGCTGGGGAAAAGAAGTCCAAGAAGAAGGATGATTCGCTTGTCGACGGCGCGGAGGCCGCAGCCTCCGAGGATGCTTCGGCAGCTGACTCCGAGGTCGCGGCTGAGACTGATACTGCTGCCGCCGATGCAGCTGCTTCCACGACCTCAGACAAGGCCGAGCCGGAGAAGGTAGAGGCACCGAAGGAACTCGACACCACTGCGGTGCTGCTCGATCACTTGCGCAGCGCATTTTCGAAGTTCCGTCGTCGCCACAACCTGGTACTCGATGGCCGAGAGGATGCTGACCTTCCAGAGGCAGATTTGGACGAGCGCTACCACGATGTCCGCAAGGCTGCGAAGAAGCTCCGCTACAGCGCGGAAGCTGCTCAGAACGCGGACCTGCCGACCGAGAAGCTCTACGCTGCTTGCAAGAACCTGCAGTCGGTTCTCGGTGACTTCCAGGACACCTGTACTGCGCGTGACTTCGTGTTGGCTCGCGCTAAGCGTGCCTCCCGTGCGGGCAGGGACACCTTCGGCTACGGCGTGCTTTACCAGATGGAGTACTACGACGGCCTGAAGGCCCTGGCTGAGTACGACGATGCCGTGGCAAAGGTTTTCAAGGCCTTCCACAAGATGGAAAAGAAGATTAAGAAGGGCAAGAAGGCCTAAACGCGTAGAGCCTTATTTCTCAGCTACGCCCCAGTCGTCATCTTCTTCATCCCAGTCGTCGGCCGCCTTGTTGCGCTCGGCGACTTTTTCCATGGCAGCGCGGGCTTCCTCTTCGGAATCATAAGGGCCCATTCGGTCGTCCCAACCGGTTTTCTTCCCCTGAAACACCGTGCCTGTCGACGGCTGGTAGTACCACTTACTGCTGTTGTCGCTCACGATTCTTCTCCTCTTCCACATCGAGAACATGTCGAGTTATCAAGCGGTTCTGCCACCGCTTACTCCGCACATAAGCAAACTTGCAGAGAGGCAACCATTTGCCTGCCATGTGCACTGCGGCGACATAAAATCCCAGTATATAGGTTTGTCACTGTCCCCCGAGCCGGGTATTATCGACGGAATTGTTCGCCTTAGAACGCAAGCGTTGAACGCTAACACTGCACACAAGCACTATGAGTCCGATCTCTGGAGAGGTTTCACCCATGCCCGCCGCACCCGCTGTCGTAAACGACGTCTTCGATGCCGTCGGTTCTAATGCTTCAGTTGCATACGCCCCGGGTTCCATCAACCTGTTGGGTGAGGACTGCGCGTCCTCCGGCGGCATGCTCCTAACCACCGCTATTCCGGCCTATGCTGCGGTCGGTATCGAGGAGATCGACGAGCAGCAGCTCATTGTCGTGTACAAGCGCGAAACTACCAAGATGGATTTCCCGGACAGCGTCCCCGCCGCTTTTTCGCAGGTGCCGACCGCTGTCGCGGCTACCATCGTCGCATTGCAGCACTCGCTGCACCTCGTTCCGCGCAGCAGCAACGGCCTGAAGGTCACCATTGCCTCCACTATCGCGCCAGGTCGCGGTTTTGGAGAGATTCCGGCAATTCAGTGTGCCCTCGCGCTGGCTCTCAATGCGCGCTTTGGCGACCGTGATGATGTACCTACCCGCACGCGTATTGCCACCGCTATCCACGAAACCATGGTGCAGATCAAGGGGCAGTCGTGGCCGCTGTACCCTTACACCACAGCACTGCGCAGCCGCCCGGACAGCCTACTGTGCATCAACCACTCCGACGAGGCAGTCACGCAGACGGCGTTGCCACAGTCGTTGGCGCTGACTATCGCTTACTCCCCCGATGTCACCGGCGGTTCGCCCGACGAGGAGCGATACGAGTTCTTCCAGCAAGCTTGCGCCGCTTTTGGCGTGCCGACTCTCGCTAGCCTCCCCGACTCACAGGAGCGGGTCGCAGACTGGGTGCGTGCTCGTCACGAGGTGCACCCGGACGACGAAGACATCCCCACCATCGGCCGCGCCATCCAGTGGCTTGACGACGCCGACGCATCCTCCGACCGCGCCCGCGCAGTCATCGGCCACATCCGACACAGCGATATTCAAGCAGCCATCGCAGGGGTTTCCCGCGATGTCAGTGAGCGTGGCTCCGCGCCGTCGGCAAGCTCTGTGCTGGGGCAGATTGCCGAGCTGACCGACACCATCGACTGTGAGAAGATTGCCCGTTGTGCGCCGTGCCCGGGCGCGTCGCTGGTGATGTGGTCCCACGTCGACGACGCCGATCGGATCGCCTCCGCGCTTAACGACGGCGGTTCCGAGACCATCCGTGTGAAGAACACTTCGGCTGGCGCGGTGGTCGAGTAAAAAAGTTTGTGTGAACGAGTCGGCCTATGAGCCGGATTCTGTCCCTCGGCGCCCCTTTCGGAAAGCGCCGGGTGGCGATCATCCATCTCGGTCTGCCATTGCTGACAGCCTGAAGCAGCACACCCGCGAGTATCGGACGGGCAGCCCTCAAACACTCGCGCACACGCACGACGAAGCATGCGCGATTTTGCCTTGCTCCTGGTGGGGTTTACCTAGCCGGTGCAATCACTTGCCCCGCTGGTGCGCTCTTACCGCACCTTTTCACCCTCACCGAATCTCCACAGCTTTACGTCAAAGACATCGGCTGTGCGTCCGGCGGTCTATTTTCTGTGGCACTATTCCCGCAGGTCACCCTGGGTTGCTGTTAGCAACCACCATGCCCAGTGGAGTCCGGACTTTCCTCGACAGCGGCCTGGACACACTCTGTAAAAAGAGGCGCCCGGTTCCGTTAACTGCCGCGATCACCCGGCCGGCTCGCTCGAATGGTTAGTGTACCCGCCACAACCGCAATTCAAATAACCCGCCGTACCCGGCTGCTAACCACGCAGGTAGCTGGTGTCGTTAATCAGCCGCACTGATGTCGGCCCATCTGCGTAGAACTCCGCGATGGAGAGGCTGGCCAGGTCCAGGTGCAGGCGGGTGAAGATTTCAAAGCCGCAGCCAAGCCCCTGGCGCAGCAACGACTTGATTGGCGTGACATGGCTGACTACCAGCACATCAGAGGCGCCGAATTGTCGAGCGATGCGCTCGCGCGCGGCGCCCACTCGGCTATCGACCGAGCGGAAATCCTCCCCCTCCGGCGGAGCCACGGTCGGATCCGCAAGCCAGGAACTGTGCAGATCAGGGGTGGCGTTGTGCGCCTCGGAGAAAGTCATGCCCTCCCACTGCCCGAAGTCGGTCTCGCGCAGATCCTCTTCGATGTGGATGTCCAGGCCGAGCGCATTTGCTGCCGCCTCTGCCGTCTGCTGTGCACGACGCTGTGGAGAGGCCACAATGGCCGAGAAATTCATGCTGCCGCTATCAACCAGCGCTACGAGGTGCCGTGCCGCCGCTGCCGCTTGCTGCCTGCCGACCTCCGTCAGGTCGGGGTTCGAACGACTTCCCGAGTACTCCCGGCGAATCGACATCGGCGACTGCCCATGGCGCAGCAGCACCAGCCTCGTGGGGTCCGTGGTCGCACCCGTCCAGCCCGGCGCGCTATCGCGCTTGTCTGCAGCCTGGCTCATTTACTTGCCTTTCACCGCTCCCAACGTTTCCGCACGCACGATCATCGCGCCACATTCAGGACAGAACGTCACTTCTTCCGGCGCGAGCGTGGTGAATTCATGCACGGTTCCGACATCGAGCTCCATGAAGCAGGAACCGCAGGTGCGCCCGTTCAGGCGTGCGACAGGGATGCCGTTAGCAAGCGCTAGACGACGGTAAAGCTTGGCTGCCGAACCATCAATGAGTGTGTCAGCATCTTCGATTCGGGTCTCAGCGATGGAAATGCGCGCAATGAGGTCAACCTCGGCGTCGTTAAGCCTTTGCTTGGCGGCGACGATGTCATCGTGCGCCTCGTCGGCGTCGTATTCGTGCTCAGCGTCGACCTGATAGGCCTCCTGCATGCGCTCGTACTGCTGGAGTTCCTGTTCAGCGCGTTCGCGGCGGCGCTCGGTGGAGCGCAGGTCGTGCTCGAGGTCACGGCGCGTGGATGCGTCTTCTGCGGCACCGAGCGACAGACGGTCAGCCTTTTCACGGGCCTTCAGTTTGTTGATGTCCGATTCCAGCTTGGCAATATCGCGGCCAATATCGGAGGCGCTGAGCTTGGAGCGCGCAGCCTCACTGGCCTGACGGCTGTGCTTTTTGCGCAGCTCCTGCAACTCGGCGCGCTCGGGCAGAACATTCTGGCGAGCGGTGAGCCCATCCAGCAGAGTTTGGTTTTCCGCCTTTTCCAACATCGCCTCTTGGATTTGTGGACTAAGCCTCATGGTCTTCACTTCCTTGCCTGTGTCGACGATTCTGCCACTGTCCAGGGATCGGTGCGCACCTCAAGGACCTCGGTCGCTACTCCGAGTCTCTCGGCCAGCATGTCTGCGGCCTGGTAGCACCAGGGGAACTCGCTGGCCCAGTGGGCCGTATCCACGACGCAGAAGTCCGCGGTCCGCAGTGTCTCATCAACGGGGTGGTGACGCAGGTCCGAGGTAACAAACGCATCGACGCCCATCTTCGCCACAGTGTCCAGGAAAGAGTCGCCCGAACCAGATGCGACGGCAACCGTACGAATCATCCGCTCCGGATCGCCTGCGCCGCGCACGCCCCATGCCGTTGCAGGCAGACGCTCAGCCACACGAGCGACGAAGTCCTTAAATGGCATCGGCGTATCTAGCGTGCCCACTCGCCCAATGCCCACAGCCTGCTGCGGGTCCAGACCGGTGGCCTGATTGTCCACGATGTCGAATGCCGGTTCCTCATACGGATGCACTGCAACGAGAGCCTTAACAATCGCCGCGCGCATGGACCGTGGTGCGACCATCTCCAGGCGCACTTCCTCGACATACTCGACCTGACCCTCGGCACCGATGAAGGGATTTGCCCCGCTCAGCGGGCGGAACTGGCCGCGGCCGTTAATGCGAAACGCACAGCTGTCGTAGTCGCCGATAGTGCCCGCGCCCGCCTCAAACATGGCTTGCGCGACCTTATCGACGTGATCTGCCGGAACCTTCACCGTCCAGGTATCCAAGCCGGGAGCCGGCTGCGGAGCTAGCGGCGCACCCGGTACGACTCCGAGCACCGTGGCCAACTGGTCGTTGACACCCGGTCGTGAGCTGTCAGCGTTAGTGTGCGCTGCAAAGAGAGCTACACCTGCCCGAATCAGCTTATGAATAATCCGACCCTTCGGTGTATCCGCCGCCACGGAATTCACACCGCGCAGAAGCAGCGGATGGTGCACAACGAGCATCTGAGCACCGGAGGCAATCGCGCGATCTGCGACCTCGTCAGTGCAGTCCAGCGCCAACGCGATGCGACGAACCTCATCCTGCGGGTCACCGCAAATCAGGCCAACTTTATCCCAGCTCTCCGCCAGTGCCGGCGGGTAGGCCGCGTCCATCGCCGTACGCACGTCGGCAACGGTCACCACCGTGTTATTGCCCTCGGCACGGGTCTGCGCAGAGTCCGTCATACATCCATCCCTTCAACATGCATTTCTCTCCAGCCTCTCCTCCAGCGTAGTGAACTCTGCCCCACCGCATCAGTTCTGCGACAGTAAATCCGCCACCTCCGCAATTAGTCGCCGCACACTCGCTTCATCCCGCACGGCCAGCCGCCACCACGAACCGTCCAGGCCGGCAAAGGTGTCACAACGTCGCACGGCTATTCCACGCTCTGCAAGATCCTGCCGCAAACGCTCATGCTTGACGACGTCAACCTCCGCAGCACCCTGCCCATTGTGAGAACTCCGGTCACCTCCCGGACGTGCCAGCACAAAGGGAGCCTCGGAATCCAACACTTGCCAGCCGGCGCCTCTTAACAGCTGTGTCATAGACTCGCGCTGCTGACGAATCTCGGCACGAATTTCTGATAGCAGCTCTTCCTCACGCTGAGCGATTGCCGCCATAGCGGTAAGTTGCAGCGTGCCCAGAGGCCAGTGCGGACGCCGTCGCGCCAGCTGCGCCAGGAGCTCCGGGTGACCGAGTGCGTAACCGCAGCGCAGGCCTGCGATTGCCCAGGTCTTAGTCATGCTGCGGAAAACGATGACATTATCGGGGATTCTGTTCGCTTCCCCCGGCCTGCAATCGGCTAGCGAACACCGCCGAATAATCTCACCATCGGCGACGTCCATAAACGCCTCATCCACGACCAGGATCCCACAACGGCTGGCGAGCCCCCGCAGATTATCCGCTGAATGAGCAACGCCGGTGGGGTTGGTCGGATTGCCGATGATGACCATCCGGCCTTCAAGCTGCTGGGAATGCGGGAGGGATGCGTTCTCGTGGACGTCGACAAGCGTAGGCATGAGTGTGTACGGCGACGGCAGTACCAGCGAATCCACCTCGACTCCTGCGGCGAGGAAGGCGGCTTCGGGTTCGGTGAACTGCGGCTGGACGATTGTGGCGGGCAAGCCCAAGTGAGGCAAGAGCGAGAAGCCCTCGGCGACGCCGTGGAGAAGCAGTACCTCGTCGGCGCTGTGATTGTGGTTGGCGGCGATGGCGGCGCGGACGTCGGCATCGAGCTGCGCCGACGGATACGCGGCAAGTTCTCCGAGGGACGTGGCCAGCGAGTTCTGTAGCCACTGCGGTGTGGCGCCGTGGACATTGACGGCAAAGTCCAGGTCAGCGCCATGGGCGGCCTGGTCACCGTGATAGCGCAGCGGGTCGTCTAACATGCCATCCAGCCTAATGACCTTTTAGGATGAACAATATGTCCACTGGCCATCGCCCCACTGTCCTTATTGATGTCGACGGCACCATCGCCGATTCTCTCCCCGCAATCGCACATGGCTTTCGCCTTGCATTGGAGGAAATTGACCACCCCCTTCCGCCTGAGAGCTTTATCAACACGATTCCCGGGCCGCCAATGGTGGAAACACTCGCATCTCTCGGGCTTTCCGACGAACAAGTCGACCGAGCCTTCGCCGTGTACATGGAGCATCAACACGCCGGTGGCTGGCAGCGTGCCGAGATGTTTCCCGGCTGGCCGGAGCTCCTGCGCGATTGGCGGAAAGCTGGTGTTCAACTAGCCACCGCGACTTCCAAGGGCGAGTACTTCGCCCGCAAGACCCTGGATAATTTCGGGCTTCTCGACGCCTTTGATTTCATCGGCGCCGCCAGCGACGACGGCTCACGGCAGACAAAGGCTGAGGTCATTGAGTACACGCTCAAGGAGTTGGGCATTGAAACCGATGAAGCAGTGCGCCCGTGTGGGTCGGTTGTAATGGTCGGCGATCGCATCCATGATTTTGAGGGCGCCGCACAGTTCGGTATCCCGGCCATCGCTGTTAAATGGGGCTACGGCTCGGAATCTGAGTGGGCATCGGCTGCGGCGGTGGCGGCCTCGCCTGGGAACCTGAATCGTGTTGTGCGGGAAATGTTGTATCTTTAAGACTCGTCAACGATTAGTGACAATCCTATTTTTATTTTCCGAGAAGTTTGGTTTTGCCTATTATGCTTATGAACTCGTCGCATCGTACTGAGTCCGTGTACGTCGTGTTTGTCTGCTCCGGAAATATCTGCCGCTCCCCCATGGCTGAAATCATCGTCCGTGACGCAGTTGAAGCCAATGCGCTTGCCGACGATGTCCTGCTCGCTTCCTGCGGAATCGGCGGCTGGCATGTCGGCGAACCCGCCGACGAGCGGGCTCAGGCCGAGCTGGAAAATGCTGGATACGACCCAAATCACACCGCAGCACAGCTGGGCGATGAGCACATGGATGCAACGCTTTTCATCGCCATGGATGAATCGCACATCAATGGTCTACTCCGCGCTGGCGTGCCAAAAGAGAAGATTCGCCTGCTGCGTTCCTTCGACCCGGCGTCCCCGAAGAGCGCCGTCGTGGCCGATCCTTACTACGGCGGCCCGGAGGGGTTCGTCCGCACTCGAAACGAAATTGAGGCCGCGACGCCGGGCATCATCGCATGGTTGCGTGAGACTCTGGCGCTGGCCTCTGAGCGTTAAGGTTTCAAAACAACCTTTTCTTTTGTCTTATTGGCATTGCCCCGGTTTCGGAACGCCCAAATCTTATTCAAGATGAAGTTAGCGGGCGTGCCCAAGATGACACCGATGAGGTTTGCCCAGTAGAGGCGGTTCCTAAAGCCGGTGGAGTCGTCGAAAATGTCCGTTGGCAGTGCCAGCGGCGAGGTGGGGTTAGTCAGCAGCGTGATGACAACCAGGTTCACAATCAGCGCTGAGATACCTGCAAATAAAAACGGGAAGAACTGCCTAAACCAGTTCGGGCGATTGTCAGTTCGGAAAGTCCAGGAGCGGTTGAGCTGGAAGTTCCAGATGTTAGCCACGACAAACGCCAGAGTTGCATAGACGTGGGAGTAACGGATATTCCACCGTGTCCCGAACAGGTTCATAAACACGTCATGTTCATTGGTGCCCAGACTGAGCCCGAACTTGCGAGCAATAATCACGACAAGCAGATTGACAACCACACCTGTGCCGCCAACCAGACCGAACTTGATGAACTGGCGCGAGACTGTGCTGAAGCGGCGTGAAGGCGAAGATTTCGCTGTTTGCGTGCCCACCACGACACCTCTCTTTCCATCTATCCCGGGTAGATTCCCCGTCAAATACGCTCAAACAACTTTACCCGAAGTTCACTCAATCTCCGCGCAGGTGAATCCTTGCGAAAGCGAGATTTCCCTCACGGCAATCAGCCATTTCCTCCCGCATCACCACATCAGCACTGTGCACATTTGGTATGCACTTTGAAAACAGGTGCCACTGCCCACCCGCCGCAACAGTGCCAGCCGCTCTAGTGCCATACGCTCTAGTGCCATCCGCAGCACCGGGTAAGCTCAATGAATGTGTTTAAGAATGTGCGCCAGTTTCTGACCCCTGGATGGGTTCTCACTGCGATTGTCGCCATTGCGTTTTCCTATCTCGCATTTACTGTTCTGGCTCCATGGCAGTTGGGTAAGAACACCGCGACGCAGCATCGCAATCAGCAGCTTGAGCACTCATTCGAGCTCGACCCCGTAGATGTCAATGAGCTAATGCCCAAGGGCAAAGGGTTCGTCGAGGGCAACGAATGGCGTCGCGTTACCGCCACCGGGTCCTTCCTGCCGGATACCCGCGTTCTATTGCGTAACCGCCCAGTAAATGGCGCTCCCGCCGTTCAGGTACTCGATGTCTTCGTCGCTAACAATGGCGAAAACTACCTGGTCAACCGTGGTTTTGTACGCCCGACAGACTCCAGCACCCCCAATGTTGAGCCAGCCCCGAAGGGCACCTTGACTATCTCGGCCTTTACCCGCCGAAACGAGATTCCCGCCGAGACCGCTCCAATCGCCGGCACCCCGCCGCAGGTCTACGGAATCAATACCAAGGAAGTGTCCGAGCTAGTCGACACCGAACTCAACCCCGATTGGCTTCAGCTCTCGGACAAATCCGATGCCGTCATCGAGGCCATTCCGCTGCCCACTCTGGAGTCCGGCCCGTACCTCTCCTACGGCATTCAATGGATCTTCTTCGGCGCTCTCGTGCCGCTTGCCGTCGTCTGGTTCATTCGCGCTGAAATCGTCGAGCGCAGACGAGACCGCGCGGAGCAGGAGGAGATGGCCAAGGCCCTCCGCGACGCCGAAGCCGCGGAACCAGCAGATGACGCTGATGCCGCCGAAGCCGCAACACCCGAATCGGACGATGCCACCACTCCCACCCCTCCGCCGGCTAAGCCCGAAGAGGATCGCGCCACCGAGCTGCACCGTCAGCGCATGGCGCAACGCTACGGCAACACTGGCCACCGCGCCGCAGGTTATCGCGATAACCGATACGACGAGCGTTTCTAACTCTCAGCTCGCGCTTTCACTCGTCGGATACATCCGGCGACTACTGCTGCTCCGGCGCAGCTGAGCGCAACAATGTTTTGTACTCGCTTGCTCAGCCCTGCGGCACGCCGCACATCGGTCACCGAAGGCCTCCGACCGCTGCCAAGCACCGGGCGCATCTCCACTCCGCTGGGATACACCGTCGCGCCGCCCAACTGCAGCCCCAGCGCACCAGCAGCGCTCGCCTCCACGACGCCCGCGTTCGGGCTTGGGTGGTTGCTGGCGTCTCGTCGCCACGCTGCCAATGCTTGACGACGGTCCGGACCTGCAACCACAGTTGCGACAGCTGTAAGTCTCGCGGGGAAGAACCCGGCGACGTCGTCAAGCCGTGCACTGGCCCACCCGAACTGCCGATAGCGAGCGTTGCGGTATCCCACCATCGCGTCGAGGGTATTAGCCGCTCGATGAACGACCACACCAGGAGCGCCTGCAATGGCACCCCACATGAGAGTGCCGGTGACTGCGTCGGAGGTATTTTCAGCGAGTGATTCGACGGTCGCTCGGGCGATGCCATCAGCGTCGAGAGCTTCCGGATCACGCGAACACAACCACGGCACAAGTTCGCGGGCGGCATCGATGTCGCCGGAGGTGAGTCGGTCAGTCATGCGCTCGCCAGTACGGCGGAGAGTGGTGCCGCCGAGCGAAGCCCACGTGGCGGCAGCCAGCGTGAGACTCGGTGCGACTGTGCTGACTGCGGCGGTAAGCGCTACCGGTGTGGCCACTGCGATTGCGGTAAACGCCACACCGCGCGCTTTGGAGTCGGCGTAGATTCGGCGCTCAAGTTTGCTGACGGCCTGCCCGTAGAGGGCCACCGGATGGTGATTGGTGGGGTCTGCGAAAATGCGGTCAAGTGCATACCCCACTGCGATAGCCGCACCACGCCGCCAGAGGTGTCGACTTCTGGCATATGTACGCAATCTAATCAAACTGTCCCTGCAGAACGGCTACGACATCGACCGGCTCGCCCGCATTTGCAGCCTTGACCATTGCTTTACAGGTGGCCGAATCGATTATCGGTTTACCATCCCCGCCGATTGCGTAGGCGGGAGCGCCCGCAAGCAGAGATCCGACAAAAACAATGGTGGCAAGCGATTTTGTAAAACGCACAGACCGGGAGTTTAGCACAAACAAAATCCGCCCGGATTCTCCATTACAAGAATCCGGGCGGATTATATCTGTGCGGCGAGAGGGTTTCGAACCCCCGACCGCTGGTGTGTAAAACCAGAGCTCTACCGCTGAGCTATCGCCGCGCTGCTGCGAAACTTTAACACACGGCAAACATAGATTGCCAATTGCGCACTACAAACAGCGTTTAAGTATATTGTTTCAACAGCTCAACTAGTAGCCGATTCAAACGGGACAGCTAAAGCCGGCTAACTAGAGCGCTGCACCAGGCAATTGCCCTGCCAATCCCCCAGACGAAGCGCCGAGGTGTTGGAGAAACCTGCCAGCTGTGCGGACTCGTCAATCACGCCAGGATCAATGGCACCCGGCTGACCAGCGCCCGGCGTGAGCAGCCAAACGCGACCTTCATCCTCCAAAGGGCGGGAAGCGTCCACAAGACCATCGACCAAGTCGCCGTCTTCTTCGCGCCACCACAGCAATACGACGTCGACAACCTCATCCGTGTCTTCGTCGAGCAGGTCTGCATCCAGGAAATTCTCGACCGACTCACTGATTGCTGAGTCACAGTCTGTATCCCAGCCAACCTCCTGGACTAGCTGACCTTCCTTAATGCCGAGCCTGCTCGCATATTCATGAGCAGCGCCTGTGGCGTTGACCACTTCCCTTTTCCTCCTCTAGAAAAACTATTCAGCTCGATTTTTCGAACTATGTGCAGGAATTTTACCGCTCAAATACATTTTTCACAGCTGCAAAATAAGAATTTCCCCAAAAAGGTGCAGTTTTCGCGGTGTTCTTCGCAATGTTCGTCGTAAAGCCAAGCGGATTATTTGGTGAAAGCGTGTGTAAGAAACGGCTAGGGGCACAACAAACGATTCAGAAGTAGAGTGGAGAAAAATAACCTTTGCCTTTCCTTCAGGGACTGAAAGGAGCTCACAATGTCCGATACATCGTCAGGTACGCCACAAGCCCACTCTGATGAGTCAAACTTTGCCCTTATCCGTGATGGGGTCGCCTCCTATCTCACGGATGCAGATCCTGAAGAGACCAGGGAGTGGCTTGAGTCTCTCGACGGCCTGTTAGAAGAGGCAGGTCCGGAACGCGCACGCTTCCTCATGCTGCGACTGCTGGAACGTGCCACGGCAAAGCGCGTGGCCCTACCGCCGCTGACCTCGACAGACCTCGTCAACACCATCCCGACTGAGATGGAGCCAGAATTCCCAGGCGATGAGGACATTGAGCGCCGCTACCGCAAGTGGATCCGCTGGAATGCGGCAATTATGGTCCATCGCGCACAGCGTCCAGGTATCGGCGTGGGCGGACATATCTCCACCTATGCGGGTGCCGCACCGCTTTACGAGGTCGGCTTTAACCACTTCTTCCGCGGCAAGGACCACCCAGGCGGCGGTGACCACGTCTTCTTCCAGGGCCACGCTTCGCCGGGCATGTATGCCCGCGCATTCCTGGAGGGACGCCTGACCGAGGAGGACCTCGACGGTTTCCGTCAGGAGGTCTCCCTCGGTGAGGGCAATGGCCTTCCCTCCTACCCGCACCCGCATGGCATGCCGGAATTCTGGGAGTTCCCAACGGTGTCGATGGGGCTGGGACCAATTAACGCTATCTACCAGGCCCGTTTTAACCGCTACCTCCATGACCGAGGTATCAAGGACACTTCCCAGCAGCACGTTTGGGCCTTCCTCGGTGACGGCGAGATGGACGAGCCGGAATCCCGTGGCGCCATTCAGCATGCGGCGCTGAACAACCTGGATAACCTGACATTCGTCATTAACTGCAACCTGCAACGCCTCGACGGTCCGGTGCGCGGCAACACCAGCATCATCCAAGAGCTGGAGTCGTTCTTCCGCGGCGCTGGTTGGAATGTCATCAAGGTCGTTTGGGGCCGCGAATGGGACGAGCTCTTCGCCAAGGACAAGGACGGCGCACTAGTCGACCTGATGAATAAGTTCTGCGATGGCGATTACCAGACGCTGAAGGCTAACAACGGCGCTTGGGTGCGAGAGCACTTCTTCGGCCGTGACCCGCGCACTGCCAAGCTGGTCGAGGACATGACCGACGAGGAGATTTGGAACCTCCGTCGCGGTGGCCACGACTACCGCAAGATTTACGCTGCCTACAAGAAGGCCTTGGAGACCAAGGACCAGCCAACTGTCATCCTGGCGCACACGATTAAGGGATATGGCCTCGGCCACAACTTCGAGGGCCGCAACGCGACCCACCAAATGAAGAAGCTGACGCTCGATGATCTGAAGCTTTTCCGTGATAACCAGCGCATTCCAATCTCCGACGAGGAGCTGGAGAAGAATCCCTACCTACCGCCGTACTACAACCCGGGCCCGGAGTCCGAGGAAGTGCAGTACATGCTGGAGCGACGCAAGGAGCTCGGCGGTTTCGTGCCAGAGCGCCGCACTAGCTACGAGCCTCTGACAGTGCCAAAGCCTGAGAGCCTGAAAAACCTCCTCAAGGGATCAGGTAAGCAGAAGGTCGCCACCACTATGGCGACGGTGCGTGTTTTCAGGGACCTGATGCGCGATAAGGACCTCAAGGATCGTTTTGTGCCCATCATCCCTGATGAGGCCCGTACTTTCGGCATGGACTCCTGGTTCCCGACGCTGAAGATCTACAACCCGCACGGCCAGAATTACACTCCGGTCGACCATGAGCTGATGCTGTCCTACAAGGAAGCGAAGGACGGCCAGATTCTGCACGAGGGCATTTCCGAGGCGGGCTCTGTGGGGTCGTTTACCGCTGTCGGCTCGGCGTACGCCACCCATGGCGTGGCCATGATTCCGCTCTACATCTTCTACTCGATGTTCGGTTTCCAGCGCACGGCTGACTCCATTTGGGCCGCTGGTGACCAAATGTCCCGTGGCTTCCTGCTCGGAGCTACAGCTGGTCGCACGACGCTGACAGGTGAAGGCCTGCAGCACATGGACGGTCACTCCCAGCTGCTGGCGGCTACGAACCCGTCCGTGGTCGCCTACGACCCGGCGTTCGCCTACGAGATTGCCTACATCGTCTGCGACGGTATCGACCGCATGTACGGGCCGGAGCGTGGCGAAGATGTCATCTACTACCTGACTATCTACAATGAGCCGACTTCGCAGCCGGCCGTCCCGGAAGACCTCGATGTCGAGGGGCTACTTGGCGGTATCTACCGTTTCCGCAAAGCTGAGGGCGACAAGCATGTCAACCTGCTGGCTTCCGGCATTGGCATGCAGGAGGCGCTGCGCGCCGCGGACATCCTGGAAGACTACGGCGTGGCTTCCTCGATTTACTCGGTGACATCGTGGAATGAGCTGGCCCGCGATGGGCACGAGCGTGACACTGAGCGTCTGCACAACCCGGCTGAAGAGGTCGACGACGCCTTCGTTACCCGCCAGCTGTCCGACACCGATGGGCCGTTCATCGCAGTGACCGACTTCCAGCGTGCGGTCCCGGAGCAGATTCGCAAGTGGGTTCCGGGTGACTACACCGTCCTCGGCACCGACGGCTACGGCTTCTCGGATACCCGTCCGGCCGCTCGCCGCTACTTCAACTCCGACGGCGAGTCAGTCGCTGTTGCGGCCCTGTCCGCACTGGCACGCGCTGGCAAGCTCGACATGAATGTCGCCCAGGAAGCAGCTGAAGAGCTGCAGATTACCGATCCAACCACAACCACTCAGGACGCTGAATAATGACCTCAAGCCTTGGAGATCAGCTCAGCGCCCTACTGGGCACACAGGTCACCGGTGACGCTGACGATGCCTCACCTAATGCAGCGAACGGGGGCTCGAAGAAGAGTTCCGCCGACGCTGACCTGCCCGCAGGTCTTCACGGCGAGGTCGCGGCAATCGTCAAAAAGATGGCTAACGACGAGGTGAAGTCCTTAGAGCTCTCCACCCCGCTGACCGACTACGATTTTGACCGCCTAAGCGTCGTAGAGTTGGCCGTCCGTTGCGAAGAAGAGCTGGGAGTCCGCGTTGAGGACGAGGACATTTCCTCGTTTAAGACCCTCGGCGATGTAGTTGACTACATCGCCGCCCGGCGCGGGTAGAGCTGCAGCACGTTAGCTGCCTCTACCCCACCGAGGTCTGCGCTGCCAGCGGTCGAGTTGCCGCTGGCACTGTCGGGCCCGGCAGGGGCGGACGTCGTAAAGCACTCTTCGGGGGCGTAGCCTGCCGTCATCATGCGCATCGGCTCTAACACGCGGTCCCACGGCCCGCCGATGGCCGCGTCGAGGGCGCCTTCGATGTCGCCGCCGCGCGCCATGATGGAACGCAGCGCGTCTTCGTTGACCACGATGTTTCCGGCGGCATCGGTCTGTCCGGCGAAAGTCCCCAGCTGCGGGGTATGGCAGTAGCGCATACCGTCGATGGCGTAGCCGTCATCATCCACGGCTGGGTCTTGTGCCAGCTCGAAATAGAGGCGCGGCCACCTAGCCAGGTTGTCCACCAGTGTGCCGATGGTGTCAGCACTTGCAGTGAAAGGCACCTCAGCGCACAAAGTGGAATCCTGGTCGGTCGCACGCCAAATATCCCGGCCTGGCTTAGTGCCATCGGGCATGCTGAGTCGGGCCAGCGCCCACGTGATGTGTGGTTGCAGCGGCCCTGGCATGCTGTGAATCCACAGGATGCCTGAAAGTTGGGTGCGCATAGACGAAGGTCCTCGGAAAAGTTGCGGTCAATTGGTGTAAGACGAGATTCGTCTTCCCCTACGAACTCATCCAACGACACTTGCCACACTGCAGAAAAAGCACTGCGGTAAAACAACACTTCTGAGGTTTGCGTTGCACGTGTTTATGATTGTTATTTCCGAGACGGCTGCTGGCAACCCTCAAGTTGTCCTTAATCCCCCAGATGTGATTTAACGCTGAGACGAAAAATCGGCGCCGCAAGCGGCGCCGGCTTACCCCACATCCTCTTAATCCTCAGCGTGTTCTTCCAGCTCACACCAGAGTTCATCATTGAAATCCGTCCACAGCGGCTTTGCCCACTCACCGAATGCTCGATCGGTCAACGCAATTGCCGCCCGTCCGGTTGGACGATGCAGCCACAGGAATGTGCCCGCCTGCCCAAAATGGCCTGCGACATCCTTGGGCATCGAGGCACCAAACCACAGCCCCTGCTTGGAATCGGGGTGTCCGAAGATCTCAAAGCCCAGACCCCAATCGGCCGGACGTTGCATACCATAGCCCGGCACGACACCATTAAGCCCCGGGAACTGCACGGTCAAAGCCTCAGTCACGGTATCGGGATGCAGGACAGTCGGGGCGAGAATCTCATCGACGAAGGCCATGAGATTAGCGACGCTGCTACGCGCGCCATGTCCTGCCGAGCCATCCAGCACGGAATCCGCCATCCCAAGCGGCTCAAACACAGCCTGGCGCAGGTATTCACTAAACGGCATGTCTGCCTCCGCGGCGATTACATCGGCGATGATGTCAAAACCGGCGGAGGAGTAAATACGCCGCTCCCCTGGATCTTTTTCCAGCTCACGGCTGGCAAACCCCACCCCGCCGGCGTGCGCCAGTAGGTGACGCACAGTCGCACCACGACCGGGTGGCGTGAGCTCTTGATTGAGCTCCAGCGCGCCCTCTTCGACGGCCACAAGCATTCCCACGGCCGCCAACAGCTTGGTCACACTGGCCAGTTCAAAAACTCGGCCGCTATCACCGTGGGTGTGCCAACTGCCATCGTCGGCACGCGCGGCAGTCGCGACCGCGTCGACTGGCCACTGGTCAACTTGCGCTAGAACAGAGGGCTTCCAAGAAGTCATGTCCTCAAGACTACGCAAGCGCGGCAGACGTGGACTTCTCAGCAGGCGCGTCCACAGTGTCGTCCACGGTCTCGTCGTCCGGCTCGTCAGCTGTTTCGTCGGCTGGCGACAAATCGGCGTTGGCGCTTGCGTCCCACTCGTCCTGGTCCCAAATTCCTGCACGCTTTGCGACGACCAACGGGACCACGGCCTGGCCGGTGACGTTCACCGCGGTGCGTCCCATATCCACAATCGGCTCAACAGCCAGCAGGAGGCCGACGCCGGCAAGTGGCAAGCCGAGAGTCGACAGAGTCAGGGTCAGCATGACCGTAGCGCCGGTGGTGCCAGCAGTTGCGGCCGAACCGATAACGGAGACGAAGATGATGAGCAGGTAGTCCGTGAAGTCCAGCGGTACCCCGTAGAACTGCGACACGAAGATAGCTGCGATAGCCGGGTAAATGGCAGCGCAACCATCCATCTTCGTGGTAGCACCCAGCGGCACTGCGAAAGAGGCGTACTCATCCGGCACTGCCAGGCGGCGGGAGACCACACGCTCGGTAACCGGCATGACCCCCATCGACGAACGAGTGAAGAAACCGAGCGAGGTCACCGGCCAGACGCGGCGGAAGAAGTCAATCGGGCTGATGCCGTGAATCTTCAAAATTACCGGGTACACGACTGCAATGACCAGGAATAGGCCAACGTAAATGGCGATGGCGAACTTACCCAGGCTGCCGAGCGCTTCCCAGCCATACTCAGCAACCGCATGGCCAATCAGAGCCGCGGTACCGATTGGTGCCAGACGGATAACCCACCACAGCACCTTCTGCACGATGGTCAGGAGCGAGCCGGAGAACTCGATGAACGGTTCAGCCTTCGAGCCGACCTTTACTGCGGCAATACCGAAGACAATCGCGATGACCAGCAGCTGCAGAACGTTGAAGTTCAGCGAGCCGGATACAGCACCGTCAGACTCGCTGATCTTCACACCGAGGCCGAGGAAGTTCTGCGGGACAATGCTCTGCAGGAATCCCCACCAGGAACCCACGGAATCCGGTTCCTGTGCGGCCGAGGCATCAACGCCGGAGTTAACGCCCGGCTTGATGACCAAGCCCAGCACGATGGCGATGACCACCGATACAAAGGACGTAATGGCAAACCAAACCAGTGTCGAAACAGCCAGCTTGGCTGCACCTGCGACCTGACGCAGGTTGGCAATCGACACCACTACCGCGGTGACCACCAGCGGCGGGATGAGCAGCTTCAACAGCGTGACGTAGGTGCTACCGACCTCGTCCAGCGCTGTGCGCAGCGAAGAGTCATCGCCAGTACTGCGGGCCATGAAGCCCAAAATGAGACCAATAATCAGGCCATAGACAACTTGGGCACCGAAGCCGGTCGCCCATTTAAATTTATTCACTTTTCCTCCTGGGATTTTATTTCTCTGAAAACACTTGTGCCGCGCCCTAAGCCCGTCTGGCATATACGCGTGATGGGGTATCCGGGGCCGCTGGGCTCAGCCTCGAAGAGGTAGGCGCAACGGGGGGGGCGGAAGCCCGAAGTGTTTAGCGACAGGAGGAAGTGGAAATTCGGCCGTAATCGAGCCAACGCCGCTTTGTGAGCATTTTCATGTTGGTCATTTCTAACTTGCAAGTCCGGTTAAGAGACAAACGATAAGACTGCCACGATTGATGTTGTGACACCAATTCCCAACGCGGCCCCTCACCCGAATATTCCAAGTAGCTAACTCGATTTCTCAGCCTGCTTGCGCAACTGCAGCACCTTCAGCGAGCAGAGGAAGCCTACAGTCAGCGCGCCGACAGCGGAATACAGCGCAAACTGCGTGGCATGTGCAAACGCATTTGTCAGCGGGATCAATACACCGTCGGGAGCACCCTGCGCGCGCAGACCAATCAGCATAGAGCCGGCAGAATCCTTCAACCCCTGCCCCATCTGCTCCAGGCCCGGCGACAGCTTCGCGATCTCGCGATCCAGCCCAATCGTCAGCGCCATACCACCGAGTGCCGCACCGAGAGCAGAACCAATCTGCCGAATCGTCGATTGCGTTGCCGACGCCTGCCCCGACAGACGCACCGGAATATCGCCAAGCACCAGCGAGGTCAGCTGTGCAGATGCCAGACCAAGCCCCAGACCGTAGATAATCAGCGCAAACACAACGAGCCACAGTGGCAGATCAACACGCTCTTCCGCCGCCAACTGCAGCGAGCCGAAGACCTCGAGGCCAAGCCCCACAATCACCACACCGGCCGGGGTAATCCGGGCCGCTAGATGACGTGCCATGGCACCTGCGAAGAACGCGCCGAGAGCCATTGCTGCCAGGACCAGGCCAGTTGCGATCGTCGACAAGCCAATCGCCGACACCAAGTAAAGCGGCAGCACGAAGACCAGCGCGAACTCACCCACCGCGACGAGCATCGCCGTGGTGTTACCCCAGCTGAACGTGGCGTAGGAGAACATCGATACGTCCAACAGGGCGGGATCCGCGTTCTTTCGACGACGATTCTCCCACAGCACGAAGGCGACGAGCACCACCGCACCAACTAAGAGCGTGACGACGGGCGCGGAGGGAAAAGCAAACCCAATCTTGGCGCCCTGAATGATGCCGAAGACCACGGCACCAAAACCGATTCCAGACAGCACCAGCCCCAGGACATCGAAACCACCAGCGCCATTGGTATCGCCCGCGGTGTTCGGTACCCAACGCAGCGCAAGGATAAAGAGCACCACGGCGATGGGAACATTGACCCAGAAAATAGCTTCCCAACCAGCGAATTGAGTAAGGACGCCACCCAAGAGCGGGCCAACTGCTGCGGCACCGGACATGACCGCACCCCAGATGCCGAATGCGGTGGCGCGATCTTTGTCACGGAACAGTGCGTTCACGCTGGACAGCGTCGAAGGCAGAATGCACGCACCACCAACGCCCTGGATAACGCGGGCTATGACCAACGGGGCCAAGGATGTGGAAAGCGCGGCCACAACGGAGCCGACCGTGAAGATGACCAGACCGACGAGGAAAAGCGTTCGGCGGCCGAAGCGGTCGCCGGCGCGGCCAGAGGTTAGCAGCAGTGCAGCAAAAACAACGGAGTAGATAGTGGTGATCCACTGCGCGCCGACGATGTCGAGGCCCAGCTCCGAAATGATGGTCGGCAGTGAAACACCAACGATGGTGCCGTCGAGGACAATCATTCCAAGACCAACCGCGAGCACGAGCAGGCCCCACCAACGCTGTGATGACGCCGCAAACTCAGCGATTTGCTCATCGCTGGCAATTGCCGTGACGGCGGCACCCTTCGCTTTCGCCGTGGCGCCGGTTTGTGCGTCGGCTGAGACGTCGGCGCTGCTCAAGGAAGGTTTTGCACTCATAGGATTAATGCTAGGAGTGTCCAAGTACTGATTCATCAACCGAAAGTCGTAATTTTGCCGACAGTTTTACGGAGCAACTTTGGTTCGTTGAGCACGGGAGACGCTTTGCTTCATCGAGCTCAGAGATGAGGGCATCGAGAACGCGGGACAGCTTCTTTGAATCCGTGCGATAGCAGCAGAACCTGCTGGCTATAGGGCTTTTATCACCACACAGTGGCAGATTGCTATGATGCTATGAGGCCTCGGGCACTGATTTATGGTGCTTAATTGCCGCTTCACAGCGCTCGAGCCTTGCCCCTATAGCTCAGTCGGTTAGAGCAGAGGACTCATAATCCTTTTGTCGCAGGTTCGAGCCCTGCTGGGGGCACGATATGAAGTCTTGAGACATCGTTCCGGTTATGTCTCGAGGCTTTCTTTATTTTTGTTGCCCGGGTTGGGGTTGAGTTCGTTGTCTTTTTGGTTGTAAGAGATTTTGTCCGGTGCCAGTATGTAGTGGGCTATGTGTTGCCCCGTGGCGGTGATTTTGATGTCTGCTGTGTTGTCTACGCACATGATGGTGATGGGCTCTCCGGCCCATCGGCGTCCGATATAGAGGCGTCTGAGTTGTCCGCCCCACCGCAGTGTCGTTTTGCCGTTTTTGGCGACTTTGTCGGTGCGCAGGCGGTAGTCATGAGTCTTGTTTCCTGGGCGGGATGCGCTTTAGGTAAAAAGCGTTGTAGGCCTCTGCAGGGGCACATCGATTGATCGTTCGGTGGGGCGAGACGACGAAACGGTTCAAGCGAAACGATTCGCGGCCCGGGTGTTGGTACGCGAACTGCTCTGCGAGGACGAATTCGAGGGCCAGAGGCGGGGCTATGTCATTGTCTACGAATCAAACATCCGAGCCGCCGAGTCGTGGGAGAACTTGAATCGGAAGTCGAATTCCGGTGGGTGAGCAGACTCGAAGTTCGGAACGCTCTACGAACCGGCTGTATTAAAGTAAGTGACTTCTTCGAATTGTTGAAAGGGCAGGCACATGGCAAGAAACAGGTTTGAAACCGCAGATTGGCTACTCAACTGGGTCAATGAGAATCACACTCGCCATACTGACTTCGGTAATCTTTCAGATGAGTCTGGCTTCATGGTCGATGAACTGCGTCGCTCCGCGGAGATGCTTCAAAATCTTGGCCTTATCAACTTTGATACTGATTGGGGCCAGATGTTCTTCCGCGGACGGCTGACCGGTGTCGGTCAGCACCTCGTTTACTCAGGAAAGTCGGTAGGAGAATATGGGGTTGACAGAGGCCAACACACAACAAATACCGCGGTGAATGTGCATGGCGATGTCCACGGTGGACAGGTTGGAGTCAACAATGAGCACAGCGTCACGATCAACGTGAGCGCTGCTCAGATTCAGCACCTTATCGACGCTCTGCGTGAAAGTGGACACGATGATGTTGCCGAAGTCATTGACCAAGAAACAGCCGGAGGTGCCCGAACAGATAGACTCTCAAACGCGCTTCGAAAAGGGCTTTCTGTGCTCGGGGATGCCGGCAGCGCCACCGCGATTCTAGGCCCGGTCGCAACTGCGCTTATGGGACTCTTCTAACGGAACTACGCCCGGAGATAAATCGTTTGGAGTTTCCACCCTGTCGGCAGTTCATCTTCTCTGCCGATAAATTCCGCGGGGTCCACTTCAGCCTGCTCCCACTGGTGCAGGTCCTTCTCACTTAAGCTCTTTAGACGGAATGGAAGGCGCTTTAACGAAACCATTACTGGTTGCCCAGGTTGAAGCATATGCGTTCTCACTGGAATAGTTTCATATCGGCCTATGACCAAACCGTGCCCATCGCCACGAAAGTCGTCACCTCGGAAGATAACCTGGCCCTTCTCTAATTCCCAAGAGCCTCCGACTACCACAGTTCGCAGCCGATTATTTCGTAGGAAGGCTCTACCTGGGGCGACGAATCTCAGCTCTAACGAATCCCGTTGAGAAACATTCCACAGCCACAAGACACCCGACACGATGAGACCAGAAATGATTCCTGAAATGATACCCGTGCACATAGGCACTCCTTTCAGCGGTCGGCGTCGTTAGAAGTTGACGGGAATGACGGTTTCGAAGAGTTTTAATGCGCGGGCCTCAAATGCGGGGCGTGGATTTGGACTCGTTTTGTTTTGGTCACAGACCGAGCTTTCCAAATTAGTCACGTTGACCAAGGATAGTTAATTTCCAGAAACCGTCCCTCCTAGCCCACCTCACGCCCATTTACCCGACATCCGGTTGTAACAGCTGGCACACAGGGAGATGTACTTCGGCGCTTCGAGCGCCTCAATTTCCACAGTCTCACCGTCGAGAATAATGCTGCCGTCCGGATTCAACCGCGCAGTAAAGATGGCCTTTTGCCCACAGGTACAAATAGTCTTAATTTCCTCAATGGTGTGAGCGACTTCGAGCAGGCGCTGCGAGCCGGGAAAGGCGTGGGTACGAAAGTCGGTACGCAATCCGTAGCAGAGCACCGGGATACCGCGAAGGGTAATGCCCAGCAACTGGTCGACCTGGTCAGGGGTGAGAAACTGTGCCTCATCGATGATTAGGCAATCGTGGCCGTCGGCAAGCGAGGAGAGGTCATCGCCGTCGTGGATGAGGTGCGCGCGTTCCGCGATTCCGATGCGGGAGTGCACGTCGCCGTCAGCCAAGGTGTCGACGGCCGGCTTGGCGATCAACGGTCGCATATCGCGCTCGCGGTAGTTGTGCGCGACGCGGAGGACCTCGATGGATTTTCCGCTGTTCATGGTTCCGTAGCGGAAGTACAGTTTTGCCATAGCCATCGATTGTAGGGCATCGATTCGAGGGCTCTGACGGCTGTAAACTCGGGCGACCAACACGGATTTGAATTCCCGACTATCCTATATTTTTATGCAGCCGATTCCTGACCTGAATGAGAATCCAACCGTTGTTGTATGTGGCTCTATCCACCTAGATACCCTGGTACAGGTCGATAGCGTACCCGCCGAAGGTGGCACGCTCATCGTTGATGACGGCACTAATTCGCTAGGCGGTAAGGGCGCTAACCAGGCCGTTGCCATTGCTTACGACGGTGTCCGCGCTGTCATGGCCGGCACGGTTGGCGAGGATCGCGCTGCAGATGTCGTAGTCGAGGAACTCAACGCACACGGCGTGGATGTCCACTCCATTCAAACCTCCTGGGATTTGCCAACCGGCAGCGCTTTCGTCGCAACAAATCGGCAGGGTCGACCGGTCATTTTTGTCCAGCGAGGCGCTGACGCGCTGACCGACCCCACCGATTTCGTCGACGAGTTCGCATCAGCGGATGTCGTGCTCGCACAGGGCGAGCTGCTCCCGGAAGCAACTGAGGCCATCGCGTCCGTCGCATCCATGTATAACGCGCGACTAGTACTGAACCTCAATCCGGTCACCACCGTTACTCCTGCGTTGATTGACCATGCTGATCCGCTCATCGTCAACATGAAGGGCGCCTGGGAGACCATTCGACGCCTGGACATCGCCGAGGGCATCCTCGCCACCGACTACCGCGCACAGCTCGAGGCACTACTGCAGTACTGCCCCAGCGTCATCATGCTCCGCGGCGACCACGGCTGTCTCTTCGCACAGCACTCCGACGGTCTCGATGACGAACCGACAATCTACGAGCACCCCGCGCTCAAACTTCCAGAGGAGAAGATTGTCGACGGCACCGGCTCCGGTGATGCGTTCGTCGGCACGCTCACCGCGGAACTGGCTAAGGGCACCTCGCTTTACGACGCCGTACCCCTGGCCACCGCAGCAGGTGCAGCAGCCGTACAGGCGGTCGGCGCATGCTCCGCTTTTGCACGTCGCGAAAAACTGTTGGAGATGGTTGAAGCCGAGGACTTCCCCGCTATCCGCGTTTACTAGCGGGTTTCTGAGCGGCGGGTATGGCTACACGGCGACGGCTTACCTTCCTTCTTACTAGGGGCGATGCCTAACACGACCGTCGCCGCTAATCCAGCATGCTAGTGACCAGCTCCGCAATCTTCGAGCGCTCCGAGCGCTTCAGCGTGATATGCGCAAAAAGCTCGTTGCCCTTGAGCTTCTCAATCACCGCTTGCACACCGTCATGGCGGCCGACGCGCAAGTTGTCACGCTGTGCCACATCGTGAGTAAGAATGACCCGCGAATTGCTGCCAAGACGTGACAGCACCGTCAGCAGTACATTGCGCTCCAGCGACTGTGCCTCATCGACAATCACGAAGCTGTCATGCAGGCTGCGACCACGGATGTGGGTCAGCGGCAGAACCTCCAGCATGTCGCGCGAGGCAATCTCATCCATGACGTTCTCCGAGACCAGCCCCTCCAGCGTGTCGTAGACAGCCTGCGCCCACGGGTTCATCTTTTCGTCCTCACTACCGGGCAGGTAACCGAGGTTCTGGCCACCGACCGCGTAGAGCGGACGAAACACCACGATTCGGCGATGCAGTCCGCGCTCCAGCACCGACTCCAGACCCGCGCACAGCGCAAGCGCCGACTTACCCGTGCCGGCTCGGCCGCCGAGGGAGACAATCCCCACCGAGTCATCCAACAGCAGGTCGAGCGCCACGCGTTGCTCCGCCGACCGCCCCTTCAGGCCAAACGCCTCCGTATCACCCCGTACCAGCTTGACGACGCCCGGGGCGCTCACCCTTGCCAGCGCAGACTGGCTACCGGCGCTGAGCTGCACGCCGCAGTGCAGCGGCTGCTCCTGGACCTGCTCGAGCTCCAGAAAGCCGTTGGCGAAGAGACGATCAATTTCCTCCGGGTCGACGTCCACTTCCACCATTCCCGAGTACCCAGTCAGTACGACGTCCTGGGCGCGGTAATCGTCGGCAGGCAAGCCCACCGCACCAGCCTTGACGCGAAGCGGAATGTCCTTGGTGACCAGCACGACATCATGGCCATCGTGCTGAAGGTTAAGGGCGCAAGCGAGAATACGGTGATCGTTTTCGGCGGTGCGGAAGCCAGCGGGGAGGATAGAAGGATCGGAGTGGTTGAGCTCAATATGCATAAACCCGCCAAGGTCATTGGCGGGCACAGGTCGGTCCAAGTGGCCGTAGCGGTAGCGCAGCTCTTCGAGGAAACGGAGCGCTTCTCGGGCGAACCACCCCAGCTCTGGGTGGTGGCGCTTGGCCTCCAACTCACTCACCACGACCAGCGGAAGCACAACTTGGTGCTCGTCGAACTTCTTGGTGGCGTGGGGATCGGACAGCAGGACCGAGGTATCAAGCACGTAGGTACGCATGCCCTCAGGCTAAAAGTCAGAGGTAGAAATTACGTGGTTGTGAGATGAATGCTTGGTTATCAGATGAACCACAGTTGGTTACAGGCTCTAATCCTCAAGTTGAACCCTAAGGAACTGGCCGAGCACCGCTACACGGCCACTCCACTGCCCTTTTAATGGCAACTAGTTGTTGCAACGGTAACTAGTCGTTGTGACGAATCTGTCGGCCCAGCAGCTTGCGGCGGAGTGGATCGACAGCCAGGGTCACAGTTCCTACTGCAAGGACTCCCAAGAGGTAAGCGAGCGCCACCATAAGTGAGCGTTGGCCAAAAGTGATTTCGTTCGCGACCGGACCGAACATGAACGCCCCCAACAGCGCACCCATGGCAAAGCCGAAGATGCTGGTCACAAGCATGGGGAAGAACGTCTGCTTAAAAGTGACCGTGCGATGGAAGGCGATTGGCGTACCAATGAAGTCCAATGCCTTTGTCAGCGAGGCCTCTTCATAGACAGCTGAGGCCTGCGTCAGCACAGTCGATACCAGCAGCAGAATGAAGCCAATTACGAAGGTGATAGTCACACCAGTTGCAATATCGTGCGCGAATGTGACATCTGCAACTTCTTCAATTTTGTCTTCACTCGGCACCATCATCGTGTACCCGAGCAGCAAGGACAGAAATGTCATGGAATTGACTCGACGCCACGATTCCTTGGCATTAGTGGCCACTCGCCTTGTCGCCACAAAGTCGCTCGAAGTACCGAAGAAGCTGGCGATACGTGCAACCAGCTGAATAAAGAACGGTGCCACCAGGCCAATGGCCCAGACCATCAGGTACATCATTGCGGCAACACCAATCGTGGTAGCGATGGTCCCGCCTGCGATATTGGAGTTGCCTACCGCGTACAGGACACCCGCGCCAATAACAACGGCCACCATCATGCGCCATGCCTTCATCGACTTGGGCACCTCCTTGCGGGTAACCCCAAGTGGCGAAATCATCACCCTTCGCAAACCAACCACAGCGGCAAAGAGCGCGAGGAGCACCACTGCTACCCAAACCAGCGGGTAACCCCACCAGGGAAGCAACATGTCCCAGGTATCCAGGTAGTCATTATCGAACTTGATCATCGCCCAGAATGGCGCGGTGGCAACCGACAAGAACGTGCCCACCACAAGCCCAACAGCTGCCAATACGAGGGTTTCGATAATAACCATGCGTGTTACTGCCCCGTTAGACAGACCAATCAAGCGCAGAGTTGCCAATCGCTGCTCACGTCCTGCAGCGCCAAGCACCGCCGACTGTGCCACCAGCGAAACCATTGCCGGAATCACAAAAACGCAGGCCACCAGTGCCAACTGCAGGTACATCTCGCCCGAGCCCTCATTCATGTAATCCTCGGGTGTTGGGTTCGGTGGCAGCTTTGGCTCAGCCTGCCAACGGCGGTAAAACATCGCCGTGCCACCGACGACGACCAGCGCCAACCACGTACTCACGGTCATAGCTACCACGGATAGTGCGGATAACCAGCCGTTTCCCGAATGAGATTCACGCCCGGCGCGCTGCAGCCGCGTGCTCAAGTCCGCCAGTGCACCGGTAGGAATTTTCTGAGGTTTCGTTGCTTCAGTTACGGTGCTCACTTTGCAACCTCCGCTCCTGCCAGCAGGCGGTCATCGTGAATCAGGCCATCGCGAATCTCCACACGGCGACGACACCAGTCGGCCACCTTCACATCGTGCGTGACCATCACCAATGTCGTACCGGTCTGCTCCACCAACGCAATCAGCTGCTGCATCACCTCATGGCCTGTGGACTGGTCCAGCGCGCCAGTCGGCTCATCGGCAAAGATGACACCTGGCTCACCGGCCATCGCGCGGGCAATGGCCACACGTTGTGCCTGACCGCCGGACATCTGTCCTGGGCGACGGCGCGTGAGGTCCTTTAGTCCCAGGCGGCCTAGGACATCGTCGGCAAGCGCCAGTGACTTTGAGCGCTTCTTGCCCTGCAGAATCATTGGCAGAGCGACATTTTCCCGTGCGGTCAGCTCGGGCAGGAGCTGCCCATCCTGGAAAACGAAACCGAAGTCGTGCAGGCGGAGGGCGGAGCGGTCGGCGTCGGAAAGCGAATTGATCTTGGTGTCACCGAAGATGACGTCGCCGTCGTCCGGCAGCAACACGCCGGACATGCAGTGCAGCAGCGTGGACTTACCGGAGCCGGACGGTCCCATGACTGCAACTGTTTCGCCGGGCTCAATGGTCAGCGAAATGCCGGTGAGAACGGGAGCGGAATTGTAGGACTTGGTGATGTCGCGGATACAAAGTCGTGCGTTTTTTGGGCTGTTGTTCTCTGTCATGGCACTCATTTCACTCGCACGGACGCGATTTCAACACCGTGTTCACTTTCCTTTTGCGGTAGTGCTAGGTCTACCATGCCGGAAAATAATTCCTCCGCGTTCAGAGCTTTCGTACCATGGGAAACTATGGAGCTGAAGGATTATTTCCGCAAATATATCGGCGCGAACCGCCGCGAAAAGGCGCATAAACGCAGCTACGAAGAATCCGCCGCCGCCCGCATCGCCGAACTTACTGCTTCACGACGAACAATTGCCGAAGCCTTTGAGATTGAACGTCGCCGCATTGAAAACGACCTCCACGACGGAGCTCAGCAATACATTGTTGCGGCTTCAATGAAATTAGGACTTGCGGAATTAGAGGCATCCAATACTGACAATGAGGAATTAATGCAGCTCCTGTCGGAAACGCGCGGCCATTTGGAGGATGGATTACGTGCTTTGCGGCGAACAGTCCACGGAATTCACCCGCAGGTGTTGCGCGATCGCGGTCTGCAAGCGGCTGTTGAGGAAATTGCTGAAGGATATGGCCCTCACGTGGTTGTGCACACTCCCTATCCCCTGCCGGAATTGGAGGAAAGCGTGCTCGCCGCGGCATATTTTTTCTGTGCAGAAGTGCTGACAAATGCAGCAAAATATGCGCCGAATGCCCCTGTTTCTGTGCTGCTCACCTCAGATCAGACACTTAATATTTCAATTACCGACCAAGGCCCTGGTGGGGCAAAATTGGGGCGCGGATTGCGGGGTATGAAAGAGCGTCTGGCTACTTTCGACGGTGCGATGACCATGCACTCTCCCGAAGGCGGGCCAACGCAGGTAATAGCCAGAATTCCCTTGATGTTGAACCGCTGGGAATCGGGCATTGGAGAAATGGAAAGCGAGGAAAAGAAAGGTGCGGAGAAGAAAGGTGCGGAGAAGAAATGAAAATTGTCATTGCGGATGACTCGGCACTCCTGAGGGAAGGGGTCGCAGGGCTCGTCGAAAAGCGTGGACATGAAGTCATTGCGATGGTCGACACTGCCCACGGCCTGGTGGCGGACATCGATGATCGTTTTGATGACACGGGCGAGTTGCCAGACCTGGTGATTACCGATGTGCGCATGCCTCCCAAGATGAGCGATGACGGCCTGCGGGCGGCGGTCGAGTTGCGCGAGCGTTATCCGCAGCTGAATGTGATGGTGCTGTCGCAGTATGTGGCGCCGGCGTATGCGCGTGAGTTGTTCTCGCCGGGCGGTGCTGGGGTTGGTACTGGGGTCGGCTCGAGTGGCAGCAGCTCGAGTGGCGGGACCGGGTATCTGCTCAAAGACCGCGTAGGCCAGGTGCTGGACTTCTTGGGTTCACTAGAGGTCGTCGCAGGTGGTGGCGTGGTGATTGACCCTGATGTGGCGACGGCATTGATGCAGTCCGGCAAATCGGGGCTAGCCAGTTTAACGGCGCGCGAACGCGAAGTGCTCGAGCTGATGGCACGCGGCAAGTCCAACAAACAGATTGCCGATGACCTCGTGCTTTCCGGGGCGGCGGTGGCGAAACACGTGTCCAACATCTTTATGAAGCTGCATCTGGAGCCCGGCGAGGAGAACCGCCGTGTGCGGGCAATTTTGGAATTTCTCACGGCGACGTCGGGGCAGATTTAGGGTCGGCAGCAATCGCATCTCTCGCAAAAGCGATGAAAAAATAAGTGTTGATTGTGGCACGAGTCACAATTTAAAGTTGGCTCATACGTTTGTTGTTTCCCCATCGAAAGGATGTGTCTACATGACTGTTTACGCCAACCCCGGCACCCCCGATGCAATCTTCACGTACAAGGAGCAGTACGAGAATTTCATCGGCGGTAAGTGGACACCTCCAGTAGATGGGCAATACATGGACAACTCCACCCCGGTTACGGGCGAGGTTTTCTGCCGGGTTCCGCGGTCTAACGAGAAAGACATTGAGCTCGCCCTCGACGCCGCACACAAAGCGAAGGACTCCTGGGCTTCGGTTCCTGCGGCCGAGCGGGCGCTGATTCTCCACCGCATCGCTGATCGTATAGAGGAAAACCTTGAGAAGATTGCTGTCGCCGAGACCTGGGAGAACGGCAAGGCCATCCGCGAGACCCTCGCCGCTGACATCCCGCTCGCAATCGACCACTTCCGCTACTTCGCCGGCGCCACCCGCACGCAGGAGGGGCGCATCTCGCAGATTGACGACAACACGGTCGCCTACCACTTCCACGAGCCACTCGGCGTCGTCGGCCAGATTATCCCGTGGAACTTCCCCCTCCTGATGGCCGCATGGAAGATCGCCCCGGCCCTCGCCGCCGGCAACTGCATCGTGCTCAAGCCAGCAGAGCAGACCCCCGCGTCGATTCTCATGCTCACCGAGATCATCGCCGATCTGCTTCCGGACGGCGTCCTCAACATCGTCAATGGCCTCGGCACCGAGGCCGGTGCTGCGCTGACCGCAAGCGACCGGATCTCCAAGATTGCGTTCACCGGATCGACTGCCGTGGGCCAGCTAATCAACAAGGCAGTGTCCGACAAGATTATTCCGATCACGCTGGAGCTCGGCGGCAAGTCCCCGTCCATCTTCTTCCCCGACGTCATGGACGCCGACGATGCGTTCCGCGAGAAGTGCATCGAGGGCCTGGCCATGTTCGCGCTGAACCAGGGCGAGGTCTGCACCTGCCCGTCGCGAGCCCTGGTCCACGAAGACATCGCTGATGAGTTCCTGAAGCTCGCGGTCGAGCGCGTTAAGCAGATTAAGACCGGCAACCCGCTGGATACGTCGGTACAGATGGGCGCCCAGGCCTCCCAGGAGCAGCTGGACAAAATCTTCGGTTACTTGGAGTCCGGGCCGAAGGAGGGCGCGGAGGTTCTCACCGGCGGCAACGTCGCCAAGCTCGAAGGGCTGGAAGGAGGCTACTACGTCGAGCCGACAATCTTTAAGGGCAACAACTCGATGCGTTTCTTCCGCGAGGAGATCTTCGGCCCGGTCCTGGCCGTGACAACCTTCAAGACTCTGGACGAGGCTCTCGAGATTGCCAACGACACTATCTACGGTCTTGGCGCCGGCGTGTGGAGCCGCAACCAGAACGACGCCTACCGCGCTGCCCGCGGCATCCAGGCTGGTCGCGTGTGGGTGAATAACTACCACAGCTACCCTGCTCACGCAGCCTTCGGCGGTTACAAGCAGTCCGGTATCGGCCGCGAGAATCACTTGATGATGCTCGAGCACTACCAGGAGACCAAGTGCATGCTCGTCTCTTACGACGAGAACCCGACTGGCCTGTTCTAAGAATCCGCCCCCTTGGGGCTAGGCGGTTTGTCGATTCCGATTCACGTCCGATGAAGGTGTCGACAATTGCCTCTGCTCCCCCCCCCAAAAAAAACGCCCTCCGCACCCGGCAGGTTGCAATGGTCGGCCTTAACCGGACGCACCAGGCGCTGACGACTCCAAATTTAGAGGCCTAGCTCACGGCCGCCAGCTAGGTCTCTCTTTCTTTCTTCACTTTCCGGCGCCACCTACACACCCGTTTAATCGCGGCGCTGGCGGCCCATCCGCCGATAAATAGTAGCGGGATGTAAAAGAACACGACATAGGCGACGGCTAGGCCGTCCTGCCCGTCGGGCGGCGTGGTGAGAAATAGGAATGCCAAATCGCCAAGCGCAGCAATTCCTGCGCCGGTAGCTGCTGCGACAATGCTCCGCGCGCTGGTCATCCCCCGGGCCGACGAACCATCACCGGCAAAAACAGCTATTGCTCCGACCAGCACTACTGAGACCAGCATGGACACGATCCACGACGCAATTCCTTCGTCGTAGGCGAGATTGGGCTCCGGCAAGATTAGCCCACCCAAAACACTCCACGCGACCGCGGCGAAAAAGGACGCCAGCAAGGGGCGGGTTATATTGTCGAGCCTCATGCGTCCCAGGTTACGTGAGGAGACCTGCAGCGTGACTGAGTCTCTCTCCCCCCTCCAACGGAGAATCGAGTTACGCTCACAGGCGCAAAACCCTCCGAGCATAGAGTGGGCTAAGTAGAAGAACCGACAACCCGAAAATTTACGGGCTGCAAATGTGAAACTGTGCGAGCTTATGACACTTTCAGGCCATTTTCCGGACGGTAGGGTCAGGCGGTCATTGCATCATGGATAACACCAGAGATTACCTCCCG
>ERZ1031329.80-NODE-80-length-32256-cov-17.980218_pt1 | contig 32256 bp, 22 predicted proteins | sample MGYA00518053_ERZ1031329 | MGnify/ENA primary metagenome ERZ1031329 (study PRJEB33718, sample SAMN03159840) | human skin metagenome | collected 2014-02-25 | study: EMG produced TPA metagenomics assembly of the PRJNA266117 data set (Human skin bacterial metagenome... | reverse complement strand
AACAAATAATGGAAATCAAGGCAAATGCCTAGGAACAAAACCCGGGACACTTCATACCGCTGGAATACTCGACTGGCGGGGGCGTTACACTCTCAGCTGTCTTACTTTGAGGTTCTAACACGCAACGCTATGAACAACGCACTTCAAGACTGGAACGATAAGGAAAAAGGCTCCAGAGACTGGTCCCTTGAACACCAATCAGCACAGCTTTTATACGACATGTTCAAAGGGCCAATTGGACAGGCTAGAAAATGGGCTCGGAAAGAATCTCAGCGTCGCCGCAATGGACACGCGCGCAAGAACGCTCCGCTCAGCCATGATGATGTAATAGCTCAACTCACATTAGGTAATTGGTCGAATCTTCTCGGAGAAGCGTTGCCAGACCATCGTCCAAACGCAAAAATACTGTGGAAAGAGTGCTTACACCACGCCTTTCCCCGCGTTGACCTTAAGGACCAATCGAGGGAAAACATTGGGAAGAAAGTCGAAAGACTGACACGTTTACGCAACCGAGTATCACACCAAGAAAACCTCTTGGAAACCAACATCCGAGGACGACTCAACGATCTTCTGACAGTACTTAAAGCCATCGACGCTAGCTACCCTGCCTGGGCTATGACAGATTCTCAAGTGCGACGGGTAGCGCAAGAAGATCCTCGCAAAAGTTGGAGGTAAGGCGTCCCTGGATCCCCACAAGGTCTATCCTTGCAGTTGGGCAAAGATTCTTTCGTTAAAGTCATAGACGTATGGTCCCCACTTTTGTATTGCATTTAGCAATGCTTGGTCATCAAGTCCGACGGACGTATCGACCACGGCCCGCGTATAAAGCTCGACATGTTCTCCGGAGTCGAGGACAAATGCCGTGGGCGCTGGTTCAAAAACATGGAGCTGATTAATAGCCTGAGCCAGTGCCGTACTCAAAGCCGGATGCTGGTTATTGAGCGATGAACCAATGGTAAAGCGCAGTTCGTTTTCTGCCACTTCAATATCCAAGAATTGCCCGCCAATACTTGTTTCTACCACTTGAAAGTTGCCTGCCATACGAGTCTCCGGCATTACTCCGGTAAGACGTGCCATACACATTTCAACTCTCTCAACAGTAACGCTTTCACACTTTTGTGCATCGGGGGACGCAACATCGCTAAAGATATCCAGCACCTCGCCTTGTGGTTGAAGGCGTGCGGGTACAGAAGTTGTATTGCTGGAAGAGATAATTGAATAGGCGAGCGCTTGCGCATACCACTGCTCCACCTCGTCAAGGCTTCGACGCCACCATGCCTGCAGCCGCGCAGCTGTCAGGAATTCTCCGACTAGTAGAGATGCCTTTGCCTGTATTTGCCCCTCGCTGACAACAAAGCGGCATAAACCTGTCGAAGATTGTTGCAAGGCACTGATCAGTGCCAACGCGGTCATTTCATCTGAAACAAGACCAGGAATGAGAAAAGTTGCCTCTGTCGATTCATACTCATGATTGGCTCTGATAAAAGCCTGCAGTCCATCGATGGGGAGGTTTCTCGTGATCTGACCGGTCTCAGTACCGAGATACACGTGGTGGCCAAGATCTGCGAGGGCAACTGCGTATGCATTGATTGTTGTAGGAATGTTCATCTCTAACTCATCCTTGCTCTGAGACAGGGATCGATGACCAAGCTCGGATAGGCCCGTCATGAAGTCCCTGGAAGAACTGATACTTCTCTAGAGGGATACGCGCCGGCGGATCGTAGTCTTTCGCTTCTACCAATTGATCCTCATAAGTATCTGCAACCTGCGCCGGAGTTAAGCGCACTAGATAGCCTTCTGTCCCATAAAAGGAATCGTCATACGGGGACACACCCAGCGGCGCGAGGATGTCTTCGACCTGCTTTTCTCCAAACTGGGACCACATAATCCGCGCGTGCTCGTCGGTAAAAGACTCTTCCGGAAACTCAGTGACCTTTGGCAAGGAATCAAAATCAAAACCGTAGTCTTTAAACGGTTCGGTTTGATCAGAAAGAAACCTCATATATCGATACCACCGGCCATTGGAATTTTTAGCAGTTTCATTTGTCAGACAGCGGTATACATAGCAATCGAGGTAAGTTTCATAAGGTTTCGAAGGAATCGCACGCATTGAAAAACGAAGCATTCCATAGCTTGCTCGGCGGGAAAAAGTTTCATCAGTGTTGTCTACCCATGGTTCATGCTCTATAGAAATGTAGTACGGGACCTGCGGCGTAATTTCTTGCTGGAGTGCAAGGTCGTAGGAAAACTCGGCAATTCCTGGGAGCTTAGTTGATTGTGGGAATGAGCATGGCCCGAATACAGCCGTCCACTCCGAGTTAGTAGGAACAAAAACAAACTGAAGAATATGATTCTGTGGCTTGATTAGTCCTGCTAGTTGGTTTCTGCCAGCCGCTACTTTTTTGACATGAACGTTGCACTCGACCTTGTGATTTTCCCTGTAAAGATAGGGTTTTGCATAAGGGCTATCGAAGCCTGAAGCCCACTTCTCAAATTCCTTGACGACAGTTTCAATTGGAAATCGAAGGAGTTTTACTTCGTACGATATAGGTGCGATGGACTCGGTGAAGAAAAACTTCTTCATTAACCTTCACTCCTTTCATGTTCTCGATCCCACGTGTGCTCTGGATAATCAAAAATTGCTGAAGATCCATAGGCTTGCGCAAGAGGGTAGCCTGCATTAATTAGCGTGGCACGTCCGGTGAGGAAATCTCTATTGAAAGGATCTAGCCCAAAAAGATGCGCGCAGTCAGCCAGATCCTGGGTAGTAAACCGTTTCCGTAAAGGTCCTTTCTTAGCTTTTAGTCTTTCCAACCCAGGGAAGTGAAATTCTTCCGCCTCTGGCCATTGTGTAAATGCTTGAAACCTTGACTCGCCTTCACCGATGCCTACGTCGAAGAATTGCTCGCCTCGATTTTCGGGTACTGGTTCTGAAAGTCCAATAGCGGCATGGATGTCATAGGAGTGGACCGTGAGGTTCTTAGTGCCAGTGCGTGAGCCGAGTGCGTCCTCTAGCTCTCGCTCGTCAGGATGGTCCTGGATAAGCACTTGGGTCATTCCCGGGACGAAAGGAATCGATCCAACAAGTCCAATGAAACTCAGAAACTGTTCGTATTCCATAGGCCTATCGCACAGGAACCATACCCATTCAGGATTCTTGGTTTCCAGGACTGCCGTCCAACGGCGAGGAATCTTCGGATCCCGTACCCCAAGGCGCAGCGCGTTGGGAAGGTCATCGACCGTCGTGTCAATCTCTACATATTGCTGTGACCAGTAACTGTTGGCAGCACCTTCAGGCGTGATGAAAATTCGCGAGCGTGAAGCCGCCTCTACGGCATAGTCGTAGGGAAGTTTTAGGAACAATTGGTCATAGGAATATGGCGCAAACAGATAATCAATATCTCGGCGAAGGTAAAGGGTCATTCTCATACCATTCCAAGTTAAGGGTTGTAGCTATCTACTGCGTTTCGATTGGCCGTGATGACTTTCATGAGGTCGTCGGATTCGTCGATGTCGTCGAGTGTAAGAAGCCAGACGTCTGCATTCGGATTGGCATCCAATAGTTGGCGTGCATGGTGAAACGCTCGTGGTGCAGGAGGTCGATCAAACTCCGTCTTTATTGACCGGCCAGAGCTATCGACAATATTAACGTCAGGGCGTCCGCGACTAAGAGTCTTTAGAACCTTTTTGTCAAGTTTTTCATCGTAGACAAAATCAACATCACGCTGATTTAATCGTGCAGCCGATGCGCCTCGCTTCTGTGCGAATAATGCTTGCATCTGGGCAAACTGGTTTTGCGCGGAGGTTTTCCCAACTGTTCGCTTATGCAGATCCAATGGTTTAGGAGCATTCCGCAAACCAATTTTATTTAGGATATGCGGTTGAGTTACTGGGACTTGAATTACTGAATTTGCAACCTTATCTTGGAGGCTCGAAATTGCCGCAATGACTTGCGTCTCCTTGGTCTTGTACCCAAAGGCCATGATTTCGGAAGCTTTAATATCGCTTAGCGGTGTTGTCCTGTCCCATTTCATGAACACGTTAAGTTCATCTGGGGTTAACGTGTGGATATCGAGCTGATGGACAGTAAATGTCCTGGGATATCCGCCGCAGCGCGAGATAGCAGGCTGAATATGTGCTTTAGTCTTGTTGTGTGTTGGCCTGTGTATGGCGAAGGAATACGTCGGTTGTTGGCGAGCTGTTGCTAGTGTGATCCCGCATTTTCCTGGTTTACTCAGCCCAGCGATAAGGCGGTCTGCTTTTTGTTGTTTGCGTACGCTTAGGAGTTTTTTGACATCTGGGAGCTTGGCTAAGAGTTTCCGGATAGCCGATGCTGCCTTTAATCCTTTGCCGAACTTAACAATGGCCCCGCCTGGGATGAAGCTTAATGCGGTCCAGAGGCAGCCTGAGATTTCTCCCTTGAAGCAATTGATTACGTCGGTAACGCCTATAAAGTCAAGCAGGATGTTTAGTGCTTCTTTGCCGATGGTTTCTTTAATGGCATCGAGAACGCTTGTTGGTGCGTTGTCACCTGCTCCAGCCATGGAGGCTTCTTGTAGTTCTGCTTCTTCTGCGAGTTGCTTTTGGATTGCTGCGTCGTAGGCTTCTTGAGCTGCTTGGCCTGCTCGCTGAGCGTCGTAGCCGGCTTGATTGGCTGATTGGCGTGCGGTTGCAGCAGAACTTGCGGCATCACTTGCTGATTGGTGTGCTTGTAAAGCATAGCTGGTAGCTGCATCGGCATTGGCGCCAGCTTGTCGTGCATCGGCTTCCGCTTGGTTGGCGGCAGCATGAGCTCGCTCTTTTTGGGCTAGAGCAAAGCGTAGGGAGTTTTCTGCGTTGCGCACATGGTCTTGTGCGATTCGGGCAGATTGAGCTGCCTTTCCTGCCCACTGCGAAGCTTGATTGGCGTAGTCTCTTGCTTTTACAGAATCGCCATAGGCGGCGTAGTAGGACTGCTGGGATTTAGCTGCGCTTTCGGATGCTTTTTGTGCTGCGGAAAAACCCTGTTGAAGTAGAGCGTTGATACTGTCGTTGTAAACTGTGCGTTCGGCATCATCGCCAGACTTTCGAAAAGCTTCAACAGAGACAAATTCGTTGAGCATGGCTCGGTCGCCGAGCACGGCTGCTTCTGCAGAAGCTTTAAGTTCGGGTCCGCCGGTTCTTGCGAGTTCGTAGGCTTGGCGTTGTTGGTCTTCATATCGAGCTTTTTCAAAGCCGCCTTCAACGACAAAATCGGCAAGGTCATCGTAGGTTCCAGAAGAAATGGCTGCGTCAGCTTTTTCCTTAACGGTATTGCCGCCGGCGTCGCGAAGCTGCCAAGCTTGTCGAGTTAGTTCTGGGACTTTCATAGTGTGAACAGTCTCGTTAAGGAACGTGTCTAACTCTGCTGGAGGGTCTTCGATATGCTCGTCGGCAGCTTTGCGGATTTCTGGGTTGGGATCTGCCTGCCACAAGAATTGGGCCTTGGTGACATTGTCTTGGTATTTGAGGGAGTCGAAAGACTTCACGAAGGCCAGAAGATCTTCGTGAGATCCGGTTTGGAGTGCGACTTGAGCGCCGCCCTGGACCATGGAATCGCCTACTTGTAAAGCAGAGACTGTAAGTTGCTGGACTTTTGCAGTGTCGATACTCTCCTCAGGAACTTGCGCTAGAGAGGCAAGTTCTGTCAGATCTGCTTGCAGGCGTTGTTTTTCTTCCTTGTTATCGTGGACTACCTTATCTTGTGCATCTTCGAGTTCACGTGCATATACTGCTTGGTCTTTGAGGTATTGGGCTTCTTGTTCTTGGCGCTGGGTGGCAGCTTCTTGAGAAAGTTTGGCGATGTCATTGGCAAGGTTGATGGCCTCGATGGATTTTATCGCTGATTCTTGGGCTGATTGGGCATTAGCGCCGGCTCTTTGTGCGGCGGCAGAGGCATTGCCGGCTTCTCGTGCTGCGTCTTCTGCGGCTTGGGCGCTTTTGTTTGCGTGGTCGGCGGCTTGTCGAGCTGCTGTACGGGCTTTTTGTACTAGTTCGGTGATCTGGTTGACGATTCCGTCGACTTCGTTAGAGGCTGCGCGTGCTCGAGAGGCTGCTGCGCGTGCTCGTGCGGCACCTGCTCGTGCTTCTGCTGCGGCTTGGTCACCGGCTCCTGCGGCGGCTGCTGCTTCGGATGCAGCGGCTGCTGCCGCATCTGCATTGTTTGCAGCGCTGGCTGCGGCGCCGCTGGCGGTGCGGGCAAAGCCGGCGGCGGCGTCTGCGTGGACAAAAGATTGCGCGGCTTTGTCAGCAGCCCGTGCAGCATCACGAGCTTGTTCGGCTGCTTGGCGCGCTTGAGATGCCATGGAGGCGTCATAGCCTGCCGCAGAAGCACGGGATGCTGCTTCTTGGGCTGCAATCCGTGCCCGAGAAGCAGCAGAGGCTGCACGAGCTAGAGCATCGGCAGTTTGGGCTAAGGCTTGTCGTGCTTCTGCTGCTGCAGCCACTGCGTTATCGGCTACTTGGGCAGACTGGTTAGCAAGCTTTCCTGCCGACGCTGCGGCATTGCCTGCCCTTACTTGTGCTGCATCGGCGGCTAGTGCCTCATCTTTTGCTTTTTGAGTAGCCTGTCGAGATGCCTCTGTTGCCCGTCTGGCTTGGTCAGCGTTTGTTGCAGCGAAGCTTGCGGCACGCTGGGCTTTATCGGACTCTTCGATAGCGGTATCGACCAGTTCGGTAATACTCATCTTCTCTGAGTCTTGGGCCGCATCAACAAACTGCCCATAGCGAAGATACGACTCAATTGCTGTATCTGTATCTGTCATCAGTGCTTCTGAAGCGCCTGCAGCAACTGATGGGAGTGGGGATCGGGAAAGTTCGTAGACTTCGCGTCGTTTATCATCCCAGCGAGCTTTATCTGCACCTGTTGCTGCAAACTCGCTTAGGGCTTCTTCAGTGTCTGTAGATAGTGCCTTTTCGGCTGCTGATTTAAGGACACTTCCTTCTGGCGCTTGGGTCGCTTTCCACGCGGTGGCACGATCATCTTCGGTTTGGGCTGTTTGCCACCCAGTATCGATAAAGTTGCTAAGACTGTCGATATCACCTGCATCAAGTGCCTGTTTGGCTGCGTTTTGAACGTTTTCTTCAGATAGTGAAGAGATTGTCACCACTATTTGGCGAAGGTCTTGAGTGCGGGCCTCATCCATGCCTGATTTCGCATAAGCAGATAATTCTTCTTGCCCGCCTCGAAGTACTTCTTCAGCAGCTGCCTGCGAGGCAGGGAAGTTGGTGCTCACCATTTCAATGGCATAGTTTCGCGCTTGCTGTTCATCAGCAATCTCAGCACCCAGGTCGCGTTGATCTACTTGGGCAAGCGCATGCGCTGACGAAAGGCTAAGCCCTACTGCAGCAGCGGTGATAACGGACATGATTTTTCGAGCGCAATGTGTCACTGTCTTCGCAGGGTGATGATGCTTGTAGCGCATGTGCGGACTTTCTTATCTAAAGGTATGGGTTAATTGGGCGCTATGCGTTACAGCGAAAGCAGCCTGAAAAGGCATACACAGTGGCGGCCCTTTTATTACATGTTTTGTGTTTACTTCCCGGGTAGGGCAAGGCCCTGGTCGATAAACCACACCGATTCACTCGTGCGAGAAGTGGTGGTCGCAACCTTTTGCGTCCCACTTGCTGTGAGAACACGATTTTGATTTAGTGCCGAAGCAAGGCGAGTTCCTGTGGGAGTTTCTGCCACACTTGCAGGACACCACGTTGCACCTTTGGCGTTCGGGTTGCTTTGAACAGCTACCGATCCGTTAGAGTGCATGGTCAAGAAGACGCCTGGATATGCGGCTGCTTCCAAGGACAGGCACTGAGAACCATCGCGGGCTGGGACTACTTTAAAAGACGCGTCGAGGCGATCATTAAAGCCTGAGTTTCTATCTATGCTTGATAGTTCTACTCCGGCCCAAGACAATCGCAGTATTTTTCCGCCGGCATATCGGCCAGCAGAACGCATACTGATCACGTGTGGGTTGGCTGTATCCACGCTAAGGTCGCCAGTGCCAGCACCGGTTGAGGTCGCTACCGGGGTGACCTGCATTTCAACAACGGTAGAACGATTATTGCCAACGTCGATGCTTTGGATTTTTCCTGGTTCCACTACTCGCTGCCAGTACACATCACCATCAGGCAACTTAAAGGCCACTGAAACCGGTACTTTTAAGCGATTGACAACTCCATACGATCCCGTAATGTTCACGGCCACCCAGCCTGTGGGCTTTGTAAGGAAAAAGCACGCTTTAGAATTTTCCAGCTCTGAAGAATCAATACGCACGTACTCCGCCCCAGTAGCACAGTCTTTTTGAACGAGACCACCGTCGCCTGCTGTGGTGTTCACAGGCGTTTCCGCTAGTGCGGGAGAGGTAGCAAGACCAGCAGAAACTATGCAGGTAAGTACTCCGATAGATAAGCGTTGGACAAAAGAATTCACAATAGGCTCCTTGAATCTAGGTACGCAGTTGAACACCGTGGTTACTTCGACAACGGGATATACGTCGTCGAAGAGGAATTAATGGTTGAACGCACAGTTCCGGCAAACTTGCTCCATACCTGTGAACCAATGTGATCGGAGCTAAAAGGACCTTGAACCTTTGAGGTCTGTGTCGGGCCAAAGGATTCGACTACGAGGCGAACCCATGTTTTGTCAGAGCCGGTGTAGGAATTTTCTACGCTGTCGTTGTCGAAGACAACATCGTCATCATCTGCATTGGGGGAAGCTACTTCATCGAATCGGATGTTTAGTGTTCTGCCGCCGCCTTCAGGATGATCACTAGCAGTAACCAGTGAAAACCCTTCATCAGAGATACGCTCTACGGTTACTTTGCTTTTAGCTCCGCCCACACCTGTAAAAGTGCATACGGAGCCCTCGGTAATTTCGTCAGGGCACCCTGAGAGAGGAAAGTACTTATCCATGTTTTGGATAACTTCACGATAAACCCCGGCTGCATGCCACCGCTTGAAGTCGGTGGTGTTAAACAGTGGATAAATCTGACGGTAACTCGAAATATTCTGATTGTCATAAGCCTCTAGGGCCTTGCCAGTAGGTTCAAAATACTGAATAGATCCGCCCTGGAAATCCTGCTTTATGCCTCCGCCTGCAGCGTATTTTTCCGATGTGGGAAACTTCAAAGAGCTACGCTCCCATCCCTGACTTCCCCAAAAATCCCGAATGGGGCCAGAAATACTATGGACCCCGCCAGCTTGTGACCAGTAGATAGATCCGCCTTGAAAATGGTTGTAGCGCCCAGTCTTTTCTGGGGTAAGCAACTCATCAGTGGTTGGGTATCCTAGCTCACCGGTCTCCCAGCCTTGCTGAGCCCATTTATCGCGAATTCCTCCCCACACTTGATGAGCATCAGTCTCTGGCGACCAGTAGATAGACCCGCCCTGGAAATGGTTAAACCGCCCCTTACCATCAGGGGTCTTCAACTCATCAGTAATGGGATATCCCAAGGCCGCGCCTTCCCAGCCAAGATCTCCCCACTTATTGCGAATACGCCCACCCACCTGGTGAGCAATTCCATTATCAACACCGGCATGCCAGTAAATGGAGGCATCCTTAGCAAACACCTGGAACCGACCATTATTTTTAGCTACACGCTCATCAGTTGTAGCGTCACCAAAAGTCTTCCACCCACCAAGCCGGTGATACGCCTCTTCAATACGACCACCAATCCAATGACCGTGAAAAACCTTGGCACTTGAAACACCAGCACCAGCAAAAGTAACACTTGCACATACCGCAATAGTTGCAGTCAGCTTCTTAGCGAATTTCATCCGTAGCCCTTTCACACCACCGCATTTAAAAACAGCTGAACACCAGATAATTGACAGCCTGAGTTAGGGTATCGCTACGGTTGCACACAGTCCATAGATGTGTGTTTTGAAACCTTATCTAAAAACTAAATAATTCGTTAAAACGCCAGATGAGCACATGCGCAGACTCGATTTTCGCGTCTCGCGAAAGGTATTCAAAATAACCTATATGAGGGGTACATATAACTCTAATCTAAACATTTACACTGCACATTCAGGCTGGGCAGTGTACACATTGCATGTCAACGATGCGCTTTGGTGGGTGAAGCGGTGACGGACATTGTTCATGAAGCCCAGGACACGCACCTGTGCGCCTTGTTCATCGAAGCCCACGGGGGCGGTGGAGACTACGAGTACGCGCTAGACGCCGCCACGCTCGCCCGACTCGTGCGCGCAGCACAGAGGGCACTTTCTTAACAACGTCCCGCAGATAATCCAGACAAACTTCTAGGCTTAGCCACCAGCCTCAAAGGAAAGCTGTTGCGGAGACAAGTAACCGCCCCGGCAGGCAGCCCATGAGCTGCCATCCGGGGCGGTGCTGTGCGTTAGAGCCGCTTAGGCGTCGCGCTTTTGCAACAAGAGGACACCGAGGCCCCACAGGATAACGGCCCAGGCAACAAATACCAGGCAAAATCCCCAGTTTTCCTTCCACGGAGCATCAACAGGTTCCATCTCCAGCAGCCAGGACTGGAAAGACTTAAACGGCATGTAGTTCACCAGCTTGCTGCCGACCTTGGGGATGGTGGCTACGAGATTGTCCACGCCGAGGAAAAGGATGAGGCCAATTGCCACGGCACCAGCCGTCGAGCGCAGCAGCAGTCCTAGGCCTTGCGAGAAAAGGACGAGCAGCGCGGCAGCCAGCGGGTACTTCCACAGCTGCTTTTGGCCCATCTCGTCATCCCAAGGGTGAAATTCCGCGGCTACTTCATCGTGGGCAAAAAGCTCGGTAAGCAGGTAGGCGCCCGCCACGGCGATAAAGGTCAGCGCGGCTGCGATAACGGCGTACATAAGCAGCTTGACCAAAGCCACCGACCAGCGGCGCGGGGTAGCCATAAACGTGATGGTCTGCGTGCCATAGCGGTACTCGGTGGTCACGATCATGATGGCCTGGATCATGAGCACGGGCAGGCCGAGGAACAATAGGAAAGACACCGCGCCATCCGAGGTGATAACCCCCATGCCCATCGCTGCCTCTTCAGGATTTTCTGCCGGCTTAGTCAAACGAGCATTGAGGATGGCCCAACCCCAGGCAAAGAAAAGGAAGATGAAGGTGGTCCACCAGAAGGAGCGGGTGGTGTGCAGCTTGGTCCATTCGGACTTCAAGGTATTCAGCATGGCGAATTAAACCTCCTGCTGGGTGGGTCGAGCGAACGGAGTGGCGGCGCCAGCGGTGCCAGCGATGCCCGGGTTGGGGGCGCCGCTGGAGCCGTGGTACTGGACGGCGTCGCCAGTAAGCTCCATGAAGGCATCCTCCAAGGAGGCGCGCTTGAGGCTGAGCTCATTAAGCGGCACCCCGGTGGAGTAGGCCAGCTGGCCCACGAAGTCGGTGGTCTGGTTGGAAATCACCAGGCGGGGGCGGCCTTCCTCGTCGGTGGACTCGGTAAAGGCGATGCCCTCGGCACGCAGCGCGGAGCTAAAGGCATCGAGATGGTCGGAACGCACCAGCACGGAGGACTGCGAGTGGTCCTTCACAAAGTCATAGGTGGGCTGGTCCGCCACCAGGCGGCCCTTACCAATGACCACGAGGTGATCGGCGGTCTGAGACATCTCCGAAAGCAGGTGCGAGGAAATCAAAATGGTGCGGCCTTCATCGGCTAGGGCGCGCACGAGCTGGCGGACCCAGCGGATGCCCTCTGGGTCGAGGCCGTTGACCGGCTCGTCCAGGATGAGGATGCCCGGGTCTCCGAGCAGCGCACCGGCGAGGCCCAGGCGCTGGCCCATGCCGAGGGAGAAGCCGCCGACCTTCTTACCGGCGACGTCGGAAAGCCCTACCAGCCCCAAGACCTCATCAACGCGGGAAGTAGAAATGCCGTTGGACTGTGCAATCCATTTCAGGTGGTTGGCGGCGCTGCGGTTGCGGTGCACCGCTTTGGCATCGAGCAAGGCGCCTACCTCACGCAGGGGATACTTCAGCTCGTGGTAGTGCTTGCCGTTGATGCGCGCCCTGCCGGCCGTGGGCGTGTCCAAGCCCAGGATCATGCGCATGGTGGTGGATTTGCCCGCGCCATTGGGGCCCAGGAACCCGGTGACCATGCCGGGTTTTACCTGAAAGGTGAGATCGTCAACGGCGCGGACAGACTTATATTGTTTAGTCAGTCCTTCTACTTCGATCATGGCACTAGCGTGCCATAAATCCGGCAACTTTACCTGTTTAATGCCTCCACGCTCTCCCGCAGGGTGGGAAAGGCGTGGCGGAAGGCGGCCAGAAGGGGAAGGCTTTCTACCTCCTCAAAAGGCACCCAGCGCAGCTCATAGGACTCTTCATTAGCTGTAGTAGGAAGCGGTGCGCCGGTGCGCGTGCGCGCTAGAACGGTGGTGTAGGTCCACTCCCCCGGCAGATCCCCCGCCGCGGGATAGGGCCCGGCCGTTACTCGCGCATCGAGCACCTCCACGTCCTGGGGTGCAATCGCGCATTCTTCATGGGTTTCACGCAGCGCGGCCTGGGTGGGCGTCTCCGTAAAGTCGCGGGCGCCACCCGGAATCCCCCAGGTATCGCCGTGATTGGTCCACGCGGCGCGGTGCTGGAGGAGCACCTTGCGCCCGGCGACGAGGAAGAGGCCGGCGGCACCAAATTTTCCCCAGACGCGAATGCCGCCGGGGCCTGCCGCCCAGCCGTCTCCACTGTGAGGGTTATGCATGCTGCCTATCCTAGCCACACACGCGGGTATATGGTGGCGCCCAGCACACTGCGGGCGCTATTCTGAGTGAATGACCGAGCAGGCAGTCCGGGCAGAAAGCGTGCATGACGAGCACGCTCACCCGAGCGATCACTGGCTCGATGAGGTCACCGCGCCCACCGGCCCGGCCTTCAGCGGGCTCAGTAGCCACGCCATGGAATGGTTCGCGGGCCCAGCGCGCCTGCTGCGCCGCTTTTACTACTTCGCCTCCACCACCCCGGGCAAGCTTTTTACGGTCACGCTCATTCTCACCGTGGCCCTAGGCGCCGCCGGCTTATCGATGTCCCAATCTTCCGCCGCCCGCCACTCCGACTTAGACGAGCTGCTGAGCACCACCGAGCCGATGTCGAACGCGGCGCACCACCTTTATAGTTCGCTCTCGGTGGCCGATACCGTGGCCACCACCGGCTTCGTGCAGGCGGGCGTGGAATCGGAGCACAACCGCGATAGCTATAACGAGGCCATCGATGCCGCTTCCGTGGCGGCCACCGAATCCGTGCTGGGCACCACCAAAGAGGATGGTCGCGTCCGTGAGCTGGTGACCTTTATCCAACGCGAGCTGCCCGTCTATACCGCAATGGTGGAAAAGGCCCGCGCCAACCACCGGGCGGGCAATGCGGTGGCCAATTCCTATATGTCCAATGCCTCGGCGCTCATGCGCGAGCGTATCCTGCCGGCTGCCTCCGAGCTATTCCAGCTGACCACCGCCAAGGTGAATCAGCAACAACAAAAGCTCACCTCACCGCAGTGGGTGCCGCTCTCCGGCCTCTTGGCGGCGCTCTTCTTCCTCGCCGTGGCCCAATGGTGGCTGTGGCGCCAGACCCGCCGGCGTTTTAACCGCGGCTTCTTAACGGCCAGCGTGCTGCTTTTCTTGGCTATCTCCTGGGTAGCGCTATCCAACCTGGCTACATGGTCCACCGGCCACCAGGGCTTTGAGACGGCCTCGCGCCCGTGGGATTCGCTCACGGCCTCGCGGATTGAGGCGCAGCAGGCGCGCACCTCTGAGACCCTGGCGCTGGTGCTGCGCTCCTCCGAGGAGGATTCGATGGTGCGCTTTTCCAGCTCCATCAACTCCATCGAAGGGGCCCTGGAGGATTATGAGGAAGCGCTCAATGATGAGGACGTGGAGGTCACCGACCCAGAACTCATCCACAGCGCCCGGGCGGCCGCCAAGCAGTGGCGCGGTACCCACGACAAGCTCATGGGTGCGCTCAAAGACGGCGACTATGACGAGGCCATCTACCAGGCCACGGCCACCGAGCCCAAGAACGGAGAGATGACCGCGGCGCGTTCTTATGATGAGCTCGACGCGGAGCTCTCGGATCTCATCGGCCAGGCGCGCATCGCCATGCGCAGCTACTTGGAGCGCGGCCTGACCGCCATGACCGCGGTGTCCTCGGCTGTGTTCCTGCTGACCTTGTGCGCCATTATTGCCGTGTGGCTGGGCATCCGCCCCCGACTGCAGGAGTACCTCTAATGCGCCGCACACGCCTTACCCTCACCACGCTTGCCTGCGCCTGCGCCGCGCTGCCGCTCGCCTCCTGCGATGTTCGCTCCACCCCGCCGCTGGAGGCGCCCGCCGAGCACACCCTCGATTCAAAACCGGGCCCGCCACTGCCGGAAGGAGCGGAGATTGAAAAGGCCGGCTCCACCGCCGCGCAGCGCGCCTCTGATGAGGAAATCAAGGGCAGCTACCGCCCGGATGATAAGAAGGCGAAGGAGCGGGTTCCGGACATCGTCAAGCGCGGTCGTCTCATCGTGGGCGTGGACCGTTCCAATAACTTGATGAGCTACCGCGATGCCGCCTCCGGCGACGTGCGTGGCTTCGAGGTGGATATTGCCCGCGAGATTGCCCGCGATATCTTTGGCGATCCCAATAAGGTGGACTTCCGCTTCATAGAATCCTCCGACCGCGTCGATGCCCTCAATTCCGGCGCGGTGGACATGATTGTGCGCACCATGACCATTAGCCCGGAGCGAGAGCGGGAAGTGGCCTTTTCCATCCCCTATATGCGTACCCAAACCCGCATGCTGGTGCTCAGCAAGTCTGGCATCAAGTCCATCAAGGACACCGCTGGGAAGACGCTGTGCGGTGTGGGCGAATCCACCGCGCTCGATACCATCCGCGAGCACGCCCCTAAAGCCGATATCTTGGTCACCCGTTCCTGGGGCGATTGCCTCATGGCACTGCAGCTTAACCAGGCCGATGGCATCGTCGTCGATGATGCCTTGCTTTCCGGCATGGCCGCCCAAGACTCCTATACCTCCATCGTGGGCGAGCCGCTAGAGACCGAAAATTACGGCGTGGCTGTGCGCCGCCCCAGCAAGCAGCATGACACCCGCCCGCTGCTGCGCCAAGTAAATTCCACGCTCGAACGCATCCGCCGCGACGGCACTTGGTCATCCATTTTTGAGGAGTGGCTCGGCGCCTACCTGGAAGAGCCCACCCTGCCGGCCGGTAAGTACATCGAGGAGGAGGCTAAACCATGAGCCATAACCCGAACTTTAGCGATGATGAGCTCGAATACATCGAGCCGGAAAACCTTGATACCCAGCGTGCCTTCCGCCAGCCCACCAATGCCACCAATTCCGCGCAGGAGCCGGATGCGCTAGGCGATGCCCCCTCGGACGACGGCCCCGCCACCGCAGCCGTAGCTTTTGACCCGTTTGCGGACGAAGACGAGGAAGCAACCGCGGCGGTGGCCTTTGATCCCTTCGCTGACGAGGATGAGGCAGACGGTGATACCGGCACCTCCGCGGTAGCCTTCGATCCCTTCGCAGACGATGACGAGGATGGCGATGGTTCCATCGACCCAGACCATATCTCTAGCCTTTTGGCGGACCTGGACAATATCCGGGCTAAGCGCGAACAGCAGCGCGCCCAGCAGGCCCAAGAAGACTCCTCGCAGCGCTCGCGCCGCCGCGCGCTCGACACCTTCCGCGAGCGCCGCGGCACCCACCGCTCCGAGCGCCGCGTGGCCGATGGCATGGTGCGGCTGCCGTTTATCACCCCCTCCGAGCCGACCGACGCCCTGATCGACCCACACGAGGAATCCTCCGGTAAAAGGATCCCGCCACCGCAGTTGCAGCCTGGTGACATGGTGGCCGGCCAATATGAAATCTTGGGCGTCATCGCCCACGGCGGCATGGGCTGGATTTATCTGGCCAATGACCACTTTGTTTCTGGAAGAGTGGTGGTTCTCAAAGGTATGCAGGCCCAAAAATCGGCCGATGAAACCGACGCTGCGGTGGCAGAACGCGAGTTCCTCGCGGATATTACCCACCCGGGCATCGTCAAGATTTTCAACTTCATCGATGACCCCCGGGTACCCGGCGGCTTTATCGTCATGGAGTACGTCGGCGGGCCGTCGCTTAAAAACAGGCGGAAAAAGCAGGCGGACAAGCTACTGCCGGTCGATATCGCAATCGCCTATATCCTGGAAGTCCTGCCCGCGCTGGAGTACCTGCATTCGCGCGGGGTGGTCTATAACGACTTGAAGCCCGATAACATCATCGTCACCGAGGACCAGGTCAAGCTCATTGACTTGGGCGCGGTCTCCGGCATCGGCGCCTTTGGCTATATCTACGGCACCAAGGGCTATCAGGCCCCGGAAGTCGCCACCGAGGGGCCTTCCATCGCCAGCGATATCTACACCATCGGCCGCACCTTAGCCTCGCTGTGCCTCAAGCTTCCTACCGAAGACGGCGTCTACCTGCCCGGCATCCCCACCCCCACCGAGGAGCCGGAACTGCGCCGTTTCTTGTCCTTATACCGCCTGCTACAGCGCGCCACGGATCCGGATCCGGAGCGCCGTTTTACCTCCATCAAGGAGCTGCGCACCCAGCTCTACGGCGTGCTGCGCGAGGTCATTGCCATCCGCGACGGCCTGCAATATCCTTCCCAGCACTCGCTCTTTTCGCCGCAACGTACCACTTTTGGCACCAAACACCTGGTCTTTCGCACCGACCAGCTTATTGATGGCATCGATCGCACCGTCCAGATCACCGCCCCCGAGGTTGTCTCCGCCCTGCCCACCCCACTGCTGGACCGCGACGATGTGGGCGCCGGCCTGCTGCAGGGTGCTTCCTACGCGGAGCCACAAGAAGCCCTCGAAACCCTCCGCCAGGCCATGCAGACTCCCGAGTACGAGCACTCGGCCGAAATCCCACTCGGCGTGGTGCGCTCCATGATCGACCTGGGCTATACCGGCCAGGCGCGGCAGTGGCTCAGCTCTATCGAGGACCGCCTCGGCCGGGACTGGCGCTTCCAGTGGTATGCCGGCATCACGGAACTGCTCCTCGATGACTACCGCGACGCGCAGGAATACTTCTCCGCCGTCCTCGATCTCCTTCCGGGCGAGGCGGCACCCAAGCTCGCCATCGCCGCCATCAACGAGCTCATCCTGCAGCAACTGGACTACAGCGAAATCTCGCTCATTGATCCCAGGGTGGCCCGGGCCTGTTCCAATATGCATTCCACCTTGGCCGATCTCCCCAACTCCGCCTTTGAGGGCCAGCCAGAAATCTGGAACCACGTCACGCAAGACCCCGCTGCCCTGCGCTTTAACTCCATGCGCCTCTACGGCATAGTGTGGTCCACCAACCCCACGACCGTGTCCTCCTCCTTTGGCCTCGCCCGCCAGCTGCGCTCCGAGGGAGAGGTGGAGGTCGCCGTCACCGTACTAGACAAGGTTCCTAATGCCTCGCGGCATTACCGCATGGCCCGCTTGACGACGATCCTTCAGCTCATCGTCCACGATCTCTCCGAGTCCCGCATCCGCCGCGCTGCCCGACGCCTCGAAGAGGTCCCCACCAATGAGCCGCGCTTCCTCCAGATCAAGATCGCCGTCATCTCCGCCGGCCTAAACTTCCTGCGCAACGCGGATCTTTCCCATGCTGCCTCCCCCAACGACCTTTTCGAATACGCCTTCACTCAACGCGGCCTGCGCACCGGCTTGTCCGAGACCCTCCGCGCCCTCGCCCGCCAGGCACCGTTTAGCCGCCACCGCTACGCCCTCGTGGACCTTGCCAACCAGGTCCGTCCCGTGACCACCTTTTAGCTTGCGCTTTCGCATCTGCTCGCGCAGCGCAGAAAACAAAAGAAGGGGGCGTGCGGTCTTCTTGACCGCACGCCCCCTTTGTTCACCGCTCGGCCGCTTTCGCTGGCCGGGGAGGAACCTTTTTATTTGTAGAGCCCAGCCTCACGCGCCATAGCGGCGATTTCGGCAGACTTCTGGGCGATAGCCAGCTCCTCATTGGTCGGAACGACAAAGACCTTTACCGGGGAGTCCTCAGTGGAAATCATGCGCGGCTGGTCGGAACGGACCAGGTTGCGCTCCTTATCAAAGTGGATGCCGTACATATCCAGGTTGTACAGGGAATCCTGGCGCACCTCGGTATCGTTTTCACCCACACCGGCGGTAAAGGTGATGGCGTCAACGCGGCCCAAGGCAATCATGTAGGAACCGATGAAGCGGCGCAGCTGGTGGATGTAGATATTGTAGGCCAGCCATGCGTCCTGGTCCTCGTTGTCGATGCGCTCGCGCAGCGTACGGAAGTCATTGACACCGGAGATGCCCTTGACACCGGACTGCTTATTGAGCAGGTTGTCAATCTCATCTACGCTCATGCCCGCTTGGCGGACAAGGTGGAAAATGATGCCTGGGTCAATATCGCCAGAACGGGTACCCATGGCCAAACCAGCCAGCGGGGTCAAGCCCATCGAGGTATCAATGGCGCGGCCGTTGCGGATGGCCGCAGCGGAGGCACCGTTGCCCAGGTGGAGGGTGATCTGGTGGGTGTGCATCGGGTCGCGCCCCAACAGGCCTGGAACCTGCTGGGAGACGAACTCGTGGGAGGTGCCGTGGAAGCCGTAGCGGCGGATATCGTACTTGGATGCCACCTCATTATTGATGGCATACAGCGCGGCTGCCGGCGGCAGGGTGTTGAAGAAGGCGGTATCGAAGACGGCAACGTGTGGGATATCCGGCAGCATCTTGCGAGCCACGCGGATGCCGTCCAAGTTGGCCGGGTTGTGCAGTGGAGCCAGCGGGATGAGGTCCTCAATCATGGACTCGATCTGGTCCACGATGAGCTGCGGCTCGGAGAAGAGGCGTCCGCCGTGGACGACACGGTGTCCAACGGCGATGACATCCACATCGGTCGGACCCACGTTGTGCTCGCTCATGATGGCAAAAGCGCGCTCAAGGCCGAAGGAGTGAGTAGGAATTTCCAGCTCTTCCTTGTACTTCTCGCCACCGGTCTTCACGGTGACAGCGCCGAGGGGCTCGCCAACCTGCTCGACCAAACCAGAGACCAACGGGGTATCCGTGGCGCTGGATTCAGGATCGACCAGCTGGAATTTAACGGAGGAAGAACCTGAGTTAAGGACCAGAACGTATGACATTTATTTCTCTCCAGCCTGAATAGCGGTGATTGCAACGGTGTTGATGATGTCCGGAACGGTCGCGCCACGCGACAAATCGTTAACCGGCTTGTTCAGGCCCTGCAGAATCGGGCCCACGGCGAGCGCACCGCCGGTACGCTGTGCCGTCTTGTAGCCAATATTGCCAGCCTCCAAGTCCGGGAAGACGAAGACATTTGCCTGTCCGGCAACCTCAGAATTCGGCATCTTCTTCGCAGCAACGCCTGGGTCGCAGGCGGCGTCGAACTGCAGCGGGCCATCCACCTTGACGGAGGAATCCAGCTTCTTGGCGGCCTCTACGGCGGCGACGGCGCGCTCGACGTCGGGGCCGGAACCGGAAGTACCGGAGGAGTAGGACAGCATGGCCACGCGCGGGTCGATACCGAACTGGGAAGCGGTCTGTGCGGAGACAATCGCGATCTCACCCAGCTGCTCGGCGGTGGGGTTCGGGTTAACAGCGCAGTCACCAAAGGCCCACAGGCGGCCGCGCATGACCATCAGGAAGATGGAGGAGACGACGGAAGCATTCGGCTTGGTCTTGATGATCTGGAAGGAAGGCTTGATGGTGTGGGCGGTGGTGTGAGCAGCGCCGGAGACCATGCCATCGGCCAAGCCCTTGTGGACCATCATGGTGGCGAAGTAGGAGATATCCTGCATCGTCTCGCGAGCCTGCTCGAGGGTAACGCCCTTCTTCTTGCGCAGCTCGGCAAAGTCGGCGGCGAATTCCTCCGCCAGCGGGGACTCGAGGTGATTGATGATTTCGGCACCAGCCAGGTCGAGCTTGAGCTCTTCGGCGCGGGCCTTGATATCGGCCTCGTTGCCCAGAATGGTCAGCTTGGCAACCTTATCGCGCAGCAGCACATGAGCGGCTTCGAGGATGCGGTCATCGTCGCCTTCCGGCAAGACGATGTGTGCGCCAGCCGCGCGGGCCTGGTCAATGAGCTGCTTCTGGAAGAGGTCTGCGGACATGACCGGGGTGACGTCGCCAAGCGAGGAAAGTGCGCCCTGAACCGCCTCCAGATCGGTGAAGATGCCAGCGACGGTGGCACCCAAGGATTCCGCATTCTGCTGGGCCAGTTCGCCGGTGCGCTGCGAGGCGCGGGAAATGATGGCCAGGGGCAGGCCGAGGGCGGCAGCTACCTCAGCATCAAAAGCGATATCGCCGGTACCCTGCGCCACGATGTTCTCGGCAGCAGGCGCCTCAGCGAGTACAGCGGCGACGGTGGCATCAAAGTCTTCGAGGCGGATGAACTCCGCCCCCAAGTCTTGGGCCAGGGCCGACACATCGAGGCCATCAAAGCCACGGCCGATAGTGCTGATAACTGCGGAATGGGATGCAGACATGCAAATTACCTTTCATTCACGGTCACTTGAACACAATTAACGCGTGTCATAACTTCATGTCAGCCATCACAGTTATTAACACGCGGTGACTCTTCCACTGTACGCGATTTACCCCCTCCTATGCCCTATCGTGACCGCCCTAAACTGGGGTTAGTAATGCTGTGGTTTTTATCGCATAGTGACCGCGTAGAATATGCAGCACAACGAAAGAAAGGACACCCTAAGCACATGACTAACCCAGTGCGCGTCGCCGTGGTCGGCTCCGGCCCGGCAGGCATTTACGCCTCTGACCTTCTAGTGAAATCCGACCTCGATGTGCAGATCGATCTTTTTGAAAAGATGCCAACGCCGTTCGGTTTGATCCGCTACGGCGTGGCACCAGATCATCCGCGCATTAAGGGCATTGTGCAGTCCCTGCACAACGTTATGGAAAAAGAAGAGATCCGCTTCCTGGGCAATATCGAGGTGGGCAAGGACATCACCGTCGAGGAGATGCGCGAGTATTACGACGCCATCATCTTCGCCACCGGCGCCACCGCCGATAAGCGCATCGGCATCCCCGGTGAGGATCTTAAGGGCAATCACGGCGCGGGCGAGTTCGTAGGCTTTTATGACGGCAACCCCAACTTCGAGCGCGACTGGGATCTCTCCGCAGAATCCGTCGCCGTCGTGGGCGTGGGCAATGTCTCCCTCGACGTCTCTCGCATCTTGGCCAAGACCGCCGACGAGCTGCTCGTTACCGAGATCCCGGATAATGTCTACGCAGCGCTGAAGAAAAACCGTGCCAAGGAGGTCCACGTCTTCGGCCGCCGCGGCCCGGCACAGGCCAAGTACACGCCGAAGGAGCTCAAGGAGCTAGACGAGTCCCCGACCATTGAGGTCATTGTCAACCCCGAGGACATCGAGTATGACGCCGCCTCCGAAGAGGCCCGCCGCGCCGCCAAGTCCACCGACCTGGTGTGCCAGACCCTCGAGTCTTATGCCATGCGCGAGCCGGGCGATGCCCCGCACAAGCTCTACATCCATTTCTTCGAGTCCCCGGTAGAGGTATTGGGCGAGGACGGCCACGTCACCGCCATCAAGACCGAGCGCACCGAGCTCAATGGCGATGGCACCGTAACCGGTACCGGCAAGTTCACCGAGTGGCCGGTCCAGGCCGTCTACCGCGCGGTGGGCTACCACCCTCAGTCCGTCGACGGCGTACCCTTCGATGAGACCAAGGCCACCATGCCAAACGACGGCGGCCATGTGCTGGCCAATGTCGACGGCGAAAAGCTGCCTGGCCTCTACACCACCGGCTGGATTAAGCGCGGCCCGGTGGGCCTGATTGGCAATACCAAGTCCGATGCCAAGGACACCACCACCATGCTTATCGCCGATTACAAGGCCGGTGACTTGGAGCCTGCCACCAAGCGCGATCCGCAGGACATCCTGGACTTCCTGGCTTCCCGCGATATCGCCGTGACCACCTGGGAAGGCTGGCACCGCCTGGATGCTGCCGAGCGCGCCGCCGGCGAGCCGCACGGCCGCGAGCGCATCAAGATCGTCGAGTGGGACGAGATGGTCAAGCACGCCGGTCCACAGGCCTAATCCATGCCGCATATCATTACCGCCGCGCCCCTGGGGCAGCTGGCGGCCTTGGACGTCCACCAGCTCTACAAGCTGCGGGTGGACGTCTTTGTGCACGAGCAGCGCTGCCCGTACGCCGAGATTGACGCCACCGACGCCGACCCCCAGACCGTGCACCTGCTGGCCTGGGACGCGGACTCCCACGAGCTGCTTGGCACGGCCCGCGTCTTTCCGGCCGCGCCTACTGACGCCGCGCTTGCCGACGCCACCGGCACCCAAATCGGCCGCTTCGCGCTCGCGCCCGCCGCGCGCGGCACGGGCCTCGGCCGCGAACTTCTCCAGGCGGCCATAGACCTAGGCGAACGCATGCACCCAGGCAAGCCGCTCTACCTGGAGGCGCAGGCCGGCCTCGTGGACTATTACGCCGGCTTTGGCTTTACTCCGGTAGGCGAGCTATTCGACGACGAAGGAGTTCCCCACCAGCCAATGCTGCGCCCCGCTTCTTAGTCGGCGTCGTCCACGCCGGAGGCAAGCTTCGGGTCGAGCTCCACGCCGCCCTCGTACTCCACGACCTCGATATCGGGGACGTTATCGGCCTCAGGCTGGATGCCGCGCGCACCACCCTGGGCCAGCAGGCCCGGCGTGGAGGTGACCTCGATCTTGTGCGCCGCTAGTGCTGCGCGGTCGCGCGCCTCCTCCGCGCTTTCCGCGGTGGCAGACACCAAGCCCATGCGACGGCCCTTGTAAGCCCCGGGCTTGCCAAAGAGTTTGACGTCCGTCTCGGCGTAGTTGAGGGCCGCGGCGACGCCGGTATAGGCCACCTCATTCAGCTCCTCGTCCGCGTGGATGACCACGCTGGCACCCGGGGTAACCAGGGTGGCGTCAATGGGGTAGCCCAAAATCGCGCGCGCATGCAGGTCAAACTCGGAAAAGCGCTGCGTGTAGGCGGTAAGCATCGCCGTATCCGCGGGTCGCGGGGATACGGAGGAAAAGTACACGTCATCGCCGGCGACAAAAAGCTCCACGCAGTACACGCCGCGCCCACCCAGCTCATTGGAGATGCGCGCGGCCACAGAGCGGGCATTTTCCAGCGCGATCTCGCTCATGCCGGTAGGCTGCCATTCCTCCACGAGGTCACCGCGCTCATGGCGGTGTCCGATGGGCTCGCTAAACCACGTGGCCAGTTTGCCCGTGGCCGGATCGATGGACCGGATAGCCAGCAGGGTGACCTCAAGGTCAAAGTCCACGAAGCGCTCGGCCACCACGCGCTGCGAATCCGAGGACACCCGCCGCACGGTCTCCCAGGCCTCGCGCACATCGTCCTCATCTCGGGCAATCATGTGGCCCTTGCCGGAGGTGGACACATCCGGCTTAATGATGCACGGAAAGCCCAGCTCCCCAACTGCTTCTTCCAGCTCCTCCACGGAGCTAGCAAAGCGATACGCGGAGACCGGCAAGCCGATATTCTCTGCCACCTCGCGCACACACTGGCGATCCTGCGTCATGGCGCAAGCGCGAGCCGAGGGGACCACGATGGCGTCACTTTGCGCTTCCATCTCTTCCAGCGCTTCTACCGCTACGGTTTCTACCTCTGGGACCACAAAGTGCGGTTGAATCTCTTGTGCTAGCTGCAGGATGCGCCCGGCGTCCTTGATATCGGCGACGTAGCTATACTGCGCCACCTGGTGCGCCGGTGCGCCCGCATACGAATCCACCGCGTGGACCTCAAGGCCCAGGTTCTGGAAGGACATGGCCAGCTGCTTGCCCAGCTCGCCTGAGCCCAGCAGCAATACCTTGGTGGCATTGCTGGTCAGCGGCGTGCCAATATGACCGGCGATCTCGCCTGGATTATCCATGAAAATGCTCCTTCTAAGCCGCAGGCAGCGGCGGTTACTGCCTTAAATTATTTCACATTTAGGCCCCAACCCCACTACCCACATGCCAGGTGCCATGGATAAGAAAAGGCGCCCTGTGGGCAATTCCACAGGGCGCCTGAAAGGTTTCCGCCTAGGCGGCAGGGGCCTCAGCCGGTGCCTCGGCTGGGGCTTCAGCCGGTGCTTCCCCCGCCGGTTGCTCGGCGGGCTGCTCTGGCTCGCCTACCGGCTCCGCCACGGTAATGATGTTGTCCTCATAACCCAGCGCGCCGCCAACGAACTGGCCGCCGCAGGTAATAAGAACCAGGCGGTTCTTGCCTTCCTTATCATTGACCACGTCCGGGAAGCCGGAACCCTTGGGCAGGCGGTACGGTGCCTCGGTCACGCGGAAGGTGCGCTCCTGGCCGTCGATGACCACGGTAAATTCCTGGTCTTTCTTCAGCTTGGTGAACTTCTCCGCATAGCCGGTGCCCTGGCCCTGGTAGTTAATGTGGCCAGTAATCACGCTCGAGCCCACATTGCCCGGCTCACCTGGCACAGCGGAGGCGGAGTACCAGCCCACGCGAGTGACGTCGTGTGGCGGCAGCAGCACGCCCTGGTCCGTGACCTGTACGGGGTCCACGGCCGCGTACTCGCCATCGATACCCACGGACATGCCTTCAAAGCCCTTGAATTCACCAGGCGCGGCCTCATACTCGTGCTCCTGCTGGCCCGAATCATCCACGAAGGCATCGGACTTCGGCCCAGATTCTTCCGACGCACTCTCGCTGGCCACCGTCTCTGGTGCCGAGCCGGCCTCATCCTCATCATCGCTCGCCAAATACAGCACTACCTGCAACAAGACCAGCGCGACGACGACTATGGCCGCGATAATGGCGATCAGCTTGCCACGACCCATGCCCTGCTTGCCGACGCCCCCTTCTTCCCCACTCGCCGGATAGTGAGAAACTCCATTTTCCTCCGGCTGCTCAGGTTCCCTGTGCTTTCCCATAGCTAGCTTCCTCTACTTCCTCAATTTGTCTACCCTGTGCAGGGTATATGCAAATCCCCTCCAGCGTGTGTAATCACACCCTGGAGGGGATTTTTGGTGTTTAAGTCTCAGCCTCGGTGGAGGGGCCGGGAGGCCACCTCACCGAAGCTTAGGGATTACTTGATGTAATCCTGCATACCCAGCTCAAGCTCGGTTGCGCCGGACGGTACGGACTTAATCTCAACGCGGTCAGCGTTGGATGGCAGTGCGTTACCAGTCTCTTCAGGTTGCTGACCCTGGACCTCGACACCGCGGCCGTTTCCATTGTCAGAGTTGCCGCCCTTAGGAGCGTCCTGACCCTTGTCCTCGTGACCATTGCCACCATTGTGGTTGCCGGTGTTGTCACCGTGGCCGCCATTGTGGCTGCTGGTGTTGTCACCGTGGCCACCGTTGTGGTTGCCATGATCCTTGTGGTCGAAGTGATCCTTGATGATCTTGCCCAAGCCGATGCCCGGAATCAGGATGAGCCACCACTTATTGTCCTTGGAGGAACCGTTGGAGGAACCATCCGAGGAACCGTTGGAAGAACCATTAGAGGAACCATCCGAGGAGCCGCCTGGCTTGTCCTGATCGTGGACCTCGTGGGAGGTCACGGTCTGGTCCTCATCATTGATGTCCTTGTGCTCAGCAATGTGGTTCGGCTTCTCCGGAGTAGTACCCGGAGTCTCCTCGCCCTTGTCATTGACCTCGGTGGAGGTGAGCTCCTCGAAGGCAACCGCAGCCTGGACAGGCTCCTTCACATCATCGTTCACGGTGATGGTCACAGGGACCATGCCGTGGGACTTCTCCGGAGTGAAGGTCTTCTCACCGGTACCCAGAACAGACTTGCCATCCTTCTTGGAAATCAGCTCAGCCTTCAGGGTGTATTCCTTACCCGGAACCAGACCCTCATAGGTCACATCATCAACAATCTTGGCACCAGCAATAACCTCGTGGGAACCCTTCTCGAAGTCAGCGTTAGTGGTGATCTTCGGGGTCTTCTCAGAGCCCTCGGAGGTTACGGTCTGGTCCTCGTCATCGATGTCCTTGTGCTCACCGATTTCGTTCGGCTTGTCATTGTCAGGGGTGTCCTCACCCTTGTCATTGACAACCTTGGAAGTCAGAGTCTCGAAGGCAACCGCAGCCTCAACCGGCTCAGTCACATCATCGTTCACGGTAATGGTGACAGCCTCAGTGCCATTAGCACTCTTCGGGGTGAAGGTATGACCCTTAGTCTCACCCAGAACGGTCTTGCCGTCCTTCTTGGAAATCAGCTGGGCATCCAGGGAGTATTCCTTACCCGGAACCAGACCCTCATAGGAAACCTGGTCCACAATCTTGGCACCAGCAACAACTTCCTTCGAACCATTCTCAAAGTCCGCGTTCGTAGAAACAATCGCATTCTTCTTCTTGGTCACCGTCTGGTCATCATCATTGATGTCCTTGTGCTCACCGATTTCGTTCGGCTTGTCATTGTCAGGGGTGTCCTCACCCTTGTCATTGACAACCTTGGAAGTCAGAGTCTCGAAGGCAACCGCAGCCTCAACCGGCTCAGTCACATCATCGTTCACGGTAATGGTGACAGCCTCAGTGCCATTAGCACTCTTCGGGGTGAAGGTATGACCCTTAGTCTCACCCAGAACGGTCTTGCCGTCCTTCTTGGAAATCAGCTGGGCATCCAGGGAGTATTCCTTACCCGGAACCAGACCCTCATAGGAAACCTGGTCCACAATCTTGGCACCAGCAACAACTTCCTTCGAACCATTCTCAAAGTCCGCGTTCGTAGAAACAATCGCATTCTTGTGAGAAGTTACGGTCTGCGCCTGATCATTGATGTCACGGTGTTCGGTAATCTTCTTCTCTTCATCAGAGTTCGGAGTTTCCTTACCGTTCTCATCGACCTGCTTGGAGTAGAGATCCTCGAATGCGACGGCTGCCTTGATGACGCCCTCAACATCGTCGTTGACCTTGATGTCAACAACCTGCTCACCGGCAGACTTCTCCGGGGTAAAGGTTACATCGCCCTTGCCGACGACCTCATGATCACCCTTGGCATTTACTGCCTTGTTACGCAGCTCAGCCTTCAGGGTGTATTCCTTACCTGGCACCAGGTCGGTGTAGGTAACGGTGTCCTTGACGGTGACGCCAGCCTTTACCTGCTTAGCGTTGGCAAAGTCAGCGTTGGTCTTAATGGACGGGGTCCACTTGGTGTTAACGGTCTGCTTCTCATCGTTAATGTTTTCGTGAGTAGCAATCACGTTTTCATCGGTGGAGCCAGAGGTCTCGTTGCCATCCTTGTCTACCTCGGTAGATACAAGCTTCTCGAAGGCAACCGCAGCGTCAACAGCAGGATCTGCCTTGTCATTGACGGTGATCTCAACGTCCTGTTCACCGGCGGACTCTTCCGGAACCAGTACCGCAGAGCCTTCACCCAGTACGGTCTCACCATCTTTCTTGGAGATCAGCTTTGCCTTCAGGGTGTACTTCTTACCCGGAACAAGGTCCTTATACGTCACAGTGTCAATAACCGTGGCGCCCTTCTCTACACGGTCACCATCCTTGATCTTGGCCTCCGTCTTAATCTCCGGATTAAGGTCCTTCTCCTGCTCCTCCGTAGTCGGTGTCGGATCAGGGTTGGGCACTACATCAGTAGTCTTACCCGGAGTCGGCTCGCCAGTATCCTCCGTAGTGGTTTCCTCAGGAGAGGTCGGTTCAGTAGTGGAATCCTTAGGAGTGGTCTCCTCAGTATTGGACGGCTCAGACTCGGTAGTCGTCTCGCTAGAAGAAGTCTCCCCTTCGGGGTTCTCAGAGGTAGATTCTTCGGTCGTAGTCTCGTTGGGGGTCGTTGGCTGCTCGGATCCGCCGCCGTTGTCCGGATTGTCCGGAAGACCAGGCTGGTCCGGAGTGAACACACGCTGACCCTTGTAAGCGCCATTCTTATTTCCGACAATGTCTCCGTCAGGCCCAACCACGGTAATGTAGTAGCCCTTATCATAATGCGGGATATCTACAGATTCGACACGTTCAAATTTGGCATCGATCGGATTAACGATCCGCAGACCAGTAAGTTTAGTAAACTCCTCTTCGGAACCGGTAAACCTACTAGGAATAACTCCTGACGCTTCGTCCTTAACCAGGTACTTAATTACTCGAGTGGAAAAACCGGGGTTCTGACCGAAACCGATCAGAGCTGCGAGATACATCGAGTCATTGAACGCAGCGTCTCGGTCGCCATTTAGATATGCTTCGCGCATATGTACAGCAACATTGATCGCCGCATCGTAGTACTCATCCGGAATCGGGGCCTTGCCAGCCTCGGAAAGGTTATACCTATGGCCAGAGGCCTTCGGGATTAGCTCATCGGTATCGATACACCAACCCCAGCCGGCATTGCTACCTTCGGTATTTTCAGGGTTACCTGCCCAAACAGTGCCCCATGAGTGGTCGAACCCACCCGTCTTCGTTCCTTCTTCACCCTTGGACTCCTCAGAACCATAGGTGTTGTTCGCGGTAATTTTTACAGGACCATTACTGTCCTGAGCATCCGCACCCGGGACGGTGACCATGGCCGCAATTACCGCAATTGCAGCAAGCACTGCGGTAAAGACCATCCACCCCTCTCGGGATATGTTTCTTAATTTACTCATTCTTTCCTCTTCGAGCGGTACAAATACTTACTTTCGTTTTCCTGTACAGCGAGTGCTTTCGCTGAGCAGAACCTGAAATTGAGACTTGAACACACTGCAGTTAATCAGGGGTTTGAACCCGAATCTGGATTAACTCTTATTGTGCTCTCAGGATAATATCACGGGAAAATTTAAGGCGCCAGCCAGAAAACATTAGGAAACTGCACGTTATGCAGGATTTCTAATCTCATACCCACAGGTAGATGCTGTTATTTTTACGGACAACCTAGTATTAAATACCTATGTTCGACGCCCGCTAGGCACTTTCTAAGGTTAAAGACTCAAACCAATAGCTTAACCAATGCTGAGATTGGATTTAACTAGACTCATGTAAACACTTCCATACACTGCGCGTTATCTAACTTCGCACAAATGCAAGGGGGCGATTTGCGTACAATCTTCATCGCATTACTCCGGAATTATCCATAGAAGGTTGGTGTTACAGGTGTGACTGGAGATTATTCGAACGGGGCGTGCACACGTTCGATATACCAGACGTGTAGTAAGCCTTAATCTTATTGCCATTCACCTTCAAGAAGGCATATGTGAGCAAAAACTCTACCTAGGGTGGCCACAATCACACTTAGGGGCCTCACACAAGGGTGAGGGAGAATTGGGCAAAGAAAAATCCGCACGGGCCTCGGCGAGCAAATGCTTTACCTAGACCGCAGTGCGGATCCTGAAGGAATATACCAGGTCTTAAAGAACGGCAGTGACCTGGTAACCCTTCTCCCGTAGGAGCTGGGAGACTGCCTTGAAAGTAACGTCGTCCTTGTCCGGGTTGTAGGTCTCCGGATTCAGGACAATATTGGCGGTGTCGCCTTCATAGCGGACACTGATGAAGTCGTAGCCGGCTTCGGCATGCGCGGCGTCGATAAGAGCCTGCACGTCGTCGGTGTTGCCCTGCTCAGCAACAGCAACCTGCTTCTGCTCAGGTGCCGGCGCAGCCTCCTGCGCTGGGGCGCCCAGGCCAAAGAAGCTCATAATCGTGGCGAGTAGGCCACTCAAAAGCTTGATAATCATTGAAGTAACTCCCTGTGTATTAGTGCGCGGAAATAGGGCCCGCGAAAGCTGAAAATTCTCTGTGCTTAAAGCCTGCTTAATTTTAACTTAGTGTTTAAGTATACACAACAGAAAAGGCTTAATTCAGCATGTTATGGCCGTGAGGGTAGCTAAAAAGCACCAATATATCCCAGCACCCGCGCTTGGCCCCTGGGGTGGAACTTGCTGCCCTAGGGAAGCGGGGAATTACCCAGGCAATAGGAAGACCTGGGTTGTCTGAGGGCTGGAGGAATCCGCCTTTAAGGACAAATGTTAGCTACTGGGGCCAGAACCCAAACAGTGGAATGCCACGCGATTCATAAAGGAGCGCTTCAGCATCACATCAAACTGGTTAGGCTAGTAAGCCGGCGACCCGCTGTAGATACCCAGCCGGTTCGTTAACGGGAATATCTAGGTAGCAAACTGGCAGACGATGCCACTAGTCAGTACGGGAACCTGCGCTACTCGTGGGGAAGCCCGAGATATTCACGGTCAATCTATAAAGCTGAACGTAGCCAGGAACAGCAGCAAGACCCCGCCGATTGCGGCCGGGATACAGTGACATCGCTCGATGTCCGAGAATCCAAAGGATAGGCTTGGCAGAAGGAAGCACCCAGCGTAGTCGATGCGGATTGGACAACAACCGTTGCGACACCTTCATTCCTACCCTTGCCCCCTCAACAAAGAGGGCCTGTCGCGCTCCAATCGTTCACTGCAAGCGAAGGTAGATCAGTTACCACCCCTACAATGGCGGCGGTCTTAGAAGTGACACCTTCACCTTTATTTGTCACTGTGTCGAATATGCCGATGCTTAGAGGGACTGAAGCCGTCGTGGTTTCCTTGGTATTTTCAATAAACTTTTTAAAGTAAATTGATGGTGTTATCTACTACTGTCGACTGGGAAAGAAGTCTTATCGAGCGCGTTAGGAGAGGTGCCATTCCTCCCCTCCTGTAGCTACGCACTAAGCTTCCAAAGAAATGCCAAGAGCCCCACGACGCAGTGGAAACACTACGCGCCGGGGCTCATTCGACGATTGAAAGCGGAATTGCTTTACTGATCTTCCATCACATCGTGGCGAATAATGGTCTGGTCGCGGCCAGGGCCGACGCCGATGTAGGAAATGCGGCAGCCGGATAGCTCTTCTAGGCGCAGGACGTAGTCTTGGGCCTTTTGCGGCAGCTCCTCAAAGGTGGAGCATTCCGTGATGTCCTCGTCCCAGGCGGGCATGGTCTCAAAAATGGGCTCGGCGTGGTGGAACTCGGACTGGGTAAGTGGCAGCTCGTCGTAGCGCTTGCCGTCGACGTCGTAGGCCACGCAGATAGGAATCTCGCCAATGCCGGTGAGAACGTCCAGCTTGGTCAGGAAGTAATCGGTAAAGCCGTTCACGCGGGTGGCGTAGCGCGCGATGACGGAGTCGTACCAGCCGCAACGGCGCTTGCGGCCGGTGTTGACGCCAATCTCGCCGCCGGTGGTCTGCAGGTATTCGCCCCACTTATCAAAAAGCTCGGTGGGGAACGGGCCAGCGCCCACGCGGGTGGTATAGGCCTTGATGATGCCCAGGGAGGTCTTGATGCGGGTTGGGCCAATGCCCGAGCCCACGGAAGCACCACCGGCGGTCGGGTTAGACGAGGTCACGAACGGGTAGGTGCCATGATCCACATCCAGCATGGTGGCCTGTCCGCCTTCCATGAGGACGTGCTTGCCAGACTCGAGGGCCTTGTTGAGCTCGAGCTCAGCATCGATAACCATCGGGCGTAGGCGATCGCGGTAGCTCAAGAAGTATTCCACAATCTGGTCTGCCTCGATGGCCTTGCGGTTGTACATCTTCACCAACATCTGGTTTTTAATGTCCAGCGCAGATTCCACCTTCTGGCGCAGGATGGACTCATCAAAGATGTCCTGCACACGGATACCGATGCGCGCGACCTTATCGGCATAGGTCGGACCGATGCCGCGGCCGGTGGTACCAATCGCGCGCTTGCCCAGGAAACGCTCCTGCACGCGGTCGAGCGTCTGATGGTAAGGGGCTACTAGGTGCGCATTGGCGGAAATCTTCAGGCGCGAGGCATTCGCACCGCGGGCTTCGAGGCCATCAATTTCATCAAAGAGCGCCTCGAGGTTAATTACCACGCCATTGCCCAGCACCGGGGTAGCGTTCTCAGACAAGATGCCGGCCGGCAGGAGCTTCAGCTCATATTTATCGCCGCCTACCACGACGGTGTGGCCGGCGTTATTGCCGCCGTTCGGCTTGACCACGTAGTCAACCTTGCCGCCGAGGATGTCGGTCGCTTTGCCCTTGCCTTCGTCGCCCCATTGGGCGCCGACAATGACGATCGCTGCCATTGTTTAGTCACTTCCTCATTATTGAAGCCAAAATACTCTCCAACTTTACACTTTCCCGGCCCAAAAAGCGCGCGTAGCATGGTGCGCATGCGTTTTTTGTTCCTCCGCTGCGGCGCCCCGGACATCCCCATGCCCGCTGAGGCCCACGATCTCTCGGCCGTTCCTACCCGCAAAGAGCTCGCGCTTATCGACGCCTTCCTATCCCCCCTCCTTCCCACCTGTCTCTTATACACATCT
>ERZ1031329.76-NODE-76-length-35152-cov-15.812805_pt1 | contig 35152 bp, 36 predicted proteins | sample MGYA00518053_ERZ1031329 | MGnify/ENA primary metagenome ERZ1031329 (study PRJEB33718, sample SAMN03159840) | human skin metagenome | collected 2014-02-25 | study: EMG produced TPA metagenomics assembly of the PRJNA266117 data set (Human skin bacterial metagenome... | reverse complement strand
CGGTCTCGTGGGCTCGGAGATGTGTATAAGAGACAGGCCGAGTCCACCGACCCCGACACCCCAGAGGTGCCACAGGATCCGGAAGGCGGCAGCTCCCTGAGCTCCAGCGATGCTTTTGATGGACTCAGCTCCAAGAAGTAGCTCGCGTCGCCGGCGTTATTAGCGCTCGGTGTGGCGCAGCCACGCCAGCACGGCCTTGACCCGCCGGTTAGAATCCTCGGGCCGAAAACCTAGCTTCATAAACACATTGGAGACATGCTTGCTTACCGCTCCAGCGCTAAGAACGAGCGTGTCTTCAATTTCTTTATTGCTCAATCCTTGGGCCATAAGCCCCAACACCTCTCGCTCGCGGGAGGTGAGTTGGGCGAGGCCGGTGCGCTTTGCAGACAGCAGTGCCGTGACCACCTCTGGGTCCACCACGGTGCCGCCGCGGGCGACCTCGTCGAGAGTGCGCACGAATTCTTCTACATCAGAAACGCGCTCTTTGAGCAGGTAGCCAAATCCCCCGTGCTCCAAGAGGCGGTCGAGGTAGCTTGCCGCTACGTATTGGCTGAGAACCACCACTGGCTGGGTGGGGTGGGCCGCTCGCAGGTCATGGACGGCGCGCAGTCCGTCGTCGGTCATGGTGGGCGGCATGCGCACATCGCTGATAATGAGGTCGAATGCTTCTCGCCCTGCGATTGTGCGCAGTTCTTCGGCATCCGTGGCGGCTATAACGCTATGGCCCAAAGAGCTAAGCAGTTGCTCGAGCCCGGCGCGCAGCAGCGCGGAATCTTCCGCGAGTAATAGTTTCATTCCGCCTCCTTCAGCGGCAGCTCGACCAGTAGCCGGCCGCCGCGTTTGCCCGCGGCAGTGTCGTGTGCCGCGGCAAATTTTAGCGTGCCGCCCAGTGCGGCGGCGCGCTCGCGTAGCCCGGCTATGCCGGTACAGGCGCCCGTGGTGGACGCCTTGGCGGTGGGGCTGGGGTCGGGGCCGGTGCCATTATCAACGATGTCCAGGCGCAGCATGTCCCCAAAAGTAACCGTTACCATCGCCTTGGTGGCCGCGCCGTGCTTGGAGGCATTGGTAAGCGCTTCGGCCACCGCATGATAGGCCAGCAGGGCAGTGGTCTCGTCCACGGAGCGTTCCGGACCGTCCACGTGCAGTTCAGTCTCCAGCCCGGAGTGGGCGAGTAGTTCGTCGAGGGCGGGGATAAGTCCGGCGTCGAAAAGCACCTGCGGGGCAATGCCACGCACCGTTGCGCGCAGGGAAGCCAGGGCTAAAGAAGCATTATGTTCCGCATCGGCCAAAGCGGGCAGCGCCTCGGGCGGGGCCTGCAACTTTGCCGCAGCCAAGTTGAGCTTGAGCGCGGTGAGATACTGCTGTGGGCCATCGTGCAGCTCGCGCTCGATGCGGCGGCGCTCGCCGGAAAAGGCATCGATAAGCGTGGCGCGCGAGGCCGCCAACTCCTCGGCCGAGGGGCTCAATGCCAGTCGGGTCAGCGAGGTCGACGCCAAGACCAAAAGGCGGTTGAGACCCACCAGTAGCGCTATCAGCAGTGCCGCGGCTAGCCAGCAGGTTAAGAAAATCAGCGGCCGGTTGGTGGTAGACCATTCGCCAAAGGAGAATTCGGCTTTGGGAAGAAACGGCGCTATCACCAGCACGCCCGCTGTAAAACCCAAGGCTGTCCACGCGGCAAAGCATGCAGCCGAAATCAGTAGTTGCACCAAAAGGTGATAAAACTGCTGCCAATCAAACCAACGGCCGGAGCGGCGTGGCGGGATCTCCACGCCCATCCACCGCGCACCCAACCGGCCGACAAACTCCGCCGCCCGACCCACAAGCGGAATCCACGGCAACATCAGCACCGAAACCGCCAACGCCGGGATACACAGAGCGCCAAGGACGAGGCTCCACGCGCAGGCTTTGAGGGTTCGCATAACCCATGAGCCTAGCCGCCTTTACCGGAGTGGGGCAGTAGAGCTAGCTCTACCTTTTTCCGGGCAGCCTGCCCCATGTCTTTCTTCTACGCGGCCGAGTGGAATCAAAGGCATGTTAAAAGCAGAAAATCTCACCAAGCGCTACGGCCGCCGCACTGTGCTCAAGCGGGTCACTGTTTCCATCGCCCCGGGCGAATTCGTCGCCATCATGGGGCCTTCCGGTAGTGGCAAAACTACGCTCCTTAACCTGCTATCCGGGCTGGATAAGCCCACGTCCGGCCAGGTTAACGCGCCGGGGCGCAAGCAGCGTGCCTTTGTATTCCAAGACTATAACCTCTTGGAATCCCTCAATGCACATCGCAATGCCACCTTGACCGCGCGCTTTTCCGGCCGGCGCCCTACACGCAGCCGGGTGGCGGAGGTCTTTGATTCGCTCGGCCTTGCTGGCCTGGAGCGCCGCCTGCCCGCACAGCTTTCCGGCGGGCAGCAACAACGCGTGGCTGTAGCCCGGGCCCTGCTGGCTCAAGCGCCCTATATCTTCGCCGACGAACCCACAGGCGCGCTTGACGACGCCACCGCATCCACCGTCCTTTCCCACCTGCGTGCCGCCGCCCGCGATGGCGCCAGCGTGATTATGGTGACCCACTCGCACCTCGCCGCTGAAGCGGCCGACCGCGTTATTTCCCTTGAGGAGGTAGCCCATGCTGGTGTGGCTTAAGGACTTGCAGTCCAATTGGTTATCGTGGCTGGCCGTGGCGCTGACGCTGGTGGTCTCTTCCACCTCGTGCACCCTGGCGCTAGCCATGCTGGTCGCCTCCTCCGGGGCCGAAGAAGACCCCACCGGCCCGGTGGGTGGCACGATACTCGGCATGGCCCTGTGCGTGGTGGTGTTGGTGACCCTGTCGCAGATGCGCCTTATCATCGCCGAGCGCGAGCCGGTCTACCGTTCCTGGCGCATGGTGGGCATGCCCGGGTGGATGATTATTTCCTTCATCCTGGGCCAGGTCGCCGTAGTCAGCGCGGCCGCAGGGCTACTTGGCGTACTGCCGGCCGGCCCGCTGCTCGCTCCGTGCGTGCGCGCGCTGCGCAGCGATGGCATCCCCATGCCGGACCTTGCCATTACCGGTCAGGTCACCGGCATTGCGGTGGCCGTCTGCATGTCCGCAGCGCTAGTTGGCGCGCTGCCTCCACTGCGCCGAGTCTTCCGGCCGCGCACCACCGCACACCCGGCCTGGACCGTGGTGAAATTCTTGCTCGCGTCCGCGGCCATCGGCAGCACGGTTTACGGGTGCCTGCAGATTGCCGATCCCGGCGATCTTCTCTCGGCCGAGATGGGCTTGGTCATCCTCGTCGCCCTCTTTTGGCCCTGGCTTATGCCCGCTATCGACCAATGGACCCGCGCGGCCGGCATCGCTGGGGCCAATGTGCGCGTGCGTCGCAACTTTTCTACCCCGCACATCGTGCCGTGGGTCCTCGTCGGCGGATTTATCGTCGCCGTAGGCTCTGGCCTGCGCTTTGAAAGCGCCGCAGGCGCCGGCGGCACCCTATCGTCCTGGCAGGTCTTCGTCGCCCTTTTAGGGCCTGTCTTTGCGCCTAGCATTGTGGGTGCTGTTCTTACCTCGCTGCTCATGCACAGGCGCATTGCCTCCGATATCCGTGGCCTCACCCTCGCCGGCGCCGCTCCTCTAGCCTGGATCCGCGTGCAGGTGGGGGAGGCGGCCTGCCTCACCCTGACTGCGGCCGGCGTGGTCTGTGCACTGTGCTTGGCGACGCTCCTCCCACTCCACCACCTGCTCACCCCACAGGTTCCTTTCGGCCGGACGGTGGTGGAGCAGCTGTGGTGGCCGGCCTTCGCCGTAATTTTTGGTGCGATGTTTATCGCACTGGGCGTCGTCAAGCTGGCGCTTGCCGGCTTTGTACGCGCGGGGAATCGGGAGCGCTGAAAGGATCGCTGAGGGCTTAGGAATGTGGGCCGGGTCATTGTTGAGGGTTAGCAGTCGCGAGGGTAGAGTGCTAATCAGGTTGTTTGACCCACAGTTGTTCACCCGCGACGACGGCTGTGCTGGACATCCACAACCGGCACGCGCGCGCCATACCGGCGCGCATACGAACACTACGGAGGAAACATCATGGCAAACATTAAGCCTCTCGAGGACCGCGTCCTCGTACAGATCGTAGAAGCTGAAACCACCACCGCTTCCGGCCTGGTTATCCCGGATTCCGCTAAGGAAAAGCCGCAGGAAGCTACCGTCGTTGCAGTAGGCCCAGGCCGCACCAACGATAAGGGTGAGGTCACCCCGGTAGGCGTTAACGAGGGCGATACCGTGGTCTTTTCCAAGTACGGCGGCACCGAGCTGAAGTACAACGGTGAGGAGTACCTGCTGCTGTCCTCCCGTGACCTGCTCGCCGTCATCGAGAAGTAGGCCTCACTATGGCAAAGCTTATTGCATTCGACCAAGAGGCCCGCGAGGGAATTCAGCGCGGCGTCGATACGCTGGCTGATGCCGTCAAGGTCACCCTCGGCCCGCGCGGCCGCAACGTCGTGCTGTCCAAGGCTTTTGGCGGCCCCACCGTCACCAATGATGGCGTGACCATCGCCCGCGATATCGACATCGAGGAACCATTCGAGAACCTTGGTGCCCAGCTGGTTAAGTCTGTTGCAGTCAAGACCAATGACATCGCAGGTGACGGCACCACCACCGCCACCTTGCTGGCCCAGGCACTCATCTTCGAAGGCCTGCGCAACGTTGCAGCCGGCGCTAACCCAATCGAGCTTAACCGCGGCATCGCGGCGGCGGCCGAAAAGGCCGTCGAGGAGCTCAAGGCCCGCGCCACTGCGGTCAACTCCTCGTCCGAAATCGCTCAGGTAGCCACCGTCTCCTCCCGCGACCCGGAGGTCGGAGAGATGGTTGCCGGTGCTATGGACAAGGTAGGCAAGGACGGCGTGGTTACCGTCGAAGAATCCCAGACCATCGACTCCGCCGTCGATGTCACCGAGGGCATTTCCTTTGACAAGGGCTACCTTTCCCCGTACTTCGCTACGGAGGAAGAGACCTACCACGCCGTGCTGGACGACGCCGCTGTGCTCCTCGTCCGCAATAAGATCTCCTCCCTGCCGGACTTCCTGCCGCTGCTGGAGAAGATCGCCGAGACCAACCGCCCAACCCTCATCATCGCAGAAGACGTTGAGGGCGAGCCGCTGCAGGCGCTCGTCGTCAACTCCATCCGCAAGGTGCTCAAGGTCGCGGCCGTGAAGGCTCCGTACTTTGGCGAGCGCCGCAAGGGCTTCATGGATGACCTGGCTGTCGTTACCGGCGCCACCGTCATCGACCCAGAGGTGGGCGTTAACCTCAACGAGGCTGGCCTCGACGTTTTGGGCTCCGCTCGCCGCGTGACCATCACCAAGGAAGACACTGTCATCGTCGATGGTGGCGGCACCGCTGAAGCGGTAGAGGAGCGCCGCGAGCAGATCCGCCGCGAAATCGAGCGCACCGACTCCACCTGGGATAAGGAAAAGCTGGAGGAGCGTCTGGCTAAGCTCTCCGGCGGCGTGGCCGTCATCCGCGTCGGCGCCGCCACTGAGACCGAGGTCAACGAGCGCAAGCTGCGCGTCGAAGACGCCATCAACGCGGCCCGCGCGGCCGTTGAAGAAGGCGTCATTGCCGGCGGCGGCTCCGTGCTGGTCCAGATTTCCAAGGAACTCGAGTCCTTCGCTGAGGACTTTGAGGGTGAGGCAAAGGTCGGCGTCCTCGCCGTCGCCCGTGCCCTGACCCGCCCAGCATACTGGATCGCCGAAAATGCTGGCCTTGACGGCGCAGTTGTTGTCTCCCGCGTTGCTGAGATGACCAACGGTGAAGGCTTTAACGCCAATACCCTTGAGTACGGCAACCTCATCGATAACGGCATCATTGACCCAGTCAAGGTCACCCACTCGGCCGTGGTCAACGCCACCTCCGTGGCCCGCATGGTTCTTACCACCGAGGCCTCCGTGGTGGAAAAGCCACAGGAAGAACAGCCTGCTGACGCCGGTCACGGCCACCAGCACTAATCCTTCCCAACATCGCCCGCCCCGCTTTGCGCGCGGCGGGTTTTGTTGTGCCTAGACTAGGCCCGTGAAATACATCAAGGTCACCGGTGATACCGACCCCATTCGCAAGGCCAATGGCGTCAAACCCGTACTCTTTTCCGCGAATTCCGAGGGTGCCTGCCCCAAGCGCAACGGCGCCGGTGTGGTCTACGTGGAGCCGGGCGTGATGAACGGGTGGAGTCCGGCTATACCGTCATGTGCATTGATCACAATCTTGCTGTGATTGCCCATGCGGATCACGTCATTGACTTGGGCCCCGGAGCCGGTTCGGCCGGCGGTCAGGTGGTCTTTAGCGGTACACCGGCCGCTTTGGCCGAGCGGCGAAGCTCAGTGACGGGGCGCTTTCTTGCCGACGCCCTCGTCTCCCCCTAGCTTTCCTACCTTAAGCGTTGACCGGCGCGGCGGCGCGGCGACGCTGGCGAAGCTCTACCACGCGTTCGGATTCGCTCATTCCGCCCCAGACGCCGTAGGGCTCGGCGGATTGCAAAGCATGCTCGCGGCACATTTCAATGACTGGGCACGAGTTGCAGATTGCCTTCGCGCGGTTTTCGCGCTGGGCGCGGGCGCGGCCGCGCTCGCCATCTGGGTGATAAAATACGTCCGAGTTTTCTCCGCGGCAGGCGCCTTGTAGCTGCCAATCCCACAGGTCAGCGGTGGGACCAGGAAGCAAATGAGGCTGAGACACGTTACTAAGCTCCTTTGTAAGGGCGAGAATTCTTGTGTGGCTTCCGCAGTATCGCGAAAGCAACCTCACGTAGTGTTTCGCGCGTGGGTAAACGGTGGGTTACCGATTTTTGACTTTTAAGTATTGTCCTCGCAATTCCTTCACCGACACCACGGTTTACCAGCGCAAACGCCGAAGGTTAACGGTTTGTGAATTTTCTGCCGTTCAGCTTGCATAGCTAATGGGGCTGCGCGTTGCCTTTGCATAAACTTCCCGTGTGCCAATATGGTTAGTTACCGGTCGAAAACATCTCAGAGGGTGCATACGTGAGCGATAGGGAACAGGAGCTAGCGGATCTCGTTCCGCATGCCGTCGACGGCAGCCGTCGAGCGCTGCAAAAAGTCCTGCAGATCATTCACCCGCAGGTCCTGCGTTACTGCCGCGCCCGCATCGGGGGCGGCCGCCAACCCACCGCGGAAGATGTGGCCCAAGAGATTTGCCTAGCAGTGGCTACCTCGATTGGTTCCTATGAGGACAAGGGCCGTCCTTTTATGGCCTATGTCTACGGCATCGCATTTAATAAGGTCACCGATGCTCACCGCGCGATGGGCCGCGATAAGTCCACGCCTACCGAAGAAATTCCGGAAGACTCCGCGCGTGAAGCCACTCCTGAAGAGTGGGCGCTAGAGGCCGATGGTAGTAACAGAATGCGCGCCTTGCTCGATACATTAAGTGATAAGGCGAAAAACATCGTTATTCTGCGCGTGTTCAACGGTTTGTCAGCAGAAGAGACTGCGGAAATTGTGGGTTCCACTCCAGGCGCGGTCCGTGTGGCACAACACCGAGCACTAGCTCAATTGCGAAAGACCCTCCAAGTCGCGCAGGAAGCTGCACACTAAGGGGCTTGTGGCCCAATCTCACAGCAGGTATTTCATAACAGAAAGGAAGGGGGAGAGACACCATCATGGTTCCTAAGCACCACGGCGATAACGACGACCTAGCGGACCAGCTCCAGCCCTTGGTCGATGATGATGCATTCCTCACTGAGCTTTCGAAGGGGAACGTCCCTTCCGACCGTCAGGATGACCTGGCGGGGTTGCTGCTGGAGTTAAAGGGGGACGTCGACAAGCAGATGCCCCCGGCCCCACTGGTAGAAGGCGCTGAGGCGGAGCCTGAGGTTATTGACCTTGGTAAGGCGCGCAAGCGTCGCCGCGGCGGGCCTTTCGTGCATGGTCTCATTGGTGCGGCCGCTGCAACCCTAGTCATTGCTGGAGCCGGTGGCGCAATGCTGCATGCCGGAACCTTTGATAAAGGGGATAAGACCCGCAATGTAGAGCTGGCCGGAACGCTGGAAGAGATGGAATCTCGCGCGGCCGAAGGCGATATTGAAGGCGCTCGGGAACTGATGAGGGATGCCCGAGCCAAGCTGGACGCGGCCGAAGGCAAGGAAGAAAAGGCCATCGCCGCCAACCGCGAGGCGGAACACAAGCGCTCTGCGCACCCGAAGCCCGCCCCGCACACCGTGACGGAGACCGCCACCGAAACCGTGGCGGAAGAAGCTTCCCAACCGGAACAGCAGCCGGAACAGGTTACCGTGACCGAAACTCAGCACGCCACCGAAACTGTGGTGATCACTGAGCAGGCGCAGCCTAACCCGCAGCCCAACCCCAACGTTGAGGGTGAGCCGACGACCACCATCGAGTTGGGCCAGCAGCAGTAGAAGCTAGCGGCCCTCTAGGCCATCCAAGTATCCCAAGGCATAGTCCCAGGGAACATAGCGGGAGGGATCAGGCTCGGCGCCCGGCTCATGTACCGGCGCTAGCTCCCCTTCGAGCGTGGCGCGCATATTGGCGGCCATAATATCCCACTCATAGAAGTGGTTTTCCTGGCAATCCTCGCACAGGAAGAAGATGCCATCGATGCCGCGCGGGCCGAGGATGGACGCGAATTTCTGCACCAGCGCGAGGTCGTGGATGATGGCGATTCTATCGTCGTCAGTAAGCGGCATGACCTGCTCGTCCTCCTCCAGGAAGGAGGCGGGGTCATTCGGGTCATCGGCGAAAGGATCGCGGGGCATATTGGCGAAGAAGTTCACGCCTGCGAGCCTATTGAACTTACCCTCCCGAGGCAATTTACCCCTGCCCAAATGGTGTCGTCGGCCGGCAAAGCACTACAGTTGTGGTAGCCGCTAAACCTGTTAAGGAGAGACCTCGATGAGCGAGAACCGTATTCATACTGGTGGAGATGACCCGAACAAGGTAGCCCTGCGCGGCCTGACCTTTGACGATGTGCTTCTGTTGCCCGCCGAATCCAATATCGTGCCCTCCGAGGTCGATACCGGCGCGCAGTTTACCCGCAATATTCGCCTCGGCGTCCCGCTTGCCTCGGCCGCCATGGATACCGTGACTGAGGCCCGCATGGCCATTGCCATGGCCCGCCAGGGTGGCATCGGCGTGCTGCACCGTAACCTGTCTACCGAGGACCAGGCCGAGCAGGTAGAAATAGTCAAGCGCTCCGAGTCCGGCATGGTCACCGACCCCATCACCGCCCGCCCGGATATGACCATTGGGGAGGTAGACGCGCTGTGCGCCCGCTTCCGTATCTCCGGCCTGCCGGTGGTAGACGAGGACGGCACCCTGATGGGCATTTGCACCAACCGCGATATGCGCTTCGAGCCTGACTTTGACCGCAAGGTCAGCGAGGTCATGACGGCCATGCCGCTCGTCGTTGCGCGCGAGGGCGTATCCAAGAAGGAAGCCCTCGAACTGCTTTCGGCCAATAAGGTGGAAAAGCTGCCCATCGTCGATGCGGATAATAAGCTCACCGGCCTGATTACTGTCAAGGACTTTGTCAAGACCGAGCAGTACCCTAACGCGTCCAAGGACTCGGCCGGCCGCCTGTTGGTTGCGGCCGGCATCGGTACCGGGGAAGAGTCCTACCAGCGCGCCGCCGCGCTTGTCGACGCCGGCGTGGACGCCCTCGTCGTCGACTCCGCCCACGCCCACAACAACCGCGTGCTGGAAATGGTCTCCCGCGTGCAAAAGGATTTCGGTTCCAAGGTCGATGTCATCGGCGGTAACCTCGCCACCCGCGAGGCCGCGCAGGCGATGATCGATGCCGGCGCCGACGCCATCAAGGTCGGCATCGGCCCGGGCTCCATTTGCACCACCCGCGTCGTCGCCGGCGTGGGCGCGCCGCAGATTACGGCCCTGATGGAGGCCGCCGCAGTAGCTGGCCCGGCCGGTGTGCCGGTTATCGGCGATGGTGGCATGCAGTACTCCGGCGACGTCGCCAAGGCCCTGGCGGCCGGCGCCGATACCGTCATGCTGGGCTCCATGTTTGCCGGCACCACCGAAGCCCCCGGTGACATCGTGGTCTACCAGGGCAAGCAGTACAAGCGCTACCGCGGCATGGGCTCCATGGGCGCCATGCAGGGCCGTGGACTTTCCGGCGAGAAGCGCTCCTATTCCAAGGATCGCTATTTCCAGGCCGACGTCCGCAGCGAGGACAAGCTGGTTCCGGAAGGCGTCGAGGGCCGCGTGCCCTTCCGCGGCGATATCGATGCCATCGTGCACCAGATTATCGGCGGCCTGCGCGCTTCCATGGGCTATACCGGCTCCGCCACCCTGGCCGAGCTGAAGACCAAGCGCTTCGTTCAAATCACCGCCGCGGGCCTAAAGGAATCCCACCCGCACCACCTGCAGCAAATCGCAGAAGCACCAAACTACCGCTAGGAATATCATGCGTGAATACGCCGAAATTGGCATCGGCCGCGAGGCCCGTCGTACCTTCGATCTAGAGCAACTATCCATCGTGCCGCAGCGCCGTACCCGTTCCTCCAAGGACGTGGACACCACCTGGCACATCGACGCCTATACCTTCGACATCCCCTTCGTGTCCCACCCCACTGATGCGCTCGCCACCCCCGAGTTCATCATCGAGATGGGCAAGCAGGGCGGCCTGGGCGTCATTAATGCTGAGGGTTTGTGGGGCCGCCACGAGGACCTCGAGGGCGCTCTAGCTCGCATTTACTCGCAGCCGGGCGATAACTCCATCATTCAGGAGCTGCACGCCGCACCGCTTGACGACGCCCTCCTCACCCAACGCATCTCCCAGGTCCGCGACTCCGGAGTCACCGTCGCTGTGCGTGTTTCTCCGCAAAATGCTCGCGAGATGGCCCCGAAGGTCATCGCGGCCGGTGCCGAGCTGCTGTTTATTCAGGGCACCCTGGTCTCGGCCGAACACGTGGCTACCGGGGGCGAGCCGCTGAACCTCAAGGAGTTCATCGGATCGCTGGATGTGCCGGTCATCGCGGGCGGAGTTACCGACTACACCACCGCGCTGCACCTGATGCGCACCGGCGCGGCCGGCGTTATCGTAGGCGCTGGTGTGACGACCAACGCCGAGACCGTTGGTATTGACCCGGCCATGGCCACCGCGATTGCCGACGCCGCCGCAGCCCGCCGCGATTACCTCGACGAGACTGGCGGCCGCTACGTGCACATTATCGCCGATACCGAGTTTGAAAACTCCGGCAATATTGCCAAGGCTTTTGCTTGTGGCGCCGACAGTGTCGCTCTCGGCCCACTGCTTGCTCAAGCTCGCGAGGCCGGCGGTAAAGGCTGGTACTGGCCCGCCACGGCCGGCCACCCGCGTTTCCCCCGCGGCTTCGTCCAGTTCTCCGGAGCTGATGCTGACTTGGATGTTGATTTCCTCACCGCCGGTACCCCGGCCGAAGCTGCAGAAGAGTCTGACGCTCCTTCGCTTGAAACGGTGTTGCACGGCCCTTCCAGCGAGCCCTTCGGCCGCACCAACTTGGTCGGCGCGCTACGCCGCTCCATGGCAAAGTGCGGCTACACCGACCTGAAGTCCTTCCAGAAGGTCGAGCTCGCCGTCCGCCACTAATCGGCAATCTCGAACGCGGCTGTGCTTTCTTGGCGCAGCCGCGTTTTGTCTTCAAGCTTTCTTTTCCTCTGGAGAGGTAGAGCGTGGCGGAGAAGGAGAGTGGTTAGGAAACCAACTGCCAACCGCCTTCCCTCCTCCATGTGGTCTCGCGCGACATCGGCCGCCATTGTCCTGCATTGTGGGCTGGGCACACGCGTGCTCCCGCAGGATTGAGTTCTACAACCTTCTTTTCCCCCTCCGCACGCAGCACTACCGAATTATGCGCTACTTCTGGGTATCCCATGCGCTCTGCCTGCTGAGTGCCGCATAAGGGAGCCCACTCGTCCCACTCGCTTCCAAAGACTTCCGCGGCCGGAAGTGTCACCTGTTGCGGGCCTTGTTCATCCAGCGCAGACGTCACCTCGGCCGTAGTTGGGGTCGAGTCACAACCGCACAACAACAGGCTCGCGGCGAGCACAATAGCCAAGCGCTTCATAAGCTATCAGTCTAGTGGGTTAGACTATGGGGCGTGACTAAGCCAAATACTACCCCGCGCCCCGTCCTCGTAGTGGACTTTGGCGCTCAGTACGCGCAGCTTATTGCCCGTCGCGTGCGCGAGGCCAAGATTTACTCCGAGGTTGTCCCTCACTCCGCGTCTGTGGAGGAAATCAAAGCTAAAGATCCTGCCGCGCTTATCCTGTCGGGCGGCCCGTCCTCCGTCTATGCTGACGGTGCCCCAGCCCTGAAGCCGGAGCTGCTTGAGCTCGGCATTCCTGTCTTCGGCATCTGTTATGGCTTCCAGGCCATGAACCACGCTCTTGGTGGCACCGTGTCGTCGACTGGCGAGCGTGAGTACGGCCGTACCGATATGAATGTTAAGGGCGGCGTACTTCACGAAGGCCTGGAGGCTACCCACAAGGTGTGGATGTCTCACGGCGATGCCGTATCTGCCGCTCCCGAAGGCTTTGAGGTTACGGCCACCTCGGCCGGTGCTCCGGTTGCAGCAATGGAGTGCCTGGAAAAGAAGATGGCCGGTGTGCAGTACCACCCTGAGGTGCAGCACTCGCCGCACGGCCAGGAAGTGCTTACCCGCTTCCTGACCGAGATTGCCGGCCTAGAGCAGAACTGGACGGCCGATAATATCGCCGAGCAGCTCATTGCCGATGTCCGCGCCCAGGTGGGCGAGGAAGGCCGCGCCATCTGTGCCCTTTCCGGCGGTGTGGACTCTGCTGTGGCGGCCGCACTGGTGCAGCGTGCCATCGGTGATCGCCTCACTTGTGTCTTCGTAGATCACGGCTTGCTGCGTGCCGGCGAGCGTGAGCAGGTGGAAAAGGACTTTGTTGCCTCCACCGGCGCGAAGCTGGTGACTGCGGATGAGCGCGCTGCCTTCCTGGAAAAGCTGGCAGGCGTTAGCGACCCAGAAGCCAAGCGCAAGGCCATCGGCGCGGAGTTTATCCGTTCCTTTGAGCGCGCGGTTGCAGGCGTGCTTGACGACGCCCCCGCAGGCTCCACCGTCGACTACCTCGTCCAGGGAACGCTGTACCCGGACGTTGTCGAGTCTGGCGGCGGCGATGGCACGGCGAATATTAAGTCTCACCACAATGTCGGCGGTTTGCCGGATGACGTGGAGTTCGAACTGGTTGAGCCGTTGCGCCTGCTGTTTAAGGACGAGGTGCGCGCCGTCGGCCGCGAGCTGGGCTTGCCGGAAGAGATCGTTAGCCGTCAGCCATTCCCAGGCCCAGGTTTGGGTATCCGCATTATCGGTGAGGTAACCGAGGAGCGCTTGGAGACGCTGCGTGAGGCGGACCTCATTGCCCGCACCGAGCTGACCAATGCCGGCCTGGATGACCAGATTTGGCAGTGCCCGGTCGTGCTGCTGGCTGATGTCCGTTCCGTTGGTGTGCAAGGTGATGGCCGCACCTACGGTCACCCGATTGTGCTGCGCCCGGTGTCCTCGGAGGACGCCATGACTGCGGACTGGACCCGCTTGCCATACGAGGTACTGGAGAAAATTTCTACCCGCATCACCAATGAGGTGAAGGACGTCAACCGCGTTGTCTTGGACTGCACCTCCAAGCCACCGGGAACCATCGAGTGGGAATAAAACGGCATGCGTAGAAGGCGCTCAGGCTATCTCTGAGCGCCTTTTCGCGCGTTTGAGGAGCGTGTTTATTCACGCGGGGTAAACGGCGGCCGCCACACAATGCGCCCGCCCACCCGCTCGAGGCGGCCGCGCCGGGGCGGAGCGTTGGGGTCATCGTCGTTAACGCCATTATGGTAAGCGCAGCACATGACCAGGTTTTTCATATTCGTCTCCCCACCGTTACTCCACGCCTTGAGGTGGTGGACCTGGGAGAGGTCGGCCGGTTGGTTGCAGCCCGGCCAGGCACAGCGTGGGTTTTCTGCAGCGGCCATGATGCGCTGTTTGTCATTGGCCACGCGCGCTGTGCGGTAGAGGTTGACCGGCCCTTCTTCGGGGTGCACGAGTGTGACGTAGCCGGTTTCTCTATCGCCAGAAAAGCCGACGTCGTTGAGTACGCGCCGCAGATATTCGGTTCCGGTAATGGTGGCGCCATTGGTCAGGTCGAGTTCGATATCGTCGCCATGGCCGTCGCGGATGCGAATGAATTTGTCTAATGGCACGATGGCATTGGTTATCACCTCTGCCCGCGCGGCCGCTGCCTGGTCAAAAAAGATTTTTTCTACCGCCTCGAGCGATTGCTTTCCTGTCGCAGCCAGCGCGGCGTTGAGATCCGCGATGAAACTAGAGGTTCCGGTGATGGCCAGCGTCCAGTAGTCATTGGGGCGTCGGTAAGTGCGCACGCCTGGAGTAACGGTGTTGTCTTTCATCTCGCGCAGGCGCCGGCGAGCATGTTTAAGAATATGGCTCATCGCGCCGGTCATTGCACAGCACTCCGCGCGTAGCTCCCAGGCCTGTTTCTTGCTCGGGGCGCGGTTAACAATGCGCTCTAGGGCGGTGAGCGTGGCGATGGAATGGGCGTTGCGACGGGCGTCGGCAATAGCACGGCGCTGCAGCCGGGTAAATTTGGTGCGGCCAAAGTAGCTCTCACACAAAAGAAGCAGATCGGCCGCGATGGCATCGGGCGCGCCGTGGTCCATAAGCTCGGACCCAGACATGCCCTGGCACCCGGCGATGATGTCCATGCCGGGGCCTAAGGCAGTGAGGTAGGTCTCGAGTGCGTTCATGCCTGCAACGCTACGACGCGCACCTACACCGGCGCACGGCCGGCGCAACCGCTGCGGCCGATTCTGTGGATAACCCGCCCCACACCCGGCACTAGGGCCGGAAAAGCTGTGGATAACCCCGAAAAGTGTCGTATAGATCAGGCAAACGCGAGCCGTCGCGTGCCATCCACGTGGGGGAAGACGAAAAAGCTCAGGCCAAAGACCACCAGCCATACCAGGCCAGCACCCCACGCGGGCAGGGCCACGATGGGAGCGAGCATCACCATAAGCCACAGAATCATCAGCGGCACGAGCTGTGCGATGCTAGGAACCAGAGTGACATTGCGCTTGGTGGCATAATCGCGCATCGCGTGGCGGTAGGGGTGGGCAAAGACGAGAACGAAAGCCGCTACGAGGCACACGAGCGCCCCGATTAGTGCAGCAAAAATATGTGCGCGGCTGGCCAAAAGCGCCACGGCCGCACCGATGAGGATGGACGAACCCAAACGCACCCATGGCGGAGTGGGAATGGGGGTGGTGTGCTCGCGCATGGCACCGTAGGCAGCGTTGAAGTTCATGCCGCTAAGGCTACCATTCGAACATACACTTGCATGTGTCCGGGTGAGGGTTCATACTATTCGGGTGAATCAAACGAGTGTTCGCCTAGAAAAAGCGGTGGCCGGACTAAGTAGGTCGGACCGTGTGGCGATGCTGCGTACCCGCATGCGTGCTATGGAGCGTGGTCCGGAAGAGGAGCTGGTAGATACGCTTCCTGGCCTGGCGCGTCTGCTTCCTGCGGGCGGCTTGGCGCGCCGGCACGTGGTGCACTGTGCTAACTGTCCAGCGCTTGTGGTGGAGCTTATCTGTCACCTCACCGCCCGCGGCGGGTATGTAGGTGTGGTGGGGTGGCCGGATTTGCTACTCGCACAAGTGGCCGAGGAAGGGGCTATTGAACGCGTGGTAACCGTGCCGGATCCGGGCGTGGATTCCTGGATGGTGACAGGGGTATTGGCGGAGGGACTAGACCTAGTCATCCACCATGGGCCACCCGGCGAGGTGAGCCCAACTAAGGCCCGGCCGGTACTGGCGAAGGTGCGCGGCGGGCGTGCGGCGGTGCTGACGGTGGGCACGCGCTTGCCCGGCACGGCGGTGGAGATAGGGGCGCAGGTGAGTGCCTATCGGGGCGTCGGCAAGGGCAGTGGGCGCATTCGCGGCGTGGACATGGACGTGGAGGTTACCTCGAAACAAGCGACCTCGCACGGGGTGCTCACGGTGGGCCAGCGGCGCCGGTTGGAGGCCGTATGAGGGTAGCGGCCGTGTGGTTTCCGGATTGGCCCATCCAGGCCGTCGGCGGGCAGAGCCCTATGGTTATTGCGCGCAATCACACGGTGGCGGTATGTGATAGAGCGGCGCGCCGGGCGGGGGTGCGGCGTGGGATGCGCCTGCGTCAAGCCCAAGCGCTGTGCCCCGAGGCGGCGGTGGTGGAGGCTAACCCGGACCGGGATGGTGCGGCGTTTGCGGAGGTGGCAGCCGGTTTGGATGCGGTGGCGTCCTCGGTGGAGGTGCTGCGCCCCGGCCTGGCCATTGTGGACGCGGGCGCGGCGCTGCGCTACCACGGGGAGAAAGCATTAGAGATGCTTGTCGACGCCTCTTCGTACGCCGGCTTCGATTCCACCCTCGGCGTCGCCGATGAGATTGCTACGGCTGTCATCGCGGCCCGGTACCGTGGCATGGGCGCGGTGGTGCCAGAGGGCGAATCGCGGGATTTTTTGGCCACCCAGCCCATAGGAGTGCTCGCCGCCGATGAGGCCTTGGGCTTTGATGCTGGGTTTGTTGCGCAGCTCGATAAGTTGGGCGTGCGCCGCCTGGGCGACTTAGCTGCACTGCCGTTTAAGCAGGTAGCTACCCGTTTCGGTGAGCCCGGGCGTCGCGCGCACGAACTGGCCCAGGCTCGTGCGGATAGGCGGGTGGCCCCAGAACTGGTACGCCCAGACCTGGCCGTGGAAATGGAAGAGTGCATCGAGCGCGTGGACGCGGCGGCCTTCGCGGCCCGCCAGCTAGCGGCCCGGCTGCATGCTCGTTTGGAGGAAGCCGGCAAGGTGTGCCTGCGGCTGCGCGTGGTGGCGGAGTTTGGCACCGGCGAGGAGTTGGCGCGGGTATGGCGCACGCAGGAAGCGTTGACGGAGCAGGCCACGGCGGACCGCGTGCGTTGGCAGCTCGATGGCTGGCTCACGCGTGCTACTGGTGAGGGCGCGGCCATTCGCCGCCTCGCGCTGGAGCCGGTAGAGGTTGCCGCCCCGTCCGCCACCGGCCTATGGGGCGGGGAGGGATCGCAGGAGCAGGTCAAGCGCGTTATCGCTCGGGTGCAATCGCAGCTGGGGGTTGACCGCGTGCTGCAGCCGCGGGCGGTGGGCGGCCGTGGAGTAGCCGAGCGCATCGAGTACGTGCCTTATGGTGAGCAGCGCGACGCACCGCCACAAGGTGAGTGGCCCGGCCGTATTCCGGCACCCCTGCCTGCGCGTTTGGGCGGTGGGCCTAATCATCCGGCTGCGCGTATCCGGCTTATCGATGCCGCTCGTCGCGAAGTATTTGTCACCGCCGAGGCTCTCCTTTCGGGGGTGCCAGTGGCATTGAGCTGGGGCGCGCATCGCTTCCGCGTGCTGGGCTGGGCCGGTCCCTGGCCGGTGGATACGCAGTGGTGGACTAATACCCCACAGCACGTAGCGCGCCTGCAGGTGGTGGGGCAGGCCGACTATGAAGAGCATCAGCGGGCCTGGCTTTTGGTATGGTCCGGCGGACGCTGGCGGGTGGAGGCGACCTATTAATCGCGAATATCGACTACGAGGCGGGTGGGGTTATCGAGCACCTGCACGGAATAGGGCTTGCGCGAGGTCATGCCGATGACGAATTGGCAGCGGCCCTCGTAGGTACCGCCGTTGACCACCTGGGTGACGACTCCCTCTACGGGGGCATCCACCACGCCGATGCGGGGATCGTCCTTCCCCGCCTCGAAGGGGTAAACCACGCCGTCGATATTGACATTGAGTGCGGTCTCGCCGGAGTGGTCAATAGTCTTGCCAGAACCCTGCTGCGTGGGCGAGTCGGCATAGTCTACGAACCAGCCGGGAGTGCCGCCGCCGTCGAGTTCAAAGACAACGCGTTCAAAACCCTCGTGCTGGCCGATGCGCACGTTGGTCACCGTGAGTTCGGAGGGGGCCTGCGGCCGGAGGGTTTTCATTTCCATATTGGCCTGGCCTAGCGGATTGAGCCGGGAGTTATCCGCAGATGCAGCCATGGTGGTGCGGTCCGTCTCTTGGGCGGCGCAGCCGCTGAGGAAAGCAGCGACGAGAAGCGTTGCGACGAGACGGACTTTCAACATGCCCCCTAGGTTATAGTTTCGGCCGTGAACTGTATAGCCGAGGGGGTATTTCGTAGCCGAATTGTGGCCAAGGGTGTGAGCTGAAAAGCAGAAAGGTTAGGCTTAGGTATATGACCGAGTTCTGTTCAGATATCCAGGTAGAGCCGCTGCCAGGCACGGCGAAGAAGGAATCCGTCTATGTGCTTTTTGAGTGGCCGGGCGGATGGTCGCGAGACGTGCTCGATGGCGATACCTTTGGGCCGGAGCTCACGGCGCAGCTCAAGACCAAGCTGAAGGGCGTGGCGGGGCTGCAGCTTATCCGCCGGCCGGGCCGTGACGGCCGCCAGGTAGGCAAGATGCATCGCTGCTACCTGGTGTGGGCCGAGCAGGGCGTGATGGAACTCGTGCTGCTGACGGGGCCGGAAAAGATCCTCGATCTGGACCTGACCGGGCCTGGCCGCAATGGGGGCGGCGCAGTGGAAACACCGCTGGTTTTGGTGTGCACGCACGCGAAGCGCGATACCTGCTGTGCGGTCAAGGGGCGGCCGCTGGCGGCGGAGCTGGTGGAGGATTACCCGGATATGGTCTGGGAGACCTCGCACACGAAGGGACACCGGTTCGCGCCATCGGTCATGCTCATGCCGTGGGGTTATTCCTTTGGGCGAATGAATAAAGAAGCCGCCGCGCAGATGATTGCGGCGGCGGCGCGGGGAAAGTATTTTTACCCGGTAAATCGCGGGCGCGGTATTTTCGGCCCGCGCGGCCAGGTGGCGGAGTTAGCGGTGGCCCGAGCGCTTATCGACGCCGACGAGGAGCTCTCCTACGGCCAACTCACCGCCACAGACGGCGGCGAGGTCAGCCACGTTGACGGCCGGCGCTGGCGCGTGACGCTCGAGGAGCGCGAGGTAGAAGGCGTGGTGTCTTCGTGTGGTGACGCCCCGAAGACGGGCCAAGCCATCGTAGCGACCGGCGTGGAGCCGGTCGCGGGGTAGGGCGGCGTCGGCAAGCGGGGGCTAGCGGCGCATGACCTTGGAGGAGAGCCAGTTGCCGAAGAACTGGGCGGCCTGCACCAGCACGATGATGATGAGCGTGGCCACGACGGTGACTTCCCATTCGAAGGCGCGGTAGCCGTAGACGATGGCAAAGTCGCCCAAGCCGCCGCCGCCGACGTAGCCGGCCATAGCGGACATGTCCACGATGGCGATAAACAGGAAGGTGTAGCCCAAAATCAGTGGGCCGAGAGCCTCCGGGACGATCACGGAGGTAATGATCTTCCACGGCGAGGCACCCATGGAGCGGGCGGCCTCGATAACGCCGGGGTCGATGGACACGAGGTTTTGTTCCACCACGCGGGCTACGGAGAAGGTCGCAGCGATCACCATGACGAAGGTGGCCGGTCCGCGGCCGATGGACCCGCCCATCACTATGACGGTCAGTGGCTGGGCAAAGGCCAGCAAAATGATGAACGGGATGGGGCGGACGAAGTTAACCAGCAGGTTGACAATGAAATAGACGAACCGGTTTTGCAGGATGCCGCCCGTGCGGGTGGTATAGAGCAGCATGCCTAGGCCAAGGCCGAGGATGCCGGAAACGATGAGGGTGGTCGAGACCATGATGAGGGTATCGACGATGGCGTCGGCCAGTGAAGGGCCGAGGCGGTCCCAGTTGGCTTGGGCGAGGGTGGTGACGGTCATCGTGCAATCTCCTCAATCTGGGTGGTGGTAGAAAGCGTGCGGTAGAACTCTTCGATGGCGTTATTGTCGCCGCTGAGCCGTACGGTCAGCTTGCCAAAGGAATGCTGCTGCAGCGTGGTGATGCCGCCGTGGACGACGGCGATGGATACGCCGGCTTCTTTGAGCCGGGCGGCGGCGGTGAAAAAGCCGGATTCCTCGGTGAGGTTGATGGTAAACAGGCGGCCTTCGTGCGCGAGCAGGTCGTCGGTTTCAACGACGTCGGGCTCGTTGCGCAGCGAGGTGGCTACGAACTTGGCGGCCACGGAGGTCTGTGGGTTGGAGAAGACCTCGTAGACGCTGCCTTGTTCCACGACGCGGCCGTTTTCCATCACGGCGACCTTATCGGCGATGGAGCGTACGACTTCCATCTCGTGGGTAATGACCACGATGGTGATGCCAAATTCCTTGTTTACCTGACGCAGTAGGTCGAGGACTTCCTGCGTGGTGGTGGGGTCGAGGGCGGAAGTGGCTTCGTCGGCAAGCAGCAGCGAGGGGTTGGTGGCCAGCGCACGGGCAATGCCGACGCGTTGCTTCTGGCCGCCGGAAAGCTGCTCTGGGTAGCTCTTGCCCTTGTCTCCTAGGCCGACGAAATCCAGCAGCTCTTGCACGCGCTTGGCGCGCTCCTGCTTGCCGACGCCCTGCAGCTGCAGCGGGTATTCAATATTGCCGGCCGCGGTGCGCGAGTTCATCAGGTTGAACTGCTGGAAAATCATGCCGATATTGCGGCGAATGCCGCGCAGCTTCTTCTCGGACATGCCGACGATATTGGTGTCATCAAGCAGGAGCTCTCCCGCAGACGGGGTGTCCAAGCCGTTGATCATGCGTACAAGGGTGGATTTACCGGCGCCGGAGTAGCCAATGATGCCGACAATTTCGCCGGGCTCAATGGTCATGGAGACATGGTCGAGTGCCTTAACTCGCGCCTTTTTCTGTTTAAAGATCTTGGTGATCTCGCGGAACTCGATGCGGGTGCCGCGTTGAGTGGAATCTGCCACGTGTTTGCGTCCTTAGTTAGGAAAGTGCCAAACCCCGCCGGGGGTTCCGGCGGGGTAAAAGCAAAGGTGATTAGTCCAGATCTGCTTCGAGCTTATCTAGGATCTTCTGCAGATCCTCCTGGCTGCGCTCCACCTCGACGGAGGTGCCGGCGGAGTCTTCGTCGACGCCCTCCTGGACGGCGTCGGAATGCCATAGCTCGGCAAGCTTCTTGATGTCTTCGTTATCGGCGTCCTCCTCGCGAACGGCGAAGACATTGATGTACGGTTCTGCTTCTTCAGAATTTGGATCGTCTTGGAAGATGGCAGTCTTCGGATCGATGCCGGCGCGCTCCAGGAAGGAGTTATTGATAATCGCCGGGGTGCCCTCGCCGTGCGCGGACGTGGTCTGTGCGGCGTCTACCGGGGTGACCTTGACCTTGGACTTCTTTTCATCAATGTCCAGCGGGGTGGGCTCCAAGTTGTCCTTGTCCTTCAGGGTAAGAAGGCCGGCCTGGACTAGCACGTTAATGGCGCGGGCCTGGTTGGTGGAGTCATTCGGGATGGCGACCTCTTCGCCCTCGATGCCGTCGAGGGAGTCGTGGTCCTTCCAAAACAGTGCTAGAGGCACGATTTCGGTGGCCACGATAGGCACCAGGTTGGTGTCATTGCCGTGGTTGTACTCCGCTAGGAACTTCAGGTGCTGGAAGTTATTGGTATCCAACTCGCCCTGATCCAGAGCCTGGTTTGGGGTGTTGTAATCCGCGAAAGGCTGGATATCAATGTCATAGCCAGCGTTCTTCGCTTCCTGCTCGAACGCTACCCACGCCTTCTTGGCGTCGTCGGTGGTGCCCACCTTGATGGACTTGGAATCATCGGAGGAGCAGGCCACCAAGCTGGTGGAAGCGATAGTTACAGCGGCGGCAGCAGCCACTACGCGACGGATCTGCATGGGGGTTCCCCTTCTTGTAGGAGTGGAAATAAATTGACTGTCTAGCAACTTAGCAATCAGCGAACCGCTTTGTCTATTGTCGGCGTCAGGTCTTATGGGTTTGTATAGAACAATGATTCGATATTACGCTGTGTGGGGTGGAGTTTAATGGTGGAAAAGCACTGTCGTGGTCGCGGGTGGAGCGCATTCTCTCTGGCCGCGAATCTGCTGCGCCTGTGCCGGTTAATCACCTTCATGGGGCCGCCGATTCTGCTCAGCGCGGCCATTCCGTCGTCCCTTTCGCGGAGTTGCACGCGGTAAGTTCGTATAGCTTTCTCGACGGCGCTGCTGAACCGGAAGAGCTGGTTGGCCGGGCTGTGGAGCTGGGGCTCGAGGGGCTGGCAATCGTGGACCGCGATGGCTTTTATGGGCTCATGAAATTCGCTGAAGCCGCTGCTAAAGCGAATCTCCCGGCCGTATATGGCGCGGAGCTATCGCTCGCGGAGGCTCCAGTGACTGTGCTGGCGCGCACCCCGGAAGGCTATCGCCGTTTATCGCGCCTTATTGCGCACGCACGGATGGAAGCGGGGGAGAAGGATCGGGTGGATTATCCGCCACTAGATGAGGTGGCGCGCGAGCTGGAAGGGGAGTGCTTCTTTCTGGTGGGGCCGGAAGCTTTAGCAGAAATCGATAACCTGCTCGAAAGAATAAAAATAGACAGCATAGTTCTCGAATATTCGTGCAGCATGTCCCCTGAAGACGCGGATCGGCACCGTTTCCTCGATAAATACAATAACTTGCGGGCCATCGCAACCGCACGGCCCGCGGCGGCGACCCGCGACCAAGCTCGGCTCGCCGCCGCCAAGCGCGCCTTGGCTCGCCGCGAATCTCTTGCGGTCGCTGCTCCGCACGCCCACCCCATGGGAGCAGGGTGGTTGCGATCCGGCGAGCAGATGGCCCAGCTTTTGCCTGACCGGCCGGAGCTTATTGCGGAAACTGTGCGTCTGGCTCGCGAGTGTTCCTTTACCTGGGATGCGCTTGCCCCGAACCTGCCGCACTTTCCCGTTCCGGAGGGCCATACCGAGATGAGCTGGCTGAAGCATGAGGTCTGGCGCCGTGCCAAGGAGCGTTATGCCTCGCGGCCGGCCGAGATTAAGCAGGCGGCGAAGAAGCAGATTAGGCATGAGCTGGGCGTCATCAAGCAGCTAGGCTTTCCCGGCTACTTCCTGATCGTGTGCGACTTGGTGGATTTTTGTCGCCGCGAGAATATTTTGTGCCAGGGGCGTGGCTCGGCAGCTAACTCCGCCGTGTGCTTCGCGCTGGGCATTACCAACGCTGAGCCTATTTCCGCGCAGCTGCTCTTCGAGCGTTTTCTTTCCCCGGACCGCGATGGCCCGCCCGATATTGATATCGATATCGAGTCCGGCCGCCGTGAGGAGGTAATCCAGTATGTCTATCGCACCCACGGCCGGGAACGCGCGGCGCAGGTGGCCAATGTCATTACCTATCGCCGCAAGGGGGCTGCCCGCGATGCCGCCCGCGCGCTAGGCTACCCGCAGGGATCGGCCGATGCGTGGTCGAAGGGTACCTCCGAACCGCCTGCTGAGGTCTCATCTTTGGCCGAGCAATTCCTCGGACAGCCCCGCCATCTTGGAATTCACTCCGGCGGCATGGTGCTGTGTGACCGCCCCATCGCGGACGTTGTGCCGATGGAATGGGCGCGCATGGAAAACCGCTCCGTGCTGCAATGGGATAAGGACGATTGTGCTGCCGCCGGCCTAGTGAAATTCGACCTGCTCGGCCTTGGCATGTTGGAGGCGCTGCACCACATGATTGACGCCGTGCGCGCTACCACCGGCCGCGAGGTGCACCTGTGGGAGCTCGACCTCGCCGAGCCGGCCGTCTATGACATGCTCTGCCGCGCCGATGCGGTGGGCGTCTTCCAAGTGGAATCCCGCGCGCAGCTAGCCACGCTGCCACGCTTGAAGCCGCGCCGTTTCTTTGACCTAGTGGTCGAAGTCGCGCTTATTCGGCCCGGCCCCATCCAAGGCGGATCCGTACATCCCTACCTGCGCCGCCGCGATGGCCTAGAGGAGATCACCTATGACCATCCCGTGCTGGAAAAATCCCTGGGCAAAACCCTGGGCATCCCGCTCTTCCAAGAGCAGCTGATGCAAATTGCCGTAGACGCAGCAGGTTTTTCCGGCGCCGAGGCTGACGACTTACGCCGCGCCATGGGGTCGAAGCGCTCCCCGGAAAAGATGGCCGCGCTGCGCAGTCGTTTCTATGCCGGTCTGCGCGAGACCAATGGCATCGAGGGTGAGGTAGCGGATAAGCTCTGGACCAAAATCGTGGCTTTTGCCGCCTATGGTTTCCCCGAATCGCACTCGCAGTCCTTTGCCTCGCTGGTGTATTTCTCCGCGTGGTTTAAATACCACTACCCGGCGGAATTCTGCGTGGGCCTGCTGCGCGCGCAGCCGATGGGCTTTTATTCCCCACAGTCGCTCATCCAAGATGCCCGGCGCCACGGTGTGCGGGTGCTGCCGGTGAGTATCAATGATTCTGGTGCGCAGGCCTGGGCGACAAGGTCGGGCGAGATTCGGTTGGGCCTGAACCTCATCAAGGGGCTAGGGGAGTCCGCCGCCGAGCGTGTGGAGGCGGCCGCGCCTTTTGCTAGCGTGTCCGATCTTTCGCGCCGGGCGGATCTCAGCGTGGAGCAGGTGGAAGCGCTGGCCACGGCTGGAGCATTGGAGTGCTTGGGGCTGGATCGTCGTCAAGCGTTGTGGCAGGCCGGAGTTGCCGCCACCGAGCGCGAGGGAATGCTGCCTGGCACTTCCGCGCTGGCTGCACCGCACCTGCCTGGCATGTCCGCCTTCGAGCTTATGGCTACCGACGTCGCTTCCACCGGCGTGACCCATAACCAGCAGCCGATGGAGCTGGTGCGTGCCTCGCTTGCCGACGTCCTGCCTGCTTCCCAGCTCCCCCACATCCCCGATGGCACCCGCGTGCGCATTGCTGGCATCATTACCCACCGTCAGCGCCCGCGTACCGCGTCTGGCCTGACCTTTTTGGGTGTGGAGGATGAAACCGGCCTGATGAACGTGATGGTTTCGCCCGGTTTATGGTCGCGGCATAGGGTCCTGGCCCGCACCGCCCGCGCAATGATCATCCGCGGCATCGTGCAAAACGCCACCGGGGCGGTCAGCGTGGTCGCGGACAAGCTCGAGCCGCTGGACTTTGGCGAATTCCTCTCCCGCGGCTCCCGCGATTTCCGCTAGTTTCCTCCGCTGCGTAGCTCGTCCGCGTTGAGTTTATTGGCCAATTCTTTGGCTACCGCAAACGGAACCCACAGCAGTTGGGTGTAGATGAGCTTGGCAAAGAAGATGGCGATACTCGCCCCCGAGGTCGCCTCCTCCACTGCGGTTTCCTCCGCTCCGAGGAAGCGTAGGCCGAATGCGGTGGCAACGGCGACGAGGAAGAGCACTGTGGAAGTAACCACTGCGGTCTTGAGTCCTTGGTCGCGGGCGTCGGTATGCAGGCGCAGTTCGTACTCATCCATCTCCGTGGTAGGCACGTCGAGGTGACGGATGGACTGGCGCAGCCATGTGGTGCAGGTAGTCGCCGCGATGCCGGCAATCGGCCATAGCAAGTTAGACAAGCTGAGCGCGAAGAAGTGCAGGGCTGCCGTCACGATGGCCAGGCCGAGGAAAATGTCGCCGGCCAGGACAAGGCGCTTGCGGCGGGAAACGGAGGCGGGGATTGGGCTAGCCATTAGGAATTCTTCCTATAGATTTCAGTGGACATGGGGGAAAATTCCTGGCGGGAAAAGATAGCCTCCACGGGGAGATCAAAGACCTCGCAGACGCGGAAGGCTAAGTCCAGGCTGGGGGAGTGGTCGCCGCGCTCGAGGGCACCGACGGTTTGAGGGTTGACGTCGATGGCCTCGGCCAACTGCGCGCGCGACATGTCCCGCTCGGCGCGCAGCACACGAACCCGGTTATAAATGGGTGCGGAGGGTTTTTTCTTTGGGGACATAAGTCAAAGTATTGCATAAACCCAACACTCTGGCAAGGGTTGCTACTCGACGCCGAAGATATCTCCTGGCTGGCAGTCCAGTGCCACGCACAGCGCTGCCAGGGTGCTAAAGCGTACGGCCTTGGCGCGATTATTCTTCAGGACGGAGAGGTTAACTGGGGTGATGCCCACTTCTTTAGCGAGCGCCGCGCCGGTAATGTCGCGCTCTTGCATAATCCGGTCGAGGTGGCAGATTACTTGGGGTTCTTGTGTCTCAGACAAGGCCTTCGACCTCCTCTTCCAGCGTGCAGCCGCGCTTGATAGCGGCCGAGAAGAGCTGCAAGGTGCAGACGAAGAGGTAGGGAAGCGCAAGCTCGCCAAGCGACGTTCCATCCTGGCTGGCCCACCAGTCGATTCCAAGCTGTGAGGAAGCCCAGTTATTGCCTAGGCCTTCGAGCATGAACCGTCCGATAAACCAGACGAGGATGCCAATGGTCATTCCATTTAGGGGGCGGATATTTTTCGTATTAAAAACCTGCCCGCGAAGCATCGGCTTAACCAGGCGATAGGCAAAGAACGCGATGATTAAGATGGCCGCAATCTTGACGACGAGCGCCGCGCTAAGTAGCCACAATGGTCCACCGTCGAGGTTGTGCTTGTTGAGGCCTTCCGGAACGGCCGCGCTCAGTGCGGTGGAAAAGCGGCCGGTGGCAAGATCGCGCAGGTAGGTGGGGCCGAGGATGATGATGGTGAGGGGGCGAGACCGGCTGCCGCATTAATTTCGCGGCGCTCGGCCTTGGGGGTGCGTTGTGGGGTGGTCATGACAATCCTTTCCGTCGATTCCTTATCGACTTTCGATGTTGTCGTAATTCGATAATATCGATTAACGATAATGTGCGCAAGGGATGGGCCCGATTGATACTGTCAATAGCTATGAGCGAAGAAATGAATCCCGTCTCGCCGCGCCTTGTGACCTCGCGCTATATCCACCACCTGAGCTGGATGTTTCTGCTCGCCGCGGCCGCCGCTGCTGCAGGCTTCTGGTGGACCCCGTGGTTCTACTGGGCGGCCGGCATCTTCGTCGGTCTTTTCTTCTGGCTGCTCTGGCTCATTCCCGCTCAAGTGCGCAATATGGGCTGGCTCGAGACCGACGACGAGCTGCTTATCACCCGCGGCAAGCTCTGGTACACCTTCACCGTCGTGCCCTACGGCCGCATCCAATTCGTCGACGTCACCTCCGGGCCCATCGACCGCGCCCTTGGCCTGAAAAAGCTGCAGCTCCACACGGCTTCGGCCAGCACGGATGCCACCATCAAAGGCTTGGAAGCCCCGCTTGCCGACGCCCTCCGCACCCGCCTTGCCCACCAAGCCCGCGAACGGATGAGCGGCCTATGAGCCCCCAACCGAACTTCCGTCGCGTCCACCGCCTTACCCCACTGCTGCGTCTGTGGTCGGTCATTCTGGCCCTCATCGCAGCCTTCGCTCTCAACCTGAACATGGAGGCCCTGCGCGATATCTTCGCCTTTATTACCGGCGAACACCGCGGCGAGGCCTTGCGTGATACCGCCCTTGCCCTCGCCGGTTTCATCGCGGTCTGCGCGGTGGTGTGGCTTGCCTCCGGCCTATGGTGGCGCCGCATGGGCTATCAGCTCGGCGCGGAAGAGCTTTCCCTGCGCCGCGGCCTCTTATCTGTCCAATTGCGCACCGCGCGCTATGACCGCACCCAGGCCGTTGACGTCGTGGAACCCGTCATCGCCCGCCTCTTTCGTCTCGCGGCCGTGCGGGTGGAAACTGCGGGCGGCCAATCTTCTGTCATCGAAATCGCCTACCTCAAAAAGTCCGACGCTGAGGCCCTACGCGATGACATCCTCGCCCGCGTTCACGGCGCTCCCACCTCCCAAACCGAGGCGCCGGCCGAGGAATCGGCTGAAGAACCGGCCGAGGAACCAGCTCTCGTGCCCGAGATCCCCATCGCCCGCTCCCTGATTGCGGCCGCGTTGCGCACGTCCACGCTTTTCCTCGTCGGCTTCCTTATCCTCGTTGTGGTTACGCGGCTGCCGCTCTCGGCCGCGCTGCCCATCCTCGTCGGTGTGCTGCCCACTGCCTGGAACGTGCTCGATTCTTCCTGGCGTTATACCGCCCGCACCGACGGCGAGGTACTCAATATCACCTACGGCCTGGCTGATCGCCGCCGCCAAAGCATTCGCCTCGACCGCATCCACGCCGTACAGATAACCCAGCCGTTCCTCTGGCGGCCCTTGGGCTGGTACGAGGTACGGGTCTCGGTGGCGGGGTATGGGGCGTCGGCAAGCGGGAAGGCTTCTGGTTCCACCCGCATCCTGCCGGTGGGTACCCTCGCCCAAGCCCGGCAATTCCTGCCGGCCGACGCCGCGCCCACCTACGCCTCGCCAGCCCGTGCCAAGTGGGTTTCCCCGCTGGACTACCGCCAACAAACCGTGGCGCTTACCGGCGGCTACGTCATAGTGCGCAACGGCCGGCTCAATCGCCGCGTCAAGGCCATCCACACTTCCCATATCCAGGAGCTGACCTACCGTCGCGGGCCGATTTCCCAGGCGCTCGGCCTAGCCACCGTCGGCCTCGACCTAGTCCAGGGCCCGGTGCGCATGGATGCGCGCAACCTCACGCTTGCCGACGCCACCGCACTCCTTACCCAGCTACGTTCCCGCCAACTGCCGGATTTTAAACCGCCCCGTTAAATCCCAATTGGCGCCACGCCTCAAATACGGCCGTCGACGCCGAATTCGACAGGTTCATTGAGCGCCTCGCCGGCACCATCGGAATGCGCACACGATCCGTCACGCGCGGATGGTTAATATGCTCCTCCGGCAGGCCGGTGGGCTCCGTGCCGAAGAGTAGGACATCGCCTTCTTGGTATTCGATATCCGTAAACCACTTATCCGTATGCGTGGTAAACGCGAAGACGCGTGCGCCCGGCAGCGCGTCCATGCAGGCCTGGAAGTCCTTGTGAATCTGCACATCGGCCAAATCGTGATAATCCAGACCGGCGCGCTTTAAGTGCTTATCGTCGAAATTGAAACCCAGTGGCTCAATCAGGTGCAGGCTCGCGCCCGTCACCGCGGCCGTGCGAATCGCGTTGCCCGTATTAGTAGGGATGACTGGGTTATCAAAGACAATGTGCAGCTGGCTCATGCCTTCAGTCTAGGATGGTGGCTATGAGCGCTACCAAACTAGATGGCACACTGTACCGCGACGAGATTTTTTCCGACCTTGCCCAGCGCGTGTCCGCGCTGAAGGAAAAGGGGATTACCCCTGGCCTGGCGACCGTCCTCGTAGGCGAGGATCCGGGCTCCCAAGCCTATGTGAAGATGAAGCACCGCGACTGCGAAAAGCTTGGCATCAACTCCATCCGCAAGGACCTGCCGGCCGATATCACCCAGGAAGAACTAGAAGCCGTCATCGATGAACTCAACGCCGATGGTGCCTGCACCGGCTACATCGTCCAGCTCCCGCTGCCTAAGCACCTGGATGAAAACGCCATCCTCGAGCGCATTGACCCCGCCAAGGATGCCGATGGCCTGCACCCGGTTAACCTGGGCAAGCTCGTGCTCAACGAGGACGCACCCCTGCCGTGCACCCCGAACGGCTGCCTGCACCTTTTGCGCCGCTTCGGCGTTGAGCTCAACGGTGCCAAGACCGTGGTCATCGGCCGCGGCGTTACCGTTGGCCGCCCCATCGGCCTGATGCTTACCCGCCGCAGCGAGAACTCTACCGTCACCCTGTGCCACACCGGCACCAAGGACTTGGCCGCTGAGACCCGCGAGGCCGATATCGTCATTGCCGCCGCCGGCCAGCCCCACATGCTCACTGCGGACATGATTAAGGAAGGCGCCGCGCTTCTCGACGTCGGAGTTTCCCGCGTCGACGGCAAGCTCACCGGCGACATCCACCCAGATTGTTGGGACAAGGCCGGATACGTTTCCCCGAACCCAGGTGGCGTCGGCCCGCTGACCCGTGCCTTCTTGGTGCGCAATATCGTCGAGCGCGCGGAAAAGTTGGCGTGAATCTAGATAATCCGCACGACGCCGAGCTCGCGCCCTCCCCACTGCCGCCCGCCGCGCAGTGGGCAGCAATCGGCCTCTTCGTGGCCGGCGTGGTCGTCTCCGGCGGCTATGCCGTCTTCGAATACTGGCGGCGAGCCACATTCCTCCTCGGCCTGGCCTTGCTGTGGCTCACCGTGGTCCGACTGACGTGTGATTCCAGTCGCGTCGGCGTGCTGGCCGTACGCTCGCGCCGCTTCGACGCCTGCTTTACCGGCCTGCTCGGCGCCACGATGGCCTTTTTGGCTTTTTCGGTGGACTCGCTCGGCAGCTAGTTATCCACAGGTTTTTGTAGAGCCTTCACCTATGTCGGTCTGAAAGGGTGTGGTTCGGCCGGTTATCCACAGGCTCCGGGCCGCCATCGCGCGCCGATACGCACGGCCGTCTTAGGCTCGGGGCCATGATTTCGAACTACCTGGCTGCCGTGAACTCCCCGATGGTGCTCATCGAGGAGTGCGTTGGGCTGTCGGTAGAAGAGCTCGTCGATAAGGGCTTTAGCGATCGTGAAGCCGCCGAGTTCGCCCGCCTTGCCGATACCTACTTCGGCCGAACCTCCTTTGGCGCCAAACAGCGCGCCGCCCGCCGCACTTCGCTGCCGCTCGACGCGCTGAAAATTATCGAGCACTTCGCACAGAAGATGAAAACTCAGCGGGCGGCCTGGGCGCTGCGCGAGGAACTATGCTCCCTGCGCCTTTCCACCAGCGAGATTGAAAAGCGCGCCCGCCGCCTAGTGCGCGAGGAGCGCACCACCAAGCGCTCCGAAGGCGTGCGCTTGACCCGCCGCCGCGATGACCTGTGGACACTGACAATTACCGCCGAGTCCGAGTTGGTTGCAGAAATTAATAACCACGTCTCCACCGTCGCCGATGCTCGTCGCGTCTTTGCCGAGGGCGCCTCTACTTCCACAATCACCACCAATGTGGTGCTCAACCTGAATGAGATGGTGAAGGTCACCCACGGCGAGGACGTCACCTTGCAGCTGACCAATGGCGCGCAGATATCTGGTGCGGATCTTGTCCGCCGCGCGCTTTCCGACGTCGGCCTTTTCACCCTCATCCACCCCGTCACCGGCCCCGTAAACCTCTATCAATCGCGGCGCTTGGCTACATGGAAGCAACGCCAAATGGCGATGGCAGAAAACCCGGTGTGCCCGTGGCCCGACTGCCACACGCCGGCGGATGAATGCCAGGTCCACCATCTCACCCCGTGGCTGCTGGGCGGCGATACGAATCCCGAAAACCTCACCATCGCGTGCAAGTATCACAATGCTGTGAACGACGATGACCCCAATGCGCCGCCGCGCCGTGGCCGGCTCGAGCGCCGTCCTGGAGAAGGCATCGTGTGGCGCCCGCCCTGGGCTACACCGCGCGAAGAGCGCTGAGCCGCGTCTCGCCTCTGCTCGCCCCGTCAATCTATAGTCCCAGCGCAGCGTGCCGCACCGCTTACCGCTAGTGCGCGCTGCGCGGCTTTGGCGATCCCAGACTTGGCGGGTTCTTAAATCGTGTACTCAGTCGGATCGCCGGCCGCAGAATCGATGCGCGGGTCCGGTTGGGAAAGGGTGAGGAAGTTGCGCAGGATGCGATCCATTTGGCGTGATTCTGTAAGAAAAGCGTCGTGGCCTACCGGGGAGACAACCTTCGCCATAGCCAACAGATTTCCCAGATTGCGCGAGATGTGTTCTTGCTGATGGTACGGGTACAAGATATCCGTGTCCACGCCGACGACCATCGTTGGCACCTCGGACGAGCCCAGCGCGCGGTTGAGGCCGCCGCGGCCGCGGCCGATATCGTGGCGGTTGAGCGCCTCGGTGAGGGTGACGTAGGAGCCGGCATCGAAGCGATCGGCCAGCTTGATGCCTTGATAATCCAGGTAGGAGTTAACGGCAAAGCGATTATCGCGGCGGCGGTAAGGCCCGAGCGGGTTCTCGCCGGTCTGTGCCTGAACGCCGAAGCGCTCGTCAATTTCTTGTTCGCCGCGGTAGGTCAGGTGCGCAATGCGACGCGCGGCCGCCAGCCCCTCGCGCGGGCGCTGGGCGGAAGCGTAATAATCGCCGCCGTGCCAGAACGAATCTTGCTCGATGGCCGCGATTTGCGCCGACTGGATGCCAATCTGCCAAGCAGAGGCGCGGGCCGAAACGGCAATGACGCAGGCTGCGTCGAGGAAATCGGGGTGCATCAGTGTCCACTCGAGCGTGCGCGCGCCACCCATTGAGCCGCCGATGACGGCATGCACGTGGGTGATGCCAAGTTCATACAATGCGGCACGCTCGGCCTCAACGAGGTCGCGCACGGAAAGCGCGGGAAAACGTGAACCCCAAGCACGGCCATCGTCTGGGCGCGGAGAAGCCGGGCCGGTAGAGCCTGCGCAGCCGCCCAGTGCATTGGTAGCGATAATGCACCACTTCGTCGTATCCAGCGCCTTGCCAGGGCCCACCAAGTCGGCCCACCACTCGGCCACATTCGAGTCCCCGGTAAGCGCGTGTTCGACCAGGATGACGTTATTGGCGCCATGGGGATCGCCGAGGAGGTGGCCGAAGCGGTGGTAGGCAATGTGGGCGTCGGCAAGCGTGGCGCCGGCTTCGGTGTGAAAATCGCCGATGCTAACTAACTTCATGCCAGTGCGTTAAAGCCCAGCTCGAGGTCCGCGATGATGTCATCGATGTGTTCGATGCCCACGGACAGGCGGATAGTGGATTGGGTAATGCCGGCCGCTGCCAGCGCAGGTTCATCGGATTGCGAGTGCGTGGTGGTCGCCGGATGTACGGCCAGGGAGCGGGTATCGCCGATATTGGCGAGGTTGGAGTGGAGCTTGAGGGCGTCGATAAACGCCCAGGCTTCTTCGCGGCCGCCGTCGATGTCGAAGGAGAGCACGGAGCCCGTGTAGGCGTAGCCGAGCTTTTCCTTGGTGGCCTTATAAGGCGAGGAGTCCAGGCCGGCGTAGTTGACCTTGGTGACCTTGGCGTGGCTTTCTAGGTACTCGGCGACGGCTTGGGCGTTGGCATTGTGCTTTTCGACGCGCAGCCCCACCGTCTCAATTCCATTCAGCGTCAGCCAGGCGTTGAAGGGGGAGATGGCGGCGCCGGTATCGCGCAGCAGGCCGGCGCGGGCCTTGAGCGCGAAGGCTGGGGCGCCGAGGTCGGCGTATTTGAGTCCGTGGTAGGCCTCATCCGGGGTGATGAAATAGGGGAATACGGGCTCGCCGTTGCGGGTGACGGTCCAGTCGAAGGAGCCGCCGTCGATAATCGCGCCGCCGACGGCCGAGCCATTGCCGGTGTAGAACTTGGTGGTGGAGACCACGACGATATCCGCGCCGAGGTCCAGCGGCCGGGCGAGGGCAGCGGTGGCGATGGTGTTATCCACGATGAGCGGGACCTGGTTATTGTGGGCGACCTCGGCGATGGCCGGGATATCAAGGACATCGGCCACGGGGTTGCCGAAGGTCTCGCCATAGAATGCCTTGGTATTTGGCTGAACGGCATCTTGCCAGGAAGCCGGGTCGTCTGGGTCCTCGACGAGGGCGACGTCGATGCCTAGGCGCTTGAGCGTGACGGTAAAGAGGGTGGAGGTGCCGCCGTAGAGGCGCGGGGAAGTCACGATGTGGTCGCCGGCCGAGGCGAGGTTCAAAATGGCCGCGGTTTCGGCGGCCTGGCCGGAAGCGAAGGCTACGGCCGCGACGCCGCCCTCGAGGGAAGCGAGGCGTTCTTCCAGCGCGTCCTGGGTGGGGTTGGTCAGGCGGGTGTAGATGGGGCCGGCGTCGGAAAGATTGAAGCGGTTGGCCGCGTGCTCGGCGTCGTTAAAAACGTAGGAAGTGGTCTGGTAAATCGGCACATTGCGGGCGTTATGGTGCCCGTCGAGGTTTTGGCCTGCGTGTACAGAGCGGGTAGCGAAGGACCAGTTGGAATTGGAGTTATCGTATTTCGTCGTCATGCTTGGCAAGACTAGACCAAGCGGTATGTCTTGCGGACAAAAGCGGGAAAACCCGCTGGCAGCGACGAGAATAAAAATAGACCAAGCGGTCGGTGTGGCGCTTGGTCTGGTGGGGTGTCTTTCTTAGCTGCGGCGGTCGTGCTCCTCGAGCTGATTAGCAATGCGGCTAGTATTCGCGCGGGTGTCATTGCTATTGCGTACGAGCTTGACCACGAGGGCGATAATTCCAGCGAGGATAAGGACGAAAACGAGGATGAGAAGGAGCTCAATCGGACCTAAAGACATCTATTACCTTTCGTTTATAAACGTGGGCTTTATGGTATCACCCCTGTAAAGCGGCCGCGACTGCAGAAAGGCTTTCGCGTAGCTCGGTATCGCTGAGGTGGCCGAAGCCGAGTACAACGCCGTTTTCGGCATCAGCGCCGCCCCAGTAATCGCGCAGTGGGGTGAGTTTGATGCCGCGGGCGGCGGCGCGGGGGACAACGGCCGGATCGCACAGCAAGACCGCGTGGAGGCCACCGTGGATGGGTAGGAGCTGGGCGCCATCGATGGAGCCCAGCGTTTCGGCCACTAGGTTGCGGCGGCGTTTATAGGTGCGGCGCATGCGGCCGGTGTGGCGTCGTAAAGCGCCGCTGGCAAGGTAGTGGGCGAGCGCGGCCTGGGGGATGGAGCCGACGGGTTGGCCGAAGATATCGCGCACACGGTCCACGGCGGGGCGCAAGCGTGGCGGGAGGACGAGGTAACCGCACGCAATCGAGGGGGAAATGACGGAAGAAAAGGTCCCGAGAAGCACGGTGTGTTCTGGGGCGAGTGCGGCCAGGGCAGGCAGCGGCTGGCCGACGTAGCGCAGCTCGGAGTCGAAGTCGTCCTCGATGAGGAGGGCGTCATGTGCGCGGGCCCATTCGACAAGTTCGGCGCGCCGGGCTGCAGGCAGGGAGCCGCCGTAGGGATATTGATGGCTGGGGGTGACGATGAGGGTGTCGAGATCGGCCGCGGGAACGGTGACGCCGTCGGGGCCGGTGGGGATTTCCAGCAGTGTGTGGCCGAGGGCCTGGGGGACCCGGCGCAGGCTGGGGTAGCCGGGGGATTCCACTCCCACGCGTAGCTGTCGGCCAAGAGCACGCAGGAGCACGGAGAGGCCGTCGCGGGCGCCGGCCGTGATGAGGATGCAGGCTGGGTCGACGTTAAGCCCGCGCATATGGCGCAGGTGTGCGGCGACCTCGCGGGGGAGGTCTCCGGAGGGGTCGACGGCCGCAGCGCGCCACGCAGCCCTCCATTCAGGGGTGAGGATTCCCGCGGTGTCGGGCAGTCCGGGCGTCAGTGACACCAGCTCGGGCTCGGCGGCCGGTATGGGGGCCGGCTCCGGGCGCGGGGCGCGGGCGTGGGGGAGTAGCGGGTTG
>ERZ1031329.74-NODE-74-length-35491-cov-8.041060_pt1 | contig 35491 bp, 31 predicted proteins | sample MGYA00518053_ERZ1031329 | MGnify/ENA primary metagenome ERZ1031329 (study PRJEB33718, sample SAMN03159840) | human skin metagenome | collected 2014-02-25 | study: EMG produced TPA metagenomics assembly of the PRJNA266117 data set (Human skin bacterial metagenome and... | reverse complement strand
GAGATCTACACTATCCTCTTCGTCGGCAGCGTCAGATGTGTATAAGAGACAGACGGAATATGTGTCATTGAAAAGCTCACGTTTCTGACTCACCCAAGTAACTGTCGAGCCAAAAAAGAAGTCTCCCGCCGCCTGCACCACATCATTCCAAAAATCGTTTAATTGGTCGTCTTCCCAGCTATAGGGACGTTGAAAGTCAGGAATGTCATAGAGACACTCTTTGAAGCACTTCTGAATCGTTCGAGACTCACTCTCAATGGGAATTAGGTCGGCATCCTGAGAACTGTTCATTTTTCATACCTTCGTCGGTTAGCATTATAGGAACAAGGAATCATTATAAATGAAACTCTTCTTCTCGTCAGCTGTTCTGTCCTAATAGACTCGCACAGGTTCATCCATAAGCACAGCGTTCAGTGGTGGTTGCGTTGGCGAGTAGCTAAACATTGGACTACTAGCAAGAACACAAATCCTCGGATGACGACCAAACCAAACTCGCCATCCGTTGTGGATTAGACTCCAGGCGCATCGTCCGCATAATCCACGATGAGAAGCGTCGAAAGCCGGCTAACAGAAGAAGTCGGCGCAGATAGCTCACTGTCACCCACATGCCGGCCTGCTATGCGACGTTCGCACTGAGTTACGCCGGCTTGATTGGTCACGTCGCTGGAGATGCAGCATACGTCACGCTAATCCCGCTCGGTGGGATTGCATTTCGGGCCCTTGGACGCAGCCCGATCCTCGGTGCCATCGTTGCATTCGTATCCATCTCAGCCGGATATGATGGTTCACCCTCGCTGACTACAACTGACATTCTGCTGTCAACTATCTCCACCATGGCCGCCCAAACCATTGATCCGGCACCATTTATCACTCCTACAGCCAACTACTTTTTTGGCCTGGCATCCTCAGTTCTGATTTCCCTGGTTATCACCGTCGTCGTTGAGAAATTCCTTGCCATGCGCCCCGACCTGGAAGTTGACGAGCACCATGTCGATAACAAGGACGAAGACAGCTCTTACCTGGAGGTGCACCCAGAAGCGGGTCGCGCCCTCAAGTTTGTCGGATTGGTTTCCATCCTCTTTTTTACGGTCCCTGTAGGCTACCCACCGATTGGCGGCACGAATCAGGTGCACGAAACAGGTTTGCACCATGGAACCAGTCGAGGTGGCCTCGACCGTGTCAGGTAAGCCTTTCAGCCCATCACAGCAGACAATAAAGACGTCTTTAACCCCACGGTTCTACAAGTTAGAGCACACTTGTGCCCAAAACGACGCTCCTTCTTCTTTAGCTATCCATAGTCCCAGGATGTGCTTGATTTCCTCGATATCAACGCCGATGTCCATGTAGGCAGGCTTGTTGATCACCCGGCCACCGTCACGGACTTTAATGCGTAAAGCGTCGAGGAATATAACGGGGTAGAACTCGTCTAGCTGGCGGTTTTGCCACACCATGACTTCATACAACACCGCGTCAGTCACAGCGGAGATCGTCTCATGGGAAATATCCACCCGCATCGCAGCGGCCATGTGATGCGCGATGTCGCGTACGGTCATCCTTTTCGGCATACAAACTGATGATCATGTCATCAACATCAGTCAAACGCCTCGAGCCCTTGGGAACCATCGTCGGCAGGAACGTTCCGGCCCTGTCTCTGGGTACGTTTATGGTCACTGGCCCGTAGTTGGAATCAACGGTCTTTGAATACGTTCCGTTGCGGTGATTATTGGTACCAACAGCCGCTTTAGCGTCCCGGTCGCCAGGGCCATAGCCCACGTGGGCGTCCATTTCCGCGTTCAAGCCCCTAGTAATCGAGGCTTGCAACGTACCACGAACCAAGTCATTAGCGTCCGTGGTGGCCGTTCCTAGCTCGTCAATCAGCTTCGCGATTTCGGGGTTAGCAAGCAGCTTTTCCTCAATCGCATCAATTTTGGCTTTATCAGCCGGATCTCGTCGTGCCACAGTAGTCGTTCTGGCTTATCTCCTTTTGCGGGATGGATTCCCACACACAAACCATCAGACCCCCTCGGAGACGTCGATTTGCCGTCGATTGTGGATAGTTTGCAGTTTTCGGGAGTTATCCACAGTGCGTGTGGCCAGCTTGGTGCGCGCGGTGGGGCGCGGTGGGGCGCAAAATGCCCGCGGTGAGCTGCGGTGAGCGGTGGCGGGCCACAACCCAAGCCCAAAATTCGACTTCACGACACCTACGTCACCTCGTGGCAGCTGTGGAGGTGGCATGAGGTGACACCTGTGGCGTGAAGTGAGTCTTTTTAGTGAGTCGATTGAAGTGAATCTACTGACGGCGTGGCGAGTCACCTAGCCGCCACCCCACGCCCCACCTAGTTCAACGGCTCATCGATCAAGTCGACCTCAGGCAACAGCGGGGCCAGGTCCGGCAGTTGGTCCAGTGAATCAATCCCCAGCAGTTCCAAGAACAGCGTCGTCGTAACGTACAGATGCGCACCGGTTGCCGGATCCTCTCCAGACTCCGCAATCAGACCGCGCGCGACCAGCGTGCGCATTACACCATCAACATTGACGCCTCGCACACCGGAAACCTGCGCACGCGTGGCTGGCTGCCGGTACGCCACCACTGCCAGTGTCTCCATAGCTGCACGTGAGAGCTTCGATTGCGAGCCGTCCAGCAAAAATCTCTCCACCGCGCTGGCGTGCGCGGGAGCAGTATAAAAGCGCCAGCCCTCATCCGTTTCACGCAGCTCAATGCCGCTGCGACGCGCACGGTATTCGTACTCGATTTCGCGAAGCACGTCACGGATATCACTCGCGGAAACATCTAGTGCCCGCGCCATATCCTCTGCTACCACCGGCGTATCGACAACAAGCAGAATCGACTCCACGCCTGCTCGCAACGGGTCAATGGGCGGCAACTGCGCCAAAGAAGCAGACGCAGACTCCGTGGCCTGCTCGGATGGTGCGGAACTGGTTTCGCTCATGCGCGTCAGATTACGCAACCTCCCGCGCCGGGCGCTAATCAGCCGGGCGCGAGTCAGCCCGCCACTTACTCCCAGTTCGCCGCCGCCACGACGGCCGGGTCCACGTCGAGACCGGTCCAGGCCACGTGGATTTCCTCCAGCGCCTCCTCCTGCTCCACACCGATCGCCTTGGCACGGTAGAGCTCCAGCAGCGCGAGGAACCGCCCGACGACCTCCATGGACACGCGGCACTCCGATGTCAGCTGAGTAAAAGTCAGCCAGGTCCCCTCGCCTGCCAGCCGCAGCGAGTCCAGAATCTTGCCCGCCTGCTCCGGCACTGACACGGGCACGCCGTGGATGTGCCCGACACCGACTTCCTCCGGCGGCTTTGGCCGCATCACGACGGCCGCAAACTCGGCAAACTCCCCGAGCGTCATGCCCAGGCGCACGGGCGGCAGCAGCTCTTCGAACTGCTTATCCGGCCCCACGGCCCGCGGATAGCGTCGCGGCGCGGTCTTCTGCCACTCCTCGAATTGGTCGGCCACCTTGCCGTAGGCCTGGTACTGCAGCAGTCGGGCGAATAGCAGGTCGCGCGCTTCTAGCAGTTCTAGGTCTTCTTCGCTGTCGACGTCGCCACGCGGCAGGAGCCGTGCGGTTTTGAGGTCGAGCAGCGTCGCTGCCACGACGAGGAATTCGGTGATTTCGTCGAGGTCCCTGACTGCGTCGAGGCTGCGCGTGTATGCGATGAACTCGTCTGTGACCGCCGCCAGCGCGACTTCGGTGACGTCCATCTTTTTGCTGCTGATCAGCTGCAGCAGCAGGTCGAATGGGCCGTTGAAGTTCGCGAGTGCGACGCGGAAGCCGGTGATCTCTTCCTGCACGCCCTCGCTTGACGACGGTTCGGGAGTGTAACTATCCGGGGAAGTCACCTATTATTTGCGGCCTTTGCGCTCGATGACCTCGCGGGCCAGGTTGCGGTACTGTGCCGCAGCTGGGGTGTTCGGCGCCCAGGTGGTGATGGGCTCACCGGCGACGGAGGTTTCCGGGAAGCGGACGGTACGGGTGATGACCGTGTCAAAGACCTTGTCACCGAAGACCTCGATGAGGCGTTCCATGACTTCCTTGGCGTGGCGCGTGCGGCGGTCGAACATGGTGACCAAAATGCCGGAGACCTCCAAGTTGAAGTTCAGGCGGTCGCGGACCTTGGCCACTGTGTCGGTGAGCAGTGCCAGGCCGCGCAGCGAGAAGTATTCGGCCACCATCGGGATGATGACGCCCTCGGCGATGGTCAGCGCATTGACGGTCAGCAGGCCTAGCGACGGCTGGCAGTCAATGATGATGAAGTCGTAGTCATTCATCACTGGACGCAGTGCGCGTCCAAGGGCCTGCTCGCGGCCGACTTCGTTGACAAGCTGGATCTCTGCTGCCGACAGGTCAATATTGGCCGGGACGAGGTCCAGGCCGGAAACCTTGGTGTGGTGGATAGCGTCGCGGACGTCGGTGGTGTCGTCGACGATGAGGTTGTAGACGGTCAGGTCCAATTCCTCGTGCGGGACACCGAGACCAGCAGATAGTGCACCTTGTGGATCTAAGTCAACGAGCAGGACTTTACGGCCAAACTCCGCCAGTGCTGCGCCCAGATTGATGGTCGAGGTGGTCTTACCCACGCCGCCCTTCTGGTTACACATTGCCAGGATGACCGCGGGGCCGTGACTGGTCAGGGGTGCGGGTTCCGGCAGCTCACGTGCCGGGCGACCGGTGAGACCGAGTTCAACTCGATCGGCCTCAAACAACCCTTCTTCAGCCACAGTCAATCCCTCTTCCTTGAAGATTTCTCATCAATTCTACTGCGCCACGCAATACTGCGTAATACCGCCATATATTACCGCCACGCAGTAGCGCTACATACTACCGCCGCATATTACCGCGAGTATTCAGCCCGTGGGTGAGCCCCCGCCCAGACTCGTCGCATATTCTCTGCGGTAATCATGGTGTAAATCTGTGTCGTCGTCACTGAGGCGTGTCCGAGCAGCTCTTGGACCACGCGCACATCGGCACCACCTTCAATGAGGTGCGTGCCGAAACTATGGCGCAGGGTGTGCGGGGAAATTTTCACGCTCAGTCCGGCGCGCTCACCCAGCTCCGCCAGCGTATTTCCGGCCGACTGCCGCGACAGCCTGCGTCCCAGCGAGTTGATAAACAGCGCCGGCCCGGACTTTGACCGCACCCAGCTCGGCCGCCCGCGTGTGAGCCACGCATCGAGCGCCGCCATGGCCGGCGAGCCCACTGGCACGATGCGCTCCTTGCCGCCCTTGCCGCGCAGCAGTACGAGGTTGGTTTCGCGGTCCACGTCATCGATATCCAGGCCGGTGACCTCTGAAACACGGGCGCCGGTCGAGTACAGAAACTCCACCAGTGCACGGTTGCGCAAATCCGTCACGTCTGCGGTGTCGTCGTCGGGGATGGACTCGATTAGCCGGGTGACTTCCTCAATGCTGAGTGCCTTCGGATACCGCGAGGGCTGCTTCGGCGGCGCCACCCGCTTGGCGACATCCACCTCCAACGCGCCCTCACCCACCGCGAACTTGTGGAAGCTCCGCACAGCCGACAGCGACCGCGTCACCGAGGTCGGGGCCAGTGCCGGCCTGCCCGCCGACTTATCTCCCCGCGCGAGATACGCCAGGAACTCAGTCACATCCTGCTCGGTGACCTGCGCCAATTCCGTGCGCCCGATCTCCCGCAGGTAGGTGCGGTACTTCTCCAAGTCGCGCTTATAACTGGCGAGCGTATTCGCCGACAGGCCCTTTTCCACCGCGAGGTAGGTCACGAAGGCGTCGACAAGCGCGTCAATCGAACTCATCGGATACGTTTCAAATCCGCACCGGCGCCGAGCTGCTCCGTCCGGCGTTTCGCCAGGGCCGTCGGTCTGATGTCGAACGGCTCCGAGACCGCGCGCGGCGTCGCACCCCTCAGCAGCACCTCCGCCGCCAGCAGAATGCCGGACAGCGCGATGCCGTTGAGGATCTCTCCGCGCAGCGCCATCGCCACCGCATCCTCGACCGGAACCCATGACGCAGTCATGTCCGCTTCCTCATCGTGAGCTTCCGGCTTATCGACGGCACGGAGACCTCGAGCCAGATAAATCCGAACCGCTTCCTCTGCGAAGCCGGGCGAGCTGAACATATCGGTAAGCAGGGACCAGGACTCGGCCTCCAGCCCGGCTTCCTCCACCAGCTCCCGCTTGGCGGCCTCCAGCGGGTCTTCATCCGCAACGTCGAGGAGCCCGGCGGGCAACTCCACCAGGCGCTTCCCTGCCGCCTGCCGCCACTGACTCAGCAGGTAGAGGCGGTTATCCTCATCTGCGGCAACGACCGCGACAGCGCCGAAATGCTCCACAATCTCGCGGGCGGAAATATTCCCACCCGGCATTCGCACCTGGTCGCGGCGAACCGCGAGTATAGGTGCCTCGAGAACAATCTCGGAATCAACAACGTCAAATTGGTGCGCCATGAGCTTCACTCTAATAGGTAGGCCGGATTGGACCTGACGGTGCCAAGGCTAGTTGCGCTTGAGGGCTGCGGCGATGAGACCGTCGAAAAGCGGATGGGCGTTGGTGGGGCGTGACTTCAGCTCCGGGTGCGCCTGCGTGGCCACGAGGTATGGGTGCATGTCCGTGGGGTACTCGACGAATTCGACGAGTTTGCCGTCCGGCGAGGTGCCCGAGATGACCAGGCCTGCTTCTTCGAGCTGCGCGCGGTAGGCGTTGTTGACCTCGTAGCGGTGACGGTGGCGCTCGGTGACATCGGTGGTGCCGTAGAGGCGCGCGACGACGGAGTCTTCGGCGAGCTTCGCCGGGTAGGACCCCAGGCGCATGGATCCGCCCAGGTCAGCCTCTCCGGAGACGGCCTGGAGCTGTTCCTCCATCGTGGCGATGACCGGCTCGGCCGTATTCTCGTCGAACTCGGTGGAAGATGCGCCCTCGACACCTGCAGTGCGTGCCGCCTCGATGACAACACACTGCATGCCCAGGCAGATTCCGAGCAGTGGCGTGCCGGTTTCCTTGGCGTAGCGGATGGTCGCAATCTTGCCTTCAATCCCGCGCCCGCCGAAGCCGCCGGGGATGACGATCGCGTCAACGCCGGCCATGTTTTCTTTCAGCCCCTCGGGGGTTTCGCAGTCGTCGGAGGCAACCCAGCGAATGTTCGCTTTCACGCGGTGGGCAAAACCGGCGGCACGCACGGCCTCCGCGACGGACAGGTAGGCATCCGGCAGGTCGATGTACTTGCCGACCAAGGCGACCGTGACCTCATCCTTCGGATTGTGAACGCGCTCGAGCAGATCGCCCCACACGGCCCAATCCATGTCGCGGAACGGCAGGTTGAGGCGGCGGATGATGAAGGTGTCCAGGTGCTCGTCGTAGAGGACCTTCGGGATGTCGTAGATGCTCGGTGCATCCGGGCAGGACACCACACCCTCGCGGTCGATGTCGCACATCAGCGCAATCTTGTTTTTGAGGGAGTCGGGGACGTCGCGGTCGCATCGCAAAACGACGGCATCGGGAACCAGACCAATCGAGCGAAGTTCGGCCACCGAGTGCTGGGTGGGCTTGGTCTTCAATTCCTTGGAGGGGCCGAGGTACGGAACCAGTGACACGTGCAGGTAGAAGACGTTCTCGCGGCCGACGTCGTGACGCACTTGCCGCGCGGCTTCCAGGAAGGGCTGCGATTCGATATCGCCGACGGTGCCGCCGATTTCGGTGATGACCACGTCGGGCTTTTCGCCGTTCGCGTCCGCGTTGCCCATGGCGACGATGCGGGATTTGATCTCGTCGGTGATGTGCGGGATGACCTGGACGGTCTGGCCGAGGAATTCGCCGCGGCGCTCCTTGGCGATAACCGAGGAATAGACCTTGCCGGTGGTGACATTGCCGCCGGCGGAGAGGTTGCGGTCGAGGAAGCGCTCGTAATGCCCCAGGTCCAGGTCGGTCTCTGCGCCGTCTTCGGTGACGAAGACCTCGCCGTGCTGGAAGGGGTTCATGGTGCCCGGATCCACGTTGAGATACGGATCGAGCTTTTGCATAGTCACTTTCAGACCACGCGAGGTAAGCAAGCGGCCGAGCGACGCCGCGGTTAAGCCTTTGCCGAGGGAGGAGGCTACGCCTCCCGTAACGATGATGTATTTCGTAACCACGGGACTTCAGAATATCGCCTGCGCGGGTATGAGCGCAAGCTATTTTTCACAATGGCGAATAATATCTTCATATTTGGGTAACTTTTTCGGGTTTTCTACAAGGCTTGACGACGGCCATAGCTGCAGCCACGGTTGCGGTGTGTAAAGGCGATCAAGACTTCGGCCACGGTTGCGGTGCATGGCCGGAGTCGTGGCTACACCTCGGACCGAACCCCACCTGCGGTGCATCAATGCATAAACGTGACTGTGCCGTTACCCTCGGGGCCATGACTGATCTAACGAATAAGACCATTGCAGTATTGGCCACTAACGGATTTGAGGACTCCGAGCTGATTAGCCCGGCGGAGGCCGTGAAGAATGCCGGTGCGACCGTGCACGTTATCTCCACCGAAGATGGCTCCATTGAGGGCAAGAATGGCACGCAGGTGGACGTCGATAAGCTGACCAGCAGCGTTTCTGCCGATGATTACGATGCCCTGATTCTGTCTGGCGGCACCGTGAATGCTGACCAGATTCGCATCGATAAGGATGCCGTGGCTTTGGTGAAGGGATTCGCCGCAGCTAACAAGCCGATTGGCGTGATTTGCCACGGCGGTTGGATTCTCACCGATGCGGATGTGCTGAAGGGCCGAACTATTACTTCCTACATCAGCGTCAAGACTGACCTGATTAACGCTGGCGCCAACTGGGTCGATGAGGAAGTTGTCGTTGACGGCAACCTGATTTCCTCCCGCACCCCGGCCGACCTTGAGGCTTTCAACAAGGCTCTCGTAGAGAACTTCTAAGCCACTCGGCTTTTAGCACCACCAAAGGACGGCTGTTGTCATGAGTTCATATTGGGATAACCCAAAGTCGCTGTGGGATCAGATTCCACAGCACGATCAGGAAGATGCTTCCGGGCAGCAGCCTGCCGCGCCGGAGCAACCTTCCGCGGCCGAGCAGCCTACGCCGCAGCAGCCCTCCACTCCTGAGCAAGCTCCTGCACCTGAGCAGCTTCCGCCACAGCAAAGGCGTTACCAGGGACTGCTCTCGTACAACAACATCGTTATCCAGCAGATTAGAAACTTCATGGCGGATGATTTCGACATCCTGGATACCGAGGGCAATTGCATCGGAAAGATCGAAACTACCGGTGGCACGCTGAGCCGCATGTTTATGGGCTCTCGTCGCCTGACAGTTTCCGAGCCAGACGGCACTCCGGTATTCGTTATTACCGATCCGACCGATCTTGCCCTTGACCGTTACGAGGTCTACTACCCCGACCCGCATGCGACAGCCCCTGAAGGCCAGCAGCAAGATGGAGCAGAGTCATCGCGACTTTTGGCCACTATTCAGCAGAAGTTTGCGTTCTTTAAGCGGCGGCTGCAGATTTCCATCCCCGGTTTTGCCAATTGCGAGGTCGACGGCGACGTCTGGCATTACGACGCCACTTTTATGATCAACGACGCCAGAGTCGCCCAGATGTCACGAAAGTGGTCGGGGTTTACAAATTTCCTATCCGGCAATGAGCGTTACATGCTCCAGCTCAAAGATGATTTGCCGCCACAATTGCGCGCGTCGATCATTGGTGCCGCCATTGCCCTGGATTTGATGGCGAAAAAGGCGCAATCCGACTAGCTGATTTCGCTGTCGGCTCGCGCCTTTTATCAAGAGCTACTGCTCGCGACTATCGCTACCGCGACCCGGCAGCCTGAGCGATGCGTCCGTCGATTTCCGTGATTCCATCAGAGACGGCATTGACGTGTTCTGGGCGAACATTAGCGTTGTCGTTGATGCCGCCTTCGAAAACGGCGGTTACCGGAACACACGGAACCTCAACATTGCGCCCTAGCGCATTAGCTACCAGTGCAATTGCTCGCGGCGAGAAAGTCAGCCCGATGTGGCCCGACAGGTCCGCTGAGCAACCATCCTGCAGCAGAATGTTGTTGGAAGTCGGCGCCTGCCACTGGCTTGCAGCCATTGGAGTGACGGCTTCATCAACCTGGGTAGAGATTGCAACATAGTTGACACCCGGCTGCTCCAAGCTGCCTTCATTGATCTTGGCCATGAACTGGCCGTGCTGCATCAGATCCACCAGGCTCGGGCTGACAATGAAACCCGCAGCCTTGTCACCGGCGTTGTCGAACTGGTTGAGCTGCTCCAAACCATAGGAAGCGCCCAGCAGAGTTGTACCGTGCAGGACGCCCGCCAGGGACACTACGGTGCCGATTCCCCGGCCCTGCTCCTGCTTGGCGTAGGCGGCAGCCAAGGCGCCACCGGCAGAGTGTCCAACAATGTCAACTTCGGTCGCTCCGGTTTCCGCCTTGAGGGTTTCAATCTTCGCAGTCAGCTCTGCCAAAGCGGTATCCAACGGGGTCATGTTACGCATGGTTGGAATAGATCCCAGCACCGAAAACTCATCAGGGCCTAGCTTGCCGACGTTAAATGCGTACAGACACTTCCCCATTGCCTTTAGCTCCGGTGCCATGCGGGCATAGGTCTGGTAGGCGTTCGAGTTCATGCCGTGGATCATGACCACCGGATTCTCACCAGGAGCAGGAACACACTGCACATTCGTGCCCTCTGGGCTGATGTTTTCCGTCATCCCCTGGCTGACCATGACAGTGGGGAAATCATTTGCCTTTGGACCCCACTCACCCATTTCAGTCCAGGACAGAACCTGGTCACTATCACTTCCAGTGGCTGACTCTGGCGCTGCCGCCGCGATGGGAGCCGCCACCAGAGCGACACCAGCTGCAGCCAACAGTGCCGTGGCTGACCGTGCCAGCTTTGCAAATGCTCGTTGAGTGCCCATGATTACTCCTTGCCTAGAGCAGTGAATAGTAAAACGGTTCCAATAAGAACTACGGCATGGGCAAGAGCTAAAAATTACAGGCTATGAATCGTAATCGTACTCTGAAAGGCAATCAATGAAAGCCCCTCAAAAGGGTTAATAAAATGTAAACTAAATATAACTATAATGCTATCTACTTAGAGGTCTGCAGGCTTTTAAAGTGATATCGACCACAGGTCAAAACAAGCCGCACTTTCTTTGCAATCCCCGGGATTGCTGCCGATGCCCAAATCGCCGGTAAGATTAAACGTCCGTTTCACACCGTTACAAAAACGATTACCAGCCCAGAAAGCAGCACAGGATCGACGACGCAATCCACCACCAAGAACCCTAACCCGTCGACACCCCGACCCGAACAACGAAAAACTCCAGGCCTACCGGTTATACCGCCCCCCCCCACTGGCGAGCCAACAGCTATTAACAAAACCTGGGACACTTCATAGTAAAAATAACGACCTCGTAGAAATAAAGCACTAGTCGAAGACAGTCCACCCATCCTATTCGGCGCTTCAGATACGCTCGTCTTCCGACTGTCTAAATATGCGGTTTGGCCAAGTCCGTAGAAGCTTCGAATTTCTACCGCAGGACTCTGGCAATGAGCTAACAGATGTAAATCGGGTATTGAGCTCCGTTTAGCCTATTTCCAAAGGTTTCGATGAATGCCAGCACTAGTGCGGCTCTTGCTGCGAGGAAAACATACAAAACTGGAGAGGCTGCGGTGACTCCGATGATTGCAGTAGCTGCAACTGGGGAGTGGGGCACCCGCAATAGCGTCATGGCTCCGAGCGCCAGGCCCCTGCGATGGCGCCCATTCATTCCTCGAAATATCCAACCGTTAAGCTCACGAGTGCACTTACAAACTGTCGGCCAATTATAATTCGGGGCTGAGCTTATGGCAGCTGGGGACTCCCATGACTAGAGCCATTGAAAGCATCTAAAGACACTATTCCAAACTGTGAACGGTACTGAACTCCACCGCAGGCACGGTAGTCTAGGGGAAGCATCGGTTTTGGAGTCGGCCCCAGGACACGACCACGCGTCGGTAACGCACTCGGAGGTACACATTGGCAAATGAAGCACTAAATCGGAGTCTCTCCTTTCTTAAGGGAGGAAAACACTATCGTGACAGCACTCCTGATGCCGCCGGTCGTTCCACACTTGACATCGCCAAGAGTGATTTCAACGAAGCGCTTTCCTCAAAAAACTTGACGTTTCTCTTTGGGGCCGGTTGCTCATCTCATCTCTCTGGAAACGAAGAAGAACAAGGCATACCGACGATGGGGCCGATGGCTCAGGGGTTACTTTCTGAAAGTAACACGGATGTCGCAGAGCGATACGGCTTAACAGCTGAAATCAAAAACTCGCTGGTCAGAAATCTTGGGATTGACCTCAGCAACGAAGCTTTTGCTTGGAACCTTGAACGATTAATGGAGGTCCTTTTCGGTTTCCAGTTTGCTCTTAGCCAAACAGACAATTCTTTACTCATTGGGGCAAGGAAGGATGTCGACTCCGCAATCGAGGCAGTCAAGAAATATGTTTTTCAAACCTGTATTCAAGGTCAGCACAATTCTTCCGCCGCCACCGTGCTCAAGCTATACCAAACGTTCTATCGGAAACTTTCGCAGCGATCACGATCGCTGCCCCGCCCAACAGTAGCCACCACCAATTATGATCTGTTCAATGAAATTGCGATGGATCGTATTGGCACCCCATATATAAATGGGTTTCTAGGCTCAGTCGAGAAGCGTTTCAATCCGGCATCGTTCAGGTACACCATCGCGCAACGTCTCGATCTGACATCACAAAGATGGACCTCGCTAGACAATCTGGTGTACTTCCTTAAGCTTCATGGATCGCTCAACTGGCATGCAGCAGAAGGTGGGCTTTTCCCTATCGAGGAGCGTCCGATCAGTGAGAACGACGGTGGCGAAGCCATGTTAATCTACCCGACCCCGGCAAAGCAGAGTGCTAGTTTTGCTGCGCCATACTCAGATATTTTTCGCGAGTTCCAGACCAAGGTAGTTCAAGAGCAGAGCGTTTTGGTCACGATCGGCTACGGCTTTGGTGACGAGCATGTCAACAACATCATCTACCAAGCGCTTACAATCCCGACATTTCGTCTCATAGTTTTCGCCAAACCCGAAACAGATGCGAGTACATCCAACGAACATGTCAAGCTTCTCCAAGATCTCAATGATCCTCGTATATGGATTATCGGAACCGAGAATTCAAATGCCGCCTGGAAGGCTCACTACTTCAAGGAGTTTGTTGAAGACATCATGCCAGCCGGAGACTTAGACCCCGCCGAGAATGCTCTCGAAAACGTAATGGAAATGTTCGCGAACATTAAGAAGGGGGGCAACGATGGCGACTAGTAGCGCCCGGCGACGAAGGCTTGGAGCAATCGTCGACGTCACCGCAGAACGGTTTCGTGTAGAGATGACGGAGACAGCAGATAGCTACACTCTCGTTGGATTTGACGATCAGCACTATGTCGCAAGGATAGGCTCTCTTGCTCTCGTTCCCCTGACTAACGCTTATGTCGTCGCCGAAGTTACGGGGATTCACGAGAGACCTGACTCATCTATCGTCTCCAGCGCATCAAGGTCCCTTGACGATGTGATACACGCATCCTCGCGACAGCTGACGCTCACCCCTCTGGGCACGCTCCCCTTCGACGAAAGTCACGGTTTTACATTTGGAGTCTCCGAGTTTCCACCACTATATGCAGACGTTCTCTACATCGAGAATCGTGATTTGGATCGAATCCTCAATCTCGCCAACCAAGAGGTCAGTATTGAAAATTCCTCACCACCAGCAACAAAACTCAACGCACTTACCGTCGGTACATCCGTAGTTTTTAACGACTATGACGTGAAAATACAGATTAACGAGTTTTTCGGTGCACACTCAGCAATTCTCGGTAACACTGGCAGTGGGAAGTCATGCACGATATCAAGCCTTCTACAGGAAGCGCTCGGAAAGACGAATTTGGCTCCCGCATGTGGAAGTACATTTGTACTTTTCGACACCAATGGGGAGTATCGGCGTGCAGTGTCGGAGCTCCCTACTCCGATTCAATGCACATATGCACGTATAGGGTATGACAATGTTCCTGCACCTTGTCCGGATGCCCACTATGACGGCAGCGAGAAACTTGAAGACTTCACTCTTCCGCACTGGTTACTGAATCTCGAAGAATGGGAACTGCTACTCCAAGCCAGCGACCGAGTTCAGCGCCCCATACTTCGCACCGCACTAGGGCTCACGTCCCTGTTTGCTGATAGATCGGAGGATCAACTAGTTGCTTTACGTGACCACATCCTCGCTTCGTGCCTACTCTTCCTGCTAATGGACAGCGAGAACGCAACAGCGGCTTATTCTCGCATTGGCGGGCTCCTCAACTTCTACGAGTTGAGCACTATACAGAACCATCAGATCACTTCAAATCTGGCTATAAGTTATGGAAGCTTCGAACCGACCGGTCTTAGCTTGGTTGAATCTAAATTGAAGAGACTGTTGTTGCCGAAGGTACAGATTCCCTCATACAAGAATCGTCCTTTTAGGTTTTCAGATCTAACGACCGCATTGGAAATAGCAATCCTATACGAGGAAAGTCACGGCAATCGACGGGTTCGAGACAACTGCTCAACATTGTTAACTCGAGTGAAAAATCTAGGGATGAGAGATGAATTTTCTTTCCTATGTGGCAGCACGTCCAATCCCCGCGACAACGCAGTCACTACTGAATCGTTCACCGACGGTGTTCTTGGCATCGATCGTGCTTCGCATGAACCGGCAAAACGGTCGCAAATCTATATCTTGGACCTGAGTACCGTAGGTGACGAAGTTGTAGAGGTAGTGTCTTCAGTCGTAACTCGTCTACTCTTCGACCGACTTCGACAAAGTGAAACACGAAACTCGTTCCCCGTAAACCTGATACTTGAGGAAGCGCACCGGTATGTCCCTCGTCAAAATGCGACCGCAAGCACATTGGACGCAACTCACATCTTTGAACGCGTAGCAAAGGAGGGGAGGAAATACGGCCTGTTCCTTATGCTGTCGTCGCAGAGACCTAGCGAACTTTCAGGAACGGTACTTTCACAGTGCTCGAACTACATCGTTCATCGCATTCAGAACCCGGAAGACCTCCAGCATATCCGACGTATGACACCGTTCATCTCCGAGCCAGTTCTTAATAGATTGGCTTCGTTACCCAAACAGTACGCGCTAGTTTTTGGCACATCAGTGAGCATTCCAACGACGTTCAAAGTTCGAACTGCATCGCCTCTTCCTCAAAGCGATGATTCTGATGTTAGCCGTTACTGGTACCAGTCGGCTGGAGATGTCAAGGATATTCCAGCGTAGAAATTCCGCATTTTCTCCTGTGTACACTCGGTAGTAAAAGTTTAACGGCGGGTTGTGGTTCTAACTCGGTAGTTACTGAAGTGCCCCGGGTTTTCTTCCTAGGCATGTGCCTTGATTTCTATTAATTCCTGTGGCGGGTTCTGCTTCCACAATTCGGTTTCCACTCCGACCGGGGTTCGGTAGTCCAAGTTTTGGTGGAGTCTAGTCTCGTTCCACCAGAGCACCCACTGGAATGTCGCGATTTCTACCTCGACACCGTCATCCCACCTGCGAGTATGGATTAGCTCGTTGTTGTAGGAGCCGTTAACGTTTTCGGCCAAAGCATTGTCATAGCAGCCGCCAACCGCCCCCGGTGGAAGCGGCAATCCTGTGCCGGAGCACGTCGCTCGTTGTAGACAACGCTGACATACTGCGACCCGCGATCCGAATGGTCAATGAGACCTGTTGTTTCCTCAGCACACAATCGCCTGGTTGACAGCGTGCAGTGGCAAAGCTTGAAGTGCGCATGGCATCTGATAACGCCCACCCACCGATCCGTCGGGAGTAAACGTCGGTGACAAACGCGGCGTACACAAAGCCTTTCTTCGTGCACACATATGTAAATGTCAGCCCCCCCACAGTTTGTTCGGACCCCGGGGCGTTGAATTCACGCTCGACCAAGTCTGGGCGCAGATCAGGCACGTGAGGCTTTTCGGAATGTGATAGGTGATTTGCCTTGCCTTTGTCAGAAACACCGGCCAGGCGCATCAACCAGGCAGTTTGTTGACGACCAATATCAATTCCGTCACCGCGGAGACCATGCCACGTTTTCCGCCCACCGTAGACACCATAATTATCCCGATAAAACAGCACTCATGCGTTCAATCAGCACAGCATCACCACGGCGACGAGCACTTAATCCACGGGCCGTGGATTGGCGATGACCACGCGAGGTGATAAACCCACCAGCCCGGTTATTCTTCAACGTCTTACAGATCAACAAGGCAGAGAAAATACACCGGTACTGATCGATAAACCGGATCATTTCTTAACGTTGTGGGCCTGGTTCCGACACGAAAAAGCTGAGGCAGCCTTCAGCAGTTCGTTAGTGTCGCGTAGCTGGTGATTTTCACGACCTAGCCTCGCGTTTGCGGCGGCCAAATCTTCAAACACAGGTTCTGGGATGTTTCTCGCACGACGGGCAGGCTTTAAGTCCATTGACGGGCTGTGTGCCATGAAACTCCTAGCTTTGAAAGCTACTGCCTGGCACGCGGCTTGCATCGACATGTTTTCCGCCACGATGCGGTCTTCCACGACACGGGTCACACGGTCCTTGGTGTCCTGGTCAAATTTTCCTTGGCATGTGCCAGGTTTTCCCATCTACTCAAACAAAACAAAACCTGGGACACTTCATATACGGTTAAGAGCATGCAGCTTGATATCGATTTGATGGAACGCTTAGCGAAGCAGACCACGTCCATTCGAACTGAAGCGGATATCCAATCCGATATTCGTATGCTCCTGCTTTCTGCTCCCAATCTTATTCCAAGCGATGATATAGACGGCAAGTCTCTGAAGCTTGAAGAACAGCTTTCAGATGGGTCGCGGCGTCGCATTGATATTGCTCTTGGCGCTACTGTCATTGAAGTTAAAAAGGCCCTCACGACCGAGGCAGATGCTAGTGACTACATCACTCAGCTAAAGGGCTATGTCGAAACTCGTATGGAGCAAACAAATTCTCGCTACAACGGTATACTGTCAGATGGTCGTACTTGGTGGCTTTTTGAGAAAGAGCCAGATACTGGGGCTTTCCCACTTCTTTCAAAATTTGAACTCGTAAATCCAAATAAAGGCGTAGATCTTGTTGCTTGGCTTCAAGCTGTTTTGGCTATGCCGGCAGAAGTTCTCCCTACTCCAGACACGATTGAAGATACATTAGGCGCCACTTCTCCTGGTTATGCGCAGGATAAAGCTTTCTTGGAAAGCATGTACCACAGAGTCGGTAACGATCCAACGACAAGTTTGAAACGGCAGCTGTGGGCTCGTTTGTTGCGTTCAGCTTTGGGTACAGGTTTTGAAGACCAGGAGAACCTCTTTCTCGACCACACCTTGCTGTCGATTGAAGCTGCAGTTATCGGTCATGCAGTAATGGGAATTAACCTTGCTGACTTAGCTCAACAGCCCGCCGCAATGATGTCTGGTGAGTTCTTCCGAGACGCGGGAATTTACAACGCTGTGGAATCGGATTTCTTTGACTGGGTTTTGGCCGTTCCAGACGGTGAAAAATTTCTCCGACAGGTAATCCGCAGAATCAACATGTTCGATTGGTCGAAGACCGAGCATGACGTGCTGAAGGTTTTGTACGAGTCCATTATTAACGCCGAGACTCGCAAAGGGGCAGGCGAATACTACACGCCCGATTGGTTGGCGGAAGGCATTGTTGCCAAAGCTTTGACTAACCCATTAGAACAACGCGCCCTGGACCCAAGCTGTGGCTCAGGAACCTTTGTCTACCATTTGGTCCGTCGGATTATCACGGCTGCAGAAGAGGAAGGTTGGGATAACAGGCGCCTACTTAATCATGTGCAGGAGCATGTTTTTGGACTAGATATTCATCCGGTTTCGGTATCGCTAGCACGTATTACTTACCTTCTAGCTTTAGGAAACCGACTAGAGCAAGAACGAGATGATGTTTGGGTCCCCGTTCACTTAGGCGATTCGGTTCAATGGCATCAACCAGCAGACCATGACGAGAGCCGAATCATGATTAAAACTGACGGCGTTGACCTGACTTCAGCAAGCACTGGAGCAGCAACGCTATTTGATATAGGCCAGATTCTGGCGTTTCCATTAGCCGGAATTGAAGACCCCGGGACTTTTGACCGTCTCGTCACTGAGATGACGGATAAGGCCAAAACCTATACAAATCTTTGGGACAAGAAGCCGTCCATTGACTCAACTTTGTCCAAGTTCGGCATTACAGATGTTTCTGACCGGGAAACTCTAAGAACGACCTTTGATCTCCTTTGCTCTCTCAACGCTGAGGGACGCGATTCGATTTGGGGCTATTTCGTTCGTAACCAGGTTCGCCCTCTGTGGCTTTCTATGAAGAACCGACGCATGGATTTACTCGTAGGTAACCCGCCGTGGGTCGCCTATCGATATATGACCGAAGACATGCAGGGGCAGTTTAAAGCTTTCTCGCAGGCGCGAAACCTGTGGCATGGCGCCAAAGTCGCTACTCAGCAGGACTTGGTCGGTTTATTCCTAGCTCGTGCGGTAGAGAAATATCTAAAGGATGAGGGGACTTTTGCCTTTGTCACTCCACTAGCAGTACTCAGCCGTAGCCAATACGACGGATTCCGCAAAGGAGACTGGGGAAACGGCCTATACAGTGAATTCACTGAAGCATGGGACTTGGCAAACGTACGCCCTAAACAGGACTTATTCCCTGTTCCTAGTGCTGTTCTCTTTGGCCGGAAACATCTAAACCCCTACACCTCAAAGTCAATTCCGACGCACGGATTCCCCGAAAACAAGCTTGTCGTTGAGGGTAAACGCGATAAATCGGGTTGGGCGAAGACCCAGGAAGCGCTTTCTTTCACCGAAAAGAAACTCATCACTTTGTCTATTGAAGACAGCGGATTCTCTTCGCCGTATCGACAGACAGTTGTAAATGGAGCGACTGTATTCCCGCGTCTTCTATTTTTCGTCAATGAGAAAGAAACAACTGGAAAGCTCGGCCAAAGTCGCGGAAAGACGAGCGTGGAATCGTACCGAACAAGTTTGGAAAAAGCTCCTTGGAAGGATCTCCCCGGCATTTCCAGCGTTGTAGAACAACGCTTTCTCTACTCTGTTCATTTGGGGTCGACAATTGCTCCTTTTAAATTGCTAACTCCCTGGACAGCAGTTCTTCCCGTGGATGGAGATCGCTTAATTGAAGACCACAAAATACCGGACTGCGGAGCTGCGGGCTTGGCTGATTGGTGGTCACAAGCATCGAAACTATGGGAGAAAGGGAAAACGAAACAGTCGAAACTGTCGCTGTGGGAGAACCTTAATTATCAATCGAAGCTCGCAAAACAAATTGGTGGCTCAAGCTTGAAAGTCGTCTATACCAAGTCAGGCACACGCCTTGCTGCTGCTTTTATTGACGACCCGAACATCTTTATTGACCATAAGTTGTATTGGATTCCCGTCCGGAGCCGTAGTGAAGCACGTTATCTTTGCGCCATACTCAACGCTCCTTTGACTACAGAGCTAGTGAAGGAATACCAGTCAGTAGGTCTTTTCGGAGGACGCGATTTCGATACGTACCCTTGGCGTTTAGACATTCCACAATTTGATACCGAGAATCCCCTGCATCAGTGGCTAGCTGCTCTAGCCGAGAAAAGTGAGGAGTTGGTATCCGAAATTCCGGAAGGGAGTTTAGGTTTCCAGAAAATCCGGTCCTTGGTGCGAGACATTTTAGAGGAGAGCAGCATTTATGATGCCCTTGATGAAGCCGTATCAGAACTTCTATCGGAAGCGTCCCGTTAGCTCTGAAGTGTCCCAGGTTTTGTTTGAGTAGATGGGAAAACCTGGCACATGCCAAGGAAAATTTGACCAGGACACCAAGGACCGTGTGACCCGTGTCGTGGAAGACCGCATCGTGGCGGAAAACATGTCGATGCAAGCCGCGTGCCAGGCAGTAGCTTTCAAAGCTAGGAGTTTCATGGCACACAGCCCGTCAATGGACTTAAAGCCTGCCCGTCGTGCGAGAAACATCCCAGAACCTGTGTTTGAAGATTTGGCCGCCGCAAACGCGAGGCTAGGTCGTGAAAATCACCAGCTACGCGACACTAACGAACTGCTGAAGGCTGCCTCAGCTTTTTCGTGTCGGAACCAGGCCCACAACGTTAAGAAATGATCCACATGATCGATGAGTACCGGAGTATTTTCTCTACCTTGTTCATCTGTAAGACGTTGAAGAATAACCGGGCTGGTGGGTTTATCACCTCGCGTGGACATCGCCAATCCACGGCCCGTGGATTAACTGCTCGTCGCCTTGGTAATGCTGTGCTGATTGAACGCAGTAGTGCTGTTGATCGGGATAATTACGGTGTCCACGGTGTGCAGAAAATGTGGCATGGTCTCCGCCGTGACGGCATTGATTTCGGTCGTGAACACACTGCTCCGTTGTCTACAACGAGCGACTTGCCCAGCACGGGATTGCCGCTTCCTCCTACCCGCTAGCATCAGTACCGAAGCCCCGTTGGAATTGCTGCCAGAATTTGAGTTGTTGGAACAGCACCTCAGGCTATTACCGCCTGCGGTTCCCGTCCGCTCGACCACCACGACTCGTGCGGACGGAACGCTCTCCAACTTCGTCCCCTACTTCTTCAACTCCCCAACAACCCCAACCTGCCCAGCAGCATCAGACACCGCGTCCACACGCTTCACGGTAGGGTCAGCGCCCAAGCGCTCGTCGGGCAAGGCACCCACACCTTCGCGGCCGAAGCTGTCAGTCCCCAAGACAACAGAGCCAGCAGCATCGTCACCAGCACCAAAGCCCTCAGCAAGCGCCACAGCCAGATCCGCAACCAAGCCAGCACCGAACTCCGGATCCTCGCCCTTATCAATCGCAGCACGCGAAACAGTGCCGTGATTACCAACAATCACGATGCCAGCAGCTGGGCGAAGCGTCCCCTCCTCGTACTCGACGAAACCGCCGCCCTTGAGAGCCTCCAGCAGCAACTTTCGGTCAGCAGCGGAAGCCCGCTCTCCCCCATCCTTATCCAGCTCCAACACCGGCGCCAGCGCCTGGCCAGCCTGTCGGCCCGGCTCGCGACGCTCAGGATCCAGCTGTACATCGGCCGGTAACGAGGTAGAAACCGTGTCCTTTAGCTCATCCGCTCCAGCGGCAGAGAGGAATTTATCGGTCAACTTCAGCACGCCCGCATCCGGGGCTCCAGCAGCGCGCAGGGTCTCGGAAACCCCTGCAAGCTGCTCATCGGTGGCATCGGGAGTCGCGATAACCAGGACGGGCACGTCCTTCAGAGAGTCCTTGACAATCTCCCCGACGATGGGCTCGATGATGCGGTTGGCTTCATCGGCACGCGCTTGCTGCGCATCGGCACGCGCGACAGCGGCATCGCGCTCAGAGGCGGCACCAGTGCCGAAATCAATGCCAGCACCAGCGGGGTTCAGCACATAAGCACCCAGCGCAGCACCTGCCGCCACACCGAGGGCAGCACCTGTCACACCGGCTGTAAACTTCCCGCTCCTGCGCTTCTTCGCCATCGCCCGTCCCCTTTTCCTTTCGTCGACGCCTCAATCAGCTCTGACAGCCGAAAACTCGGGCGCTCACAATGCTCAAGATACCGCTAAAACTACTTAAACAACCCCTGGAACCACAGTGCAATGGAGTTCCAGGTATCAATCAGATTCTCGCTGACAGAACCATCACCGGAAGTACCAGCGATAGCGAAGATCACCGCAACGGCCACGAAGATAGCCAGGATGGCCCAGGCCACACCGAAACCACGGCTATTGACCTGGTAGAGGTCGGCGACCATGCGACCGTCGACAAGCTTCTCCCCGACCTTCAAACGCGACAGAAAGGCCGACGGCACGCCACTTTGATCCTCATCGTGGTAAATGCTGTCGATGTTCTGCGGGGCACCGACGGAGACGACCATGTCGGCGTCGTGATGCGCGGCGAACACCAACGCCAGGTCGGTCGCGGAATCGGACAGCGCCGGGAAGGTCATGGCGCCAATACCGAGGTCCTGGATGCGCTCGAGGCCCACCGCGTGACCGTCCGGGTCGGCAGGCAGAATCACGCAGCCGGCGGACCGCAGCGCCTCAGAGTTGATGTTCTCCGGATCACCGATGATGTAGTCCGGCTCGTACTTCAGGTCGAACAGCGTGTCCGCACCGGTGTCGACACCGATGAGCAGCGGCTCGTACTCGCGGATGAAGTTCTTCAGATCCTCCAGCGTCTTGCGGTGCCCCTCACCAGGGCTGACCACAACGACCTTGCGGCCACGCAGCGGCTCCGTCTCGTCCGGAATGCCCAGGCCATCGATGTAGAGCGGGGACTCAGTCTTGGCGAACTCCACCAAGTTGCCGGAAAGCGCCTCCAGGCGGTCGACCATGCTGGTGCGCCCCTCGTCGAAGGCTCGCTCGAGCTCGTCCTGGTCGACCTCGTCGCCCTGACCAATCAGACGGTCACCGTGGTAGAGCTTGCCGTCGTCAAGCCTGCCGTTCTTGCCATCCTTGAGCTTCTCAAAGACCTCGTCGCCGACGTTCTGCACCATTTCAATGTCGGCATCGCGCATCATCTGCGGGCCGTAATTCGGCACAAAACCCGTGGTAAATGCGCCAGTATTCACCACTGCGGCAATCTTGGCATCAATCAACTGCTGTGCCAGTGGACGCGAGATATCCGGCGCATCGATCACCACGATGTCGCCTTCGCCCATGCGCTTGAGCGCACGATCTAGCCGGGAACCGTCACGCAGGGTCCCCGAAATGCCAGGAAGATCTTTTTCGTTCCGAGAGAACAGACTCATGGCACTTAGTGAAACATAAGTGCAGCTACTTGGCTGAGAAGGCGCGCCGAGCTTGATCCAGAAGATCTTGCGCATGCGCGCGTCCGGAGTCCGAATCGTCCAAACCCGCCATCATCCGCGCAAGCTCGTCAATCCGCTCCTCATCGCCCAGGCTCGTCACCTTCGACGACACCGCACCCGAGCGCGCATCCTTGCTGACCACCAAGTGGGTATCCGCAAACGCCGCCACCTGAGGCAAGTGCGTGACGACGATCACCTGGTTATTCACCGCCAACTGCTTCAGGCGCTTACCAATCTCCACAGCCGCGCGCCCACCAACACCGGCATCGACCTCATCGAAAACCATCGTGTGTCCGGCCTGTCCTTCGGCGAGGACAACTTCCAATGCCAGCATGATGCGGGAGAGCTCACCGCCGGATGCGGAGGAAGCCAGCGGGCGCGGCTCGGCACCTTCGTGGGCACGGAGCTTGAACTCAATGTTGTCCACGCCAGCGGGGCCAAAGGTGTCGGCCTTGGTAATCTCCACCACCAGCGAAGTGTGTGGCATGGCCAAGCCCGTGAGTTCCTTGGTCACGGCCTCTTCCAGGTGCTTCGCGGCCTTTGCACGGGCCTTGGAGAGCTTCCGCGCAGTGGTGCCGAGCTTCTTCTCCGCCGCCTTGATCTCCGCGGTCAGCTTGTCCAGCGCTTCGCCGGAAACATCCAGCGTGGCGAGCTTGCGCTCCGCCTTATCCCGCCAGGCCAAGACACCTGCAATGTCCGGGGCGTACTTACGGGTGAGGTTCTTGATCTCTACCTGGCGCTGCATGAGCCTGTCCAGGGACTCGGTTTCCTCCGGCAGGCCAGAGAGAAACGCGCCGAGACCGGCGGAAATCTCGGAGAGCTGGCTGGTCAGCTCATTGAGTTGGTTGGAAAACTCAGTGAGTTCCTCATCGTTGGCGCCGGCGAGCTCGTTTGCGGCGGCGCCGAGGAGTTCAGCGGCACCGGATTCCTCGGTGGCGGCATCCAAGCTGCTCGCGCCCACGGCGGCCGCACCGTCGATGGCGGCAAGCGCCACGGCGGCAGCGTCGCGGAGACCATCCAGATCCTGCATGTGGCGAATCTGGGAGGCCAGGTCCTGATCCTCATCTGGTTCGGGCGAGACTGCGTCGATTTCTTCGATGGCGAAGCTGAGTTGGTCGGCACGCATGGCCAGCTCACGGCGTTTGGAGGTCTTCTCTTCCAGTTCTTTGACCAGGGAGCGCCAGTGTGCGCGCTGCTGACGGTAGCTTTCAAGCGTCGGCGCGATAGTCTCGGCATCCATGCGGTCGATGGCCGCACGCTGCTCATCGGCACTCTGCAGGCGCAGCTGATCATTCTGGCCGTGAATCGCAATCAGGCGCGTGGAGACATCTGCCAATGCCGCAGCCGAGGCACTGCGGCCGCCAACCCACGCCCGGGAGCGGCCCTTCGCAGAGACCTGACGGGCAAGCAGGTACTCGTCATTCTCATCGCGCTCACCGCCAAGCTCAGAAACCACAGCATCGATGGTGGCTGACTCTTCCTTCGAGAGGTGCTCGGTGGACACGCGGCCTTCCACCAGGGCCTTGTCGGCGCCGGTGCGCACGCGGCCGGCGTCGGCACGCGCGCCACAGAGCAACTTGAGGCTGGTGACCACCATGGTCTTACCCGCACCGGTTTCACCTGTGAGAACGGTCAGGCCTGGGCTGAATTCAAGCGTCGCATCGGGGATAACGCCGAGGTCGCGGATGGAAATCTCAGTCAGCATGGCGCCTGCAATCAGTCCTTCCCTTGAAGTTGGGGGCCGCGGGCACGGTCCCGGTTGTGGAGTCTCGTGACGGCTCTTGTCTGCCGTGCTCGGAGGCTATTGCGCCTCGGCGGGGCCGCGCCACCCGGACGTCGGCAAGCGGAACTTGTGCACCAGACGATCGGCGAATGGCTGATCGTCCAGACGCACCCAGCGCACCGGCTGCGCGCCGCGCTCGATTTCAATGCGGCTGCCCGGAGGCATGATGATGTTGCGGAAGCCGTCGAGCACCGCGACGGCCTCGGCGGTGTCGTGGTTGGTCTCAATGGCGATCGTCGAATGCGGGGAGATCACCAGCGGGCGGGAGAACAGCGCGTGGGCGTTGTTGGGCACGACCAGCATCGCGTCGAGCTCCGGCCAGAGCACGGGCCCACCTGCGGAAAACGCGTAGGCGGTGGAGCCGGTAGGCGTGGAAATCAGTACACCATCGCAGCCGAAGGAACTCACCGGGCGACCATCGACCTCCAGGATGACATCCAGCACCCCACGGCGGTTGACATTTTCGATGCTGACTTCGTTTAGCGCCCAACCGGAGCCAATCACGCGACCGGTGGTGTCACGAACGGTGGCGCGAATAGTCATGCGGTCTTCGATACGCCAGGAACGCTTAATGACGCGACTGATCGCCTCCGTCATGGACTCCTGCTCCCACTCGGCGAGGAAGCCCACGTGCCCCATGTTGATACCGAGCACCGGCAGGTCAGCCGAGTGCGCAATGTCAGCGGCCCGCAGGAAGGTGCCGTCGCCGCCGAGGACGAGGACGAGTTCGCATCCCGACGCCGCCTGCGGAGAATGCCAGTAGCGCGGGTACTTGCCGAGCGTTGGGTGCGCGGCCAGCGCCTCCGGGTTCTTACCGGCCAGCACGCGGATATCGATACCCGCGGCCTCAAGCAGCTCAGCCGCCTCGGCGGCCATTTCCAGGTTGGCGCTACGGCCGGTGTGCGGGACCAGCAGAATCTCGCGCTTGCCGGCGCTGGTCTTGGGCTTGCTAATCCCTGAGCTGCTCCTCGCGCTAGTCGGTGAGCCGGTCGGTGATTCGGTCGGTGAGCTAGTCATTGTGCGGCCCCTCCTCGACGGCCTTAGCGATGGCCGCAGCCATAGCCTCATCACCAATATCGCTGGCGCCGCCGTCTTTCACCAGCCACAGGAAGAACTCCACGTTGCCACTAGGACCCGGCAGTGGGCTGGCCACAGCCGCGCGGAAGGACAACCCCAGCGTGCGGGCGTACTCGGCGACTTCCTGGACAACTTCCTGACGCAGTGCATCGCTACGCACAACGCCACCGGAGCCAAGGCGCTCCTTACCCACCTCGAACTGCGGCTTGACCATTGGCAGCAGGTCAGCGCCCTCGTCCAGGCAGGAAACAATCGCTGGCAGCACCAGCTTCAAAGAAATAAAGGACAGGTCGCCGACCATGACATCGGCTGTGCCGCCGAGAATCTCGGGGGTCAGCGTGCGGACATTAGTTCGGTCGAGCACGACCACCCGCGGGTCATCCTGCAAGCGCCAAATCAGCTGACCGTAGCCGACATCGACGGCGTAGACGGTGTCGACATCGCGGCGCAGGCACACATCGGTGAAACCGCCCGTGGAGGCACCGGCATCCAGCACCTTTCGGCCCTTCAAATCCAGGCCCTGCGGCTCGAAAGCTTCCAGCGCCCCGAGCAGCTTGTGCGCCCCGCGCGACGCCCAGTTCTCGTCCTCTTCCAGGCCACTGACGCGAATGGACACGTCCCCTGTCACCGCAGTCGCGGGCTTGGAGGCAACGAAGCCACCGACCTCGACTCGACCGGCTTTAATCATGTCCACTGCCGCCTCACGGGAGCGAGCAATCTTCCTTCGCACCAGCTCCGCGTCGAGCCTGCGCTTAGGAGCTTTCTTTGCCACCGCGTTCACTTTCCTTCCCTGCGTGACGAGCCCAGGGCCTCATACAAAATCTCATGCGCCCGCTCAAACTGCGCGACTCTCTCCTGCGGAGTCGGCGCTGGTGCGGATAGTGCAGCCGCAACCTGCTCCCGGACGGCCTCCGGAGTTACCTCGCGCGCACCGGGCATTGCCGCCGGGCTAGGAGCGGGCCCAGGTTTCGGCCCCGGCACGGGACCAGACTCCTGCCCCTGCCCCGGCTTCGGTGCGATCTCACTCATCAGCTATCACTTCCGCCAGGCAGCCAGCGCTGCCTCAGCAGCCGGGCCCTCTGCGCGGACCTGCGCGACCTCGACTGCGCCAGTACGACCAGCCTCAGAGTTCCACACCACATCCACGACCGTCAGCAGAGCCGCCACCGCGGCCTCCGCCGGGTTCGCCAACCGAGGATCCTCCGTGTCACCGCCGGAGAGAACGATGACACCGGCCTCCGCGTCGTCGTAACGCGCGGTGAAACCAGCCTGCGGAGCCGGACGTGCCTGATCCAGCTCACGGTTCAGCGCGGTCATATCAGCGCCGATGAGCGTCGGGCGGTGCTCAGGCGGCGCCGCGACGACATCCATATGCGTGGAAACACCCGTGACCACCATAAACGTGTCCACCTTGGCAGCGTTTCCGCCCGCGATGTCGGTATCCAGGCGGTCCCCAATCGCCAGCGGATTCTTTGCGCCCACACGCTCCGCCGCCTTAATGAACATCGGCGGCTTCGGCTTACCGGCCGACAGTGGCGCCACGCCCGTCGTCGTCGAAATCGCCGCAGCCACCGAACCATTGCCGACCAGGAAACCGCGCTCCGACGGCAGCGTCGTATCCAAATTCGACACCAGGTAGCGCGCACCCCGCGACACCGCCAGCGCCGCCTCCGACATCTGCTTCCACGTCATCTCACGGTTAAGCCCCTGGAAAACCGCCGCAGGGTTGTCATCAGCGGAATCCACCACGGTGTACCCCGCCTCACGAGCCAACTGCTTAAACGACTCCGCACCCAACACAAAGACGTTCGAGCCCGGCTCAATGACCTCCGCCGCCATCTCAATGGCCGCCTGCGCCGACGTCATCACATCGTCCGAGTGAACGTCATAGCCCAGCCCGTTGAGCTGATCCGCCACCGTCTGCGGAGCACGCGAGGCGTTGTTCGTAATAAACACCATCGGCAGCGCCGCCTCGGTCAGCCCCTCCAGCGCGTTCGGAATCGCCGCGCCGCCCTCGTAAATCGTGCCATCCAGATCCAGCAGAGCGGCATCATAGGAAGAAGCGACAGAAGCCATGAGGTGCATTTCTCCTTTTACGAAATAGGAACGCTTTACGACGAATTGTAGATGCGCGGCCGGATTGCGCCAGCGGTGCGCCAGCGGTGGCTGGTTCTGCGAGCCGGGCGGCTGGGCTGATTACTTGCTCAGCTCTTCGATGCGCTCGCGAGCATCGAGCATCTGGTCGACATCAATCTTGGCGCAGCGGGTAAACCACACCTTGGCATCGTCTTTACGACCGGCCTCGACCAGCGCATCAGCGTAGGCGTAGAACAGACGTGCTGCTTCGAAATCCTCACGGTCCGGGTTCAGATCCTGGGTCTCCAGCTCAACCAGAGCCTCATCAATCTGGCCCATATCGCGGCGGGCACCTGCGGCGACGATAGCCAGCTCAGTCTTGGACTCGTTGTCCAGCTGCTTGGCTTCCTCGGAGCGAGCCAGCTCGATGGCCTTCTCCGGGCGGCCGAGGCCGCGCTCACAGTCCGCCATCACCGCGAGCATGCCCGGACCACCGGAGATGCGACGAGCAGCACGCAGCTCCGCCAGGGCTTCTTTCCACTCACCTGCGTGGTAAGCGGCAACACCAGCGGTCTCACGAACGACACCGACGCGACCTGCGCGGTCCTTCGCTGCGCGGGCGTGCTCCAGGGCACGCTGCGGGTCTTCAGCCATCAGGATTGCGGCCATAATCATGTGACGAGCAACCTTGTCGGCGTTGTCCTTAGCCAGGCTCTTCAGATCCTGGCGCACGCTCGGGTCGAGCTCGTCTGCACGAATGTCATCTGGCAACTTCGGCTCGTTCTTGCGGGCCTCAATGCGCTCCTCGCGGAAACCTGGGCGCTGCGGGCCGGTGCGGTGCGTACGCTTCTCATCCTGGAAGCGGCCACCACGGTTGGAGCGACGTGGCTTGCCACCACGACGGTCGAAGTTGCGGCCTCCCTGGCCACCGCGTCCGCCCGGGCCGCGACGATCATTGCGGTCGCCCCGGTCGTTGCGGTTGTAACCGCGCTCGCCGCGCTCATTACGATCATCGCGATTGTTGCGGTTGTAACCACGACCGCCACGACCACCGCGCTCATTGCGGTCGCCGCGGTTAAAGTCACGATCGTCGCGATCATCACGACGGAAGCCCCGCGAACCACGGGAATCGCGGCTACCACCATGACCACCGTGACCACCACGGCCACGACCACCTGGGCCACCGCCCTGTCCACGACGATCGTTGCGGTTGCGCCCGTTAAAGCCGCCCTCGCCACGACCATGGGAACGGTTAGACCCGCGGTTTCCGCGATTTCCTCGGCCTTCGCCGGAACGAGGACCTTCGTGCTCAGCCATGAAGTCGGAGCTCCTTATATGTAATGAGTAAAAGAATTTATGTGTTTTCAGGCTACCAGTAACCCCGGATTGCCTGGTGGTCTACCTAAAAGACCAAACTTTCATACTACTGCTAAGACCTGCCTACATTCCAGCCCAGCAAACGCGCGGAACCTGTGGCCTTCCCCACTGCCTGGGACAAATCCCAGACAGCCAGGCCAACCCAGTCGTCGGCAGTGAACTGCGCAGTAGCGGTGGTTCCCTCGACGCGGAGCTCATGCTCGGCATCCGAAAGCCCGTCTGGCACGGCGAGGTTGGCGCCCAGGGCGTCGTTAAGCAATGCCTTGAGGGCGCGGGCATTGCCCTGTTCAGCGCGATGTGCGGCGCGGCGGAAAACGGTGAGCGCTTCCTTGGCGGCGACCTCGGGCGTCACGGTGGTGTCGGCAGCGAGGTCAAAGAGACCCTCCTGCTCGAAGGTTGCGGTCTTGGGTTGTTTGGGCTCGGAGATAGGCGCGGCGGGCGTGGTTTTTGTCGGCACTGCATTCGCCTGTGCTGCATTCGCCTGCCCGCGACTCCCCGCGCCGGCGAAACCTGGCCCCTCGGGCACTGCGGTGCCCTTCTGATACGCGGTGGCGGCGGCTCGGGCGCGCTGATCAGCGGCCTCGTTCATGTCGTGGCCGGAGTGTCCCTTAACCCACTCGAGGTGGATATTGCGGCCGACGAGCAGCTGGTCGATGTCCTGCAAGATATCGACGTTGAGGACGGGCTTGCCGTCGCGCTTCTTCCATCCCTTGCGCTTCCACCCCGGCATCCACTTGGTGACGGAGTTAATCACATACTGCGAATCACACAGTACGAAAAGAGGTTCGTCGGGGATGTGAGCGGTGGCGCGGAGCAGCTCGGCAAGAGCGGTGAGCTCGCCGCGGTTGTTGGTTCCCTCTTTCCATCCGCCGGCGGCCCAGCAGCTGTCGTCGATATACCAGCACCACCCGGCAGGTCCGGGGTTGTGCAAGGCGGAACCGTCAACGGCAGCAGTAATAGTCATGAGGCTAGATTGTATCGGCTGCGTGGGGCCGGCTCGGAATTGGCTTAAGAGCCGTAACAGGCGACCGGGCCGTGCGGGCCCTCGACAATGTCAATCTGAGTGTTGAAGATTGGGCTCAGAACCTCCGAACGCATCAGCTCTGAGGTTGGGCCGTGCTCAACAATCTGGCCATCCTTGACCGCACAGATGTAATCGGCGTAGCGAGCCGCGAAATTGATGTCATGTAACACCACCACCATGGTGCGACCCAACTCGCGCACTGCAGTGCGCAGGTGCGACATGATGTCGACCGAATGAGAAATGTCCAGGTTGTTCAACGGCTCGTCGAGAAGCACGTAATCCGTCTCCTGACAGAGCACCATTGCGACATACGCGCGCTGACGCTGACCGCCCGAGAGCTCGTCCAAGTAGCGGCCCTGGAGCGCCTCAAGGTTGAGGAACTCGATGTACTGAGAGATGATGCGCTCATCCTCGGCGGTCAGGCGTCCCTGGCTGTACGGGAAGCGGCCGAAGCTGACTAGCTGGCGCACGGTGAGACGGGTGACGAAGTGATTGTCCTGACGCAGAATCGACAGCACCTTCGCCAGATCCTTCGACTTGGTCTTGCCCACGTTGTACGGGCCGACATTGATGTCGCCGGAATCGACGGCCAGAAGGCGGCCAATCATAGTCAAGAGCGTGGACTTTCCCGCACCGTTCGGTCCGATCAGCGCCGTGATGGAGTTGGTCGGAATTTCCAGGTCAACGGGGCCAATTGACACCTCGCTGGTATAGCTCTTGCTTACACTGTCGAGGAGAATCATAGCCGTCCCTTCTTCAAAACGACGTAGAGGAAGATCGAACCGCCAACCAGCTCGATAATGATGGACACCACGCCCTGGGCGTAGAAAACGTGATTGAGAATGAAATACGCACCGGCCAACGTGACGTAGCCGATCAGCCCCGCCATCGGCAGTACAAAGCGATGGTCATAGGTATCCGCAGCCTGGTACGCAATGGTCGCGACCAGGAAGCCGAGGAATGTCATCGGGCCGACCATGGCCGTCGATACTGCCATCAGCACCGACACCGCAACCAGCACGGTGATGGACCGAACCTGGTAATTCACGCCCAGATTCGTCGCAACCTCACGGCCTAGCGACATCACGTTCAGCGCCCGCGAATGCAGCGCAATCACCACGATTGCCCCTACCACTAGCGGAATTGCCACCGGGAAAAACTCCGGATCAGCGTTGTTGACAGAACCGAACAACCGCGCCGTCAACAGGTCAAAATCCGACGGTGTCAGCATGCGCTGCATGAACGTCGATACCGAGGCCAACCCGCCACCGATGACAATGCCAACCAGCAGCATGCTGTGCATATCCGCACCCTGCCCAGTCAGCAGCCACGCGTACAGCACCAGCGACAGCCCCACCATCAGCGCGAGCTGCATAACAAACGCCCCAACCGAGCCGGCATTCATCAGACCCGTCGCGCCGAGGAAGTAGACCGCGGCGGTACTGATAGCCACGTACAGCGCTTCAAAGCCCATAATCGACGGCGTAATAATTCGGTTATTCGCAATCGACTGGAACGCCACCGTCGCAATTGCATGACAGCAGGCAACCACAATCATGGCAATCACGGCGTCAAGGCGCCGACGCGCGATCAGCCAAAAGCCCTCCGTGCCGAACGGCAACGGGTTGTCCCATGCGAGCAGACCCGCGGTAAACAACGTCGCCAAGCCCACCAGCACAGCAATGATGATCCAGTACCTGCGCGCCGCGGCGCCCGTGCTAAACGACGTCGTTTGCGGACCAACCTGGTTGGCCACCGTATGAGTTGAACTGAGATTAAGCACGACGCCGCTCCACAATCAGATAGACGAAAATGGCAGCACCCAGGATGCCGAGAATCACCGATACCGGAATCTCGAAGGGGGCGATAATGACGCGGCCAATTATGTCCGCGACCGTCACGATGGCAATGCCCACCAGGCACACCCACGGCAAGTTGGAGCGCAGGTCATCACCACGAAACATGGAGACGATGTTCGGGACGACGAGGCCCAGGAAGGGTAAATTGCCCACCACTACTGTGACCAGGCCTGTTGCAATCGCGATTAGTCCCGTACCCAGGAACACGATTCGCTTGTAGTTCAGGCCAACGTTGGTCGCAATATCCTCACCAAGCCCCGCAACCGTCAGCCGATCACTGAATACGAAGACGATTGCGACCACAATGACGACCAGCCACAGGAATTCGTACTGCCCTTTATAAATATCAGTGAAGGAGCCTGCGAACCAGACGCTCAGTGACTGCAGCATGTCTGTCTGCAACGCAAAGAAAGTCGAAATCGAACTGACTACCGCCCCCAGCATGATGCCCACGATGGGCACGACCAGGCTCGATTTCAACGTCACTCGGCGCAAGAACAGGAAGAACACTGCTGTGCCGATGAAAGCGAAGATAATTGCGCCGCTCATCCGGCCGAGCAACGACGCCGAGGGGAAGAAATACATTACGAAAATTAGGCCAAGACCAGCCCATTCCGTGGTTCCCGTGGTGGTGGGTTCGACGAACTTGTTGTGTGTAAGCAGCTGCATGACCAGGCCACACATCGCCATCGCGGCACCCGAGAGCACTAGTGCAATGGTGCGCGGAATACGCGTAGTGGCGAACATCTCCCAGCCGTCGTCGGCGCCCAGGATGTCGTATTGACCTACAAACAGCGACATAGCCACCAGGACTGCCACGAAGGCAATCCCAATGGCTAATCGGGGTTCCAGTAACTTCTGCATAGAGTTGGTGAGGTACTCCTGTGACTGGTCAGATACTTATTAGGCCTGCTCGAAGGCGTCGGCAAGCTCGTTCAGAATCTCCGTGTACGTGATGATGGACTCGTTGGTGTAAGTGTCCTCTGGGGCGTAGTAGATCTTGCCCTCCTTGACGGCCTTCACGTTCTTCAGCGGAGCAGCTTCCTCGACCACAGACTGCGCCGAACGGTACTCATCGGTACCGCGCACCGAGGTGCCAGCATCGCGGTCGAGAACCATGATGAAGTCCGGGTTCGCCTTAGCGATGGACTCGGCGGAAATCTCATCACCCTGGTGATCATCGCTGGCCTTGTCGACCTCCAGTGCCGACTTCATGCCAATCAGATCAAACAACGGGCCGAAGGTACGACCAACAGTGGGGGCAATGTAACCGAGGGTGCCACCCGACGAGTTCAGTGCCATGACCTTCACGTCCGGGTTGTAGGCCTTGCGGGCGCGCTCCAGAGCCTTATCGAAGTCCGCGATTAGCTGGTCGGCTTCCTTCTCCTTACCGAAGACGGTGCCCATGCCCTTGGCGTGACGCTTGAGCTCCTCATCCAGCGGCTTGCCCTCGCGTGGCTCGAAGTCCACGATGGCGGAGTTCGGAGCGAGCTTCTTGAGGTCGTCGTAGTACTTGTCGAAACGCTGACCGGTGACAATCAGATCCGGGTCGGCGGCTGCAACAATCTCGAGGTTCGGCTCGCGGTGATTACCGATGTCCTGAACGTCGGGATTGTCCTTGTAGTCGGAAACCGTAAACGGGATAATCGCCTTCGGAGCTGCAGCCAGCTTAATGCCCCACTGATCGAGCATCTCGAAGGAACGGTTGTCCGTGGCCACAACAGTGTCAATTTCGGCCGGCACGGTCTGCTCACCGTGGTTGTCTGTAACGGTAACAGTTGCCTCGTTACCTGCAGCTGCAGACTTATCCTCGTTGCCGGCATCGGCAGAACATGCGCCAAGAACAAGTCCAAGGCTGGCAACAGATGCGGCTACGATATTGCGAATACGGCCGGAGTTTGAACGCGCCACTGACAGGCATCCCTTCGGTCACAGTAGGATTGTTGAGCAAACGTCACTTAGACGCCGTTACCCAATCACCTACTTAGGTAATCATTACCTGCCAAACATTAGCTTAGGGTTCCCTATTTAACAAGTAAATACGTTATGAAATTGCGCAATACTTAGGGCATGTTTCAGATTTTGATTAGCGTTGGCTAATTTGCGCTGGTAGAGAGCCTTTTCTGAGTAATGCAGTCAGGTACCCCTGTTACGTTCTTACCGCGTTTTAGAGCGGCCTGTTGTGCGGGCATGGCTATGCGCGAAAGAGCTTTTCTTAAAAGTTGCCGAAAACCTGAGGCACGCTAACCTCAACACCCGTGAATACAACTAACCTGAGCCGCGCAAACTATCGCGCTAAAGCCGCTGCCCTAACCGCGGCCCTTCTTCTACCACTCGGCACTATTTCCCCATCGGCCGCATCGGCTAGCCCTGGCGCCTCGTTGTTGAATGCAGCCACATTAGGAATTAGTGCGACCGAGACACAGGTCACCGGGCAGACTACAACCGCCACGGCGCCAACCGGATCCCCAGCCCCTATCGAGTCCGGCTCACTTTCCTCGCTCAGTAACTTCCGCGATGTAGCGGGCAGTAGCGCCAACCCAATCATGACCGAGGACGGTCGCCACATCCGCCGCGGCCTGGGATACAGGTCAAACGCCTTACGAGAACCTAGTGACGAAGACCTTGCCCGGATGACGCAGGCAGGTGTGACACGCGTCGTCGATTTGCGAAACATTAAAGAGCGCAACGAAGCCCCAGACATCTTGCCCGACAGCGTGACTTACCAAGTAGCGGACATCATCGATGTTCGCAATGGCTTGGGCTTCGTGAAAAGTCCTGTCGCAACAACTGGCGAGCAGCTTTACGGCCATGCACCGGAGTTCTACGAAGCGGCGGGAGAAAGCATCAAAGCGCACGATGCAGAGATTTTCGACGATGAAGTGAAGTACTTTGGCCAACTGCTCGGCTATGAGTTGATGATTACCGGAGAAGCACCGCGAACCGCTTGGAAAGATCTCCTCCAAGCCCTCGCATACGAAGACGGTGCCGTTGTATTCCACTGCAGTGCGGGCAAAGATCGAACAGGCCTCGGTGCCGCGTTCCTATTGGCCATCCTAGGAGTTAGCTACGAAGTAATCGAGCACGATTTCCTGGCCAGCAATACTTACCTCAATCGCGAGAACGCGGTAGCCAAAGAGTGGCTCAAGATGTCGTGGGACGCTATCGAAGAGAACTACGATACTTTCGACAACTTCGTACGACAGGGCATCGGGCTTTCCGACGCCGACATCAACCAATTGCGCCAGAAGTACTTGGTATAGCGCCACGCCTTACCCAATAATTGAACTGCGTTTACTGTTGGGTATAAAAAGAGGGGCCGCGGCCACCAACCCCACAACAGGGGAGGCAACCACGACCCACAAACACTTATTTATGC
>ERZ1031329.73-NODE-73-length-36137-cov-30.432376_pt1 | contig 36137 bp, 38 predicted proteins | sample MGYA00518053_ERZ1031329 | MGnify/ENA primary metagenome ERZ1031329 (study PRJEB33718, sample SAMN03159840) | human skin metagenome | collected 2014-02-25 | study: EMG produced TPA metagenomics assembly of the PRJNA266117 data set (Human skin bacterial metagenome... | reverse complement strand
GCCCCGCCCCGCTCGACCCCGCACTGCTGGCCAGGGAGATCGAGCGCAGGGCGGGGCTTTCGTCGTCCGGGCCCCAGGTGCGCACTCTTCCGCAGGTGCCTGACGACGCCCTCGTGGCCGGCGATGGCTACTGGCTGGCGGGGCGGAGCGCCGTCGATAAGCTTCGCGCTTTGGACCGCAACATGGTCGCGTACGCGGTGGGCGAGGCGTTCATTGTGACCTCGCTGCAGGAAATCGGCGCGACCATGCTGCGCGGCCGCGACCTCGTGCGCGTGCCACACGGCATTTTCCGCGTCCCCGAGTGGGGCCAACGCACGTATGTCGCCGGCGAGACCGCGACGTTTTTCCGCGACTACCTGGAGTTGGAGGCAGCCGGGCGGTTCGTGGAACCCGCGCGCTACCGCAGGAGGGACCGCGAACGGGTGGCCATGACGGTAAACGCCAAAGCGCCGAGCACCGCCGTGGACAGCAACGTGCCGCCCAAGTAGCCCAGGTCCACCGTGGCGGCGCCCAGCGCGGAGCCGGAAGCGATGCCCACCTGGAACGTGACCACGTACACCGAGCTGGCCAAATCCTGGTTGCGCTGGCCGGCGAACAGGAAAATCGTCGTGGCTACCGTGGGCAGCGCGCCCGCGGCGATGCCGAAGACCACGATCACCGCGAACATGCCCGCGCCCGTGTTGTAGTGCAGCGCGAGCAGGCCCGCGACGCCGGAGGCCACCAGCGTGGCCGTGGCAATGCCGTTGAGGCGGATCATGCGCGCGTCCACCAGGCGGCCCGACAGGGTCACGCCGACCAGGCCCGCGATGCCGTAGATGGCCACACCGTAGGGCACGAAGCGGTGGCCTGCGGTGGCCTCGATGAGCAGGGCCAGGTACGTGAAGGTGACAAAGATCGCCATCACGGCCAGCACCAGGTAGATGACCAGAGACGGGATGGCCGACTTCGTCGCCTGCGCGTCGGCCTGCTGCGCCGGCGGCTTCGCGGGCAGGCTGGGCAGGGAAATCACCAGCATGACCAGGGCACCCACCACCGCAGCGCCGAGCACCCAAGTGGAGGCGCGCCAACCGATCGCCGAGCCCATCGCCGTGGTCAGTGGCGAGCCCACCACCATCGACAGGGTGGAACCGAACGACACCGCGGCGACCGCCTTGCCCATCTGCCCCGGAGGCGCGATGCGTGCGGCAACAGGGTTGACCAGCGACCAGAACAACCCGTGAGTAAACGCCGCCGTCACGCGGCCCGCCACCAGCGTGGCGTAGCTCGTGGCCGTGGCCTGGAGGATGATGCCCCCGAGCAGAAACACCAGCGTGGCAATGAGCAGGTAGCGCCTATCTACCTTCCGCGTGACGTGCATCAGCGGAATGGTCACCACCGCGACCAAACCGGCGTAGACGCTCATGAGCAGGCCAATCTGGCCCTCAGAGACGTTCAGGTCCCGCGCCATCGGAGAAATCAGGCCGATGGCGAACATCTCGAACGTGACGTACACGAAAGCAGCGAAGCTCATCGCCGTCAGCGGGACGACGGGGAACTTCGCTGCTTGCTGCGGAGATTGCTGCGTGTTTCGCACCGAGCCAAGATACGGCTACTGGTCAGACAGCGCAAACGCTGCGCCTGCGGCGCCAAGGGCCACCAGGATCGCCACGATCACACCGATGATCGTACCCGTGCTCGCGGAAGAGCCGCCGGACGCGGCTTCCATGGTCTGCTCAGTCCTGTGGGTGGTCTGGGATACGGTCAGGCTGGTCAAAGTGTCGGTGGTCACCGAAGTGGTGACGTTGCCGTTGGTGACCGTGTGAGTCACTGTGTCCCTGCTCTTGCCTTCCTGCCCACTCGGAACCGCGTTGGTGCTTGTCGTCGGCGTGGTGGTCGGGGCGTCCGGGTTCGGGCCGTCGGTAGGCAGCAGTGCGTTGCCGCCACCTTTGGCACAAGTCTGACGAGCCTCCTCGAACGCCACCATCAACCTTGCCACACGACGAGCCTGCTTCACGTCCGGCAGCTGCTCATACGCATCAACCCACGCCTCGACCTGGTCCTTCGGCATGGCCGGGTAATCGCGAGACTGCTGCTCAACCAGCCCCTCGCGGTCCGGGATCAACGCGAACTCCGCGAAGCCGTCGCGAGCCGGCACAGTGATCTCGCCGTTGCTCACAGCGGTATCAATGATGTTCCAGTACTTGGTCATGTCGAACGCCTGGTGGTCGCTGACCGCCGCCGAATTCCACACCTGCGTGAAGTACGCGCGGGAAGAATCGATGTCCGCCCCAGTGTCCTCAGCGACTCGCTGAGCCCAGTTCTCGATGTTGGCCTCAAGGTTGCTGTTGAAGTAGGTCACGTACGAGCCGGTGAACAACTCCAAAAACGGTGCGACGGTGTCCGGAGCAGCCGGGTACAACTGCTCAAACGCGGACGCCCAGCGGGCCCGCTCATCAGATGCGCCGACGCCGACACTGCGGTCGAGCGAATCAATGTACTTACGTTCAGCGTCATTCACCTTCAGCGAGCACACGCCATCGCTGGGTTCGCCCACGGTAGCTGCACCGGCGGAAGGCACGACAAACGCGGCCGCTGCAGTTGCGACTGCGCATGTGAGCGCTGCTATCCTCCGATTTTTTAACATACCGATAGCGTAGCGCAGAGGAACAACATTTCAGTATCCGAGAGAGGGGTGACGTGGCTCTCTTAAACGGCTCGACCCGTTTAAATTCGGGGAAAGTGCAGGTTACCGGAACGTTAACTCAACTTTCTAAGCAAAATAAAAGGTAAGTTTTGGGGTTTGATACGCCCTTTAAGGGGCATTTGCGCTTGTCAGTGGGTAAGTTACACGCTTGTAATTCAAAGGTATCGACGTTTTTTATGCGTCTGGGGTGGCTGTCGGGGGGGCGTTCTCTTTTGCGGTTTCTGCTGTTTGCGGTAGCTGGTCGGGTCAAGGGGGCGGCAGCCGGGGGCCCGGCTACTGTGGGGGCCGAGGTCCAGTCGGCTGTTCCCAGCTACAAGGTTCCAGCTATTCGGCATAAAAGGGGATGCGGACAACTGGAGGTGGGCCAACTATTGGTTGCGGACAAACGATTTGAGGAGCAAGGCGCGGATGGCGGTTTCGATGTTGGTGTCATCGGTGCTGAGCTTGCGGACTCCACAACTCCGCATTGTGGACAATCAAGCAGGGACCAACTATTGGTCCGCACCCACCAAATTCGAGCCGGGATGTCTGGGTCGGTGGGCTGTTTCCAGCTACAAGGGCCCAGCTATTCGGCGTAAAACAGCGATTGTTGAGGACCTGATAGCTGGATCCGCGGTTATGGGGCGGACGCGCTAGCCCTTGCTCGCGATGCGCCGGGCGATGTCGCGGGCGAAGGGGCTCACACCGCCGATGGTCCCGGCGCCGGGGCCGTTGAGCGAGTCGAAGCCCAGGACGAACAGGCCGGGCGTGTCCAGGCCGCGCTCCAACCCCCGCACGGGAGACAGTGCGGGGCGGAAGCCGGTGGCCCAGATCAGGGCGTCGAAATCCGAGAGCTCGTCCAACGACTCGACCATGGGTTCGGCGTCCAGCAGATCGAGTGATCGGGCCCGGCGGACTTCGGGGACGAGGACGATGTCGCCGCCGAAATCGGCGCCTCCGGGATCGTCCTCGCCGCGTGAGATGGCGACGAAGCGCTCGCGGTTACGGCGGAAAAGCTGCTCGCCGTCGACATCCTCCGGCATGAACGCGGGCGGTCGGCGGGTGAACCATTGCACGTCCACCCCGCCGAGTGCGAGGTCCGCGACGATCTGCGCACCGGAGTTTCCGCCCCCGACGACAGCGACGCGCTGCCCGGCGAAATCCTCCGGCCGCCGATACTGAGCCGAGTGCCCCTGCTCCCCCGCGAACGACCCGGGGATGAAGGGCACAAACGGTGCGGACCAGATGCCGGTGGCCATCACCACATTGCGGGTGGAGTGGCCGTTGAGGTGGAAAGCGGAGCCGTCGTGAAGCACGTGTTTGACGCGCTCACCTCGTCGGATGGGCAGGTCGTAGCGCTGCTCGTAGTCGGACAAATACTCAACGACGTGATCGCGCGGCGGGTAGCCGTCGTAGTGGGGCATGGGCCAGCCGGGCAGGTTAGAAAACTCCGCGCGGGAGAACAGAGTCAGTGCGTCCCAGTAGTGCGGCCATGCCCCGCCGGGCTCATCGGAGGCGTCGAGAACAACAAACGAAGCGCCATATTTACGCAGGTAGTACGACACGGCCAGGCCGGACTGGCCGGCGCCGACAACGACGGCGTCAAGCATGGGTGTCCCGGGTGCATAGCGCGGTCGCGGGGCGGACAAATTCGGCGATGCGGCTAGCCGGCGCGGTGGCGGGGCCAAACGGGGTCTCGGCGGCGAGTGACGCTGCGAGCGCGTGGACGGTCACCGCCCCGGTGGTTGTGGCGGCTATGGCGGCGTCGGCGTATGGGGTGCGTGCCGCAGCCAGCGCCAGGTGCGCACCCATGATGCCAGCGAGCACGTCGCCGGAGCCGGGTGTCGCAGCCCAAGAATGGCCGGCGTCGACGGCGTGGATCAGGTGCGGCTCGTCCTCCGGCGCGACCAGGGTGATTCGGCCCTTGCGCACGATGGTCGCGCACAGCGTTGCAGCGAGAGCGAGTGTCTCTTCGAAGCGGATTCCCGCGGCAACTCCGGCCGCTTTCTGGAGGCGCGCGAACTCGCCGTCGTGGGGCGTGAGCACTGTAGTCTGCTGCCGTTTCGCCACCTGTTGGCGCAGGTCAGGGTGTTCGGCGAGGAGGGTGAGGCCGTCGGCGTCGATGAGCACTGGCACCTCCTGGCGCAAGATCCAGGAGAGCTCAGCGGCGGCCACCTTGTCGGTGCCGGCGCCAGGGCCGAACACCCAGGCCTGCACCCGTCCCGCATCCTCGAGCGTTTGCGTGACGACGACCTCCGGATGCGCCCGCACCACCTCAGTGGCCTGCGGCCCGACGTAACGGACCATGGCGGGCGTGGCAAGCACCGCGCCGGACACGGCGAGCACCGCAGCCCCCGGATACCCGGTACTGCCTGCGCGGATGCCCACTACTCCCCCGCTGTACTTGTCGTCGTACGGACCTGGCTCGACGGGGCGGACCGACGCGGCACGGAGCGGGGTGAGACTACTGGGCCACTGGCCGGGGCCTGGCACGGCCCGGTTGGCAAGCACGAGCTCAGGGCCCTCGTGTGCCCATTCCGGCAGTGTGTCCAGCAGGGTGCCGTGCAGCGGACGCCCCGGCAGGCCGATGTCCGCGAGCAGCTGCACACCGCACTCCGGGGCAAGCGCGTGCGCACGACGAAATCCGCCGAACGTGATGGTGGCGTTGGCAGTGACGTGCAGCTCGCCAGCCTCGCCGGTGTCCGCATCTACGCCAGAGGGCACGTCCACGGCCAAAACCTTTACGCCCCGCAGCCATGCGACCGTGTCCGTGAGCTCCTCGCGTAGACCGCCGGATCCGCCGATGCCGGTGATTCCGTCGATTGCCAGGGTGTACTCCGCGGAACCTTCCGGCAGCCGTTCCAGCACGGTGCCGCCGGCGTTGGTGAACGCTGAAAGGGCCCGCTCTTGGGCGTGTCCGGCAGTCAGCAACGCATCCACGTTGTGGCCAGCGAGCTGCAGCTCGGCACCGGCGTAGAGCGCGTCGCCGCCGTTGCCGCCCGGCCCGGCGAGCACGAGCGTCCGGCCGCCCGTACCGTCCGCAAGCATCGCCTCAGCTGCCTCGAACACCGCGTGCGCCGCCGACTGCATGAGCTCGTCGGGGTGCGACTGGGAATCCAGCAACGGTGCTTCCGCGGCCCGGACCTGGTCTGCGGTGAAAGTCGTGGCGTGCATGCGCACCACACTACCCGCGCCCTAAAGTGCCTGGCAGGACGGGCAAAAGAACAGGTTGCGGCCTTCAAGCTGCTGCTTTTCGACGGGGCGCCCGCACACGTAGCAGGGCTCGCCGGTGCGGCGGTAGACGTAGACCTCTCCCCCGTGGTCGTCCTCCCGTGGCGCGCGCGACATCGCCTCGGGCAAGTGCTCGGGCCGCACTGTATCTATGCGCCCGGTGGCCACCCCGTCGGCCATGAGCGCGACCAGGTCGGCCCAGATGGCGTCGAAACGCTCGCGCCCCAGCTCCCGGCCCGGGGTGAACGGGGAGATGCCCTGGCGAAACAGCGGTTCGGCGCGGTAGATGTTGCCCACACCGGCGAAGTAAGCCTGGTCCATCATGAGCGAGCCGATGGTGCGCCGGGAGCGCCGCACCCGCTCGAACAGTGCGTCTGGGTCCGCGGACGGAGAAAGCGGGTCTTCGCCGGCTGCGTCCAGAATCGCCTGCTGCTCCGCCGGGGTGATGTAGGCGCATGTCTGCGGCCCGCGCAGGTGGGCGGCTATCTCCCCTGCTCCCCCGTCCGGCACCAGCCGCAGCCGGATCTGGCCGCGCAGGGTGTCTGCCGGTTCGAAGGAGAACTTCCCGATCAGCCCCAGGTGCACGTGCACCATCGCGTCCGTGAAATGCAGAAACAGGTGCTTTCCGTGGGCTGCAGCGTGGGTGAGCGGAGTGCCGTCGATAAGCGAAGGCTCGAAGCGCCCCTGCGGGGAGCTCGCGGAGACCGGCGCGGGGCGGAAATCCGTGTTGAAGCGGCGCGCAAGCCGGTGAATGACATGACCCTCAGGCACGGTCGCTGACTGTACTATTGCACCCATGCCGTATGAGATCGGGTTCGACCGCGAAAAATACATCCAAATGCAGTCCGAGCACATCCAGGAACGGCGCGCGGAGGTGGGCGGCAAGCTGTACCTGGAAATGGGCGGCAAGCTTTTCGACGACAACCACGCCTCCCGCGTCCTGCCCGGATTCACGCCCGACAACAAGATCGCCATGCTGGACCGGATCAAGGACGAAGTGGAGATTGTCATCTGCTTCAACGCCGGCGACGTGGTGCGCCAGAAGATGCGCGCTGACCTGGGCATCAGCTACGAAGACGACGTGCTGCGGCTTGTCGACGTGTTCCGGGACCGCGGGTTTTTGGTGGAAAACGTTGTGGTCACGCAGCTGGAGGGCCACAACCAGAACGTGGAGGCGTTCGTGGAGCGCCTTGGCCGGCTGGGGCTGAAGGTGGCGCGCCACTACATGATCCCGGGCTACCCGAACGACACCGCGAAAGTGGTCAGCGAGGAAGGCTTCGGCCGCAACGACTACGTGGAAACCTCCCGCGACCTGGTGGTCATGACCGCGCCGGGGCCCGGTTCAGGCAAGCTGGCCACCTGCCTTTCCCAGGTGTACCACGAGCACAAGCGCGGCATTGACGCTGGCTACGCCAAGTTTGAGACGTTCCCCATCTGGAACCTGCCGCTGTCGCACCCGGTGAACCTGGCGTACGAGGCCGCCACGACGGACCTGGACGACATCAACGTCATCGACCAGTACCACCTGGACGCCTACGGGGAGAAGGTCTCCTCCTACAACCGCGACATCGAGGTTTTCCCGCTGCTGAAGACGCTGCTGCGGGAGGCCACCGGCGCGGACCCGTACCAGTCGCCGACCGACATGGGCGTGAACATGGCGGGCTACTGCATCTCCGACGACGCCGCGTGTCGCCACGCCGCCGAGCAGGAGATCATCCGCCGCTACTACGCGGCGCTTGTGGACGAACGCCGCGCCGACGCCGACTCCACCATCTCCGACCGCAACCTCAACGTCATGCGCAAGGCGGACCTTTCCGTGGAGGACCGCGTGGTGGTCGCGCCCGCGCTCGAGGTGGCGGAGCGCACCGGCAAGCCGGGCGCGGCGCTGGAGCTGCCGGACGGGCGCATCGTCACCGGCAAGACCTCCGACCTGCTCGGACCGTCCGCCGCGGTGCTGCTCAACGCCTTAAAGCTGCTGGCCGGCATCGACGACGACGTGCACCTGCTCTCCCCCGATTCCATCGAGCCGATCCAGACGCTGAAGACCCGCCACCTGGGCTCGGTGAACCCGCGTCTGCACACCGACGAGGTGCTCATCGCGCTGTCCGTGTCGGCGTCCGGCAACCCGGACGCGGCGCTGGCACTGGAGCATTTGAAGTCGCTGCGCGGGTGCGACGCGCACATCACCACGATTCTGGGGTCCGTAGACGAGGGTATCTTCCGCAACCTTGGCGTGCTGGCCACCTCGGAGCCGAAGTACTGGCGCAAGGCGTTGTACCACAAACGCTAAGTTTTCCAACACTAACTATTGCGCTCGTTTCGGTTGTAGTTTATTGTCGAGCACATGCGGGAACAGCAATCGCCGGTGGAAGACGCATTAGCAGAGCTCAACAACAACCTTTCCGTGGCGCGCACGCGCGCAGAAGACCACGTCACGCTGCCGAAACAGACCGCCGTGTGGGTCCGTGACCTGCTCGAGGACCTCGCGGAGGGCCGCCTGGTGCGCCCGCCCGAACCGGACGAGGAGATGACCACCCAGCAGGTGGCCAACCTGCTCGGCGTTTCGCGCCCGTTCGTGGTCAAGCTCATTGACGACGGCAAGCTGCCCGGCCACAAGGTGGGCACCCACCGCCGCGTGTACACGCGCGACGCCCACGCGTTCAAGGAAAAGCGGGGTTAAGGTGCGGGAGCTTTCGCTTAGCGACGGCGCACGCGTCCTCGCCGTCGTCGCCCACCCCGACGACATGGAGTACGGCGCCTCGGCCGCCGTGGCCAAATGGGCCGAAGACGGTATCGAGGTGGCGTACCTGCTGCTCACGCACGGCGAGCACGGCATCGCGGGCGGGGATCCTGTGCAGGTGCGCGAGATCCGCGCGAAGGAGCAACGCCGCGCCTGCGACATCGTCGGCGCAGGGGAGCTGGAGATGCTCGACTTCACCGACGGCCTGCTGGAACACACCCTTGAGCTGCGCAAGGCCATCGCCGGAAAGATCCGCACCTTCAAACCCACCGTGGTGCTCACCCAGGACTGGAGCGTTGTCGCCCCGTGGGGCCTGAACCAGGCGGACCACCGGGTGGCGGGCATAGCGGCGGTGGACGCCGCGCGCGACGCTGGCAACGAGTTCCTCTTCCCGGAGCTGGGCCCGCGCCACCAGGCGGAAACGCTGCTGGTCACCGGAGCCCACGAGCCGGACGTCGCGGTGGCGGTGGAGCAGCGGCACGTGGAGAAAGGCGCACAGTCGCTGGACGCCCACGAGGCGTACTTCCAGGCGCTACCGGACCACCCCAGCGGCGCGGAGATCGTCGGCGGGGCGGCCACGCAGGGCGGGGAAGCGCTGGGAGTGCCGCTGGCTATCGCGTTCAAAGCCTTCGACCTCTAACTTTCCCCGCTGGCCTGGGTGGACATAGACTGCCAGGCATGACCAGCAAGATCCTGCTCTACTACAAGTTCCAGCCCATCGCCGACCCGGACGCGGTGCGCCTGTGGCAGCGGGACCTGTGCGAAGGACTGGGGCTGACTGGGCGCATCATCGTGTCCAAGGACGGCATCAACGGCACCGTCGGCGGCGACATCCGCGCCTGCAAGACCTACGCCAAGAAAACCCGCGAGTACTTCAAGGGCATCGAGTTCAAGTGGTCCGAAGGCGGGGCAGAAGACTTTCCCAAGCTCAGCGTCAAGGCCCGCGAGGAGATCGTCTCCTTCGGCGCGCCGGGCGAGCTCAAGGTGGACGACAATGGCGTGGTTGGCGGGGGAGTGCACCTCACCCCGGAGCAGGTCAACGAGCTGGTGGCCGACAACCCCGAGGCCGTGTTCTTCGACGGCCGCAACGCCCGCGAAGCAGAGATCGGCAGGTTCAAAGGCGCGGTGGTGCCGGACGTGGAAACCACCCACGACTTCATCAAGGAGCTCGACTCCGGCAAGTACGACTGGATGAAGGACAAGCCCGTCATCTCGTACTGCACCGGCGGGATCCGCTGCGAGGTGCTCTCCAGCCTCATGATCAACCGCGGGTTCAAGGAGGTCTACCAAATCGACGGCGGCATCGTCCGCTACGGCGAAAAGTTCGGCAACTCGGGGCTGTGGGAGGGCTCGCTGTACGTCTTCGACGACCGCATGCACACCGAGTTCGGCGCGCCGGGCGACCCGGACTACGTGCAGCTCGGCCACTGCGTGCACTGCGGCGCGGCCACGAACCAGTTCTACAACTGCGCCAACGAGCCGGAGTGCCGCCGCCAGTACTTGAGCTGCGAGGACTGCCGCGAAAACAACCCGTACTGCGGGGAGTGCGCCCAGCGCGCTACTGCGTAGCCAGAATCGCCAGCGTGATAATCAACCACGCCATGGTGAACGGCACCAGCGGGATCCAAAACACGCCGATCCAGGGGATCCAGCGTTCGTAGCGGTTGAGCTTGCGCACAGTGATCACCGCGCAGGTCAACAGCCCCACCACCGGCGGGATCGAGGTGGTCACGGCCCACCACGTGCGCCAGGACTCGGTGCAGAGCCAGGCGGAGCTGCCGTCGCAAAGCGGACCGCCCTGCGCGCGCGAGATCACCGCAAGAATGAACGCCAGCAGTAGGGTCACGGCTACCGTGCTCATCGCGAACGTGATCGCCTGGCGGGTGGAGCGGCGGTTTTTCCGGTCCACCTCCAGCGGATCCGGCTGGTCCGCGAGCTCGTCGAAGGAGCGCGGCTCGGGCCGCATGCGCGAGAAACGGTCGGCGGGGGAGTGAAGGTCGTTCTCCGGGTGCTCCATGGAGCCCAACCTACTGCGCCTTCGGGGAGTGCGGGCACACCACCACAGGCACCGAGGCGTAGCGGATGAACTCGCCTTCCAACGTGCCCACAAACACGCTGGTGAACTGGGGCGACGGATGGGTCCCCAGGAACATGATGTCGCCCTTTTTCCACTTCACCGAATCAATGGAGCGCTTCCAGCTCTTCGCCGCCGAGACGGAGCTGGTGACGTGGAAGGTGTCGCACACGTCCGGCGCGACCTCCGCCGCCAGTGCCCACGCGTAGTCGCGGGCGTGGTCGAGCATGCCCAGCGTCTGCTCGTTCCAGGTAGACGTGTGCTTCTCGTAGGCGGTGGGGGAAAACGCGATAATGCGCAGCGGCAGCCCCAACTTGCAGGCCAGAGCGGTGGCGTAGTCCAGGCCGGAAAACTCCGGCTCAGCTGGGTCGTCCTCCGCCACGATCGCGTACGTCACGCGGGTGATGCCCTTCTTGGAGAGCTTCACCCCGCGTGGCGCAAGCCCCAGCGGGACGGGGCAGGAGCGCATCATCTCGTCCGCAACGCTGGACGGGCGGAACCGCCCCTTCGGCGTCTTCGCGCGAGAGCCCATCAGGATCAGGTCCGCGCCGAAGTCCTTCGCGGTCTCGTACAGGGAGCGCACCCTGTCCTTGCTGTCCACGAGGCGGGAAACGTCCTTCGACCACTGCTCGCGCGGGATGTGCTCCGTCAGCGCCTTCTCCACGCGGGAGTCGAAGGTGGCCTGCGCCTCCTTCATGCGCTTCTTGCGGCCCTTGGTGGCGTTGGCCAGGGATTTTGTCCATTTGGACTGGGTGCTGGACATCACCTGCACGGTCACCGGCAGCGAGCGGCCGAGCCACGCGGCGAATTCCACTGCCTCGGTGTTTGCCACGTCCCAGCCCACAAGCACGCGCAGGGGAAAGGCAAGGGCCGCAAGATGGGCGCTGTCAGCGCTTGGGGAGCTGCTCAGGGCCTTCCTCCTTGACACATGTCCGCATACGCGAGTTTTCAGATAATACAGACATCATAAACATGTGCCGTCCTGGAGAGGGAAAGCGGTTAGTCCGCGGAACCGGTGGCGTACGCGCGGGCGAGGTCGTTGAGGACCCCGGTCAACGAGTCCAGCTTCTCCAGCGCCTCCGCATCCAGCGCGCTGAGCATCTGGGCGAGGGAGCGGGTGCGCTCTGCGCCGACGCGCTCCAGCTCAGCGCGGCCGAAATCTGTCAGCTCCACGGACACGCCGCGGCGGTCGTCCACTGAACGCACGCGCCGCACCAGATTGCGCTTTTCCAGCTGGTTGACGGTGTTGGAGGCCGTGGGCAGGCGCACGCCTTCCTCGGCGGCCAGCCTGCTAATTCGCGTGGGGCCGCTGAAGCCAAGCCTGTGCAGCACGGACAGTTGCGGGCCGGTCAGGTCCGAGTCCTCCGCGTTGCGGAAGTACGCCACGTACAGGCTGGTCATCGCTGGGCGGATGTCCGCCGCGATCCGCATGGCTTCCGCGGAGGGTTCGTCGTGCGCCGCCACTGTGCACCTCTTTCTTCCAAGTACTTTTCAAAATCTAGCAGCAAGGACTGGGGTTATGATGGCCGGGATGTTCACGTACGAGCACGAGGTGTCCCACGAGTGGCAGCGCCGCCAGACGCTGCGCGAACTCAAGCGGGGGCATTTGCCTATCGACGAGGTGTGCGACGCCGACTTCCTGCTCCGCGCCGCCGCGCAGCACCACGGCGAGGATTCCGCCCGGCCCTGCCCCGTGTGCGGCGAAGTGATGCGTGACGTGCGCTGGGTCTACTCCGAAAAGTTGGGCAGGCGCACAGGCACCGCGCGCAGCGAGGAGGAGATAGACAGACTCGTGGGCGAGGTGGGGGCGCTGACCGTCCACGTGGTGGAGGTGTGCCCGTCGTGCAAGTGGAACCATCTGTTACAAGAAGTCACAGCCGTACCAGTAGTGTGAATCCGAACTGGGCAGGTAGGGTGTCCGGTAGGAATGTAGTAGGTAGCTCGCCCGTTTGCCCTCCCCGCGGGCGCGGCGGGTGCAATTGTGCAGGGAAAACGTGTGACTGAACAGAGCGCTGAAAAGAATACGGCGAAGGCGAAGGGCTCCAGCGGCACCACGGCCGTGAAGAAAAAGAAGAAGTCCCGCGCGTGGCAGTGGGTGCTTGCCTTCTTGCTGTTCCTCCTCCTGCTCGCCTGCGTGCCGGTCGGCTGGTTTATGTGGAAGTACTCCAAGGCCGAGGTCCCGGAACCAGGCGAGATTGAGACGGCGCAGATCTCCTCGATCTACTTCAACGACGGCGAAAACGAGCTCGCCCGCCTCGTGCCGCCCGAGGGCAACCGTGAGCAGGTGCCCCTCGAATCTGTGCCCGAGGAGGTGCAGAATGCTGTGCTGGCCGCGGAGGACCGCGACTTCTGGACCAACTCGGGCTTCTCGCCCACCGGTTTCGCCCGCGCGGCGCTGGGACAGATCACCGGCAACACCTCTGCAGGCGGTGGCTCCACCATCACCCAGCAGTACGTGAAGAACGCGCTGGTGGGCAACGAGCACTCCTACGAGCGCAAGGCCAATGAGCTGGTCTACTCAATCAAGATGACCAACCAGTGGTCCAAGGAGGACATCCTCCGCGCCTACCTGAACACCGTGTACTTCGGCCGCAACGCCTACGGCGTCGAGGCAGCCGCGCACGCCTTCTTCGACAAGCCGGCGTCCCAGCTCACCCTCGAGGAGGGCGGCGTGCTGGCCGCCTCGATCCAGCTGCCTAGCGAGCTGGATCCGTGGACGAACCGCGAGGCGGCGGAGCAGCGCTGGAACTACGTCATGGACGGCCTCGTCGAGATGGGCAAGGTCACCCCGGAGCAGCGCGCCGGGATGGTGTACCCGGAGACCCGCGACCCGGCTTCCTACTCCGCATACACCGAAGCCACCGGCCCGAACGGCCTGATCAAGAACCAGGTGATCAAGGAGCTCGAGGCCCTCGGCATCACCGAAAGCGACCTGACCAACCGCGGCCTGCAAATCACCACCACCATCGACGCCGCCTCCCAGGCCAATATGGAGCGCATCGCACGCGAGCGCCTGACCAACCTGCAGGAGGACGCGCGCACTGGTGCGGTGGCCGTGGATCCGTCGACAGGCGCAGTGCGCGCGTACTACGGCGGCGACGACCCCTCCGGCTGGGACTACGCCAACGCCGGCCTGCAAACGGGCTCGACGTTCAAGATCTTCGCCCTCGCAGCCGCGCTGCAGCAGGGCATCCCGCTGACCGCCCAGTTCGACTCCTCCCCGGTACACCTGCCCGGCAACATCACTGTGACGAACTGGGACGGTGGCGGCGGCGGCATGCTGTCCATGACGCAGGCGACCACCGTGTCCTCGAACACCGCCTTCATGCGCATCCAGGACGAGCTGGACAACACCACGCAGGACACCGCCGACATGGCGCACGCCCTGGGCGTGGCCAAGTCCATCCCCGGCATCCCGGTGACCCTGCGCGAAAACGGCGGCCAACCGTACGAAGGCATCGTGCTGGGCCAGTACCAGTCCCGCGTGCTGGACATGGCCACCGCCATGTCCACACTGACCAACCGCGGCCTGATGCACCCGACCCACTTCGTGGACAAGATCGTGGACGCCAACGGCGAGGTCCTCTACCAGGTGGACAACGACTACACCGAGCGTCGCGTGGCCGAGCAGGTGGCGGACAACACCCTCCAGGCCATGCAGGGCGTGGCCGGCTACTCCAACGCCGTCCTCGCCGGCGGCCGCCAGTCCGCGTCCAAGACGGGCACCGCCCAGATGGGCGACACCGGCAACAACAAGGACGCCTGGATGGTCGGCTCCACCCCGCAGCTCGCAGTGGCCGTGTGGGTAGGCACCGCCGACAACACCTCCCCGATCTTCAACGAGTGGGGCGGCAACATGTTCGGCTCCAACACACCGGCCCGGATCTGGAAGGAATTCCTGGACACCGAGCTGGAGGGCCAGGAGTTTATGAGCTTCCCCAACGCCAACCCGGTGTACTGGGGCGTGAACCCCTACTCCGGCGGCACCGGCCTGGGCGGCTACTACTCCAACCCGACGCCGAGCTACACCGGCGGCACCGGCCAGGCGCCGTCCGCCCCGAGCTCCGCGGCGCCGGCGGAGGAGCCGTCGGGCCCGGCAGCGCCTGAGGCGCCGGGCGGGGAGGAGGCACCGGCGCCCGCACCCGCACCGGCGCCAGCCCCGGCACCCGCGCCAGCCCCCGCGCCGGCACCGGCGCCAGCGCCGAACCTCAACGACACGATCAACGACGTCCTCGACCAATTCCAGGGAGCGTTCCAATAAATGACTGAGCCGACGCAGACTACGCAGGTCACCTGGCCGGACCCGGCGGACCGTGTCCAGCCCGGCCACACCGAGCCGCTCGCGCGCGGCTGGGTGGAGTTCCTCGGCGGGCCGATGGGCCGCTTCGCCCAGATCGGCCGCGCCCGGTTCTGGACGCCGCTGCGCTCCATCCTCGCCGTCGCATACGTCTTCTTGTCCTTCGGCCTGCTGCAGAAGGCGCACTGCGCCGGCGGCAAGGCCGACGACAACGGCATCATCCAGCTCAACTGGGACGGCAACCGCCAGTACACCGCCGCCTGCTACAACGACATCATTCCGCTCTACGGCGCCCGCGGCCTGGACCAGGGCGGTTTTGTCTACGACTACTCGTGGGTGGAGGACGGCCTGACCCGCTACATGGAGTACCCGGTGCTCGCCGGCCTGTTCCAGCAGCTGTCTGCTTGGCTTTCGCGCAGCACCTACTTCCTGGTGGACAACTTCGTGCCGGATTCCGGCTGGTACTTCTACGTCACCGCGCTGCTCATGTCCATCATCTGGGTGATCACCATCCGCATGGTCGCCGAGCTCGCGGGCAACCGTGTCTGGGACACCCTCCTGGTCGCCGGCTCTCCGCTGCTGATCGTCCACGCGTTCACCAACTGGGACATCCCGTCCATCTTCTTCGCCGTCGCCGCGATGCTGGCCGCCCGCAACCGGAAATTCTGGCTCGCCGGCGTGCTCATCGGCCTGGGCACCGCGTTCAAACTCTGGCCGATCTTCCTGCTCGGCGCGTACCTCACCGTGGCGCTGCGCAAGCGCGACCTCGTCCCGTTCGGCAAGATGCTCGCCGCCATGGTGGTGTCCTGGCTCGTGGTCAACGTGCCGGTCTACCTGCGCAACCCGGATGCCTGGGGTGAGTTCAACCGCCTCAACACGGACCGCGGCTGGGAATGGACCACCATCTACGCGGTCATCTCCCGCATGACCGGCTGGACCGGCTTCGACTCCGGCGAGGGCGCCCCGGTGATCCTCAACGCCGTGACTCTGATTCTGTTCCTGCTGGGCTGCCTGGGCGTGCTCATCCTGGGCCTGAAGGCGCCGCAGACCCCGCGCATCGCTGAGCTGGTGGCGCTGATCGTCGGCCTGTTCCTCATATTCAACAAGGTGTGGAGCCCGCAGTACTCCCTCTGGTTTGTCGTCCCCGCGGTGCTTGCGCTGCCGTACTGGCGCCTCCTTTTGTCCTGGATGGTCGTGGACATGGCCGTGTGGCCGGTGTTGATGTGGCACATGATGGGCGCGGACAACATGGGCGTGCCGGGCTGGTTCCTCAACATCGTGATCATCTCCCGCGACGCCTTCATCATCGCCATCATGGTGCTGGTGGTGCAGCAGATCCTGGGCAAGCGCCGCGACAAAGTCCGCGACGCCCACAACGGCCACGACCCCCTCATGTCGCTGCCGTACCAGTGGAAGGAGCCTTTGCCTATCGACGCCCCTCCGGCCGACCCCGTTTCCGAACCCGCCGACGCCGAGCCGGCCGGCTCCACGGCCGCCAAGGTCTAGCCGATGAACGCCACCACAATCCTGGGCATTGCCTCCATCGTGGTGGCGTTTTTCCTGTTTAGCGCCTCGTTCTATTTTGCGGTGAAGGGGCGGAAGCAAGCGTCGATAAGCTTCGGCTTGATCGCCTTCCTCTTCATGACCGTTATCCCTGTCTCCCTCGCCCTCTTCTCCGCGGTGCCGAACCCGCACTAGGCGGATTTTGTACGAATCGACATTTCGGCCGCTTCTGGCGTTGCAAACGCCCAGGTCAGCATTTTGCCGCGTTGATTCGTGCACAACGTGGATCCGCACCAATAGTTGGTAGCTGCCGGATTGTCCGCAATGCGGAGTCCGCACACTGTTCGCACCCGCCCGCAGAAACCCAAGGTTTTGAGCTGGTCAGACCGTGGGGTAGTCTGTTCGGGTTGCTTGACGCAACGACCCTCCTGCCATGACCACAAGGGTGATGGCCGAAACAACCAAGACCATAGGAGGTGATGAGGTCCGTGCGTCACTACGAAGTAATGATCATCCTCGATCCGCAGCAGGATGAGCGCACCGTTGCCCCGTCCCTGGACAAGTTCCTGGAGATCGTCCGCAAGGAAAACGGCAAGGTGGAAAACGTTGATGTGTGGGGCAAGAAGCGTCTTGCTTACCCGATCAACAAGAAGGAAGAGGGCATCTACGCCGTTGTCAACCTCGACTGCGAGGCAGACACGGTCAAGGAGCTCGACCGCGTGCTGAACCTGAACGAGAACGTTCTGCGTACCAAGGTTCTGCGTACCGACAAGTAAGAACCGGTAGGCTCAGAAACCACACGATCAGCAGGTAGGAAGGTTTAGGACATGGCTCAAGGCGATACCCCAATTACCGTTGTCGGCAACTTGGTTGCGGACCCGGAGCTGCGCTTCATCCCGAGCGGCGCTGCCGTTGCGAATTTCCGCATCGCGTCCACGCCCCGCACGTTCAACCGGGAAACGAACCAGTGGGAAGACGGCGAAGCCCTGTTCCTCACCTGCAACTGCTGGCGCCAGATGGCGGAGAACGTCGCGGAGTCCCTGACCAAGGGCATGCGCGTCGTTGTCACCGGCAAGCTGCGTCAGCGTTCCTACCAGACCAAAGAGGGCGAAAACCGCACCGTGTTCGAGGTCGAGGTCGACGAGGTCGGCCCGTCCCTGAAGTACGCCAGCGCGTCTGTCACCCGCAACCCGCGTGAGGGCGGTGCGGGCGGCTACGGCGGTGGCAACCAGGGAGGCCAGCGCGGCGGTTTCGGTGGAAACCAGGGCGGTTTCGACCAGGGCGGCCAGGGCGGCCAGGGCCAGGGCGGCTACAACCCGGCGAACGGCGGCTTCGGCGGCCAAAGCCAGGGCCAGACCCAGGGCAATCCGAACCAGTCCCAGCCTCAACATGATCCGTGGGGTTCCGCTCCGGATGTCGGCGGTTTTTCCGGCGGCGCGGGCGATGAGCCACCGTTCTAAACGACAACCACACATCAAGCATTTTTCACCATAAGGAAGGTTAGGATTATGAAGCTGATCCTCACCGCTGCCGTCGAGAAGCTTGGCGAGCCTGGAGAGGTCGTCGAGGTCAAGGACGGTTACGGACGCAACTTCCTGCTCCCGCGCGGCCTGGCTATCCCGGCTACCCGCGGCGCAGAGAAGCAGATTGAAGACATTAAGCGCGCCCAGGCTGAGCGCCAGGTCCGCGACCTGGATCACGCGAAGGAACTGCGTGACCAGCTCGACCAGCTCAAGGGCGTCAAGGTTGCTGTGCGCACCGCTAACAACGGCAAGCTGTTCGGCTCTGTGAAGGCCGGCGACATCGCCGACGCTGTGAAGGCCGCTGGCGGCCCGAACTTGGATAAGCGCCGCATCAACGTGCCGAAGGGCCTTGTTACCAAGACCGGTGGCTACCAGGTCAAGGTCAACCTCCACGACGACGTGGAGGGCAAGGTGAACTTCGAGGTCGTAAGCGCATAACGCTTATCGACGACTGCTCCGCCTGAGAACGGAAAACTGCAGTCCAACGACAACAGCATTTAAAAGCGCGGGTCCCACTTGTGAGGAGTGGGGCCCGCGCTTTTTGTGTGCCGATACAATACCGCCCATGACGTTTTCCGTGGCGCGCCGCGTGCGCACTTTGGCTGTGTCCCTCCTGCTCGCGGCGGCTGCTGCGGCCGGGTTCGCCGTGCCGGCGCAGGCGGTGGCGATGTACGCCGGCGACAGTATCCGGGTCGCGTACAGCGACGGTTCCCGCTACGGCTGTTCGCTGAATACGGTGGCGCACCGCGGCGGGCGGGCTTACGGCGTGACGGCGGGCCACTGCCTGGCGCCGATTGGTGGTGCGGTGCCGGTGGCGGTGTACGCGGCGGATGGCCGCACGAAGATCTCCGGCGACCTGCGGGAGTCCGGCTACGAGATGCGCGGCGACAACAAGTTGGGCAGCCCGCTTCGAGACGTCGCCTGGTTCCCGCTCGCCGGCGACGCCACCAACGCTGCGGCAGTCCGGGGCGGGGCGGTGGACATCCCGGTCATCGGCGCGGTCAATCCGCTGTCGGACGCGGTCCAGCGCATCAACCCCACCCGCCGTGTTGCGGGCTACCACCCGGTGACGGCGGTGAAGCCGGGCCAGATTGTGTGCAAGGACGGCGCGCGCACCTCGCGCACCTGCGGCCCGGTGCTGAAGGTGAACCCGGACACGGGTGAGCTTGCGGTGCTGATCTTGGCGCTGCACGGCGATTCCGGCGGGCCGGTCTACACCGTCAACCCGGACGGCAGCGCGAACATCATCGGCGTGGTCTCCGGAACGGCGTTCGGCGTGCTGCTCGCGGTGGACGGTCTGCTGCCGCTGCCCGCCGGATTGCGGTAGTTGTCAGGGTGTGTATATCCTCTCGGATATACACTTGAACTAGGGGTGATTGCTATGGCCGAACCAATTCAGGACGGGCCAGTCCGCACGACAGTGTTCATGTCGGGAAACAGCCAGGCCGTCAGGATTCCGGCGGCACTGCGCTTTGATTCGGACAGAGTGATGATCGAACGTGTGCCGGAAGGTTTGCTGCTGCGGCCGGAGGAAGAATCGTTCGGGCATGTGGTGGCGAGGTTGCGCGAGTTCCAGCGCGTAAACGGTATTGAATCTGGGCTGGTCGAAGAAGTTGATGATCTGCCGGAGGACCTTCCCCCCGATCTTGACCATGGCGTCGAGCGATAGGAGATTCGGTGCGGTACCTCCTCGATACAAATGTGTGGATCGATATTGAACGTGGTGACCATCCAGAGGTTGTTCGCAAAAGTTCTGAGCTAGCTAGTGCGCAGCTTTGCTTATCAACTGTGGTTCTTGGCGAAATTCAGGCCGGAATCGAGAGGTCCCGCAGGCCAGATGCTATGCGGCGGGTGTACGACCTCCTGCTGCACGGTTGCCCTGTGTTCGAGGTCGATCGGGAGTCCGCATGCCTATACGGCAAGCTCCGGTCTGATCTTCTGAATCGGGGGCAGGTCATCGGCTCGAACGACCTCTGGATCGCGGCGCAGGCGATCCGAAATGATTTAGTGCTTGTGACTGCAAACGAGCGCGAGTTTGCGCGCGTGCCCAACCTGAAGCTGGAGAATTGGCGGTAGTCATGTTCGTCACCCAGGTCCGCATCGACGCGCCGGTGGCAGGCTACGCCGGCGACCTGCCGGTGGTGCGTCGATTGGCTGAAAAGCCCCTCGAGCTCGCGCAAACCACGATCCTCACCGGCGACAACGGGTCGGGGAAGTCCACGCTGGTGGAGGCGATCGCTATGGCCGCCGGCGCCAACGCCGCGGGCGGTTCCCGCCACGCCCAGTTCCAGGCAGCGGACCATTCCCGGCTCCACGCCTCGCTCACGTTGACCCGCCGCGCGAACCCGAGCGACGTGTACTTCCTGCGCGGCGAAACATACCTCGACCTCGCCGAATACCATGAAAGCCTCGGAATCGAAGACCCGTTGCAAGACCTCACTCGCCGCAGCCACGGCCAAGGCATCATGCGCATGGCCCACGAACGCTTCGGCCCGGACTCTTTGATCATCCTGGACGAGCCCGAAGACGGCCTCTCGGTCTTCTCCCAGCTCGAACTGCTCGGCCTGCTCGCGGTGCTGATCCGCCGCGGCGCGCAGGTGCTCATGGCCACGCACTCGCCGGTGCTGCTCGCCGTCCCCGACGCCCGCATCCTCACCATGCCTGCCCTGGAGCCCATGCTTTTCGACGACTCCGAGCCCGTCACCGCCACCCGGGAGTTCATCGACGACCCGGCCGGCACGGCGAGATTCCTGGTGGACGGTTAGGGAGCCTGACCTGAGCGTTCAGGTCGATATCTCGAGGTCGATAGTTGCTGGTCACAGCTTTTTCGGATTTTGGAGCCCCGGCAGGCCAAGAGGCGCTGACCTGCAACTATCGACATGGAGTTATCGACCTCAACGTATTGACCCCGCCGTAGGATGAGCCCCATGTTCATCCAGCACATCTCCGTCGACCCGTCGAAGGCCCCGCCGTGGGCCCTCGACGCGCCGGCGGTTGAGCACGTCGCGGAGTTCGGCTTCCCGCTGACACACCCGGTCACGCTGATCACCGGCGGCAACGGCGTGGGTAAGTCGACGCTGTTGGAGGGGATTGCCCGCGCGTGGGGGTTTAAGGTCGAGGGCGGGCCGTGGGGCGTCGATAAGCCTGGCGCCCACGACCCGATGTTTGGCGCGCTGACGCTTCGGACCGGGGCGCGCGCGAAGGCCGGGTATTTCCTGCGCGGCGAGACGCACACGCGCGTGACAGAGTTCGGCGAGCGGTCGCACGGGGAGTCCGTGTTGGAACTGACCTCGCGGTTTGCCCAAGATGCGCTGTACTTGCTGGACGAGCCCGAATCGGGTCTGTCCCCCGTCGCGCAGATGGCGCTGGTGGCGCAGCTGCACGCAATCGGCGAGCAAAGCGCGCAGGTGATCGCGGTGACGCACTCGCCGATCGTGCTCGGGATCCCTGGCGCGGAGATCGTGGAGATCGGCGAACACGGCGTGGACCGCGGCCTCGCGGTGGAAGACACACTCGCGTTCCGGGCGATGCGCGACTTTCTGGCGGACCCGCACGGCATCGCCGAGTACATGGCGGACTGGGCGGAGGACGAGCTGGGTTAGCTAGGACTCTGCAAGTCGTCGCATGAGTTCTTTCCGTTGCGCATAAATCCGGTCAAGTTCCACTTCTGCGCTGTGGCGAGTGTACTCGAAGTCCACGGTCTCCTGCAGCAGTTCTTCGGGTTCTTTGTCGGGCATGTTGCGGACGGTACCACTGTTCGAACACCCGTGTCGGGGCCGTGGTATATGGTGTGCGCCATGACTGCGACACGCGAACAAGCGGACGAACTTCTCAAGGGCATCGCGGGGCCCCACGCCGCCCTGCGCGACGACCAGTGGACGGCCGTCGATTCCCTCGTTAACCAGCGCAAACGCATGCTAGTGGCGCAGCGCACGGGCTGGGGAAAATCGGCGGTGTACTTTATCGCCGCGAAGCTGTTGCGCGAGTCGGGCGAGGGCCCGTCGATTATCGTTTCGCCGCTGCTCGCGCTCATGCGCAACCAGGTCGAAGCGGCCGCACGCGCCAGCATCTGGGCGGCCACGATCAACTCCGCGAACATGACGCAGTGGGAGGAGATCCAGGCGGACGTCGACAAGCTGGACCTGCTCCTGATCAGCCCGGAGCGCCTCAACGCGCCGGGTTTCCGCGATGAGGTGCTGCCGCAGCTCGCGCAGTCCGTCGGCATGCTGGTCGTGGATGAGGCCCACTGCATCTCCGACTGGGGGCACGATTTCAGGCCGGATTACCGGCGTATTTCTTTGCTTATCGACGACCTCCCGGCCAACACCCCCGTCCTGGCCACCACCGCAACGGCGAATGACCGCGTGGTGGCCGACGTTGTCGCCCAGTTGGGCGAGGGCACCGGCGTACTCCGCGGCGGGCTGGACCGCGAGTCGTTGTCGCTCAACGTCGTGCAGCTTGCAGACCCCACCCAGCGCGCCGCCTGGATCGCGCAGTACTTGGCGCAGGTGGATGGCTCCGGCATCATCTACTGCCTGACCGTCGCCGCCGCGCACGACCTGGCGGAGGCGCTGGAAACGGCCGGGTGGAACGTGGCCGCCTACACCGGCCGCACGGAGGCGGAGGAGCGCGAGCGCCTCGAGCAGGCGCTGATACACAACGAACTCAAAGCCCTGGTGGCCACCTCGGCGCTCGGCATGGGCTTTGACAAGCCGGACCTCGGCTTCGTGGTGCACCTGGGCGCGCCGAGCTCGCCGGTGAGCTACTACCAGCAGATCGGCCGCGCCGGGCGCGCCACCGACCACGCCGAGGTGGTGCTGTTGCCCGGACCGGAGGATCAGCGCGTGTGGGAGTACTTCGCGTCCGTGTCCATGCCGGAGGAGCCGGTGGTGCAGCAGCTGCTGGGCGCGCTCGGGAGCGAGCCGATTTCCACCCCGAAACTCGAAAACGCCGTGGATTTGTCGCGCACACGCATTGACCAAGCGCTGAAAGTGCTGGACGTCGACGGCGCGGTGCAGCGCGTCAAGGGCGGCTGGGTCACTACCGGCGCGCCCTGGTCCTACGACCACAAGCGTTACGACGGCCTGGCGGATGCCCGCGAGCAAGAACAAGACCTCATGCTGGCTTACGAGGCCACGGACGCCTGCCGCATGGTGTTTTTGCGCAGCGAGCTGGACGATCCGACGATCGGGGAGGGGGAGCGCTGTGGGCGCTGCGACAACTGCACCGGCAACCACCTGCCCACCGATGTGGACCCGGCGCTCGCCGAGCGCATTGACGCCCGCCTGAAGGCCCCCGGCGTGCCATTGTCCCAGCGCAAGATGTGGCCGACCGGCTCCGCGCGCCGCGGCAAGATCAAGGGCGTACTCGGCGGCAAGGCGCTGGGCCGGCTCAACGACGTCGCCCGCGGCCCCGCCCTGGCCCAGCTCCTGCGCGACAACACCTACCGTCCCGCCACGGACTGGCGCGACGACCAGTGGCTCACCCGCTTCGTCGCCGTGCTGGCGGACTGGGACTGGGGCACGCGCCCGGCCACGGTGGTCGCGCTCGGCTCGGCGGACCCGGCACGGGCGGAGATGGTCGCCTCCACCGCCGAGGCCTTGGCCCGGGTGGGGCAGATGACCTACGGCGGGGTAGTGCGCGCCGGGGAGACCGAGGTTCAGGCGCGCAACTCCGCCTTCCGCGTCAATGCGCTGGACCGGTACTTCGACTACTCGGGGCTCGACGTGGGCGAGGGCCCGGTGTTGCTGCTTGCCGGCGAGGTGGATTCCGGCTGGTCCGTCACCGTCGCGGCAGCGGATATCGCCGAGCGATTCGGTGTGGAGGTGCTGCCGCTAGCGTTCGCCTCGCGGGCGTGAGGTCCTCGCCGCCGCTGTCTGCGCAACGGCCGAGCCGAGCAGGATGAGTAAGCCGAGAGGGATGAGGTACAGAAACAGGTTGATGATCGGCAGCGACATGCCCGCCTGGTATTCCTGCCAGCTCGAGTCGGCGAAAGAGCCGAAGCCCACGGCAAGGCACGCTGTGGCGATCCAGACGGCCACACCGTGCGCAGGGCCACTCCGCCGCGCTGCCGCGGTGTAGGTGGCAGCCCATCCGACCGCTCCCGCTGCTGCAAGCACCGCGAGGACAGCGAAGGCGAGGCTGTAGGCCGCGAAGTCGAGATTGCCGCCAAACGCTCGCATCCCAGCCACGCACACTGCGGGAAACGCCACTGCAAAGGCGAGGTAACTCCAGAGAATTGCTCGTGGGGACATGCGACGACGGTAACAAAAACACACCGGGTGCGCCCCTGTGACGGAATGTGGATAAGTGGTGGGTTATACAGCCTGGGTAGGGGTTAGATTGTCCACTCGAGTGGACATTTCGTGGTTGTCAAACGCCGTGGTCAACCGAGTTATCCACCTAAAACGTCACTCGGCGTGAGTTTGAAAATATACAGGGTGAACTGCGGAAATGTACCGTTGTCCAGTGGCTTGGAGTCTCGAATCCACACGAATTCCACACCGCAAACACCACCCCTGTGGAAAATTCACCCGCACATTCCCCAATTGTCCACAGCCCCTGTGGATAACTCGGTTTGCGGTTTGCATTACGGGGTAGTCTCATACACACAGCGAAAGGGGAGCCCATGGGTGCAGACGACAGCTTCGACGACTACGTGCCGCCGCCGGAACCGGCCGCGGACTACGGGGACTTCAGCGACTCCGACTTTGACGCGTTCCAAGGCAACAGTGGGAGCACGAGGGGGCGCGGCGGCAGGGGCGGTAGCTCGTCGACAAGCAACCGCTACTCCAACTTCAACCGCGGCAACAACGAGCTGCAGGAATACCGCACGCCGCCGCACGACGAGCTGGCGGAGCGCTCCGTCATCGGCGCGATGCTACTCAACCCCGACGTCATCCTGGACGTGGCGGAAAGCCTGCGCCCGGACGACTTCTACTTTCCGGCGCACCAGCTGATCTACCAGGCCATCCTGGACCTGTTCGCGCAGGGCAGCAACGTCGACGTGCTCATTGTCGCTGGGCGGCTGGACCGCATCAACGAGCTCGAGCGCGTCGGCGGCGCGCCGTATCTGCACACGCTGATCTCCGAGGTTCCCACGGCGGCGAACGCGCGCTACTACGCGGAGATCGTGGAGGAAAAGTCGATCCTGCGCCAGCTGGTTAACGCCGGCACGCAGGTGGTGCAGCTCGGCTACGAGGGCGAGGAGGGCATGGAGGTTGACGCGATCGTCGACCACGCCCAGCAGAAGGTCTTCAACATCACCCGCAACCAGTCGGGCGAGGACTACCGCCCGCTGTCGGAACTGCTCAAGCCCACTATTGACGAGCTGACCATGATCGCCTCCGGCGGCGCGCTCGAGGCGGGCGTGCCCACCGGGTTCATCGACCTGGACAAGCTCACCAACGGCCTGCACGCCGGCCAGATGATCATCATCGCGGCGCGACCCGGTGTGGGTAAGTCCACGCTCGCGCTGGACTTCATGCGCTCCTGCTCGATCCACCAGAACAAGACGTCCGTGATCTTCTCGCTGGAGATGAGCGCCTCCGAGATCATCATGCGCATGCTGTCCGCGGAGACGGAGATCAAGCTCTCCGCTATGCGTTCGGGCCAGATGGAGGAGCGCGACTGGGAGAAGCTCACCCACCGCCTCACCGAGATTCAGGACGCGCCGCTGTTTATCGACGACTCCCCGAACCTCACCATGATGGAAATCCGCTCCAAGGCGCGCCGCCTGAAGCAGCAGCACGGCCTGAACCTGATTGTGGTGGACTACCTGCAGCTGATGAGCTCCGGCAAGAAGGTCGAGTCGCGCCAGCAGGAGGTCTCGGAGTTCTCCCGCCACCTGAAGCTGCTGGCCAAAGAGCTCGAGGTGCCGGTGATCGCCATCTCCCAGCTCAACCGTGGCCCGGAGGCCCGCACCGACAAGCGCCCTCAGCTCGCTGACCTGCGCGAGTCAGGCTCGCTGGAGCAGGACGCCGACATGGTGTTCCTGCTCTACCGCCCGGACTCGCAGGACCGCGACGACGAGCGCGCGGGCGAGGCGGACATCATCGTGGCGAAGCACCGCGGCGGCCCGATCGACACCATTCCGGTGGCGCACCAGCTGCACTACTCGCGCTTCGTCAACATGGCGCACGGCTAGTTAACCTGCCCTATGAACAGTTAGGCATGGCTTTCCAACGGTGACACGCTGCTGAAACGCGTTTATGCTTCAACAGCACAACGCAAAAGCTGCAAAGGAGAAAGCCATGACCGTGCGTTCCATCAACGGCCCCGCCGCCTGCGCGAGCACGGTGGCCAAGCTCGACCCGAGCACTACCGTCGCCAAGACGGGGGAGAACACCCTCCTGCTCAACCTGCCGCGCAACATCGAGGACATCGACAAGGCGACGGAGGATAAGTCGCTGCTGTCGCGCATTTCGCGCTTTTTTGCTTAGCGACGAGCTCCGCTTTCCCTAGCCAATCAACACACCGCGCTGCTCAGGCAGCGTAAACGCCGCCGCGCAGGCAAGCGCGAAGGCGGCGGCGAACACGCCGAACACCGCCGTCGCGCCGCCGAAGGCGAGCACCGGCGGAGCCACCAGCGGCGCGAGAATTGAGCCGATGCGGCCGAACGCCGCGCCCGCGCCCGTGCCGGTTGCGCGGATAGCGGTGGGGTAGAGCTCCGGGCCGATCGCGTACAGCGCACCCCACGCCCCAAGGTTGAAGAAGCTGAGCAGGCAGCCCGCAGCGATGATCTGCCACTCCGTGCTGGCCATGCCGTACGCGAACGCAGCAATCGCCGAGCCCGCGAGGAAACTTGCCAGCGTGATGCGGCGGCCCCACCGCTCGATGAGCCAGGCGGCCGCGGCGTAGCCGGGCAGCTGCGCCAGGGTGATGATCAACGTGAAGGTGAACGAGCGAACCAGGGAGAAACCCTGCTCCACCAGCAGGGACGGGATCCAGATGAACGCGCCGTAGTAGGACAGCGACACGCAGAACCAGATTGCCCAAAACGCGGCGGTGCGCCCGCGCAGCTCCGGGCCCCAGATTCCGCCATCGACGGGGTGTTCCTGGGCTGGCGCGGCGGTGTCGCACTGCGCGGGGTCGGCCTCGGCCTCGAACTCGCGGACGATCTGTTCGGCTTCGTCGTGCCGCCCCGCTGACTCGAGGAAGCGCACGGATTCCGGCAGTCCCATGCGCACGTAGATGGCGTACATCGCTGGCACCGCGCCGAGCGCGAAGCCCCAGCGCCAGCCGTTGTCGCTTTGCGCCACCACGAAGGTGCCGATGACGGCCGCCATGATCCACCCCACCGCCCAAAACGCCTCTAAGAGCACGACCATGCGCCCCCGAACCTTTCGCGGCGAAAACTCACTGACCAGTGTGGACGCAACCGGAAGCTCCGCGCCGAGGCCGAGGCCCACCAGGAAACGAAACACCATCAGCGACGCCACCGACCACGCCAGCGCCGACGCGCCGGTGGCCAGTCCGTAGAGCAAGAGCGTTGCGGCGAAGACTTGGCGCCGGCCGATCTTGTCGGCGAGCAGCCCGCCCAGGCTCGCGCCGATGGCCATGCCCACGAACCCCACCGACGCAATCCACCCCGTGGTGGTGTTGTCCAAATTCCACTGCGCGGCCAGTGCGGCGAGGATGAAGGACACGAGGCCGATGTCCATCGCGTCGAGGGCCCAGCCGATCCCGGAGCCGACCAGCAGGCGCTTGTGTTTCGGGGTGACCGGCAGGCGGTCCAGGCGCTCAGTGCGAGTGAGCTGCGCAGAAGAGTTCATGCGGGGAGTGTAGGGCGCGCTCGCCCGCGCGTTGGCAGTTTTTATTCACCTGCGCCCGACGACACGGAGTTGAACGCCCGCAGACGCAGCGAGTTCGACACCACGAACACCGAGCTGAACGCCATCGCGATGCCGGCGAGCATCGGGTTGAGAAAGCCCAGCGCGGCCACCGGGATGAGGATGACGTTGTAGGCGAACGCCCAGAACAGGTTGCCCTTGATCGTCTTCAGGGTCTTGCGCGACAGCCTGATCGCGTCCGCCGCGGAGGTCAGCGAGTTGCGCATCAGCGCGATGTCCGCGGCCTCGATGGCCACGTCCGTGCCCGCGCCCATGGCCAAGCCCAGGTCCGCCTGGGCGAGCGCCGCGGCGTCGTTGACACCGTCGCCGACCATGGCCACGTGCTTGCCCTCGGCCTGGAGGCGCTTGACCACCTCCACTTTGTCCTCCGGCAGGACGCCCGCGGTGACGTTGGCCGGGTCAATGCCCACTTCCGCGGCGACAGCTTCGGCCGCGCCGGCGTTGTCGCCGGTGAGCAGGTGCGGTGTGAGCCCCAGCTCGCGCAGCTGCGCCACGGCGTCGGCGGAATCTGCTTTCACGGTGTCGCGCACCGCGACGAACCCGGACAGGGCGCCGTCCACTTCGACGGCCACCGGGGTCGCCCCGGCTCGTTCGGCGTCTTCGAAGGCGCTGGCCAGCCCGCCAAGCGGCAGGGAGGGGCGGCCGACGCGGACCGGGTGGCCGTCGATAAGCGCGGACGCTCCCTTGCCCACCTCATTTTGGAAGTTCTCCGAGGCCGGCACATCGCTGGCCGCCTCCACGATCGCGCGGGCGATCGGGTGCTCGGAGCCGGCCTCCACACCGGCGGCGAGCCGCAGTACCTCGTCGGCATCGAAGCCGTCCGCTGCGACGACGTCCGCAACCCCCATCTCGCCCGACGTGATCGTGCCGGTCTTGTCCATGACCACCGTGTCCACCTGGCGGGTGGATTCGAGCACGTCGGGGCCCTTGATCAAAAGCCCCAGCTGGGCGCCGCGGCCGGTGCCCACCAGGATCGCGGTCGGGGTGGCAAGGCCCAGCGCGCACGGGCAGGCGATGATCAGCACCGCCACCGCCGCGGTGAACGCGTGGGCGAGGCCGTGGCCCACCAAGAGGTGTCCGGCCAGCGTCACCAGCGCAACCAGCACCACCACGGGCACGAAGACCTGCGAGATCTTGTCCACCAGCCGCTCCACCGGCGCCTTGCCGGCCTGCGCGTCGCGCACGAGCTTGCCCATCTGCGCGAGCGTGGTTTCGGCGCCGACACGGGTGGCCTCAACCACCAGGCGCCCGGAAGTGTTCAGCGTGGCGCCGGTGACCGCAGAGCCCTCGGTGACCTCCACGGGCACGGACTCGCCGGTGAGCATGGATTCGTCCACCGCGGAGTGCCCGGAGACCACGCGGCCGTCGGTGGCGATCTTCTCGCCGGGGCGCACGATGAACGTGTCGCCCACCGCCACCTGGGCAATCGGCACGCGCACCTCCTTGCCACCGCGGATCACGGCGGCGTCCTTGGCGCCCATGTCCAAAAGCTCGCGCAGCGCCTCGGAGGACTGCCCCTTCGCCCGCGTTTCAAACCACCTGCCTAGCAGCAGGAACGTAATCACCACGCACACGGACTCGAGGTAGATCTCGTCCATGCCCGCGTGCGACGGGAAGATGGACATCTCCATTGTCATCCCCGGCTCGCCCGCGTTGCCGAAAAACAGCGCCCACACGGACCACAGGTACGCCGCGGACGTGCCCAGCGTGATCAGCGTGTCCATCGTCGCCGCGCCGTGCTTCAGGTTCACCCAGGTCGCGCGGTGAAACACGCTGCCCGCGGCGAAAAACACCAGCGTCGCCGCCGCAAACGCCGCCCACTGCCAGTTGGTGAACTGCAGCGCCGGCACCATGCTCACCACCATCACCGGCAGCGAGACCAGCGCCGCCCAAATCGTGGTGCGTTTCAGCTTTTCGGCTTCCTCCAGGCGCGCGCCTTCGAGCTTTTCGCTTGTCGACGCCCCTCCGGCCGCCGCCTCACCCCCAACCGCGTCATCAGTCATTTCAAACGCGTCGTACCCGGCGGAGCGTACTTCGTCGATAAGCAACTGCGACGACGCCTTCGCCGGATCGAAATCGACGGTGGCCGTTTCGGTGGAGAAGTTCACCGTGGCGTCCACGCCGTCGAGCTTGTTCAGTTTGCGCTGCACGCGCGAAGAGCACGACGAGCAGGTCATCCCCGTCACGCCTAGCTCGACGTGCTGCAATGCTTTGGGGGTTTCAGTCATAACCCCCACCATAGGCCTGTGCTAGGCCGAAGCGTTAGGCCAGCGTGTAGCCGGCCTCTTTCACCGCGGCTGCGATGTCGTCGGTGGAGTAGCCTTCGCCTTCGACGATGACCTTCCCGGTGGTGTGGTCCGCCTTCACAGCGTTCACGCCCGCGACCTCGGAGATCTCCTCCTGCACGCTCATCTCGCAGTGCCCGCAGGTCATGCCCTCAACGTTGAACTCGCGTTCAGTCATGGTGTGTCCTCCTTATATCTCGATTACGTAGCCGGCGTTTTTCGCCGCCTGCACAATATCTTCGTCAGCGAAGGTGAAGCCGACAACGGTGAGGTGCCCGGCCTCGAGGTCCACATCTACCTCGTGGGTGCCGTCCACCAGCGACAGCTCGTCTTTGAGCGAATCGACCGCGACTTCGTCCTTCGGGCCCGAGATCCGGTACGTCTTCGTCATGGCTGCTGCACGCCTCCTGGTTTCCACTCGATCCAGCCCGGCTTGGAATAGCTCGGACATTGTTAGGGTTGTACCCGTTGCAATCTCTACAACAATAACCAAAAGCTTTAGGGAGCGTACTTTGAGCACGATCGATGTAACCGACGACACTTTCCAGGACACCGTTACCCAAGACGGCATCGTGTTTGTGGACGCATGGGCGGACTGGTGCGGCCCGTGCAAGCAGTTCGCGCCGACCTACGAGAAGGCCTCTGAAAAGCACACCGATGTCACCTTTGCCAAGCTCGACACCGAGGCCAACCAGCAGGTGGCCAGGGGGTTGGACATCCGGGCGATCCCGACGCTGATGGCGTTCCGCGACGGCATCCTGATTTACCAGAACGCTGGCGCCTTGCCGCCGGCCGCGTTGGACGACCTTATCCAGCAGGTCAAGGACCTGGACATGGATGACGTCCGCCGCCAGATTGCCGAGCAGAACGCCTGCGAGCAGTAGGCCTTTTTATTCAGCGCCCGCGAGACGGGCGCTTTTTTCATGCGTACACTTGCCTAACGACGAATCCCACCACCGGAAGGACACTCCAATGGCGAACCCGTTTAGCAAGGGCTGGAAGTACCTCATGCAGTCATTCGACACCAAGATCGACCAGAACGCAGACCCGAAGGTGCAGATCCAGCAGGCCGTCGCAGCCGCAAAGGAGCAGCACAAGGCTATCTCCGAGCACGCGGCCAACATCATCGGCAACCGCAACCAGCTGCAGATGAAGATGGAACGCCTGATCAAGTCCCAGGAGGACCTGCAGAACAAGGCGCGCACCGCCCTGCAGGCCGCACAGAAGGCGGAGGCGGCCGGCGACGCCGAGAAGGCGCAGCAGTTCAACAACGCCGCCGAGGTCATCGCCACCCAGCTCGTGTCCGTGGAGCAGGAGCTCGAGCAGACCAAGCAGGCCTACGCGTCCGCCGACCACGCCGCCAAGGAAGCGCAGCAGAAGCAGCAGCAGTCCGAGGCGCACCTGAAGGAGCAGCTCTCCCAGGTTTCCCAGCTCGAGTCCCAGCTCAACCAGGCCCGCATGCAGGAGCAGACGGCCAAGACCATGGACTCGATGAACCAGTTCAACGACGACAACGTGCCCACCCTCGACGGCGTGCGCGACAAGATCGAGCGCCGCTATGCCAACGCCCTGGGCCAGCAGGAGCTGATGAAGGACTCCATGACCGACCGCATGGCCGAGATCGAGTCCGGCTCCACCGACGCTGCCGCCGCCAGCCGCCTGGACCAGATCCGCGCGTCCATGTCCGGCGAGCTCGAGGCCGGCTCCGGCGCGGGCGCCGGTGACGCCGACCGCCAGCTCGAGGCGGGCTCTGGTGAGGGCGAGGCCGCCGAGTCCGCCGCCGAGCTGAAGCCGTCCGGCAGCTCCCGTCGCGTCGCCGCCGACGCCCCGGAGACCTCCGACACCGACAACGCCAACAACACCGACGACATCCTCGCCGACGCCGAGAAGTACATGCGCGACGAGGACTAACCGCCTCCAACTAGCAGATCACAAACGGCCGCCTGACAGATTACGGCGGCCGTTTGTGCTGACCTGGGGCTCGAGGGGCTGACTGACAGATTCCGCCGCGAAGTGTCGGCGCCCCTAGCGGATTTGTTCACTCACCGAGACCCGATCAGTGAATTAGTTCCCACTTGGACGGTTGAATAATTCACTATCCCCAGGACATTGAAAGCCCGCAGTCCGATTAGTTCACAAGCGAGTGAACTATCCCGCAATTGGGTCGGAAAAGGCGCCCCGAGGGCCGAAACCCCGGAGCGCCGCAACAACTCCAGAACCGCGTTAGCTCTCCCGGCGGATGTTGATGAGCACGCCACGGATGCCGGAGTGGAACCCGTCGCGGAGGTTCACGCGCTGGGTCTCGGACAGGGTGTACTCGTGCAGGGTTTCGCAGGCGAACTGCAGTAGCGGCCTGTCGATCTCCGGGGGCAGCCCGCCGCCGGAGAGGAGGTGGGCGTTGTCGCGCTGTTCGCTGGAGGCGGCGTTCTCAAACCACCAGTTAGCGTACTGCTGGCCCACGTCGTAGGGGGTTTGGAAGCCGGCGGAGGTCCACACTTCTTCGGGAAGCGGCACGTAGCGGGAGCGCAGCTTGCGGCGCGGAGCCATCATCGACGGCTTCGGCGCAGGCTTGGGCCCCGGCTTCGGCGCGCTCGCAGGCGCGTCCGTGCTGGTGCCGGCGAGCGACGCGGGCGACGGTTTCGCACCCTCGGCGGGCGCCGACGGGGCGGGCGCCGACGGGCGGTCGGGCTCGCTGGAGACGTTCTGGTTACCGGGCTTGTTCGACTCGTTGTTCGCCTCCACCTGTGCCTCGGAAGGCTCGTCCATCTCTGGTTCGTCCGGGCGGTGGGTGCGTTGTTGCGAGGTCGGGGTGCCCACGATGTCCGACGGCTTCGGGGCGGCGGGTGCGGCAGCAGGCGCCTGTCCCGGCTTCGGGGCGGACGAAGCACCCGCAGAGGCGGCATCCGAAGTAGCGTCCGAATCCGAGTTGTCCCCCGCAGCGCCGGCGTCCGGCCGGAGCGGGTCGGGGCCCAGCCCTGGAACCGCGGTGGGGCCGTCCGCCTCTTCGAGCGGAGCAGCGTCGTTAAGCGGGCGCTCCCTGATGCTCGGCGGAAGCGGGCCCTCGAGCACCTGGAGACGCATAGCGTCGGCGAAGTCCTCGCGCGGGTCGAGGATGGTGGTGCTGTCGCAGGCGTGGCGCAGGGCGGAGGACATGGAGTCCCAGCCGAAGCCGTAGAGGTGCATGCGCGCGCCGCGGCTGGTCACTTCCTCGACGCCGGGGATCATGTCCGCGTCGCCGGAGACCAGCACGAAGTCGGTGAATTTTTCGCTCACGCCGTTGACCACAAGGTCGGCGACGAGGCGGGTGTCCACGCCTTTTTGGGTGCGACGCTCGCCCCACTCGATGAGTTGGCCGGTGCGCAGCTGCACGCCGTCGCAGGTGCGCAGCGCGCGCTGGTAGCGGTGCGGGCCTGAGTCGGGGATGCCGTCGTACCAGAACTGGCGGTGGATTGGTTGGTTGAGCTGGTCGGTGATCATTTTGCCGAGGGTTGCCACAACCTCCGGCAGGTCAATTTCTAACTGTGCGCGGGCGCCGATTTCCCACGAGTTGTAAAAGCTCGCGAGCAGGTATGACGTGTCGACGAACACAAGTGTGCGTTCAAGCATGGCTCCTAAATTCCGATTCTTTTTCGTTACTAAGTTGCGTTACACGCACCATCTTGCCTGAAAAAGCTCAGTCATTCCACGTCGTAATTGTCACGGCTTCCTGCGAACCTGTTGCGCTCGATGAACCCCCGTGATAGTTAGTTGGTTACTCGAGTAACTAACCCATCAACCGGAGGGCAGGGCATGAACACTGACGCGGAGCCGCTCTTCGTGCAGATCGCCAGCTTCGTCGCCGACCTCATCGTCGACGGCACATTGCAGCCCGGCGAGCAAGCACCGTCGACGAATCAGCTCGCCCAGTTCCATGAAATTAATCCCGCCACGGCGCGCAAGGGGCTTGCATTGCTTGTCGACGATCACGTGCTGGAGAAGCGCCGCGGCCTCGGCATGTTCGTCACCGACGGGGCTCGCGACCGAATCCTGGAAAAGCGCCGCGACGACTTTGCCGGCGACTACGTCGCCCCGCTCATCGACGAAGCGCTGCACCTCGGCTATTCCCGCTCCGACCTCCACGACCTGATCGACCGCGTCGCAGAAAGCAGAGGCATGTACCAATGACCATCCGCACCCGCGATCTCACCCGCCGTTTCCGCGCGAAGGAGGTGCTCACCGGCGTCGACCTGGATCTGGGCCCCGGCATCCACGGCCTGCTCGGCCGCAATGGCGTGGGCAAATCCACGCTGTTGCGGATCGTCGCCGGCCAGCTCAAACCGACCTCCGGCACTGTCGAGGTCTTCGGCCAGCGCCCCTTCGACAACGCGTTTGTTATGGACAACACCTGCCTGACCGGCGTTGACACCGCGTATCCGGGCACATGGTCCGGCGCGGACGTGATCAAAGGCGCGCGCTTGCGCCACCGCACCTGGAACCAGCAGCTTGCCAGCGACCTGACCGCCGACTTCGCCATGGACCAGGCACTGGAAACCCGCTACGAGAAACTTTCCCGCGGTCAGCGCGCCATGGTCGCCATCGTCATCGGCCTAGCATCCGGCACCGATCTTCTGCTCCTGGACGAGCCCTACGTCGGCCTGGACACCCACAACACCGACGTGTTTTACCGCCACCTGTTGGCCCAGGCCGAGTCCGGCCGCACCATCGTCATGGCCACCCACCACATCGATGATGCGGCGAAGGTGCTGGATACGGCGTTGATTCTGGGGCGTGAGGGGGTCGTCGCAAAGCAATGTGCCCCCGAGGACGCCGACAGCTTCGCGGTGGCTGGAGGGGAGCTTTTGCCTATCGACGCCGCTTCGCGCCATGCCCGCCCCGCCCACTTCGACGACCTCATCGAGCACTACCTGGAGGTGTACTGATGAACACGACCCTGCTCGGATTCTTCCGCCACCAGTTCGTCGCGCCCTCGCTGTACAGGCTGCTGTGGATGGTGCCGCTGGCGGTGATGTTCGGCCTCGGCGCGGCGATTACGGACCACCCGCTTACTGCGGTGATGACACCTGCGATGGTGACCCTGTTTGTGATTGGTGCGCTGTCGACGGAGGAGACGGCATACATGGCGTATGGCATGCCCCGGGCCTGGCGGCTGCGCCTGACCGCGATGGCCGTGGTGCCCGCGGTCGTGTTGGGTGCGGTTGTTGCGCTGCTGCTGCGGCCCGATTGGGTCGGCGTGCTGGGCGCCCTGGGTGCGCTGGCGATCGGTCTGCTTATGGGGCAGCGTTTTGTCACCGGCGAAGTGCCGGAAGGGCGCGAACGCGTTCGCGGGCGCCTGGGGTCCGGCGGTTTCCTTGTCGAGCTGGTGTGGAAACCGCAGCTGCTGTGGGCTTTGGGTATCGCGGCGGCGCACTGCGTGACGCTGTACCTGGCCAGCTTCATCGGTAGTGAGCCTTTGAGGTTGTGGATCGGAGCGTTGCCGCTGTTGGTTTGGTACGGCGTGTACTGCATGTACGGCTCGGCTATCGCCGGACCGGACGTCGGCGCGAGTTACGGGGTTCCGCGACGGCGCTGGCTTGCGGTGTCGCTGGCGGCGTCGACGGGGTCGGTGCTGCTCTACGTGTTGGTTGTCGGCTTTGTTTCGCACTTGAGCTGGGCCGCGGTTGTGGTCGGGGCCGCGGGGGCCTTTGCGTGCGCGGTGCTGGGGACGGCGATGAAGGTGCGACGCAGCGGTATGGGGCTGTTGCCGGCGATGTTCCTGGCCATTCCGGTTTCTCGGTCAGCGGAAGTGGCGTCATTTATGGACGGGGAGGCCGTGTACTGCCTGTTTGTCGCTGGGCTGTTGCTGCTGATCGGTGTTGGCATGCACGCCGCGTTCTTGGGTGGCTATATGAACCCAAAGCAAGCACTTAAGAGTGTGTAAAAACCCGCGTTGTGCTGCGGGTTTGTGTTGTGCGTGGGGTGTGTGTAACTTATA
>ERZ1031329.71-NODE-71-length-37077-cov-8.311112_pt1 | contig 37077 bp, 35 predicted proteins | sample MGYA00518053_ERZ1031329 | MGnify/ENA primary metagenome ERZ1031329 (study PRJEB33718, sample SAMN03159840) | human skin metagenome | collected 2014-02-25 | study: EMG produced TPA metagenomics assembly of the PRJNA266117 data set (Human skin bacterial metagenome and... | reverse complement strand
GGCTCGGAGATGTGTATAAGAGACAGCTCCTGCGTAACTCACTGAATCAGCAGCGCCGCCCCAGGCGCTGCTTTTTTGTTTTGTGTTCTTAATCGCACTCCGAAGCTGCTAATACACACACGGAAATACGCTTCTTCTCAGGTGGAAGACATACAATGGCCTGCGATGTCTACTGAAAATTTGAGCGCTCCTGGCGCAGAGTCGACGACGCTGCCGACCACGAGCCCCTACTCTGAAATCCCGAAGCCGACCCCGCTGGGCGTTATCGCCAACGCGGTGCGTGGTGGCCTCATTGGTCTCGCCGAGACGATTCCGGGTGTCTCCGGCGGCACCCTTGCGCTGATTACGGGCATCTACGGACGCCTGATTGAATCGGCAAAGCGCATCACCGACCTGCCGAGGGCGATCTCGAAGGGCACCTTCAAGGAGGACCTACGCAGAATTGACTGGTGGCTGCTCATCCCGGTAGCTATCGGCATGGCTGCCGTAGTCTTCTCCATGGCCGGCATCATGGAGGACTTCGTCACCAACCAGCCGGTCGCTTCCCGAGCACTGTTCATGGGCATGATTGCCGCCTCAATCACCATGCCGCTGAACGAGCTGCAGCCGGGCGCGCTGCGTCAGCCGGGCATGCGCGGAAAGGCCATCGCCGTCTTCCTGTTTTTCAGCGTCGCCCTGTTCACGCTCACATCGCTACCGCAGGCCGCACCGACACAGCCGCCTCTGTGGCTCGTGCTCATCGCCGCTTCGATTGCCGTGTGCGCACTAGTGCTGCCGGGCGTTTCCGGTTCCTTCTTCCTGTTGGTCATCGGCCTCTACGCACCGACCATGGGCGCAATTCATGACCGTGACGTCGCCTACATCGGCACTTTCTTCGTCGGCGCACTGATCGGCATCGTCCTGTTCATCCGCCTCCTCGAATGGCTGTTGAGTACACACCAGGCGCTCACGCTGGTCGCCATGTCCGGACTCATGCTCGGTTCCCTACGCGCTCTCTGGCCGTGGCAGACCGAAAACAACGAGCTCCAGGGCATCGGCTCCGACTGGGGACTCGCCCTCGGACTGTTCATTCTCGGCGCCGCAATCGTCAGCGTCGTCGCTTATGCGCAGCGCCGTTTTTCTAATTCGGGGTCGATGGACTAAACTAGACAAGGTCGCTTCGACAGAGCATTTTCGCTTATCGACGGCTTTGCGCCCCTGTAGCCCAATTGGCAGAGGCAACGGATTCAAAACCCGTCCAGTGTGAGTTCGAGTCTCACCGGGGGCACGATTTTAAAACCCGCTTTCACCAGGCGTTTAGCCTGGTGGGGGCGGGTTTTTGCTTGGGTTAGTATTCACTATCTTTCACTCTTTTTCACGCACTTTCACGGGTATTTTGAGCCAAAAGTGAGCCAAAAATGAGCCACGTATTGCTTGCTGAGTCCTGCGGTTACCTCCTGGGGAATTCTGTTTTCGGGCATAAGAAAACCCCGCCACCACCGATGAACTGCTCCCCATTAGTTGGACTGAGAAATCAGTTACCGACTAGTGGGGAGCAGTTCAAGTGGAACGGGGCATCAACTGTTTTGCCAACTATGCGGACTCATCAATTCCGCAGCGCTCAATCGCGTTGTCAAGCGCTTCCTCAACACCAAACCAATCATCGTTGAACTCATTCAGCTTCGGGATGTATGACCGAATGATGTCAACAGCACTTCGGGGTATCGGTACTTGGATAGCACAAAGCGCTGAATTGAGCGCCTCCGCAGGATATCCGCCGTCCTCATAGTCTTCCATCGTGTGCCGTCGTGCTGTATTTCCAAGCAACAGAAGGAGTTTGTCGGCTACCGCATCAAACGCCTCATATTCAATTTCATTGTCAACAGGGAGAACTCGGCTAGGGTAATATATGTCACCTTCGCCGGCATAACATCATCTAGTGCCATACGATTTCCCTCTCTTTCTTACCTCGGATGTGCCGCTACCTGGAGGTTTTAGCGGGTAGTCAAACTCCGTACGACACATTTTAGTAAAGGCATTATCCAGCCCATACTGCAGCATTTTCACAGTTATTTTCGTTTACGACTACTCATTTGGTCACTTTGACTGCACGAGATATGAACTCATCAATCTCTGGTGAATCTTGGTGTGTCTTCTTAATGCATTTTCCTCCAACAGTTAATAAATAAGCTGGACTACCTTCAGGCTCGCCTTCAGCAGCACCTATCATCCACGAGCCATTAGAGAAATATGCATAATCAGCTATCTAATCCACATTTTTCTCGGCACAATCTGCACCGCGCCGAAGTTTTGCTGCCGACAGTCGCTCAACTGCCAGGTCACGCATTAAAACAGTCAAGACGGTTTCCGCTTCACCAGGAGCCGTTAAGTGTGCAGCAAATGCATTCTGGTGAAGCGGAAGCCGTCCTTTTGCAGCATGCATCCAAACGGGGCTCTGGCCAATTGGCGTCATCAACAAACGAAACCCGCTGCTACAGGTTATCCACCGCGTATTGAGCTTCCTCCGGGGTAAACTGCTCGCCATATTCCGACGTCAGCTGATCGTAAATCGCATCCGGGGACATTGCCATCGAATCCTGGTAAGAGCGCGCCTTTTCCAGTGCGTTCTTATTCCAGTCCGCTTCGAGGTTATCCATCGCATACTGGGCCGCCTCCGGTGAGAACTTCTCGCCATACTCCGAGGTCAGCTGGTCATAGATGCCGGCCTTCGACATGTGCATCAAATCCGAGTAACTCTTGGCCTTTCGGAGAGCATTCTTGTACTCGGTCGGAACCTTCTCATCCTGCTTTTCCTGCTTCTCTGTATCGTCCTGCTCACCTACAGCAGCCCCAGGGTTCTCAGCGAAATCGGCATTCTCAACAGAGCCAGAATCAGCCGCAACTGCAGTATCCGAACCAAAGAGAGACGCAGCTTCAGAATCGGCACTCGAATCAGCATCGCCGCCACCGGTCAAGCTGGCCGCCACGGCTAGGACCACGACAGCACCCGCGGCGATACCGCCCCACTTGAAGCAGCCGCCCTTCTTCTTTTCTTTCGGAGCCGGAGGCACCTGCCCAGCTGCCGACTGACCCTGCGGGTAGAGCTGCTGGCCGAGCGGATCCTGCGGGTTGTGCTGGTAGGACTGCTGCCCCAGCGAAGCCTGCGGATTCTGGGAGCCATACGGCCCCTGTGGGCACTGTGGGTTCTGAGGGAAAGTGGAATCGGACATCGTAAGAAGCCTCCTGTGTAGAAGTTGCAATAAACGAACAGCTCTCTGTCGTCAGTTGGAACTATCTCAGCAACCCTGGATTCAATCTTCCGCACTACACAAATATTTTCGATTCACGAACCATAAGATGCCGCTAAAGGCAAGAAAAAACCAGGCCCTACCCCGCCAAACGGGGATTGGACCTGGCTAAACTCTCGACAAACTAGCTTTCAACCTTGGCCAGCGCTTGCTCAATGTCGGCAATAATATCGTCAATATTTTCCAAACCAATGGACAGTCGAACAAGACCAGGGGTGATTCCCACCGACGGCAGCTGCTCATCCGGAACCTGGCGATGTGTGGTGGAAGCCGGGTGCAGCACGCAGGAACGAGAGTCGGCCACGTGCACCTGACGGGTCACCAGTTTCAGCGCATCCATGAAGGTCGTGCCAGCTTCACGGCCACCCTTGAGATCAATCGTGACCACACCGGAAGCTCCGTCGAGGTACTTCTGAGCAAGCTCGTAGTATGGGGAAGATTTCAGGCCGGGGTAACGAACGTCGTTAAGCAAATCCGTGCGTGATTCGAGATATTCGGCGACCTTCAGCGCATTCTCACAGTGACGACGCATGCGGACATCGAGACTTTCGAGCGACTGGTTCAGCATGAAGGCGGAGTGAGCTGCTGGGTATGCGCCGAAGTCGCGCTGTAGCTGCATGCGCGCCTTAATGACGAACGGCGCGACGGCGTAGTCCTTGGTGTAGATGACGCCGTGGTAGGACTCGTCGGGCTCGGTAAAGTCGGGGAACTTGCCGTTGGTGAAGTCGAACTTGCCAGAGTCGACGATGACGCCGCCGACCTGGATTGCGTGGCCGTCCATGTACTTAGAAGTGGAGTGGACGACGATGTCTGCGCCGTGCTCGATGGGCTTACACAGGATCGGGGTGGCGAAGGTGCTGTCGACAATCAGCGGTACACCCTGGCCGTGGGCGATGCGGGCGAACTTCTCGACATCGAGCACACTCATCGCCGGGTTGGCAATGATTTCACCAAATAGCGCCTTGGTGTTCGGCTTGAATGCTGCGGCGATTTCCTCTTCGGAGGCATTCTGATCGACGAAGATTGCCTCGATACCGAAGCGCTTCAGCGTGGTAGCGAAGAGGTTCGAGGTACCACCGTAGATTTCCGACGAGGTGACAAACGAGTCGCCCGCGGAGCAGAGGTTCATGATTGCGAGTGCAGTTGCGGCCTGGCCGGAGGTAGTAGCCATTGCTGCGGCGCCGCCCTCAAGGTCGGCGATTTTCTCTTCGACGGCCATAACCGTTGGGTTCGCGAAGCGGGAGTAAATCAGTGCGTGAGTTGGTTCGTCAAAGACGGCAGCAATGTCGTCGGAGGAGTCGAACGTGTAGGTCGTCGACTGAATAATCGGCACCTGACGCGGGTCTTTATTACCTGGTACGTAGCCGGAGTGGATGAGCTTGGTCTGATCTTGCATGGGACGAAATGGACCTTTCAATCGATTGAATTCTGATTATAGGGCGCGCGGTGACGCAAACTGAGCTTCAGCAGAAAGGTTCCGCCCCCGCTCCCCAACCGCAAAGATTTTATTTTCCACCCTACCGTCCATATAATGAGATACCAATCCCGTATAGCAAGACTGGTCTAGTTTTACGCACACCACTACGTATCAGCGGCCAGCCATTGCTCCCGGCTTTACGCACTGCCCACCAGCAGCTCACGCCGCGGTCGAGTTTTCTCAAAGTACAGAGTACTCAGTACTCAACACGTTTTGGACTGTCATCATGCCTGCTGCGAATTCTTCCTCTAGCTCCTCCGACCACACTGCGAACGCGAACTCCGCTAAGACGCCGCTTCACGCAGTACCGGAGGACACCGCCCCCACGGATCCGTCGTCCATCACAGATGCGGAAATCTTCGAGGCACACCGCGGCGGTAAGCTCCGCTCGCACTCGACCATGAAGCTCGAGACGATTCGCGACCTCTCCATCAGCTACACCCCAGGTGTCGCCCGCGTCTGTGAGGCCATCCACGAAGATCCGGCCCTGGCCCGCACCTACACCTGGACCGGCCAGAACGTCGCGGTGATCTCCGACGGCACCGCAGTCCTTGGCCTCGGCGACATCGGCCCCAAAGCTGCACTGCCAGTTATGGAAGGAAAGGCCCAGCTCTTCGAGCAGTTCGCCGGTATCTCCGCAGTGCCAATCGTCCTGGATACCCTCGAAACGGAGGAAATCATCCAGACGGTCAAGGCGCTGGCACCGTCGTTTGGCGGAGTGAACCTCGAAGACATCTCCGCGCCTCGCTGCTTCGAGATTGAGCAGCGTCTCGACCAAGAGCTCGACATTCCCATTTTCCACGACGACCAGCACGGCACCGCCATCGTCATCGCAGCCGGCCTAATCAACGCCTGCAAGCTGACCGGCCGCAGCTTCCAGGATCTCCGCGTGGTCATCTCCGGCGCCGGTGCCGCTGGTGTCGCTGCGACGAAGATGCTGCTGTCCGCTGGCGTGTCCGACATCGTTGTCGTCGATTCGCGCGGCATCATCCACCCGAACCGCGAGCCGCTGAGTGACATCAAGCAGTGGGTCGCCGGCATGACTAACCCGCGCGGTATCACCGGTTCGATCAACGATGCGCTTGTCGACGCTAACGTGTTCATCGGCGTCTCTGCCGGCCGTATCGGCGAGGATGCGATTAGCCAGATGGCCGCTGACCCGATTCTGTTCTCGCTGGCCAACCCGATTCCGGAAATCCCGATGGAAATCGCTCGCAAGTACGGCGCAGTGGTGGCCACCGGCCGCTCGGATCACCCGAACCAGATTAATAATGTGCTGGCCTTCCCGGGGTTGTTCCGTGGCGCGCTGGAGGCGGGCGCCAAGCGCATCACCGAGGCCATGAAGCTGGCTGCTACCCAAGCCATTGCAAGTGTCGGCGTAGAAGACCTGAGTGCCGACCGTATTATTCCGTCAGCGCTGGACCCGCGCGTCATGCCGGCTGTGGCGAAGGCTGTCCGCGATGCTGCGCTGAGCGACCCGGCATCCGGCGCGGTCGAGCCGCTCGATGTCACCGGCTCTGGGTTTGCTGCTTCTGACGCGAATGTAGCTGAAGCAAACTAGCAACCGGCGCTGCTTAGCGCCCCCGTGTAAATCGGGTCTGGATAAGGTTTTGTTCCTTAGCTCAGGCCCGATTTTTGTTAGATACTTCGCACCAACGCCCGCAGTTCCCCACTCCCAGAAGCCTGAAAAGTGTGTGGTTCTCCTGCACCAGTCTAAGACGCAGCTGAATAGGGGTACCGGAATTTAAGGTATTACTGCGCCTAGGTAACATATTCAGATATGAAAAGACCCATCGCATTGGCGGCTGCCACGCTGACTGCGACCTTGTTCTTAGGGCTTACAGGCTGCGTCACCAATGACGAAAGCGGTAACCCCGAGGGCTGGTCAGAAATCAAACCGGCAGCGGTCCCCGAACTGGCGAAACAGGTCCCAGCAGATCTTCGTAAGCGCGAAGTATTGCGCATCGGCACCAACCCAACATTCGCCCCGGCAGAGTTTAAGGATTCCGCCGGTTCCATCATTGGCTTCGACATCGATCTCATCCGAGCCATGGCCAGTGTCTTGGACCTGAAGATTGAAATCCAAGAACAGGATTTCGCACTGATTCTGCCGGCCCTGTCGGCCGGCGCAGTCGATGTTGGTGCATCCGGATTCACCTCAAACGAGGAGCGCCGCAAGACCTACGACTTCGTCGACTACCTGGATACCGGCCTGCAGTGGGCACGTCGCCCAGGCAGCGACGCCAGCTCCGACAACTACTGTGGCAAAACTGTCGCCGTTCAGCGCAATACCGTCGCGGACATGGAGGACCTGCCGGTAAAGAACCAGGATTGTCTGGATCGTGGTTTGCCACCAATTAACAAGTTGGCCTACCAGGATGCTGGTACCGCCGCTACTACCGTGGTGCTGGGGCGTGCTGATGCATTGGCCGCTGACTCACCAGTCAGTGCCTACGCGGTCAATCGCTCTGAGGGCAAACTCGAACTTGCCGGAGATATCTACGATGGTGCCCCGTTCGGCTTCGCTATTCCGAAGGATTCAGAACTCGGCCCAGTGCTGCAGCAGGCACTGCAGTACCTCATCGACAACGGCCAGTACAAGCAAATCCTGACCGCATGGGGTTTGGAAGACGGTGCTTTGGAACGCGCCACTATTAACGGAGAGGAACTTTAAGTGAGCGACTCATCTGCGTCTGGCGCCCGCTACGAGGCCACACAGGCGGAACTCAACGAAGAAATTAAGGCCAAACCGCTGCCACACCCGGGTCGCTGGATTACCGCAGCAGTGCTGCTGGTGCTCTTCCTGTGGTTCATCATCAGTGCCGCCCGCAACGAGGCCTACCACTGGGATGTTTACTTCCAGTACCTGTTCGACACGCGAATCGCCGCTGCCGCTGGCTGGACCATTGCTCTTACTGTCCTGGCCATGCTTATCGGCATCATCGGCGGTGCCATCGTCGCAGTGCTCCGCATGTCGGAAAACCCCGTGCTGTCCACAGTTGCTTGGTTCTACCTGTGGGTTTTCCGAGGAACGCCGGTCTACGTGCAGCTGGTCTTTTGGGGTCTCCTCGGCACTATCTACTCGACGATTGACCTGGGCGTTACCGAGGTTGATTTAAGTACCATTCTCTCCAATACCTTCGTGCTGGCATTCGTCGGTCTCGGCTTGAACGAGTCCGCATACATGGCTGAAATTGTCCGTGCCGGCATTCAGGCTGTCCCAGAGGGCCAGACCGAGGCATCGAAGGCATTGGGTATGAGCTGGTGGCAGACTGTCCGCCGCACCATCCTGCCGCAGGCCATGCGCATCATCATCCCGCCGACGGGCAACGAGTTCATCTCCCTGCTGAAGACCACTTCGCTGGTCATCGCAGTGCCGTTCTCGCTGGAACTCTACGGCCGCTCCACGGACATCGCCAATGCTCTATTCCTGCCGGTGCCGATGCTGCTGGTCGCCGCCACCTGGTACTTGGTCATCACATCGATTCTGATGATCGGCCAGTTCTACCTTGAGCGCTACTTCGCCCGCGGCGCTACACGCCAGCTCACCGCCCGCCAGCTGGCCGCGCTTGCCGACGCCGAAGGTGTGCCGCTTGCTAATACTCGCGTTGTCGATAAGGACGAAGAGCACTTCTACCGAGAGGATCCGCAGTAAATGACTACCAAAGATTTGATGGTTGAGGCGCAAAAGGTTCGTAAGAACTTCGGCCGGCTCGAGGTCCTCAAGGGCATCGACCTGGAGGTTCCACGCGGTACGGTTACCTGTCTCATTGGCCCTTCGGGCTCCGGTAAGTCTACGCTGCTGCGCTGCATCAACCACCTGGAAAAGGTCAACGCTGGGCGTCTCTACGTCGACGGTTCACTGATTGGCTACCGCGAGAAGAACGGCCGCCTCTACGAGATTTCTGCGGCCGAAGCTGCGCGTCAGCGCCGCGATATCGGCATGGTGTTCCAGAACTTCAACCTGTTCCCGCACCGCACCGTGCTGGGGAATATCACCGAGGCACCAGTGCTGGTAAAGGGCGTCTCCCATGAGAAGGCTGAAAAGCGCGCCATGGAGCTGCTGGACATTGTTGGTCTAGCGCACAAGGCCGATGCTTACCCTGTTCAGCTCTCGGGTGGTCAGCAGCAGCGTGTTGCCATTGCTCGAGCTCTGGCCATGGAGCCGAAGCTCATGCTCTTCGACGAGCCGACTTCCGCCCTGGACCCGGAGCTCGTCGGTGAGGTTCTCAATGTCATGCGTGGTTTGGCCGATAAGGGCATGACCATGGTCGTCGTGACGCACGAGATGGGCTTTGCCCGCGAAGTCGCCGACCAGGTCGTGTTCATGGCTGACGGCGTGGTCGTAGAAAAGGGCACCCCGGATGAGGTGTTGGGTAATCCACAGCACGAACGCACCCGCAACTTCCTGTCTTCGCTGTTGAAGTAGTAGCCGTTAAAGTAACAGCCAGGGGAGGCTGGCAGGCGGAACAGCAAGCCTAAGCGCCAAAAGTTGCGGAAATACCGCGAATCAGGGTTACTGCCGCGCCGGTAGTCGCCAGAATGACCGCGAGCTTTCGGGCTTGCATAATGGGCACTCGCCGAGAAATGCGAGTGCCCAAAAATATACCTACCACCAGGGCGGCCAAGCACAGCGGCCAGAGCAATGCCGGCGTGGTGGCGAAGACAGAGACGTCAGCGCTGAGCTCCTTGAATGCCAAAGACAGCGCACCGGAGACAAAGAACAGCGGCTGCAGGGTGGCCGCAAACGTCTGCGCTGGCCAACGGGAAGCCTGTGCGTAAACGGTAATGGCCGGGCCCGCGATGCCGGCCAAGGTATTCATAAAGCCGCCGGCAACGCCAGAGGCAACGGCGTACTGTGGGCCGTCGACACGCATGCGCTGAGGCATAAAGGATGTCACCAGCAGCGCAAGCAGCACTAGCCCACCGACCAGAACCTGGAGTGGCCCGCTGGGTGTGTTGTGAACCACCCAGGCGCCTGGCAGCGCCCCAAAAGCCATCACCGGACCAATTAGCCAGAACTTCTTCCAGTCGACGTTTTCTCGCACCGAGATAGTCTGCATGACCGCATTGACGGTGGCGAGGACGTTGATAATCAAAATTCCCGCTACTGGGCCTGCAATCAGTGAGAGGACTGGCCCTCCCAGCAGGCCGAGTCCCATGCCAGCTACTCGCTGCATCAGTGCCCCGATGAAAATCGTTGCCACGATAAAGACAAAAGCCCACACTGATAACTCCATGGGAGGGAGTTTACAGCGTGGGCTTTTTGGCTACTCCACGGGCGGGGTCTCCGGGAACCCGTCGTAAAGCGGAGACGTTAGCGGACTCGATGCGAACTAGATGACGCCCTGAGCCAGCATTGCGTTAGCGACCTTCTTAAAACCTGCGATATTGGCACCGAGCACGTAGTTACCCTCGTGATCGTACTCAGCTGCGGTGGTCTCGCAGTTTTTAAAGATGTTGGTCATGATGCGCTTCAGGCGCTCATCGGTGTAGGAGAAGGACCAGGAATCGCGGGTCGCGTTCTGCTGCATCTCCAGAGCGGAGGTAGCAACACCGCCAGCGTTGGCAGCCTTGCCCGGTGCGAAGTGGACACCGTTGGACTTAAAGACCTCGATGGCCTCCGGGGTGGACGGCATGTTTGCGCCCTCGGCAACGAAGCGGCAGCCGTTTTCGACCAGCAGCTTGGCGGACTCGCCGCTCAGCTCGTTCTGAGTTGCACACGGCAGTGCAACATCGGCCTTGAGCTCCCAGATGTTGCCACCCTCGTGGAACTCAGCGCCCTCAGCCTCGGCCACGTACTCGGAGACGCGAGCACGACGAACTTCCTTGATTTCCTTCAGCAGCTCGACGTCGACACCGTTCGGAGTGGAGACGTAACCGGAGGAGTCAGAGAAACCGATGACGGTAGCGCCAAGCTCCTGAGCCTTCTTAATGGCGTAGATGGCGACGTTACCGGAACCGGAAACGATGACCTTGGCACCGTTGATGTCAGCACCGTTGGCCTTCATCATCTCTTCAGTGAAGTAGACGCAGCCGTAACCGGTGGCCTCGGTACGAACCAGGGAACCGCCCCAAGTAAGCCCCTTACCGGTAAGAACGCCGGATTCGTGCTGGTTGGCCATACGGCGGTACTGACCGAACAGGTAGCCGATCTCGCGGCCGCCGACGCCGATGTCACCGGCCGGGACGTCACGGTACTCACCGATGTGGCGGTGCAGCTCAGTCATGAACGACTGGCAGAAGCGCATGATCTCCAGCTCAGACTTGCCCTTCGGGTCGAAGTCGGAGCCGCCCTTGCCTCCGCCGATTGGCAGGCCGGTCAGGGAGTTCTTGAAAATCTGCTCGAAGCCCAGGAACTTGATGATGCCGAGGTTCACACTCGGGTGGAAGCGCAGACCGCCCTTGTACGGGCCCAGCACAGAGTTGAACTGAACGCGGAAGCCACGGTTGACCTGGACCTGGCCCTGGTCATCGACCCACGGCACGCGGAAAATAATCTGGCGCTCCGGCTCACACAGACGCTGAACCAAGCCGAAGTCACCGTAGTGTGGATCCTTTTCCAGGACGACCTTCAGGGACTCCAGAACTTCTGCCACTGCCTGGTGGAACTCCGGCTCACCGGCGTTTCGGGTAAGAATCTGGTCATAGAGTCCCGAAACCTTCTGCTCGATATTCAAAATAAACCTCTCTGCGTAACCATTATGGCGCCCACGAAGAACAACCAGTCCGCGGTTGTAAACCACTTCTCGGTTGCCGTATCTCGGTGGCACAGGTTATGTGCACAAGGACTGGGCAACTGTTGATATTGAAGCGGACATAATTATACAACGGCATATTGCTGGGAAAACTCGTAGTGTTTCGCACTACACCCGCTCTCCGAGCCAAGCACCGCCACTGTGACCGGTTACACTTTTCACCGATTAGGTAGGAAATTACCTAAATACGGCAACATTCCAGGGATACGTCGCAACAGATTCGAGTAATTCGTCGAACTCACGCAGCACCGGGTCCGGGGGCAATTCTGCACGCGGAGTCAGTAGCTCCGAGAGGTCCATAGCGAGTTCATTGAGAGAACCACCTTGCTGATCGAAGCTCAAGAGATAACGGAATACCTTCCTCTCTCCGAGCGGCTCCTTCGGGTTCTCGCGCTCCCACTGCTCCACCAACTGCGCGTCAGTGTCCGCCGACGCCACCGACACAGCCACATCACTGACTCGCCCGGCGCGGTCAAACTCACTCAACTTGGTACGAAATGCCTCGGCCAGCGCCTCCGATTCGGTCGGCTTCACCAGGCAGTGAAAAACAATCTTCGACATAACTTCACAGGCTAAGTCACGCGAGACGGCCAGACAATAGCTAACCGTCGTCAAGCTCCTATCCCCCTACGTTGACGCGCCGCCCGCCAGCAACGACGTAGTGTTGGACTTATGCAGGCTTTCAGCGATCCTCTCATCACGCTTGCCGACGGCACGGTGAAGCAAGTCAATCCTTTTTCCGGTACTCAGGTGTGGACAGTCCCAGGTCGTGGCAATCGACCATTGGGAATTAAGCACACAGATCCACAGCCACTGAGCGAGGAGGATTTTGGCTCCCGCGACGCCTTCGGCTGGAACAACCTGCTGCAAACCCCACCGGAGAAGGCCCGTGTCGTGCTCGACGAATCGGTATTCGGCGGCTACAGCACGGTGACCGGAGTACTGCCCGACCAGCTCTTCGACACCACTGCGGAGTTCCGCCGCGTGCCCAACCTGTTCGAGATCGTCTCCTATGACTATTGGGCGGAAAACTACGGATTCGAGCCCGACCGCGAGACTCAGCAGCGTATGGAGGCCTACCTCGACGACCCGATGGGCCGCGAGCACGTGCTCAACATCATTCGCACGCGCTACCGCGCCGCTGGACGCAGCGAAGAGGAAATCAGCGCGCTTTCCGACGAGGAATTGCTGCGCCGCGCCCCGAGCTATTTCGCTGGCGGCCACGATGTGATTGTTGCCCGTCGCCACTTTGTCGACGGTGCTACTCACGATAATCAACTGGCTTCTTCTGGCACATTGAGCGTTGCCGAGCACCGCGCACTCATTGCGTTTACCGTCGAGTCGATTGCTGACCTGTACCGACGTAACCGCTACGTGCGTTATGTGGCCGCTTTCCAAAACTGGCTGAAGCCGGCAGGCGCGAGCTTCGATCACTTGCACAAGCAGCTTGTGGCCATCGATGAGCACGGTGAGCAGCTCAAGCGCGAAGTGCAGGCGGTGCGCAAGAACCCGAATATCTACAACGAATACGCAGTGGACTATGCGGCCCGCCACAACCTGGTTATCGCGGAAAACGAGCACGCGGTGGCTTTCGCAGGATTCGGACACCGCTACCCCACACTCGAGATTTTCTCGAAGTCGGATGTCTGTGAACCGTGGCTGCAAACCCGGGCTGAGATCGACGCGATGTCGGACCTGATTCACGCCTGTCATGCCGCTGCCGGCCCCACCATTCCATGCAATGAAGAATGGCATCACCGTCCTGTGGATTTGGACGCCCGCATGCCATGGCGTGTGATGATTAAGTGGCGCACCTCAAACTTGGCCGGTTTTGAAGGTGGCACCAAGATTTACCTGAACACCATCTCCCCATGGGATCTGCGCGACCGCGTCGTCCCAGAGATGTACCGTTTACGGGAGACCGGAAAGATCTCGGACAGCATTCACATTGCGACCGAGTGCCAGTGCCAGCCCAATTCGCTGAAATACAACCCTCTCGTCGAAGACGGGTCGCGGCTGTAGGTCTCTGGCACGGAGTAGAGATAGAAGTTAGGAGTCTTAATCCAGGTGAGCAACAACGAAGCACGACTGAGCCGCATTCGCGACCTCATCTCTACCCACCGGGTGCCGTTGGACAGGCAGTGGGAAATCTACCGCTACCTGCACCAGCACCCGGAGCTGTCTCAAGCAGAGGAGAAAACTGCCGCTTATCTCGCCGGAGCTCTTCGCGACCTGGGCACTTACACAGTGCACGAGGGAATCGGTGGCCACGGCCTCGTTGGCGTCATGGAAAATGGCCCCGGCCCCACCGTGCTGTTCCGCGCTGATATCGATGCGCTTCCAGTTTTCGAGGAAACAGGTGTGGACTTCGCTTCCTCAGCCACCGGTACCGCCCGCGATGGTTCCGCCACCGCCGTCATGCACGCCTGTGGTCATGACATGCACATGACGGCCGGTCTTGGTCTGGCTAGCCTGATGGCAGCAACTAAGTCTGAGTGGTCGGGTACATTCATTGCCCTGTTCCAGCCCGCCGAGGAACTGGCCTGCGGTGCACAGGCCATGATTGACGACGGCCTGGCAGGCCTCATCCCGACGCCAGATGTGTGCTTCGGCCAGCACATTGTTCCCGGCCCCGCAGGTCAGGTTATGACCATGCCCGGCCCGGCACTTGCTGGCTGTGACACCATCAGCATCACGCTGACCGGTCGCTCCGCACATGGGTCTATGCCGCACAACGCCATTGACCCGACGTACTTGGCGGCCGCAATCGTTCTGCGCTTGCAAGGAATTGTGGGGCGCGAGATTCCTCCCCACGAGTTTGGTGTTTTGTCCGTCGGCACGCTGCAGTCTGGCAATTCGAATAACACAATCCCAGGTCAGGCAAAGATTGTCCTGAACATTCGCTACTACTCCAACGAGGTACGCGCCAAGCTCATTGCGGGCATTGAGCGCGTTGTTCGTGGCGAGTGCCTGGCTTCCGGCACTGAGGTTGAACCTGTGATTGACTACTCGGATCACGGCGAAGTCACTGACAATGATTCGGAGGCGTTTGCCACGATTCGCCCGGTCATGGACGCTGTTCTCGGCGAAGATTCCGCCGATGCTGTGCCGTGGACGGCGTCGGAGGACTTCTCAGACCTTCCCCGTGGCCTGAACTGCCCGTATGTCTATTGGACAGTTGGCGCCACACCTCGAGATACGTGGGAAGCCGCCGTTGCTGCCGACCGCGTGGTCGAAGACGTGCCGTCAAACCACATGCCGACCTTCCTGCCGGACTTCAAGCCAACGGCTACCTCCGCGACTTCTGCCGCCGCTGCCGCCGTGCTGTCCTACCTGGCAAAGTAAAGGTTGTTTGCCGGCCACTTGCCACCGCGCACCGGGCCAAAAAAGACAGCCCAGGTCGAAAGGCTCTAGCAAAAAGCCGGTAAGCCCCAAAAGGGCTTACCGGCTTTTCAAACGTGCCAAAGAGCTAGCGTGCGTCCTCGCCAATAACGTGGACGTGAATCATGTTGGTATTGCCCTCATTTCCTGGAGGGGTACCAGCAACAACGACCAGCGTGTCACCAGCGTTGTAGTTTTCCATGGTCAAAAGCTGCTCATCGATGACCTGCATGATCTCATCCGTGCTGTTAACCTCGCGCACCAAGAAGGTCTCCGCGCCCCACGTCAGCGCAAGCTGCGAACGAACCTGCTGATTCGGAGTGAATACCAGCAGCGGCAGGCGAGAGTGCAAACGTGCCACACGGCGAGCGGTATCACCCGAGGTGGTGAAAGCAACCATAGCGCGGGCATTCAAGCGCTCACCGATATCGCGAGCTGCGTAGGAAATAACACCACGCTTCGTGCGCGGCATGTGAGTCAGCGCAGGAACTTCGCCCTCGCGCTCAGCGGCGGTAACGATGCGAGCCATGGTCTTCACCGTGGACTGCGGGTACTTACCAATCGAGGTCTCACCCGAAAGCATCACGGCATCTGCACCATCGAGCACGGCATTGGCCACGTCGGAGGCCTCCGCACGAGTCGGGCGCGAATTCGCAATCATGGAATCAAGCATCTGGGTGGCCACGATGACCGGCTTAGCGTTCTCGCGGGCAATCTGAATAGCGCGCTTTTGAACCAGCGGAACATCTTCCAGCGGCACCTCAACACCGAGGTCGCCACGGGCAACCATCACGGCATCGAAGGCCAGGATAATCGCCTCAAGAGACTCGACTGCCTCTGGCTTCTCTAGCTTGGCGATAATCGGGACACGACGGCCAACCTCATCCATGACTGCATGGACCAGTTCGACGTCGGAAGGCGAACGGACGAAGGACAGCGCAATGAAGTCCACCCCTAGCTTGAGGGCAAAGCGCAGGTCAGCGATATCCTTCTCCGACAGAGCCGGCACCGAGATGTTCATCCCCGGCAGGGAAACACCCTTGTTGTTAGAGACCGGACCGCCCTCGATGACACGGCACACCACATCATTGCCATCTACCTCGATGCACTCCAGGCCCACCTTACCGTCGTCGACAAGCAGGCGATCGCCCGGACGGGCATCATCAGCGAGGTTCTTGTACGTGGTGGAAACGCGGTCGTGCGTGCCTTCGACATCGTCGACGGTGATGCGCACAATCTCGCCGTCAGCCCAATACGTCGAGCCTTCCTTAAAACGACCGAGGCGAATCTTTGGCCCCTGCAAATCGGCGAGAATACCAACCGCACGTCCCGTAGCATCGGATGCTTCACGCACCCAGCGGTAGTTCTGAGCGTGGTCCTCATGCTCACCGTGAGAGAAATTCAGCCGGGCAACATCCATGCCGGCGTTGACCAGCCCGGTAATCCCCTCCAGTGAAGCAACTGCTGGACCGAGGGTACATACAATCTTCGTTCGTCTAAGCACGGCCTCCAGCCTAGTCCCTTAACGGCCTATGCGTCAGTTGGAAACACTGTGAGCTTCAGCAGCCTCGCGCTCTCCCCTGACTTCAGCTGCGGTTTCGCGGCTCTTCGCTCGCAGAATCCACAAAGCAATTACAGCGCAGAAAAAGACCACGAGCGACGTGATGTTATTGATACGCACACCGAATATCAGCGTTGCGTCATCGACGCGCATGAGTTCAATGAAGAAACGCCCCAAAGTGTAGGCTGCGACATACAGAGCAAAGACCCGGCCGCCGCCCATCTTGAACTTTCGGTCCGCCCAAACAATGACCAGACAGGCGAGGACGTTCCAGACCATCTCGTAGAGAAACGTCGGATGCACCACGGCCAGCACTTCGCCTGTCGACGTTCCGGTAACAGGGGCAACCCGGCCAAACTCATCAACTCGTTGGTAAATTTCCAGACCCCACGGAAGCGACGTTGGGCCACCGTAGAGTTCCTGGTTGAACCAATTGCCCAGACGCCCAATGGCCTGACCAAGGATGATTGCGGGTGCGGCCGCGTCAAGAACTGGCGCAAACGGCACCTTCCGCCACTTGGCGACCGCCCACGCGGCCAGCACCCCCAGCGCCACAGCTCCCCAGATACCGAGACCACCATTGGTGATTTTCAGTGCATCAGCGGGATTGGCGCCGGGGCCAAAGTACTTCTCCCAGTCGGTGGCGACGTGGTAGAGACGGCCGCCGATAATGCCCGCAGGAATAACCGCAATGGCAATGTCGAGGACCAACTCCGGGTCTCCGCCCCTGGCCGCGTAGCGGCGCTGCATCCAGTAAATGCCGACGAGTACTCCAACCAAGATGGAAATCGCGTAACCGCGCAGTGGTAGCGGCCCTAACTGCCACACCCCCTGCGGCGGAGAGGGAATGTTGGCCAGATACGTGGTTGCAGTCTCAGCGAGAACAAGGGTGGAACTCATAAATGCGCTAGCTCTCTCCTCGTACGCCCGCGGCGAGTTCACGGGCGAGCGTTACAAGGTCATCGGTGCTCTTCATCGCGGCCTTGATCAATGCCGAGCCAACGATTACGCCATCTGCAAACTCGGCAATCTCCGCGGCCTGTTCCCCATTGGAGACACCCAAACCGACGCACACCGGTGTATCGGTAACCTCACGCGTGCGGGCAACCAACTTGCCGGCAGCCGAGTCGACGCTGGCCTGAGCCCCTGTGACACCCATGTGGCTAGTGGCGTAGACGAAGCCGGTCGACGCAGTGGCAGTTAGCTGCAGACGCTCGTTGGTCGATGACGGAGCAACCAACATGATGTTGGACAGACCATTGGTCTCAGCTGCACGCTGCCATTGGCCGGCCTCCTCGGGGATGAGATCCGGGATGATGGTGCCACGACCACCAGCGGCGGCCAAGTCCTCAGCGAAACGCTCCGGACCATACTGAAGAATCGGATTCCAGTAGCTCATGACCACACAGGTACCGCCGTGCTCGGTGACTTCGCGGACCACACGCATAATCTCACGGGTGCGGAAGCCCGCATCCAGAGCCACGTTGGCGGCATCCTGAATGGTTGGACCATCCATCATCGGGTCGGAGAAAGGCAGACCAACCTCGATGATGTCGGCGCCAGCGTCGACAATCGCCTTGATGTTCTCAATCGACTTATCGGTGGTCGGGAAACCCGCTGGGTAGTAGCCGATAAATGCTGCGCGGTTTTCCTCACGGACTTTGTCAAAGACGTCACTCAGACTCATTTAGGACTCCTCCATCAGATCAAACCACTTAGCAGCGGTGTCGACATCCTTGTCACCGCGACCGGAAACATTGACAATGATCAGCGGCTTACGGCCCAGCTCTTCATTCAGATCACCGCTGATGAGTCGGGCGGCAGCCACCGCGTGTGCGGACTCGATAGCGGGCAGGATGCCCTCCATCCGAGTCAGGTCCTGGAATGCCTGCATCGCCTGGGTATCGGTCACCGGCAGGTAGGACGCGCGATCAATATCAGCCAGATAAGAGTGCTCCGGGCCCACACCCGGGTAATCCAGCCCCGCAGAGATCGAATGCGACTCTGTAATCTGGCCGTCTTCGTTCTGCATTAGGGCGGCGAACGAGCCCTGGAACACACCCGGATTACCGGCGGCCGAAATAGGGGCTGCGTGGCGACCGGTCTCAACACCATCGCCGCCAGCTTCAGCGCCAATCAGGCGAACCGATTCATCATCGATGAAGTGGTGGAACGCGCCGATTGCATTAGAACCGCCGCCAACACAGGCCACGACAGCGTCGGGAAGCGAGCCGGTCTCCGCGAGAATCTGCTGGCGTGCCTCGGCGCTGATGATGCGCTGGAAGTCGCGCACCATTGTTGGGAACGGGTGCGGACCGGCTGCAGTGCCGAAGCAGTAGTAGGTGTCATCGGCGTGTGAAACCCAAAAACGCATGGCCTCATTGATTGCGTCCTTGAGAGTCTTCGAGCCAATCTCGACCTCGATAACCTCGGCGCCAAGCAGGCGCATGCGGGCGATATTGAGACGCTGGCGAATCGCGTCGACCTTACCCATGTAAATACGGCAGTTAAGGCCGAGCAGCGCACAAGCGGTGGCGGTTGCGACACCGTGCTGTCCGGCACCGGTCTCGGCAATGATGTTCTTCTTACCCATGCGCTTGGCAAGCAGGACTTGGCCCAAGACATTATTAATCTTGTGGCTGCCAGTATGGTTCAGATCCTCGCGCTTGAGCCAGACATCAGCGCCGATGTCAGCGGAGAACTTCTCCGCGTAGTACAGCGGCGAGGGACGGCCGACATAAGTACGCTGTAGCCGGTCGAGCTCATCGAGAAAATCCTGGTCAACGCGGGCCTTCGCGTAGCCATCGGTGACCTCACCGATGACGGCCATCAGCGCCTCTGGCACAAACTGGCCGCCCCACTTACCCCAGTGCCCAATGGCATCTGACTCGTGGTTCGTTGTCTCCGCGATAACCTCACCCATCGTAGGCAAGCGGTCACCGCGGGCATCATGATTCTTGAAATCTTGGTCACTCACAGTTATCTATTGTGGACTATCTCCACCCATTGCGGGGACATAAGGCCTAAGAAACTGTGGCGTGCCAGCACAACAGGTATGACACGCAACCAAATGAGGCGGAATTCGCGGTGCGATGCAGCTGATTATCGCAACCGTGGACTATCGCTACTCGCTGCGAAGTGTCGGGTGGACACCGGCGGCAACGAGACGTCGGCAAGCCTCACCCGGCTTGCCCGCGGTGACCAGCCCCTCTCCCACCAGCACCGCGTCGGCGCCGTGGGAGGCGTAGTAGCGCAGTTCCTCCGGCCCCTTGACACCGGACTCTGCCACCTTCACAACGTGATCCGGCAGCATCGGTGCAAGGCGTTCGTACACGGAGAGGTCTACGTCGAGGGTCTTCAGATTGCGGGCGTTGATGCCGAGAATCTTGGCACCAGCGGCCTCGGCACGCTCAACCTCTTCGGCGGTGTGTGCCTCAACCAGAGCGTTCATACCGAGCGACTCTGTGCGATCCAGCAGCGACTCCAGCGTCGGCTGATCCAAAGCGGAGCACATCAGCAGCACCAAGTCAGCACCGTGCGCGCGGGCCTCATGGACCTGGTACGGAGTGACGATGAAATCCTTGCGGAGCACCGGAATGTTCACCGCGCGGCGCACGGCATCGAGGTCAGCGAGCGAACCGCGGAAGCGGCGCTCCTCAGTCAGACAGGAAATGACAGCCGCGCCACCCTGCTCGTACTCTGCCGCCAAAATTTCCGGCGAGGGGATGTCAGCCAGCTCTCCCTTTGACGGAGAGGCACGCTTGACCTCTGCAATCACCTGCACCCCAGGCTTTGCCAGTGCCGCCACGGCATCAATCGGTGACGGTGCCTTCAGCGAGAGCTCCTTGATTTCACGGTAGGAAATCTTGGCTTCCCGAGCAGCGAGATCTTCCCGCACGCCCTCAATAATCTTGTCCAGAACGTTAGCCACGGCCTTACTCCTTATCCAGATCCGTAGGATCTACACCGGCATCCAAAGCATCCCACAGAACTCGACCCGACTGCGGGTCTTCCTCCAGATCCTCGGCGATACGCTGACGGCGTACCTCCGGGGTCTCATACGCGCTGGACTTCTGTTTCTTCACAGCACCCGGTCGGCGTACCAGCAACACCGCCCCGACCAGCGCCAATGCGCAGCACAGCAAGGCTAGAGCTGGCCCCATCGCGTGTACCTGAATGTTATCGACCTGCGCCCAGTCTGCCACAGTCACCGCATCACTGGCGCGCTGTGAGGCGCTTCCCGATGTCAACAAATCCAGCGCCCGTTGGGAGTCCACACCGTCTTCTCCGCTGGCAAGCAAAGTCATCGGAGTCCACGATGCCGCAATTGCGAGCAACGCCGCAAGACCACCGACGATACGGCGGCCGAGTGCGCCCAAAATGGTGGTGGCAAACAGCGCAGCCACCATTGCCAGTGCAATCGACGTCAACTCTGGATCCCAGACAGCGCCCACCAAATCTGTGGTCGCAGGACCGGACTTGTCGTCGACAGTATCGACTGTCAGCCACGCACTTCGGCTGCACAACCACATTCCCGCCGCGGCCGCACCAATGAGGCCACCGGAGAGCATCGTTGTCGACTTCATCGAAAACCTAGCTCCTTTCCGCTGGGACTAGTGTCTCAGCTGCCGCGACAGCTCGCAGCACAGCCGCGGCCTTGTTGCGGGTCTCTTCATCCTCGGCCACCGGGTCAGAGTCACTGACAATTCCGCCGCCAGCCTGAACGTAGACCGTATCGCCCTTCTTCACACCCGTGCGAATGGCAATTGCCTGATCGGTATTGCCCCGGAAGTCAAAGTATCCAACAGTGCCGCCGTAAACACCCCGGCGCGTGTCCTCGAACTTGTCGATAATGCTTAGCGCGGAAGGCTTCGGCGCACCTGAGAGCGTTCCCGCTGGGAAGGTGGCCGCGAATGCGTCGACAGCCGTGGCGTCACTGGAAAGCTCGCCAGTGACCGTAGAGACCAGATGCATAACGTGACTGTAGCGCTCAATATGACGGAAGTCGTGCACAACAACACTGCCCGGGCGGCAGACACGTCCGAGGTCATTGCGACCAAGGTCGACGAGCATCAAATGCTCACTGTTTTCCTTCTCGTCTGCCAGCAAATCAGCTTCCAGCGCATTGTCCTGCTCCACCGTGGCACCGCGCGGGCGTGTACCCGCGATGGGGTTGGTGATGACCTCACTGCCCTGGACTGCCACGAGTGATTCCGGAGAGGAACCGACAATTTGGAAAGCAGTATCGGAGAAGTCCTTGGTTGGAACGTTGACCAGGAACATGTAGGGCGACGGATTGGAAACTCGCAGAATGCGGTAGATATCAAAGGCCGATGCCTGCGTGTCCATCTCGAACCGCTGCGAGAGCACAATCTGGAACGCATCACCGGCGCGGATGTGGTCCTTGCAACGCTCAATACGATCCATGTGGTCCTCGGCGGCGCGCTGGCGACGAATCACCGGCTCTGGGAAGCTCACTTCCGCCGGACGCAGATCCGAGGGCTCCGACAACCGCTCCACCATCGCATTGACACGATCACAGGCGGTGTCATATGCCTGATCAATCCGCTCGTCCGAGCCGTCCCAGTTGACTGCATTGGAAATCAGCCACAGCACACCCTCGTGGTGGTCAAAAGCAGCCAGGTCCTCCACCAGCAGCTGCATGAGCTCCGGAATCTGCAAATCATTGTCAGTGGTATCCGGCAGCTGTGGCTCGATGTAGCGGACAATGTCATGCCCGAAGTAGCCGACGAGACCAGAGGTGAGCTTGGGCACCGAGGCATCGTCGGCAAGCGGGAGTTCCGTGTGCAGCAGCTCCAGTGTGCGACGCAGAGCATCCAATGGATTTCCGCCCTCTGGCGCACCCGACGGCGCATTGCCAATCCAGGTTGCCTCCCCCGCGTCATCCACCGTCAGCGCGGCGCGACTGCCGCAACCGATAAATGACCAGCGCGACCACGACTGCCCCACATCGGAGGACTCCAGCAAGAAGGTGCCGGGACGATCGGCCGCGAGCTTGCGGTAGGCCGACAGCGCCGTTTCGCCGTCCGCCAAAACCTTGCGAACCACGGGTACGACCCGATGATGTGCAGCCAGTTCGCGGAAGCGCTCACGCGTGGTCATGGTGATACGAGTCATAGCCGCTATTGTGCCACGCACCCCGGATTGCACATCATTTAACCCCGGACTTCACCGGAGGTGGGCGCGCTTGACGACGAAATCCCCACCTCGGCAGCCAAGGTTGACCGCCTAGTCCTCGAACATGGGATGCACGTCAAAGCAGCTGTGCGAGCCAGTGTGGCATGCCGCGCCGTCCTGCACTACCTGCATCAGTACGGTATCGCCATCGCAGTCCAACGCCAGCGATGTCACCGTCTGGAAATGACCACTGGTCAGACCCTTAATCCAGTACTCCGATCGGGAGCGCGACCAGTAGGTGCCGCGTTTGGTAGCGATGGTGTACGCCAGGGCGTGGGAATCCATCCAGGCCATCATGAGCACGCGGCCAGTGGATTCTTCCTGCACGATGGCGGGAATCAAGCCGTCAGCGTTGAACTTGGCAATGTTCGCGATGTCCGCCGGGAGCGTGTACTCACGCGGATCGTCTCCGGCGCCGTGAGCTGCCGCGCCCGGGGCTAGACCAGTCACTGGCGCACCTCGATTCCCTCGCGGGCCATCTCTTCCTTAACCTCAGCGATGCTGACCTCGCCGAAGTGGAAAATGGACGCGGCCAAAACCGCGTTGGCACCGGCACGCACCGCCGGCGGGAAGTGCTCAGCCTTGCCGGCGCCCCCAGAGGCAATGACAGGAACATCGACTGCGGCGCGAACTTTTTCCAACAGCTCCAAATCGAAGCCGTCCTTGGTGCCGTCACCGTCCATGGAGTTCAGAAGAATCTCGCCGACACCGAGTTCCTCGCCGCGGCGCGCCCACTCGACGGCGTCGATCCCGGCCGAGCGTGAACCACCATGCGTGGTGACCTCGAAGCCCGACGGCTGGGGCGTGCCTCCCTCGGGAACACGGCGGGCATCCACCGACAGGACAACGCACTGCGCGCCGAAACGACGCGACAGCTCGCTGAGCAGTTCCGGGCGTGCAATCGCAGCGGTATTGACACTGACCTTGTCAGCTCCGGCGCGGAGCAGCTGATCGACATCCTCGACGCTGCGCACGCCACCGCCGACCGTCAGCGGAATGAAGACCTCACTCGCGGTGCGGCGCACCACCTCGAGCATGGTGCCACGACCATCCTTGGAAGCCGTGACGTCCAGGAAGGTCAGCTCATCAGCACCCTCCTCGCCATAGCGGCGGGCCAGCTCCACCGGATCGCCGGCATCGCGGAGATTCTCAAAGTTAACCCCCTTGACGACCCGCCCATTGTTGACATCCAGGCAAGGAATCACGCGTACTGCCAGAGACATAGTTTTTAAGTTCTCCTCGTGTTAGCTCAAAATTGTGGCTCGACGGTTTACGCAACCACCCAGCTCGGGGCATCGCCCACGTTTTAGCTCCGGAAAGCCTCCGGACGGCCCAGTTCGTCAATAATCGACCGCAGCGTGGCATGAACATCTCGAGTTCCCGCCAGCACGCCTACCGAATCATGTCGCCAGGGATTGCCGGCCAAGTCTGTGACCACGCCACCAGCTTCGGAAATCTGCAGTACACCAGCTGCGTTATCCCACACATGCGGTGAGAAAGTCACGGTGCCGCCGAATGCCCCCATCGCGGTGGAGCCTAAGTCCACTCCGACAGAGCCGGTAATTCGGATCGTCGGATAGCGCTCGCCCACCTTTGACAGCAGCAGTTGGCGCCACTTGCGCGGGAGTGTGCCGTCGGTACTCGCGATGACGGACCCGAAGGCAATCGAAACCGGGCGACCGGCCTCGGCATCGATGTTGACGCGACGGCCGTTGACAAACGTGCCGCTGCCTCTAGCTGCGGTGATACGACGGCGCAGCAGAGGCATGGAGGTGATGCCGACCACCGGCTCCCCCTCGTGCATGAGTGTGAGCAGCATGGCACACAGCGGAAAGCCGTTGGAATAGTTCGTGGTGCCGTCAATCGGATCGATGACCCAGGCGGTATGTTCCTCGGGAACTTTGCCACCGAATTCCTCGCCGTAGACGGGCAGTCCGGAATACTGCGTGAGGAGCTGGCGCAGACGACGCTCAATTTCCAGGTCGGTCTCCGTCGCGAAATCTCCGCGCGGCTTCATGACAACCGGGTCCGCGCCCACCTGCTGTGTGAACAGGCCTTCAACCTCATCGAGCGCCGCTTCAGCAATAGCGAGCATCGCCCGCGGTTCCAGGGCATCCATACTTTCTAAGTCCTTCATCCGCCGTCACAGCCGGGGTGCCGTTCGCTCGTTAACGCTTTCGCTTGACGACGTCTCCCCGGCCCGGCCACGAAAGTGTTCTCTTTAGCCGCGGGCTACTGCCAGGGCCTCTTCAAGGGTGAAACGCCCTGCGTAGAGCGCCTTACCCACAATTGCGGAGTCGACGCCCTCATCGACCAGTTTGGCGATAGCTGCAATGTCGTCCAGGCTACTGACACCGCCGGAAGCGACGATTGGAGCATCGGTGGCAGCGGCGACCTCGCGCAGCAGTTCCACATTCGGCCCCTGCAGGGTGCCGTCCTTGGAGACGTCAGTCACCACGAAACGGGATGCACCCTGGGCATCCAGGCGCTCCAGCACCTCCCAGAGGTCACCACCGTCGGAGACCCAGCCGCGACCGCGCAGGCGCCACTGCCCCTCTTCGTTGAGAACGTCCAGACCGATTGCCACACGGTCGCCGTAGTTGGCGATAACCTCGCGGCACCACTCCGGGTTCTCCAGTGCGGCGGTGCCAATATTGACGCGGGCACAGCCGGTGGCCAGCGCAGCTTCGAGCGAAGCGTTGTCACGAATACCGCCGGAGAGCTCCACCTTCACGTCGAGCTTGCCCACAACGTCGGCAAGCAGGTCGTAGTTCGAACCGCGACCGAACGCGGCGTCGAGGTCGACCAGGTGGATCCACTCAGCGCCTGCGTTCTGCCAATTCATGGCAGCTTCCAGCGGCGCACCGTAGGAAGTCTCGGTTCCAGCAGCACCCTGGACAAGGCGCACAGCCTGGCCGTCGGCTACATCTACAGCGGGCAGCAGGGTCAAACTCATCGGGGCTCTACTCTCTTCGACTTTTGGGCGTTGTGGCCATAGTCGCCACGACGCTTGTTGCTAGTTATCTCAGTATAGGTGGTCTAGGTGGCAAAATTCCGTCACCTACCAGGTAGTGCGGTTAGGGCAGATACTACCGATTGGGCAACTACAGCGTGTCCACCCAGTTCTGCAGTAGCTTCAGCCCTGCTTCACCGGACTTCTCCGGGTGGAACTGTGTAGCCCACAGCGGGCCATTTTCGATTGCTGCGATAAACCGATCGGATTCATGGGCAGACCACGTCACCAGCGGCGGAACGATGCGAGAATCCGTATCAAGGTCCCACTTGCGCACACCGTAGGAGTGGACGAAGTAAAAACGCTGATCTTCCAACCCCTTAAACATCTTTGAGCCTTCCGGCACATCGACCGTGTTCCAGCCCATGTGCGGCAGGATTGATGCTTCGAGACGCTCGACAGTACCGGGCCATTCACCGCAACCCGGGGTACCGGTGACAGCTGCGGATGCGTCGGTCTCCGCTGCATGGATGCCGTCGGCGTACTCGACACCGCGATCAAAGAGCACCTGCATCCCAACACAGATTCCCATCACCGGCCGACCACCTGCGAGTCGAGAGCCAATCAAACGCGGCCCCTGAACTCGATGCAGACCCTCCATGCATGCGGCATAGGCACCGACGCCGGGTACGAGGAGACCATCGGCCTCCATCACGATCTTCGGGTCAGCGGTCACAATAACCTCGGCGCCCGTGGTGGCCACAGCGCGCTCAGCCGAACGCAAATTACCGGAGCCGTAATCGAGGATGGCAACGGTCGGGGTCTTTGTCGATGGTGAGACTTGTTCCATAGTTGGTCATTTTAAGGCGCTAAGGGGCGGCCTTTGCTATTTACCCCAAGAAAGCTGGACGGACAGGAAAAAGTGCTGGTATACAACCACAAAATACTTTGGTAAACTCTAGGTTAACAACAGGTTAACTAAGTTATTGAATTATCCCTAATACCCCTGATTACTTTTCACAGAGAGGCTCAGACGCTATGACTGCCGCATCCGTTCTCAGTAAATCATTTGCCATTGTCCGCGAGGACCTTCACCGTCGCTATGATGCAGCCTGCGATGCCGCGACCATCGATTCCATCCTCGACGATGTCATTGCAGAGCTGTCCGGCTCTGCGAAGGTGACTAACTTCCTCCCCGTCCTCGCCGAACGCGAGGCCACCGAGCGCATCAAGGCCGAGAGCGGATGCAAGGACTTCGCCCCGCGCCAAGAGATTCTCTTTGCCGATAGCCATGGTTCCGGCCGCAGCCAGATTGCCACTGCCCTGGCCTACCACCTGGTTGGTGACGAAGTCTTTATCCGCACTATCGGCCTCACCCCAGAGGATGGCCTGAACCCGCGCGTCGTCACGGCTCTTCGCGACCGCGGCGTGGACACCTCACGCCTTACCCAAAAGGCGATTACTCCCCGTGTTTCCCACCGCGCTGATGTTGTCGTACTCATGGGCATCGACGAGACACCAGCAGTCCCCGGCGACCGCTACGTGGAATGGGATGTCGCGGATCCGGACAATCTCGCAGACGACGAGCTCCAGTCGCTTATCGACGATATCGAAACCCGCCTGCGGGCTCTCTTCGCCGAGATGGACGTCGCCGTCGCGTAAACAGGCACGGCTGATCACACACCGGGGGTTGCATTTATTAACCAAAAAAGAGTGGCTGCAAAAAAGAGTGGCTGCGCTAGGACTAGCGCAGCCACTCTTTTTCTAACGTCTCTTTTTATGTAGTTACTTCTTCTTGCGGTCCCGAACCGTCAAGCGCGTCACTGCGTTCTTTGCCGGGCGGGCAACACGCACGGCTGCCTCCGGCGTATGACGCTTCACGGCATCTCCCAGACGACGCAGCGTAGCGCGGGTGTTCTGGTACTCCGCCACGCGGTGCTTTCCGATGACTCGGTCGAGCACCGCACCGATGAGGCCAACTGCCAGCAGAGCTGCTGCAAAGGCAAAGACAGCCGGGTACGGACGGAGTGCAGCCGCGGCTACGGCTCCCAGAACGAACGAGCCGATACCTGTGCCCGAGTCAAAGGACATGTTCCAGAAGGCACTGGCCTCGGCCGTACGGTCACGCGGCAGGCGGGCGAACATCAGCAGTAGGGCCTCATTTTGCACAATGCCGAAGCCCGCGCCGTAGAAGATTGCCGCAATCAGCAGCAGCCAGGCCGACAAATCGAAAAAGACAACGCCGGACATCATCAGCAGGCCAATAAAACCGCTAATCAATGCCGGAATCAGCAGAATTCCAGCCTCGGACTTACGATCCGCATAGATGCCTGCGAAGTAGCGGAACACCATTTGCGCGCCACCGAGAACCGATAGCGCCAGACCAGCGACAATTGCACCAGAAACAGCATCAACCTCTCGAGCTGCCGGTGCAAGGAAAGCGGAAATACCACCGAAGCCCATAGCAATCGTGGAGATTGCAAGCGCGGGAATGGCCACCAGCTTCCAAGTGGCAACATGCTCAACTGGGCTCGGCTGCGTTGCTGCAGAGCCAGGAACGGGGTCACCGACATCCTCGTTGCCGCCCTTGCCCTCCTTCGGCGCTGGCTTAATCTTCGGAATGAATAGGGCCATCAGCGAGCCAACGAGCGAAATGACGGCACCCAGAATATAAACCGGAGTGTAGGAGCCAGTCTTATCCGCAATGATGAGACCAAGCGGCAGGAAAATGAGCTCGGACAAACCAACGGCCACACCAAGCACACCGGAGGCCTTACCCAGGAACTTCAGCGGCACAAGCTCTGCAATCAATGCGGACTCGGCGACAGTCAACGCACCGAAGCCCATACCGCGGAGAACCGCAATGATGAGAACCAATGCAGCATCGGTGCCGAAGATGTGCAGAATCGTCGGCAAGCCCAAGAACAGACCTGAAATCAGCATGGTCATGCCGTAGCCAAGATGGCGACACACACGTGGCGTCTGAGTCTGCGTCAGAACTGTGGCGGCCATAAAAACACCGGTGTAGGCACCGGCGAGCGAGGTTCCACCGCCATCGTCAAGAATTGCCTGCGGAATGACAGGCATGAGGAGTGACCAGCCACCGAAGGCGGCCATCACGGCGACTAGCGTAGGTACTAGTCCGGGCGCTTTCCACATGCTGTCCAGTTCGTCTAACTGCCTGCGGTCCATCACCCGGGACGCCATTTACTCCATCACTCCTATCAACCACAAAATTGCGCCGGCGAGCGCGATCACAGATAAGAGACCAAGGACAATTGTTCCGACCCTCGATCCGGACTTATAGAGTGACCATGTTCCGCCCACCAGCAGGCCAGCGACAATGAACAAAAAATAAGTGCTTAGCGTCGATGTGGTAGACACCTGAGCTAAAAGCACGTCTACAGACGTTGTTACCATCGATTCCCCTAAAATGCCAGCTAAGGCGGATTTTCCTGTTGCCTACGGCGGCTGTTTACTACAGCTGCGCCCTACAGAGTGCCCTTGGTCGAGGGCACACCGTGGACGCGCGGGTCGTCCTCGACGGCAGCACGCAGGGCACGAGCCACGGCCTTGTACTCAGCCTCGGTGATGTGGTGCGGATCGCGCCCGTAGAGGCAGCGAACATGCAGCGCAATACGGGCATTTAGAGCGAAGGACTCAAAAAAGTGCTCGTTGATAACAGTCGCGTAGTGCCCGCCGATGACGGCCGTCAACATCTGCTCCGGCTCGCCGGTGCCAACAAAATACGGACGACCTGACACGTCAACCACTGCGTGTGCCAGGGTTTCATCCATCGGGATATAGCAGTCGCCAAAGCGGCGAATACCGGACTTATCCCCCAGCGCCTGAGCGAAGGCCTGCCCCATTACGATGCCGGTGTCCTCCACCGTGTGATGCGCATCGACCTCGGTGTCGCCGTTGGCGTGCACAGTCAGGTCGAAGCTGCCGTGGGAGCCGAAAGCGGTCAACATGTGGTCGAAGAACGGCAGACCGGTCGAAATATCGGCCTTGCCGGTGCCATCGAGATTCACCGAGCAGACGATGCTCGATTCGCGGGTGGCGCGCTCGATACGGCCAACGCGCTCAGTGCGCTCTGCCTTCAGATGGTCCTTATCACTGGCGTGCATAAGTCAGATTTCTCCTTATAGTGGGATGTACCAGCAGCATTTCGCTTAAGCCAGCGCGGTCGCTGCCAATTTCTTGGCCGCCGCCAGCAGCGCATCATTTTCGCTGGGCAGACCAATAGTGGCACGCAAACGACCGGGCACGCCAACATCGCGGATGAGTACTCCCTCGTCCAAGAAGCTCTGCCATGCCGTCGAGGCATCTGCGAAACGACCGAAGAAGACGAAGTTCGAGTACGAGTCAATCACGTCGTAGCCATAGCTGTTCAGGGCGGCTACGACGCGGTCACGCTCGTCGGCAAGCTTTGCGACGGTCGACAGCGTCGCATCCGAGTGGCGAAGTGCAACTGTGGCTGCGGCCTGCGTCAACGTCGACAGGTGGTATGGCAGACGTACGAGCATCACAGCATCAATAAATGCCGGGTTAGCAACGAAGTAGCCGAGGCGGCCTCCTGCGAAGTCGAAAGCCTTGCTCATCGTGCGGGAGACAACCAGCTTCGACGGGAACTCAGCCAGCAGCGTTGTCGCCGACGGCTCCTCAGTGAACTCGGCGTAGGCCTCATCGACAATGACGATGCCCGGCGCGGCTTCAATAATGCGGCGCAAGTCAGCGAGCGTAGTCAGGTTGCCAGTCGGGTTGTTCGGCGTCGTGATGAAGATGACGTCAGGACGGTGCTCGGCAATTGCCGCGCGCGCACTATCCATGTCGATGTCGAAGGTCTCCGGGTCGCGGTCGATGCCGATGAACTCCGTCTGTGTGCCGGACGAGAGGATTGGGTGCATCGAGTAACTGGGCACAAACCCCATTGCGCTGCGCCCTGGCCCGCCGAATGCCTGCAGCAGCTGCTGGAGAATTTCATTGGAGCCGTTGGCAGCCCATACCTGGTCAACGGTGATGTCCACGCCGGTCTGGCGGGTGACATAGTCGGCGAGTGCGCTGCGCAGTGCTACTGCGTCACGGTCCGGGTAGCGGTTGAGGTCAGAGGCGACCTTCTCCACTTGCGCCACCAGGTCGGCGATGAGGTCATCGGATGGCGGGTACGGGTTTTCGTTGGTGTTCAGGCGAACATCGACGTCGAGCTGCGGAGCACCGTAGGCTTCCTCGCCGCGCAGTTCGTCGCGCAGTGGCAAATCTGCCAGCGCCAACTTGGCTACCGACGGCTGTGACTGGTTCTCAGACTGGTTGCTCATTAGTCGTTCCCCTTGTCTGCGCCATTGCCCTCGGAGCCGAGAAGCGTCTCAAAACGGGCGCGGATGGCCTCGCCGTGCGCTGGCAGTCGTTCTTCGTTGGCCAGGACTACTACACTGTCGGCAACTTCCTTCAACGCGGCCTCGCTGTAGTCAATCATGTGGACCGACTTGAGGAAGGTGTGCGTTGACAGACCCGAGGCGTGACGGGCGGTACCTGAGGTCGGCAACACGTGGTTGGAGCCGGCCGAGTAATCGCCCAGCGGCACCGGCGAAAAGCGACCGATGAAGATTGCGCCAGCGTTCGTAATGCGTTCGGCAACGGCCTGCGCGTTTTCGGTGTGGATCTCCAGGTGCTCAGCGGCGTAGGCATCTGCAACCTGGATGCCGATATCCATGTCGTCGACAAGCACGATGCCAGACTGCTTGCCGGTGAGCGCCTCGCGCACGCGGTCGGCGTTCATGGTGACCTCGTAGCGGTTTTCGACCTCGCGGTCGACAGCGGCGGCGAAATCGGCATCGTCGGTGATAAGTACGCTGGCGGCCATGACGTCGTGCTCTGCCTGGGAAATCAGGTCGTAGGCGACGGAGACAGGATCAGCGGCGTTATCTGCAAGAATGGCGATTTCGGTCGGGCCAGCTTCGGCGTCGATACCGACGACCGAGCGGCACAGGCGTTTAGCGGCGGTAACGAAGATGTTGCCCGGACCGGTGACCATGTCGACCGGCTCGAGGCTCTCATTTTCATCACCGTATGCGAGCAGTGCGACGGCCTGTGCACCGCCGACGGCCCACACCTCGGTCACGCCAAGCAACTTGCAGGCAGCCAGGATGGTCGGGTGCGGCCAGCCGTCGTTATCGGCCTGTGGTGGAGAGGCGACGACGAGGGACTCCACACCAGCTTCCTGAGCTGGGATGACGTTCATCAACACAGACGACGGGTAGACGGCGTTGCCCCCGGGGACGTAAAGACCGACGCGCGAAACCGGAATCCACTTCTCGCGGACAATGCCGCCGGGAAGAATTTCAACAGTCTTGTCATTCGGCTTCTGAGCAGCGTGGAACGCGCGCACGCGCCCGATGGACTCCTGCAGAGCAGAGCGGACGTCCTCTTCCAGCGCAGCTTCCGCGGCATCGATAACCTCCGCTGGAACGCGCATGGATGCCGGACGAATACGGTCGAACTTCTCGGAGTACTCCATCGCCGCTTCCACACCACGGGCTGCCACGTCATCGACAACGGGCTTGACCGTGGGAATCATGGAATCAACGTCTGCGGCACCGCGCGGCAACACTCGACGCAGAGTGGCGGTGGTGGGAGTCTGACCGCGAAGATCAATAGTGGACAACATAATTAATTAGTAACCGCCTATTCGCACGATGGATTCATACGTGAGCACTTCAGAGTGACAAAGAAATGACAACAAAGTATTGAAAATCTGGGTCAAAGCCAAAGACTTTATCCACGGTTTTCGCTACTATTCGCCCTTAAAGGCACCCTTGAGTATGAACTAAGCATATCTTTCTCACGCCCGGTTCATACCGATTGCCCCATTTAACCCCTCATACTGTGGCGCAAGTTAGCTCCGCCACAGTGACCCATTACAGTGTTAAGGAAAGTAGTAACCAGTCGTAGAAAGGTCAGCTGTTGAACCAGGAAGGAAACAGTCCGGATTTGCCGGAGCTCGTCGCAGCCTACGCAGACGCGACCGCAGCCGACAATTCCCTGGCCACGCGCCAACTGGAATCAGTTTTCGCGCATCATTTCTACAACCCACAACTCTTTTCTGCCCCGGAAGCCCACGGCGTTACCGAACACGTCGGCGCGTTTTACCGCATAGTCCGCGAGGTCACCGAATCGCTCGGCATGATGACAGCTGCGCACGATGCCGCCCTGAACTGGATGGTATGGGCATCCGATAACGACAACGTGCCGGAGTACTGGCGCGCCCGGGCACGGCTGGCAGCAGACGAAGCCCGCCGCTACACCACCTTTATCGCCGATGGCCCAACCTCTGCTGCCGCAGAGACCGAAATCCCCCTCATCGCACGCATGAGCAGGGAAATCACCTCATACCGGGCACTCGTGCTTGCCGACGATCTGGATGCCCCAACCAGCAGTCACAGCGCGGTGACCGTGGATGGGAATGGGCCGCGGTCGCAGGAAACGTCGGCAAGCGAATTTAGCCCCCGCCAGTGGAAGAAGCGGGCGGCACTGACTGACGCGCTGATTCGGATTGCGGGCGCCTTGCGAAAGGTCAACCGCGAGGACTTGGCACGGGAGCTGCACGAGATGATTCGTGCACTGCCGAATGAGGATAAGTTTGAGTCGATTGCGCTGGCGAAGACTCTGACGGAGGCATCACTGCTGCACCGAGCCGGGAAGGTCGTCGACGCAGCGCGACTTTGCGCCTCACAGCTCAATGTAATCGGTAGCCGCTCCGTAATCGCAGGCCTTGAGCTGCGTCAGAATTTGGCACGGTACTCGATAGAGACCGGCAATAGCGATACCGCGTTCCGAATGCTGTCGAACAACGTGGCAGTCGCGGACCAGCACAGACTGGACACTGACTATATTCTCGCGGTTCGTGAGATGGCAGACATCAACTTCGAGGTCGCACACAACAAGCCCGATGCCGGGGAGATGCTGAAGTTAACTCAGCGCGCCCACGATGTGTCAGCAGACTACCCTGACTGTGAAGTCACCATGGAAATCGCACTGCTGAAGGCAACGGCACTGTACGAGCTCGGAGATTTCCGCCATGCCGGCCAGGAAGCGGAGTCGGTCGCAAAGTGGTCTGAGCCTACCGAGGATTCCGCGCGTACTGATTTTTCCTGTGCTATTGCGGCGGAATCGGCAGTCCGAGAGGGGGATACTGAGCATGCGGCAGTGCTCTTCGACGCGCTGGCCGATATTCGTGCCGGATACTCGTCCCCGATTTCCCCTGCGGAAACTCTGATGGATGCCGCGCTATCCCTCAGTAACGTCGGCGCAGAGAGCGAATTGACTGACCACCTGATGGAACGCTCACGTGGATACGTGGTTGGGTCCTGGGAATCGGCCAAGTGGCACGAAGCGCAGGCGCTGCTGTGCTGGTCTGTGTGGGACAACGACGGCGTGTACAAGTACGCCGACGAAGCTGCCGAGCTTTTCTTAGAAGCCCACGCCCCTGCCGACGCCGCCCGCACACTGACTATCGCGGTGCGTGCTGCTGCTAGTGATAACAATGAGGAACGCGCCCGCCGGTTCGCGGTTCGCATCGGCGACCTAGTTGGCCCGGATCACCCGGTGCGCGATGAAGTTCGTGAACTAATGCGTAGCTTTTCAAACCCCGATTAACAGCGCATCCGGCTGCACAGGTCTGAAAAGCAAAGCAGTTTTGCATCTTCCCGATGCCACGGGCGAAGATAGTCCAATGGTCTGGTGGGAAGAAGATAACTCTGAGTCTGAAATTCAAGTTGGCGATTGGGATGCCGGCATCGTTGCCGACCACGTGTCAGTGAATTCGGAAAACGCATCAGCAACGGAGAACTCGTCCGACCCCTTGGACTTTCCTCCCCTGCCCAATCCGCTAAAGGCATTGCCGGACTCCCTCCCGGAGCTGCTGGTTATTTCCCGCAAGGCCGGTGCCACGCTCGACCACGTCACCAGTTGGCGCGCTGTCACCAAGTTTGCCCACACGCACTGGTTGGCCGACGCACCTACCAACTCCCCCGATGTCATTGGCGAATTCCACGCACTCAGGCATGCAGTTGCCGACCAACTGGAATTAGTAGAAGAAGCCACTGCTGCACGCGCCGAGTGGCTGCGCTGGGCAACTGAGGCCAACATCCGCCCCGCGATCTTGCACGCACGCTCCTACGGAGCATTCGCCGAGGCTGAGGCCTTCATCGACGCCAACCCAGGTGATGCCATCACCGGCCGTCGCCCCGAGGACTCCGAAATCCCTGAGCTGATCAGTCTTACTAAGGACATCGTCGCCACCACTCCACAGCCCGGCGAGGCCTATTACTACCTGGTCAGCGCGGCTGTTGCCGGCGCCGCAGCATCGCTGGCGCGCCGGGCGGAAATCGCCGGTCAGCTCTCTGAATGGTCCGCACGCTGGGCACCAAAGCGAAGCAGTTTCGACGACCGCAAGCTGTTGGAGGCGCAGCTCGCGCACAGCCGTGGTGAGCTGCGCAGGGCCGCCCGCATCGCTGCCAGCGTCGCAGCGGCTCCTCAGTCGGAACCCGTCACCACGACGATTGAAGCGCGCCAATTTCTGGCTTTTCTCTCTCTGGAAGCTGGTGAGGAAGCGGAGGCAATCCGCCAGCTACGTCCAATCGTGCAGGCTGGTCTCGATGCAGGACTCACGGTCGCGGTGCTTCGCAGCGTGCGTCTGCTCTGTGCGCTTCTCAACGCCCACGGCGATTTCGCGGAATCCGCCGAATTTGCCCGCCGCGCGCTCGCCAGCGCCGAGGGCATGCCGGTCAACCCCATCACCATGGATATCCAGCTCGTTTTGGCCCGCAGTCTCCTCGACGGCGACGAGGTTGACGAGGCGCTGCGCTTTGCCGAACCAGTTGCGCACTGGTCAGCATTTACCGCCGATGAAGAACGCACCGACGCGGCGTTTTCTATTGCCTCCACAGCCGCGGGGCTCGGCAATAATCCCCGCCAGGCGGCAAAGCTGCTCATCGAACACGGCGAGCACCTTGAACGCAACGGCGATACCAAGGGCGCTGCCAAGGCCTACCGCCAGGCTGCGCGTTCCATCATTCATGTCATTGACCTGATCATTTCCGAAGAGGGCTCCGAATTCACCCCCGAGCTCGTCTCTGAGGACGCTTCCGCCGCCATTGACCACACGCTCAACGAGGCTGAGGACCTTCTGCTGCGTTCTCAGAAGCTCATCTCCGACGACTGGTCACTCGCCGACTGGCACGACGATGCCGCCTACGTCTTCTACTCCGCTGGCCGCGACACTTTGGCCATCAACCATGTGGAAGCCGCCGCGAAGGGCTACCTGCAGTCCGGCGATGGCGAGGAAGCCGCCCGCGCGCTGCTAGCGGGGGTTCGCTACCGTCTCGACGCGGGCGATTCCGACGGTGCCGCCGCCTATGCTCGGCGCGTCGAAGAGCTTCTGCCCCGCGACGTGTGGGAAGGCCATCCTGTTCTCGATGCCCTTGACGTCATCATCATTCAGTCGCTTGACGACGAATACTAGCGCCCCGCCCACTTCGGTGCTGGCGGTGGCACAAAGTAGAGTGTTAGGTCATGACTACTTCTGGTGATTCCGCGACTTCTAGCCCGCAGCAGCTTTTCGACGCCGCCACGGCATTGGCTGAGGAAAACAACCTCTGGGAAGCAGCCCTAACTCTGATGCAGGGGTTCGAGGAGCTCGGCGACAAGGCTGATGCTCCGCAGACCGACAGTCTGGGGCGCCCCATCCGTGGCTCTGCACCAAAGCTGATGGACAAGGCCGCGGACTGGTTGGATCTGCTGGATAACCTGGAGAAAGACGGCTTCGAGCCGACCGCGGACACCCCACCGCGCCACTTGCGCTGGGCGATGTGGCACACCTTGAACGGCCAAGCAGAGATTCGTCGAGGACATCAGGGGCGCGCCATTGATCACCTGGAGTTGGCGGCGGGACTTTTCCAGTCCGACAAGCTCAATATCCAGGCCGTGCCTCTGCTTGCACAAATTGCACAGTGCCACCTGCATTTGGGCGATGTCGGTGCTGCGGAGAAGGCGCTTTACCGCGCACAGGAAACCTGTGATGAGCAATCGCGGGAGCGCTGGGGGGCGGCACTAAGCGAGATTGGGGCAGAGATCGCCCGTCGCCTGTAGGCGAAGCTGCATAGCGATACCGGGGGCTGATTCAGCTACTGCTCGTCGAAGTCGAGTCCGACATCGAACACCTTGGCCGAGTGGGTTAGCGCGCCCACAGCCAGGTAATCGACACCACAGGACGCGTACTCACGAGCCACATCGATGGTCAGCCCACCGGAAGACTCCAACTGCGTGGCCGGCGAAACCTGCGAGCGGCGCTGCACCGCAATCTGAGTCTCCCAAACTTCGAAGTTGTCCAGCATGACGATGTCCGGCTTCATCGGCAGGATTTCATCGAGCTGTGCGAGGGTATCGACTTCCACCTCGCACGG
>ERZ1031329.70-NODE-70-length-37757-cov-15.837860_pt1 | contig 37757 bp, 36 predicted proteins | sample MGYA00518053_ERZ1031329 | MGnify/ENA primary metagenome ERZ1031329 (study PRJEB33718, sample SAMN03159840) | human skin metagenome | collected 2014-02-25 | study: EMG produced TPA metagenomics assembly of the PRJNA266117 data set (Human skin bacterial metagenome... | reverse complement strand
CCCGCAGCGAGCATCAGAGGATGAAGACTGGGTCGTCACGGCTCTCCGCCTGAAGTTTGCAACAGCACCATGACGAGATTCGCGTCACTTTCACCCTCGCGCCAAGCATCAACACGGTGCAAAACGGCGGCCAGATCGGTCAAATCCCCGCGTTGATCTGACGCGAAATCGACCAACGTTACAGACCAGCCGAGCGCATCGTTTTCAATCTGCTGATACCGCTGCAAGACACCATCAGATAGACTGGAGGGTTGAACTGCGATGTTCCAGTCCTCGTTGCAACTACCAGCGGGGGCTGTTCCCATGCTCATTGGGCATCACCCGCCACGGAGACGGAGTCGCCGTAAATTACCCGTGCTAGCTCAAGGGCGGAAATACGCAGCGTTTTACCATTGCCGCGCGAGCCAGGGACAGCCTGCAGCTCACCACGTGAGAGCATCCTATCGAGTGTGCGACGGGACACACCAGCACGTTCACAGAACTCACCTGCGGTATACGTGCGCAGGAGATCGTTCCTATCCAAAATGATTTCGGACATGCGAAAACCTCGAAGAAGTTAGTTATCCTTCGAGGCCTCACCACGCACCACGCATCTCAGCGTCTAGCGGCACAAGGCTTACTGTTCTGACAGTAGAGACCCAGACGGCCAGTTAATCACCAACGCGACAACATCACGCTGTTAACGTCTGCAAGCCGATTACCCCTGTTGAAGTCTTGGGCGAATTTTCGTATGCCACCAGTGTACCGACAGTGCCGATCAATGTCAATGGTGAACGGCGAGAATCAACCTCCGAACCATCAAGTAGCACGTTTGTAGCACGCAATACAACGATGACACTCGGAACAAGTAAAAAACCCACCGTTACCAGTGGGTTTGTGTTGCTCCTCCAACTGGGCTCGAACCAGTGACCCTTCGATTAACAGTCGAATGCTCTGCCAACTGAGCTATGGAGGATTATGCGTATGCTGTACATCGAACGTGCTGTTCTCTGTGCAACGAGACTTAACTATATATGGATTCGTGCGCTACAGCCAAATCGCCTGGTTGAAGCATTAAAACTAGAGTATTCCGGCAGGTTTCCTCGTTTGCTGAGGTGAAAGTTTTGCGCAATTAAATCAGTGGTTGCCTGGTAGGCTTGCGGTGAAATTACGTACGAAAGGGAGCCGTGTCTTGAAGATTCTTGTGTTGTCGCACTACTGGTATCCGCAAAACGGGGTTCCGCAAAGGCGCTGGCAATGGTTAACATCTGTGTTGGTCAAGGCAGGAAACCAGGTGGATGTAGTTGCTCCGCCAAGAAACTTTCGTAGAAATATGGACATATCTGAGTGGTTCTGCTCTCTTCGTGAACTAAGAACTCCCTATGGCAGGGGTGAAGGCGGGGCGGCGGGGGAACATATCTTTAGAGTCGCAGCCGTACCTTCGTCCTCAAGTTTGACAGCTAGAGTTGTAAGTCAAATCTCAGTGGCGGCAGGGCAATTTTTCGTAACTTTGATTCGTGGCCTAGGCGGTTCTAGGTCGAGGCCAGACGTGATCGTTGGCACAGTTCCCGCGCTACCCACCGCCATGGTCACCTATACAGCAGCGAAAATTTTACGAATCCCGTATGTGATTGATTTGCGGGACGCGTGGCCGGACCTTTTGCACGAGTCGCACAGGTGGAATGAGAGTGTTGGCTCGGTATCTTTGCGGCAAAAGATCCTTAGTAAAGGACCTCTGCAAATAATCAAAGTTTTGACTGAAATGGCTTTGGACAAATCATTGTTTGAAGCGGATGGAGTTATGGTGACTTCGTCATGGCTTCAAGACGAATTGGCAGAGAAAATTGGTGCACGGGTAGCTTCAAAGAAGCCAAGATTGGTTACTGTGAGAAACGTTTTTCCGAGGGAGACGAATTTTGAAAAGACTAGCATTCCTCGGTCTTCTCGATCTGAAATTAACGTCCTTTACGCGGGGACTATTGGGCGAGCGCAAAATTTGGAAAATGTGCTGAAGGCTGTAAAAATCGCACAAGAGTTGGGTGTCGATGTGAATTTGCGAATTATCGGCGCGGGGGACGGAAAGACAAACTTGATCTATCGAGCCAAAGACCTTGGGGTGTCCGCGACTTTTGAAAAGCAGAGGTCAGCAAGGGAAATGGATGAGCCTTATGCTTGGGCGGATACGGCGTTGGTTCACTTAGCTGATTGGGAGCCGCTTCTGAGGACTGTCCCTTCAAAAACCTACGAACTGATGGCAGCGAAGATGCATATTTCAGGGGTAGTCCAAGGGGAAACCGCTGAGCTAATCCGAACAACAGGCGCTGGTGACATTGTGTCACCAAACGAGCCAAGGGCTCTAGCCAATTTGTGGAAGAGGCTTGCTAATGACCCTGGCGCTTTAATGCCGCGAGAAGAAGCTTCCACTTGGCCCTACAAGGAGCGTAACGAGGTTGCTGAAGTAAACGTAGTGAGCTTATTGGAAAGCGTTCATCGAGATGCCGAGTTTTAAATTTGTTCTTAAGCAGTGGATCTTTTTATTCGAGACAGCTGTAAGAATGGCACAAGAAGATCCAGCAGCGCTATACAATAATGTGTTGGAAAAAATTCGTCAGCGTGCTGGGCTGGACAAACTCGATAAATTGCTTTCAAAGATGAAGATTAGCCGAAGTGAGCTTGAGGGCGATGATGAGCATCGTCGGGGAGAGCTTACGCAAGCTATTTTTCTTTATAGTTCAGCAACGGGAATTAAAGAAAGAGCTGGAAAAAGATTTGCTAGACGCTTAGAGCAGCAAAAGTCGCAGTTGAAGCAGGAGATCGCCCCTTGCTTAGAGAAACGAGCCGCCAGTAGCGACCGTTCCGGCAAACCCGACGATGGAACAGTGCTTTGGTTCCTAAACAACAGCCTTCCATTTACAAAGTCGGGGTATACTTATCGAACCCATAGTTCTTTAAAGGCTATTCAAACTACTGGGGCGTCAGTTCAAGGTGTTACACGATTGGGGTACCCGGTCGTGATTGGATCGATTGCTTCTACTCCTGTTTCAACGGTTGATGGTGTTCGATATCGCCGATTGATTCCTACTAGGTATCCATCTACCTTGACGGAGAGGAGTGAGCTTGCTGCGGAGATGTTGATTGGGTGTGCCCGAGATCTAGATGCCCGGATTCTCCACACAACAACTGACTTCAAGAATGCTCAAATAGTCTCGCGGGTAGCTGAAAAGCTGGGTGTTCCTTGGGTGTATGAAGTACGAGGAGAACTTGAAAATACTTGGCTTTCAAAGGTACAGGAAGAGGAGCGAGGAATCGCTCTCCAATCCGAGTACTATAATCTGGCTCGGACGAGAGAAACCGAGGCGATGAAGGCAGCGAGTGCCGTAGTAGTTCTTAGTGAAGTATCCAAATCGAATTTGGTAACTCGTGGCGTTGAGGATTCCAAAATCTTTGTAGTTCCTAATGCAATCGATGATCAAGATCTATATCGCGACATTGACGTTCCAAAGCTTAGAGCAGAGCTGGGAATAGATAGCGATTCCAAATGGTTCGGGTCGGTGACTTCAGTGGTGGGCTATGAAGGTCTCGAGCTAGCGATCCGAGCGTTAACTCGACTCGACAAAAATTGGAATCTGCTAATCGTGGGGGATGGAACTGAATTACCAAACCTAAGGAAACTTGCTGAAGATTTAGAGGTGCGAGATAGGGTCCTCTTTGCTGGCCGCCAGGAAAATGCAGATATCTGGAAATGGTATGCAGTCTTAGATGTCTTTGTTGTTCCTCGGATCGATGCTCAGGTTTGTAGAAACGTAACGCCATTGAAACCACTTTTGGCAAAGGCTCTCGGGGTGCCGACTGTTTGCTCAGATCTTCCGGCACTTAGAGAGGTAGCAGGTGCAGGAGGGCTATTTTTCCCTCCTGGTAATTTGAATCAATTTGTATATCAAATTGAACAGGCGATGGGCGATGAAGAACTGATCAGGCTAGGGAAACAATGGGTGAAAGGGCGGACATGGAAAGCAAATGCGAGCCGCTATAGAGAGATTTATACTTACTTGGAAGGAAACGATTCCCAAAGTTAGGCGTGAGCCAAACTTTTCGATGGTCAAGAAGGAGAACGCCTAATGTCTGAAAAGCTATTAGTAATTTGTAACGCCTATCCTAGTGAGCAGGCTCTATACCGAAATGGATTCATACATAGACGAGTCAAAGCCTACAAAGAAGCTGGATTGGATGTCGAAGTTTTCTATAATCACGAACCGGTCCAGCAGGCTTATGCATACGAATTTGATGGCGTCCGAGTGACGGTTGGAAATGAAGGTGCTCTCGAATTACATGTGGCCAGTAATGACTTTGATGGGTACCTAATACATTTTGCGGAGCCCCAGCGTATTCGACCTTTGCAGAAATTAAATGTAAAAAAGCCCGTCATTGTTTGGGTTCATGGGTTTGAAGCGGAAGCTTGGTACCGTAGGTGGTTTAACTTCATAAATACATCGGAAGATATAAAGGCAGCCTTAGAAAAGAAGGATACTTATTATTTAAAGCAAAACGCTTTCTTCCATGACCTAATGACGCAGGAAAAGTTAAACGTTAGCTTTGTTAATGTGTCGAAATGGTTTCAGAAGTATGTCGTAGAACCCGACAATGGCGCTGAATTCCGAAATTCAACGGTCATCCCGAATTTGGTAGATGAGGAAGTATTTCCATACCGCGAAAAAGAAGATAAAAAGCGTTTCAATATCCTGAGTATCCGCCCATTCGCCTCGCTCAAATACGCAAATGACCAGACTGTTGGTGCCATACTTGAACTTTCAAAGCGGCCGTATTTTAAGGCTCTTAGCTTTACAATATGTGGAAGCGGTCCGATGTTCGATCAGACAGTCGAACCACTTCGTCAGTTCGATAACGTTAAGTTGGAAAATAGGTTCTTTACGCAGGAAGAAATTCGGGACTTGCATGCCGAGCATGGGATTTTCCTAAGCCCGACTCGCTTTGATTCGCAAGGCGTGTCAATGTGTGAGGCTTCGTCTTCAGGGTTGGTCACTATTAGCAGTGAAGTAGCTGCCGTTCCCGAGTTTATCGAGCACCGTGTATCAGGTCTGCTCGCCCAACCTGAGTCAATAAATGATTTGGCAGATTTAATCGAGGAACTCTACTTTGACGCGGAGCTCTTTCAGCGCTTGTCAAAGCAGGGCTCACTGGCGATGTTAGAAAAATGTGGGCGGAAGGCCACGATTGGCGCAGAAGTTGATTATATTCGTTTGCAACTGAATAAAAGTTAGGAAGCACTTATGAATTATGACGAGCAAGAGATCGTTTGGCGGGATCGGTACTACGAATTGGAAAGAACCCTAGAACAGGTGATTCGCCAAGTGGGAAAATCTATGAACTCTTCGAGGGAAGGGCACCAAGCCGAGTTTGGATTGAGAAAAGTTGTAACGCATGAATTCGTGGGGGCACCACACATTATCTGTGTTGCCAACGGCGAGAATTTAGAGTATGCCTTTGATTTTATGCGTGACGGTGAAGTGGTAGAAAGTATCAACTTTCAGCGGTCAAATACCGTACCAGTTGCACTTGGGCAACGCTTGGGAGCTAATGAGTGTTTTGTGAAAGTGAAAACCAACGCTCCAGGATTTCGAGGCCAAATTCAGACTAAAAGGGTAGCAATTTAAAATGAATCATTCATATGAGCGGAAAGATTTTCGAGTCTTAGTTTCTGGGTACATTAACGTTAACGTTGTTGACGGGTCTGCCTTTTTTCTAGCAGGAGTTTGCTCGATGCTGGCTGGGGTGTCTTCGGTAAGTGTTACTCTTTTAACTGCTAATCCAATTCGGAAGACAGAAGTATTAGACGAAGTTCTTTATTATGAAAACGTTTCTATTTTGGACCCGTTTGCTTCGAAAAACCGTGCACTATTTTCCAATGCCCCGTCGGGGGAAAGAATGCAAAGGCACGAGTATGCTCGAGCGATAGGTGAGATAGAAAAAGACTTCGATTCAATACTCTTGCGCGACACGGAAACGGCTTTCTACCTAGTTAAGGAATTTCCGGAAGTAGCATCCAAACTGTCCGTATACGTAACTGGTATTACTACGGTCAATGAAAGCGTTGATGACGATATAGTCCAAATGCTAAGAGTGTTAAGAGATTCTGGGGTCAAATTCCTCTGTCAGACTCAGGCGATACTTCAAAGACTGTCTCGGCTGTTGCCGTCTCATGATCCTGAAAAGCTTGCTCTTTTGCCTCCGCATGTCCCTGATGCGGAAGGATCTTTCGAGGAACTTTATCATTACAGTAAGCACCCTGACCGATTTGTTTACACAGGAAAGTTTTTCAAAGCATGGAATACCGACCTGATCTTGGCATCCTTCAAGTCGGTAGCTGCATCTGGAAGTTGTTTGACCCTGGATATTGCTGGTGATCAGTTCCGGAGGAGTGAGGACGATCCTTACTTCGTCGATAATAACCGTTGGCTAATGGATTCCACTCCGGGGGTGACATGGCACGGACGAGTACCTAGATTGACCTCACGTTCCCTCATTTCAGCTGCTCAAATTGGCGTTGGTTGGCGGGCTGAGGCGATGAATAACAGTTCGGAGCTATCGACGAAAATACTCGAGTATGGAGCATTAGCTAGGCCCTCCATCATAAACCGTACGCCCTTGCATGAGCAGCTGCTCGGAGATGACTACCCACTTTTCGCTAACTCTATTTCTGAATTTAAAGAATTGCTGTTGACTCTTCCTGATCGCCCAAACGATGTGGAAGAAGCAGCAAAGAGATGCTTTAACATCGCAAAAGACCATTCTTACTCATCAATTCGTGGTCAGCTTTTGTGCCATCTTGGAAATACGCCTCCCCAAGCTTTTAGCGAGTCTTCGTTTGCACTAACCTCAAGGCAACCTCATATGAGCCAGCTTCCCGAAGAAGGTCTCGTGAATGTTCACGGTGGAATCTGTTGGGTTGATCCAACTATCGAAGGACGGGACCCTGTCGCACAGCAACTCTCCGAACTTGCGCAGGATGAAAAATTGGCGCAGAAGTTGCCGACCTTACTACGCAAGCGCGCAGCTGAAATCGAAGTGCGGCAAAATCGGATGGTTCACGAGAGTCCGCAAGCTTTAACGGCCGCAACTCGAATCTCTGAGGGCGGTCTCACAAAGCCGCCCATAGGGAAGAACCAGTCGGCTATTTCCAAGTTGGCGCACCTGCGAGAAGAAAAGAGGGTACTTGAAGAGCGCTTGGCTACATCTGAACGGCGATTGGATGCCCTGCGAAATTCAAAGCTCGGACGTGTTCAGGTTGAAATCTGGAAAAATCGGCGGGGTCTTCATACGTTGCCTAAAGAAAATATAAAGGAAAAGGCAAATGCACTAACGAGGATCTCGAGACATTTGCGTGACTGGCGACAGAACGGGAGTTAAAAATGGCAAACGCCGACCGTTTTAAATCGATAAAAGCCCCTGCGAATTTATCTTGGCGTCGACTGTTTTTGTGGTGGGGTGAGCGTATCGAAGCTGACAGCGGGGCTCGGTATACGGTGGATCTTTCTTTGCTTGAGGATGACCAAGCGGAAGCACTGAACCAGGTTATTTTGGCTTGTGGACACGGGACCAATTTCTCTCCTTCGCGTGTGCTTCTTGATCCGGCCGCGAGGAGGTTTTTGTTGGTCGAGACCATCTTCGCCGACACTGAAACAAACCACGATGCGCTTTCAAAGCTATCGACAATGTATCGGGAAACGCTTGGATCGATTGCGAATCAACATTTTATTGTCAATAGTACGGCGCTCCATGTGACGTATTGCTCTGTTGACAAGCTTCAAGAGTTCCTTTCCTTGTCTCGATTGATTAATGCTCTTAACAGGCAATCATCTTTCTTTACATTCTTACTGGTTCCGTACATTCATCCGCAGGAAGGCTATCCTCAGGCGGAAACTGGACATATTGATGCAGTCCGTCTCCCTAACAAATACTATTCAGATAACGCCAAGAAACTCACTGCAAAGGCATTGTGCCGCCTGCGGATGGAATCTAATTTGGATTTTGCAACGAGTATCAGAGCTGCGATTGATGACGATGACCGATGGCTTCCTTGGGCCGCATCGGAGATATTCCAAATAGCTGATGCGGCAGCCGGGCAAGGAGGTCGTGCAACCAAGGCGATTGGTGTGGCAAATCAGTTAGTTTATTACCCTACCGGAGCAGGACAGGTCGATTTGGCCGAATGGGACCTAGTCATGACTGGGTCTAAGTTTTTCTCTGCCAATGATTTTAAGAAACTTGAGGAATTTACCCCGTGGATGCTTCCTGAAGCTTTCACTGATGTTCAAGCGCGCGCCTTCAGGAGTCTGGGGGTTGATCTCAGTGTGATTAGAGGAAGCAAAGCTTTTTTCCTCTATGTTCGGTCTTATGGGAATCTATCGGGCATGCTTAAAACAGACCATTATCTGGGTGGGGCGATGAGTAGACAGGGTATCGGAACGTTCGTTGATACTCAGAACGCGGCAATGACTTTAGTCCAAGATGCACAAGCGAACTGTGCAACGACTGCGTACACTTTCTCAGTCGACCCTCCTTCCCTCACCGTACGTGGAGAGTACGATAAGGCGACCGGAAAGCTCCGTATCGACGGAAACTTCACCGAATATTTGAACAAGCGTGGTATTTCAAAGCCGGCGGAAGTAATGGTCGTGGTCAATGTTGGAACAGATAAAGGAAGAACCGAACTTATAAAACCACTTGAGACACCGTTACTGTATGATGCGGAGAATTGGACGTCAAGGGCTTTGCTTAGGCTTGAAGACTCCACAGGCGATAATATTGGTTCAGCTTGGATAAGGGGAAAAGCCCCGTTCCTTTCCTAGGGTAAGTTCCTAATTGATGGATTGAGGATTTTGTGGACGAGTCTGTTAAACGCGAGTCGAGGCGGAAACTGATGATAATCGATGACGCAGGTCTTCGGCCTGTGTCTTTTAGACCTCCATTGAAGGACTACCTGGAGAACTTATGGAATAGACGACATTTTATTTGGGAAGAGGCGAAAGGAAAGTCGTCAACCAATAATCGAGACATGATTCTTGGGCGTGCATGGAACGTCCTCAGTCCCTTGCTTAACTCTGCGATGTACGGAGTCATTTTCGGGCTTTTACTCAAGACCTCCCGGGGCATTGATAATTTCATTGGATATTTGATTATTGGTCTTGTCTTTTTCGGTTTCATGAGCCAAGGCCTTAACGGAGGCGCGGGATTGATTCAGTCGTCGAAGGGCCTAGTTTCCTCTTTCAAATTCCCCAGAGCGGCTCTTGCATTTTCTCTGACGACTAAAAATTTTTTACAGAATATCGTTCCGGCGTTAGTAGCTATATTTTTTGGTCTTGTCTTCCAATATCCTGATGTCTTAAAGCCTAGCGCGTTTTTGGTCATCCCTATTTTTGTTTTGATGCACGTTTTCTCTTGTGGACTTTCCTTAGTCGTGGCTCGTATAACTGCGTTTATTCCTGATCTGAAAGCTATTCTGACTTTCGTGTCGCGGGCCTGGTTCTATACTTCGGGTGTATTCTTTTCGGTTGATCGTTTTACATCTAACGCCACAGCGCAAGCTATTTTGGAGCTCAATCCAGCCTTTTATTTCTTACAGTCTGCACGAGGTGTGGTGCTCTATTCCGAATTACCATCGCTAAAAGTTTGGGCATATATGTTCGCAAGTGCTTTTGGCATGTTAGCTATTGGGATTATTTTCTTTTGGCGGGCAGAAGCGAGGTATTCCAATGTCCGCTGAATATTCGGTAGTCGCAAGGAACTTGAATAAGATCTATCGGGTGCCAGTAAATGAAGGTAGGCGACTCGAGGGGCTACTTCCTTCAAAAAAGCGCTCAGTTCATGCGGTCAAGGGAGTCAGCTTTGCCACGGAGAAGGGGCAAGCAATAGGAATTCTTGGAAAAAATGGATCAGGAAAGTCAACATTGCTTCGAATGTTGGCGGGAATTGAGACTCCGACTTCTGGTGAAGTGCTAGTGGGCGGCACACCGTCGCTTCTGGGCGTATCGGCTGCTTTGCAGCCGAAACTGACAGGAATGGAAAATATTAAGCTTGGTTTGCTAGCCATGGGGATTTCGAAGGATGCTTTGCCCGCGTATGTTTCGGAAGTAAAGAAAATATCGAGCCTTGAAGAAGAAGCTTTGATTCGACCGATGAATACATATTCTTCTGGTATGTCGGCCCGCTTGACGTTCGCTATCGCTACATCTAGGAACCCGGAAATTCTTATGGTTGACGAGGCTTTGGGAACCGGAGATGCTACCTTTGCCGACACAGCTAAAAAGCGCATGTCTGAACTGCTTGACAATGCCGGCACAGTCTTCATGGTGTCCCATAGTGCGAAAACCTTGCGGAGAACCTGTAAGCAGGCAATCTGGCTCCATGACGGAAGGATCGTTATGGAGGGGCTACTCAGCGAGATTTCCCCAGAATACGCCAAATGGGGTGAGTGTATTACCCAGAAAAAGTTTGAAAGGGCGCAGCAGATTGTTGACTACAATAGAGCGCAATACGTGGAGCCGGCTGTAGTTTTTGAAAGCGAAGCCGCGAGGTTGCTCAACAGAAGATAGCGAATTTTTGAAACAAGTTCAGTCAATATCGTTTTATTGTCTCTAAAGTAGCAAATCAGTCTCCATGGTTTTGGAATCCTGATCTTTGGTAGGCCTCTGCGACGGTGTATTTCAAGTCGGCTAAGTTTTGGACTACTTTGTGCAGAATTTGCTTTGGGTAGGGAACATGCCCATCTCCAATGGCATCAGTCCTGGTCCAGAGTTTCGGATCGGGGCTGAGTGCCTGACAGAAAGGGATAAATTGCCCCTCGTAGTAGTCTGTATCGCCCGCATTTTGAAGAATGCCTATATGATTCGTTAGAGCTTTAGGATAAAAATCGGCCGCGTTTTCTTGCACGTAAGTTGCTTTGAGCCTAGAGATTTGGGTTCGACCAGAGGCTCTATACGCGTGAACTAAGAATTCTCCCAAATTTGGTGTGGGGCGGGTCGCTAGATTCAATCTGGGATTGATGCAGAGAACTGCTGCATCGGAGAAAAATCGGCTAAAGTTCACAGCAGCATAGCCACCGCCCGAAGAACCAGCTAAAATTAGGCGTTTCGTGTTAAGACTCTCGACCGCATGGTGAAGCAGAGATTTCGCATAGTTCGGAAATGAACCAAGGGGCTTTACTCCGATGTACCAACCTAAACGGAGCTTGTCGGTGTACGCTAGGGTCGGATCGGAAATCGAGATGAGGTTCGCGTTAGCCGCTTCTGCCAGCCCATCTCCCACAAGGACTGGAAATGTGCTGGATTTCGTGACAGAAGCGTGAAAGAAGATCAGAGTAGTGCTAGAACCGCGATTTCTTACCAAAATATCTAGAAGTAGATTTCCGGCTTGAATTGTGTGCAATCCACTGGATACAGAACTGTCCAAAAACTCTCGTTTGGAAGGGTACAGTTTTCCAATTCCCCAGCGATGGGTGTCTCTAACTCGCATTCGACTCCGATTCTTGGGTTGTGGGAAGCTCGCAGTGAGCGGTGTGATGAAACTTAGGATATTTCTCGGTCAATGGAGAGCTATTTCTTCGCGAGCATGGACGCAAGCAGGGTAGGGAGGAATATGTCTAGTCGGACTTCCCTGGTCGTGAATGCTGAGACGGCCAAGAACGTTCAAGCTACATTTAGAAAGGCTCGTAGTCTAAATAAAAGCCTTGGTGTCAAACATCCCCGTACGTATATACTGGAATGATTTTCTCTACCATTGGTAGATTTGATCACTTAAGTAGGTTTCATCGGCTTTGAGGATTTTAGCTCCATTTTTAAGTCCAGAGTCCTTTGGTATCGATGATGGTCTTTCCTTTTAGAAGCGACGGATTAATAGATTTGAACTCATCATGGTCTACCAAAAGGGTGATAACTTCCGCTGCTTCGATCGCTTCTTTAGAGCTGGATAGCTTCACGTTTTCCTTGTTGGCCAAGCCAGTTGGGAGTTCTTGGATGTTAGGCTCCACAACTAGTACTTGCCTCTCAGGCAATTTTGCGGCAATCTCCGTGGCGATATCCAGCGACGGAGATTCTCGTAGATCGTCGATATTAGCCTTGAAGGCAAGTCCAAGAACTGCAATAACATTATTGGCGGATTTTTGGGCAGCCTCCATCACTTTCCCGAGAACCCATTTAGGCTTCCCATCATTGACCTTCCTGGCGGTGTGGATAAGCTGTGATTCTTCTGGTGCGGCGGAAACGATAAACCAAGGATCTACTGCAATGCAGTGTCCGCCAACTCCGGGGCCCGGTTGAAGAATGTTAACTCGTGGGTGGTGGTTGGCGAGGTTAATTAGCTCCCATACGTTAATCCCGAGGCGGTCCGAAATTACGGATAGCTCATTGGCAAATGCGATATTGACGTCTCTGAATGAATTCTCGGTGAGCTTAGCCATCTCAGCAGTTACGTCATCCGTGGCTAGCAGCTGACCTTTGCAGAAACTTGCATAGATTTCGGTCGCACGGCGTGTAGCTTCTTTAGATTGCCCACCAATAATCCGGTCATTCGATTTTAGCTCCTCTATAGCTTGACCGGGAAGAATTCGTTCGGGGCAGTGTGCAAAGTAGAGAGTTTTCTCGCTAGCGGCGACACCCTCTTTGTCGGCCCGTAAGTCCGGGCGAAGCTCGAGAATTCTAGACGCCATCTTTTGGGTGGTTAGAGGAGGAGAAGTCGATTCCAGTACGATCAATTCATTTCCCTCAAGTTGCGGTGCTATTGCTTCCGCAGCCGAGTAGATGAATTTCATATCAATGTCATGCCCCTCTGTGAAAGGGGTTGGTACTGCCACGATATAGGCATCGGCATGTACTTGTTCCGTAGTGGCTTTGAAATTTCCCGTGGAGATCGCATTCCGCAATTCTTCTTCCAAGCCAGGTTCGATTATGGTGACCTCGCCACGGTTAATTTTTTCCACATTAGGGGCATTCACATCTACGCCGGTAACCTTTAGGCCTGCATTTGCCATGACCACTGCCGTTGGCAGGCCAATATATCCAAGGCCTACAAAGGCCACGTGTGGAGTTGAACTCATTTTGTCCTCGATTCGTCTATTCATCGTAGAATTCCGCTGAGAAAGATTATACGTAAGATCATTCGCGCTCTATACTGGGGCTCTCTTATAGGAATAGTACTCCGGCTGATGAAATGTTTCTGATATTTGACAGTAAGCTGTTCGTTAAGCTCTCCCTGCATGACGGGGACAACCGGTGGAGATTGAGTGCGGAAAAAGTCCAAGGACGAGTACCCCAAACCAGTAGGATATTGCTTGGTTATTAGGGCGGACTGCCAGTGGGGAGCGTAAGAAAGCGGACAAGTACTTGATTTAAAGCGTTCAGTTCTCGATAGGTAAATGACTCCGTACTTAGCATTAAAAGCCAAGAAGAGACGCTAAATTAGACGTATAAACCCAGCTGTCTTCATGACTTCTGCTGAAGCTATGAAGGGTGGGCAAACCGGCTGGTAGTTCCATTAGTTTTCTCTAAGTATTGGCACGCGCCTGTGGGTTATCGAAAATGTAGAACCAAACTTTTTCAAATTCGCTACTTCTATAGAAAATAGTCGGGTTATGTCTCTTTTTGAGGTAATCAGGGTCGCTTGTGTTGATACGCCGAAACACATGATGTGAAGGCAAGCCTGATATTGCGATGTTGAGATTAAAAACCTAATTGAAGCGAAAACTCCAATACAGAATTTCCGATAAAATCATTGAATTTGATTGTGTATTTCGTACAACCACGCTTGGCAAGTGCCAGGCCCCTTGCTTGTTTACTTTCCAAGGTCAGGACCGGTGTGGCAAGCGGCTGAGATTGCTCGCCCAATGGTAGTGGCTAAGGAAAGCCTTTAGGGGCTAAGGCATGCAGTTGGAGGCTGGCTGAATCGGCGTTGGATGTAGGTGAGGGCTATTTTGCGTCGTGCTTCCTAAAGGCGTTATTACATCCATCGTCGTCAGGCGGGAGAGGGTTTGGTTGTGCCATCGCGTGGCGGTTTGTCACTGGTGGAGGTGTCGGCAGAGCAGGTGGCATCCCGTGGCGTACCTGACGTTGTATCTACCGATGTTGATCAGGTATGGAAGTTCGTGGGCACGGCGGAACGGCAGTAGCGGGGTGCTGCCGAGTTTGCTGGCTACCGGTTACTGTTACTCGGATCTTGCGATTTATAACATACTTGGCGTGGCTGAGTGTTGCAGTTTATCGGCGCCATCTCTTTTCTCATCTCCGAAAGTCGCCCAGTCCCACCACGGCTTGTGATGGCATGTTCCAGGACCAAGGCAGTCTGTTGGCTTTATTCACGCTAGTGTCGAGTGCCGTCTTCGCCATCCGAAATACGGCCCACCTCTGCTAGTGCACCTGGACTTGCTGGTCAATGACGCGCGAATTTGGGGCAGGCGCTCATATGGTTGAAAGCTTTAGGACCCTAAATTCAGTTAAATTTAATTACCTACGGGCTTGAGCAATAAAAGTGCGCGGTTCTTGAATTAAGATTGGCTGCAGTTAGTTTTCCTTTATATTGGGAGTTCTTAGTCATGGCAAAGAAGCTGCAATTGTCCGCTCCTGACGAGCAAGCTTTGTATGAAAATGCCCTTAATACGATCAATTTGGCATCGAAAATTCCATTTGTGAAGGTGGACCGCGCCGAATTCTTGAAGAATCAATTTGAGGGCTCTCCCTACTTGGAAGCGATTCTCGAGCATGGTCCGCAGGCGGTTTTCTCGCAGGCGACACTTCGAAAGCATGCCCAAAAGGTCGTAGCGTCAAATACAACCAAGACAGCTGCGGTATCTTTCGTATCCGGTATCCCGACCAATGTCCTCGTAATGATTCCAGCTGGCGCTGCGGATGTCGTGCAATATTTCGGGTTTGCAATGCGTATGGCGCAACAAATCGCGTATCTGTATGGGGAAGATGAGCTTTTCGAGTCAAACGGGACATCTCGCCTTTCAGATGAGGCAAAGATCCGTGTAGTGGCTTATTTGGGTGGAATGTTCGGCGCGGCTGGTGCTGCTGCGCTGATTGCCAACACCTCCCAAAAAGTCGGGGCCCAGGTAGGGAAGAAGGTTGCTGGAAAGGCTTTGACCAAAACTGTCTGGTACCCCCTGCTCAAGAAAACCGGCACGATGCTTGGTGCGAAGATCACCAAAAAGACCGTCGAGAAGACCATCACTAAGGCAGTTCCAGTACTTGGTGGAGCTGTCTCCGGTGGGATTGCCTGGGCCTCGTTCAAGCCGATGGGCAACCGCCTTATTGACGTGTTCGAACGTCAACTAAATGGTGAGTTTGATGATATTGATGAATTATTGCCGGAGTTTGCTGACAAGCTTGAAAGTGAATCCGCCAATCCTCCCGTAATTGATGGTGAAGTAGTCAGCGAGTAGGAGACTGCAGAGAACTCTCCGATTTGAGCGTTTCGGCGTCCCGTTATCGGGCGAACTCTTCTTTACCTCATAAATACCGGCAGCAAGAACGCCATTCCGATGCTCCACGCTAGGTGCGGTGTGGTGGCAGAGATGAGGATGTCGGCGGGGCCTCTAGTGCCGTGATGCCGCCGATGAAGATAGAGGCAATGGGCAAGAGGGGAATGCTCATTGCGGCGGTAGCGGTAATGCGGACGGCTGGTTGGGTAAGGACGGCGGGGTGGGGGAGGGCGTCGGCAAGCTGGCGGCGGGCAACGTCGCGGAAGAAAAACTCCTTATCTCGCCGTTGATAAAGAGCGTGGCTAGGGCAATGGGGACGCTTCCGTGGTGCATATTGTCCAGCAGGTCGCTCACTGACTTTGTCAGCAAGGGGATAAAGCGGGCGATGAGCGCGCCGAGGGTGAAAGGACAATGAGCGCTGTGCCAATGGCGGCGTTGCGGGTTAGCTCACGTGGTGCGTGGCCGGGAAAGCAATGGCGGTTGCCCCACAGCAGCTGGGAGCCCAGCCAAATGGTGTCGGTAAAGAATGGGTTAGGTAAAACTGTGCGGAGCCGGCCGTTGCATTCGCGGAACCCTAGAGCGCGGGGATAATGATGCGCCACAGCATGCGCTTGTGGAAAGTGGAGGGGTGGGTGCGGCATGCGAGGCCTTTCGCAACAAAGGTACAGAGCCGGTGGGTGACCTACCAGAACCGCAAGACCGTCTTTCGCGCGCTATGCGATATTTGCACGGCTTATATACGGGGAGGCAGCCCGTGCCAGTTGAGATGTTTTAGGCCAGTGAGCTAGGCCAAGAATATCTGCAGTCGGTTAAAGTCTGGCGTGGGGTCGTGCCGTTTCTGCAGTTCCCGCCGGCGGCACGGCGGGTGTGCTACACCACGAACTCGATCGAGCTGGTCAGTGCTCAGTTACGTAAAGCTGCGAGTAACAGTGGGCAATGTCCCGAACTATACTGCGGCGCTGAAGATGCTGTGGGTGAAGATCTGCAATATCGAAGATAAGCGTGTTGCTCAGCGAGCGAAGAAAGCGAAATGCGACATCGAATGCAACGGCTTAATTGAAGGAGCGAAAGCCATCGGATGGAAACAAGCTATCAACCAAATGACCGTGGCTTATCTCACCTGATTCGCAGATTACTTGTAAACCAACCCTCGCACACAAAGAAACGGGCGCTCTCGTCTGATAGGCAGCTTTCTCCTTGAACTCGACGGAATGCTGTCTAGGCATAGTGCCCGATCCTTCCTTAGCTGAAGTAAGAACTAAACCCAGGAAGCTTCATTTCTTTTTCGTCTCAGTCCTCTCCCCAGTGAACGCTGGTAGCGTTTTGTTACATACCGCAACCGGCAGCCACAGGAGGCCTATTCTATGGACGGCGATATAACTGATCTGCTCTTATACGCCGGTTTAGTGCTGGTCATGGTGCTCTTTTGGGCCTACTACATTTTAGAGGTGCGCAGGAATCCCAGATCGGAAGAGTGGTACGACGAATTTGACTCTGAAGGCGCAGCAAGGGATGGCACTCTTTTCGTTTATCCTTACGGCTCGCTGTTTTTCGGTTTAGTAGGTATCGCAGGTTTGTTCGAAAATGTAAACCCTCCTGAGTTTGTCTCAGCGGCGCTGGCGTATGTGGGCATGGCAACTCTCGGCATCTGTCTCATTGGACTTACGGGCGCGTTCGGGATTCCGCTTCCGTGGCCGTTTGTTCCGAAGTGGGTTGTCGGCATCCGCAAGGCAAAGCGTGCTCGAAGGCGTGAGCGCAGGCAAGCCAGGAAAAGGGAAAGGGAAGAATAGGCTTGGCAGATTTTCCAGTGGCGGAAGTCCGTTAAAAGTTTCCACAATCAAGCTGTGGTTCCTTCAGCTCCCTAGCAAAGCAACTGAAGATATTTTGGGATGTGTTGGAACTCGGTCTAGCCAGAAAGAGAATGCATCTCTGGATATTAGGTAGCTATTTCAGTGCCTGCCCTCTAGTTCGCCTCATAGCATGGTGGCGGTGTAAAGGTGCTCAGACAGAGATGCTAGCGCCACGGATTTAGCGGGACGACAAGGCCTGCCGGAACAAGGCTGATGAAGCTATTCCGCAGACGCAGGTAGAAAAGCCCTCGGTGAAGTCTGCGCTGCCAAAGCATGAAGTTTGGACTAGCTAGAGCGACGATAGCGAGAGCGGTCGTTGAGCTTAGTCTTTTCGAAGGGGAGGAGATTGTCGAACTTCGAGAGCTTTTCCCATACCCGTCGTGATTCGCCGCGGTCCGTGAGGACGTGAAGCTGCACGCAGCGGAGGAGCACTGCTTCGGTGGTGAAGACTGTTGCTGCCTGTCGTTTCCGTATGAGCTGTTTCGCTTCCTCGTCATCGATGATAATTGCAGTCTTTACAGTCGGATCATCCTCAAGAAGTGCAAGACAGTGGGCGATAGCGGTGTATTCGCCAAGGTGCTTTGCCATGCCACCCTGGATGGTGTAACCCGGCCCAGAGAAAAGGCGGATGTGTTTCCAGAGGAGAGCATAATCATCCTCGATCACTTTCACGTGACGGTGTGCAACTAGGGAAGTCCAAGTTGGAAAGCCACACTGGAACCTCGGAGTTTCTAGTTTTCTTTCCACTTCGTCTTGTACGGCCTTCGGTACGAGAAGCTGTTCATCTCCCACGAACTTGAGAAGGAGATCTTGCTCGCCAGCGCAGATGAAATTGAGCAAGACACTGGTGTCAGCAAAGATGAATCTTCTGGTCATGGCGAACCTACTAGTCAGCGAAGAACGCTGTCAGGTCAGCGTCGATATCGTTACTACCTGTGGGGTCATCGTTGGATGAGCGCTGCGGATCACCAGTTGAATCGATAACTTCCTCGATACTGACTTGTTCAGCGAAGGCAACCGAAGGAAGCGCAAGGAGTCCTTGGTTGTAGGCCTTGTATGCATCGGCGACGAGCCTTTCAGAGGAACGAGGTAATTCTGAAATCTTGGCAGCGTAATCGTAGTCGGCTTTCCAACCGAATTGAGAGGCGAGTCGCTTAGTGGAGTAGCTTTTGAGTTCTTCTTTAGTCTCCTCCGAAATAAGTTTGGCCTGGCAAAGCTGGATTGCTGCCACAGCGGGGGAAACTTGAAAGCGCTGAACGACATCTGACAGGAGTTCTTCCGGGGTCGAAGCCTGGGTAAGGTCGTTGAGTGCTTCCACAGGGCACAGCACGCATCGTGCGAAAGTGTTCGCGCGCGTTTCAGAAGGATGAGTTGTATCGCAGAGCAGGGCCGCCCCGTCTTCTGTGACGTCACCGGCGATGATGTGGCCAATCTCGTGTGCCACAGTGAGCCGTTGGCGATACGGATTACTGCTCGTTCCAATCCCCACTGTTAAAGCACCTGAGCTGGGATCCCGAAGGGTCAAGGCGTCCAAGTCCTGCGGCAATTTCAGGACAATGAAGTCCGCGTCGACTAGCTTCATGAGAGCATTAATGTCATAGATCGGTTCTGTACCCAGCAGGTGATCTTTTCGAAAGTGGGTAGCTAGTTCAACACCTTGTTGTGATGCGCTTTTCGATTTATGCATTGAGATCGTTCAAGTTCACGCGTAGTTGAAGATACGGCAAGAGCTTCTGCGTCGCAGCATCCACTCCGACGCCGTCCCCACGGGCAGCAACGCGTACGCGTTGGGAGAGCGGCGTGTCATCCACAAGTTCGGTGGCGTCGATGCCCAAGGCCCATGCGAGGGCCATGATGTGGTGGAGAGTCGGCCTAGAATCGCTCTTTTCAAGGCGGGCGAGAGTCGACTGGGACAGAATGCCGTCGGTCATGGCAGCAAGTTCTTGCTGGTTAAGCCCCAGCAGTTGGCGCTGGGTACGGACGCGCTCGCCAAAGTCAGTAGGTATGTTCATAATTGCGCTCCTTGCTAGCTTCGATTAAACGCGTGAATCAGAATTTAGTCAACATGATTCAGTATCCCCGAGCTTCCTGGGGAAGAGCTTGCCATGCGGGATTAACTAAAGCTGAGCTAGTCCGTATATCTCTCGAATCGCCACACTCGCATTCGCAAAACGGAATCCGCTCCTGTTCAATATTCAGCCTGCCTGCTGTGAAGGGGAAGTAGTAGGCACGCTGCTCTTCGGTGCTCAGGTGGGTTGGCAGTGGTGCCGGAGCCGTGGAGGGCGATGGTGGGAGGGGGACGTCGTAAAGCTTGGGCAGCGCGTGGAAGGTTTGTTTTTCTAGGGTGAGCATGCGGGATGGGTGTCCAGAAAGGCCCGCCGGAGTTAGGGTTGGCGCGCAGCCAGAACAGGCTCGATGCTCATGGTTGTTTCGGGGGAGCATGGGTGCGCTGACTGAGCTCAATGGTTTCTACACTGCAGCAAGCCGAGTGCTGCTTACCTGTGGTCGGCCAACTTGGTCCCGCGCCGTTTGGGCGAGCTGAAGGGCAAGGAGCTCGCACCGTGCAATGCAATTCTCTTGGTTTGTGCGGTGCTGTTGGGGACGGTGTAGGCAAGCATGGGCAGACCCAAGCAGTGCAAGCTAATGCAGTCGAGATAGTAAAGGTGGAGTTATCTGCGTTGCCTTAGGTCGGATCCTCCATAGCGCAGTTGAGCTCACCTTACCCATGGAGTAGCCGGAATAAGACTCCTCGAGGAACAATAGGGGTACGCACTCCGTGTTTGAAATAGTATTACGTAAAAGTCGCGGAAACGGGGCTCTTCATTTTGCAGCCCCGTACTGAGGGGGTTGGAAGCAATACTGGGGCTTCGACGCCCAGTAGGTGGCGTACTTCGTCACTTCACGCTTCACGTTTGATTTTCCATCAATACTTCCCGAAGTAAGTGAGCGACCTCGACTTCACATACCGGCGTCCGCGAATCTTGAGCGCGAATACGTGTAGCTCTAGTAGAGACCGTTGGCTGTTTCTTCTAGGACATTGTCATCAGAAACGCCTACTGTTCCTACGCTTGGCCGGGTTCCGATCTCATTCGGTTTTGAGTTCTTTTACCTGGGAGTAGAGCTGTCGCAGGGCCGCATCGGATATGTCGATGATCGGTTCATACATGAACGCGTTGACGTGGATATTCTCTGATGTCATGAGGGAGACGCGCTCGAGTACTTCTTGGATTTCAGCGGTGCCCAGGTTTCGCTTTCTGAACTCTTTACGCAGCTTTTCTGTTTGGTTCTTCGTGATCATACCGGTAAATGAAGGATCGTTGATTTCGGATATCATATATTTTTCCGCAAGGATTCGAATGGCAATGGACAGTACGATCTTGTTCTCGAAGTTGATTCCTTCATCAGCATTGACTGCCTGTTCGGCTTGCCTTGTTAATAGCTCCATCACAGGTTCTTGTGGGGAACTCCAGGCTTTACCTCCTTGACCATGGAAAGTCTTTTTAAAGATTTTATCGAGGTCTTCATTCGTGATTGAAGCGGAGTCGCTCTTCCAATGGAGGAGCGATGTAAGGGTTGTGTAGTCCTCATCTTCTTCTCCTTTGGTGTATTCAATAATGTTTCGTACAAATGGGATTGATGCTATGCGCTGCATGCCACTGCTGAAGAATTGCCCTTTGAGCTTCTTGGTGAACGGATTTCTAATGTATTCTGCTTTGTTGAGGGTTACACCTGTATCGCCTTTCTGGGCCATAAAACACTGCCCATATTTGGCAACTCCTCGGCTAAGCACAGTGCGCAAGAAGTCAAAGTTGTGTGTCAGGAGTATGAGCTTGAAGTTTTCGCATTCTGTCATCTCCTTGAGATACTGAATAATGGCGTATTTGTTCTTATAATCGAACGAGTCAGCAAGATCATCGATAACAAAAAGCGTCTCGCTACCTGCGAGCTTTCGTGCCTCTACCTCGAATAGCACATTCAGGATGTAGAGAGCCTTTTTCTCTCCGTTGCTGAGTATTTTAAGTAGGTCTTCCCTCTCAACGTCGGTGGTCACTTCATCCTCTTTGAACTCGAAAGTAAGCTCTAAGACAGATTCTTGGCCAAGGATGACGCGGCTTCTATTTTTTGCACTGAGTTGGAACGGCACAAAGAATCGATCATTGAAGATCTCGATTACTTTTTCCCACTGGGTGCTTTCTTCTGCTGCTTGCTTTTCAATCGCTCGGCGACGCTTTTCCGTATCTTCGATGCAGGTTACTAGAGTTTCTAAAAGGTGTTCTTGCTCCTTCAGATACGATACCCAAACCTTTTGTTGGAAAGCCTCGACGTTTGCCAACTCTGGCAGTAGTTCCACTCGGCTCGCAATGAAGTCGAAGAAGCGCCGAGTGTCTACGTTCTTCTGTAGAGCTTTTTCAACTGTATTTAGCTTCCTTCGCAGCGAGTCGTCGTCGGTAATTTTCCTCTTCTCGTCAGCGACAAGCTTTTCCAGGTCGCTAGCGCTCGATATTTCGCGTAGCTCACCTTCTCCGTGTAGGCGCAGAGAATGCCCTGCGTTGAAAAAATCATTTTTGTTTAGACTTTTTGTTACATTTTCCGCATTGTATAGAGAAAATGATTCTCGACTGAAGAACTCGGATTCGTCGAGGAGTTCGTTGAGTCGCTCGACATATTGAGCTAGCGTTGATTGGATCTTGGGATCCTGAAGGATCGCAACGACCTTTTCGTTGAAGATAGTGTCGTGTGGAAGGTCAGCCCATTGTGATTCTTCCAATTGCGCAACTTCTTGCTTGATGCGCAGCACGGCGTCGAAGAATCTGTCGTCTTCTTGAGTAAATACTCGTGACACTGTGCTAACGATGTCTTGCTTAGTCTTTGAATCCTCTTTCAAAGCGGCGACAAGATTGTTGCGTGCCTCAATGAGTCCAATCTGGAGGTCTTCGTATTCCTTTCGAAGGCCCGGGTTCACTAGAAGAGTCGAGGTCAACTCGGTTGGCTGTAGTTCTTCATCATAGGAAGGCACAACTACCACATCGCTAGGATCAAGTTCCGTACCTTCTTCATCGTTGATGGAGCGCTCTGTCTGGCGATCTGGGAAAACATGATCAATGGTCGCTTCACCATTGGAAAAATCCGTGAGGGTTCGCGCGAAAGAGGTCTTCATTGTTCCATTAGGCGCGTATATCGCAACAGCCTTTCCGCTATCGAATGTAAATTCCGAGTTTAGCTTACGAATGCCGTGACAGTTTTTCAGTGTGACATTGATTTTCCTCATGCTAGCTAGGTTAGTGTGCATTAGGTGATCGGTGCGAGATGAAAATTTTTGGTAATCGTTGAAGTAATCCGTCAACAAGCCTTTTGAACTTTTGTCTTTAATTGATGCTTGCCTGCGTGGCGATAGCTCAGCCACGACGAGTGTAGGACTTGTTTTCCAACTTATTCTTATTAGCTGGAAGCATCTTCCGCGTCGGCGGTGCTCTTGCGGGATTCAGCGGTAGATTCTTCAAGCGCCCCAATGAGTCGGTGCGTTAGCGATATCCAGGAAGGTGTCGCTGGTTAGCGATGTCCTTTTGTGCAACGGGGTATCAACGGCTTTGTGCTCCACGATGAGGTCGAGTAGAGCGAAGGACAGAGCGTTGGGGGACGCTCCTTACTACAGGAGTGGAGCCGATGAGTACGGTGATGGGGTTGCTGACCTGCTCCCAACCCATTTCTGGTGTAGCGGAGTGCTGACATTGGTAGTACAGCGAGGACGTCTGCGGGGCGAGGATGCTGCGGAAGTCGGAGACGCCTAAAGAAAGACGCCGCAAGGTCGCATGGCTGCAAGCATCACAAATGGCTGGTCTTATAAAGCGTCCTTGGTTCAGGTGCTTGCCCTCATCCATATTTCGCTTTTCGTGCTATGCCTCATCTCAGCAGGCTCTAGTAGCTTTTTTGGTACATACCGCAACCAGTAGCCACGGGAGGTCATATCCATGGACGCGGATATTTCGGATCTGCGCTTTTCCGCCGGGTTAGTGCTTGTCATGGTGCTCTTCTGGGCTTATTACATTTTGGAGGTGTGCAGGAATCCCAGATCGGAAGAGTGGTACGACTCAGGCGATGTGGAGGGTGCAGCAAGCGATGGCGTGCTCTTCTATTATCCTTACTCCACGCTAGTTTTGAGCGTTGGCGGCGTCGCAGGGTTGGTCGAGAGTGCTAATCCTCCCGAGTTTGTCTACGTGGTGCTGAAGGTTGCGGTACCGGCAGCTCTCGTCATCGGAGTCATTGGATTTACGGGTAGGTTCGGGGTTCCGCTTCCGTGGCCTTTTGTTCCGCGTTGGGTCGTCGGTATTCGCAAAGCAAGACGTGCTCGAAGGCGCGAGCGCAGGCAAGCCAGAACGAGGGAAAGGAAGGATAGGGGCGGCAGCTTTTCTGGGGGTCCGAAGCCCGAGCGCTGACCCTTGATACTCGAGGAGTGTTACATGCTCCGAACTAGATCATAGCCATTCGGGGAGTCCGTGCCTGCGGCATCAATCAGTGTCGCGATTCCGGCGTTAGCAAGCAACTTCTTTTCAATCCGCATCAATCTTAGGCTTATCAGCTTAGAAGTCGTCGTGCGACAGTAGCCATTTTGGTCCGTCTTCTTATGCTGGTCCCAGTCCCCAGACACCATCAGGCACTTCTCAAAGAAGACGATTGGGGTCTGTTTTCGTCGTTTGATTTTCTAGGATTAGACCCAAAACTGCCGTGTACTTGCCAACCCAAAACTGCCCAGCTCTGATCCGGGTAGGGTGCTCCTTCTGGGCTACAAATCAGTTTCGAAAAGCTCGCACCTTTCGATAAAGGCTTGCATCGTGCTGAACGGCGGACATTAATCCAAAAAATCCAGATTGTGACGCTAGTCTAGTTCATTGGAAGCGACTATTTTCTGCTGAGGACAGCACGTCGTGTAGCCGTCGAAACGCTGAAGTGAAGAATTAGACCGGTTTCTATGAAGGATTCGTATGAGAGAATTGAGTCATTCGCAAACCCTAGACCAACTAATTGAGCGCGTAAACCAACTCCGTAATGGGGACTGGTCTGGTCCGCGAATGATTGTTCTTGAAGGAGCATCAGGAACAGGAAAGACTTGGATCGTTCAGCAGCTTTATTCCAAGTTGAGAGAAGAACAAGGGGCTAATTCTTATTGGCCTGATTTGTATGATCCTGATACCGATTTCCTTCGTGCGCGTAAGTTGTTGGCTCCCACATTGAACGACTTCTACTGGAGGGCGAATGTTCTCCCGAAGTTTGGTTGGTGGGCTTTTAATTGTGCTCAGCTGGAAGATGGTTCTTTCTTCCAGCTCTCGGACATGCTGAAATATCAACTAGTAACCCACAAACCAGCTTTAGGCGCTGCTTTAAAGAATGACAAAGGCGCCCTCCAAAGCTTTTGCGCTGAGGCTAAGAGGTTTGGCGTGGATCTTCTTAAAGATGAGGGGATGGACGCGCTGCAGGATTTACTTGGGTTGCCGCCGTTCATGGGAATTGGCGTCAGGGCCGGTAAGCAAATAATGGATGCGTCGAAGGAAAGAAGAACGCAAAAGACTGACCAAAAGGTTGGCTTTGAATCTGAAGCGATAGATCAGATGGTCCAATCGATGGTGGAATCCATCGAAGAAATCGCTACAAAGGATGTTCCGGCAATTGTGGCAATCGAGGATTTGCACCTCATGCCGGAGGTTTTCGGAAAATTCCTTGATCGCCTTCTATTTGAAGAAGAATATAGGCAGAATGAGAAACCAATACGAAAGCCGAAAAAGGCCCCTGTGCTTATTGTGGCTACGGCTTGGAAAGAGCGGATTTCTGGCGGTCCTTATTCGAGATGGTCTCTTCGTACTCCAAGTGAAGTTAAAGAAATCTGGGCTATCGGAAGCCCCGGAAAAGCTGCACTGGAAAGTGTTGTAGAGCGAACGCTTAGACTATTCGCTAATAGGAAACGTAGTGGACTGGCTCAGAGGGAAAAAGAGGCATTGTCGCGTTTCGCATCTGAGGCAGAGATACTTCAGAACCCCCTTAACCTTCAATTGTGGCTTGGTACCGATGACGTCCAATATTCGATTGGGCGCAACTATGCAGAATTCACCTATGATAAACGCTTGCTGCCGCGAGAAGGTGATGTTGCACGTTGGTATGAGCAGCGGTGGTATCAGCTACCGCCAGCTACGAGAAGAGTCTTGAAGTATGCAGCAGTTGCACGTTTTGGCAAGGACACGTCTCATGGACCATTTTCCAGAAATATTATTGAAGACTTGCTTAGTCATAATCCGGCTCTGTCGCTCGATCTGCCCGAGCTTGACGTAATTTCAGCTCTCGATGAAGCTTGTGACTCGGCAGGATGGTGCCTACGTGAAGCGGCTTCGCAGCGCTACGCAGAGCCGGCTTTGTGGGAGACCGCGAAAGCAATCGCTGAAAGAGAGGTGGGTCCCGTTGTCGGTGGTGATGTACGCGCCGTTGTCCAATTCCTGATCGAAACCTGGATGCGAAAAAAGGAGAATTGGAGTGCGGATTCGGAGGTCCCAGACGGCGGCATATCCGATAGTGAATTTTTGACAATTTCGCGTGCTTATGTGGAGCTCCGTAGGGATGATATTGAGCGTTTACTGGATGATGATTGCAGCGCCATTGAGAATGCAGATTTGCTTTCGGTAGCAGCTTGGCGAATGGCTTGTAATTCCCTGTTAGGCAAGAACTCGGCTATGGCCTTGAAACTGAGCCGTGTCGTGCGAGTGCTGTGTTTTTCGGGCGAAGGCAGGCAAGAAGTTGAATTGAAGGCAGCAGCAATGGAAATTGCTTCAATGCTGGAAAATAGGGCTGTGCCTGCCATTGAATTTGTCGATAATGAAGTTGGGAAATTAAGCGAATCTAAATCTATCAACGGCGATAAGCGTAGGAAGGTTCTCGCTCAAATCGCGGAGTATTCAATAGAATTTGATGGGCGCGCGCGTTTTGTCGGAAAGAAGCTCTGTGAAAGGCTTATTGAAGAAACGAGTGGACTTTTGCACCCAGAGGTTTATCTTAGTTTTCCTTGGCTTCCGTCAGTAGAAACAGCAACGTGGAAGTTCTACGAAAATCAAGTCATCAGGAGCATGAAGAAGGTAGAGAAGGCCGATCCCGAGGGTAAACCAGCAGCGATCGCGGCGGTGAGAAATACCCGTAGAGAACTTGTCAAGTTGCCCTCCTGGTACAACTTCACGGGCTACAGCCAAAACTTGGTCACCTATCTCGGCTCATGTGAGGAGGAATTGGACTCAGACGATCCTGAACTTGTGGAGGCGTATATTACTTACGCTGAGTTCTTTGAAGAGTTTGATCCTGAGCCGGCGCTTCGTGCTTATAGAAAGGCACAGCCTTACTCTAATCAACCTCTCCCAGTGAAGCGGCTTCAGGCGGAGGTTGAAATGATGAAGTTCTTTGACTGCGATGAGCTTCGTTCGTCCTTTGAGTTTGCGCTTCACTTCTTTTCTCAATGCGGCGTTGAGTTGGAAGATCCGATTTCGACTGATCCTGAGCCAGTATGGGAATTTGAAGAGCCCTATGTAGAGAATGGGCAGCTCCATGTCACACAACCCTACGAAGCCTGGTTATGGCACAAGGAAAATGGGACTTTAGAAAGCTTTAAATCCGAAGTCCGAAAGTGGCGGGATCAGGATGAGCATTGGAAGAAGCGTCATGAACCAGTCGATTCGGAAGCCATTTTGAGCAAACTCAACCTCCAGATATAGAAATATTCGATGAATTGGCAACTAATGTGGGGTGAACCGCGGTTTGTGAGCTTGATTCACCTGGCTTCTTAGATTCAAGATGTTGCTGCCTGACGGGAATCGTAGTGAAGGCTCCGGCCGGAAAAGTCAATGCGGAAGGGGCACAAAGAAGCTGAGAAAGAACTGCCAGGCAGCATGTAAAGCCGTCGGTAATCGGCTCTAAGGCGCTACACGTTGACGGATTGGTATAAGTTTTATATGTTCCTTATTGCTTTACTGAAAGGCTGCGCGCCATGGCCAAGAAGAACTCCATTGAGTCTGCCGCAATTTCGTTTAACTCTGAGGATGATGGCTCTTTTCCTGCGAGCTGCGTTCCAATCTTGGGCGGGTTGTACGTGTTGCGCGGCGTGGTGATGTCCAGTCGCCGGAGGTAGAGGGTGATGCGGAGCTTGCTGGATCGCCGGCTATCGTTGATGCGCTGTGGCTTGCCGCGGTGGGGCAGAAAGAGTCGGATGATGAGGAAGCGCAACTTCCGTCTGTCGTGGCTGCGGTTCAGGAAGACTTCAATTTCAATAACGAGTTTATTAGCCCAGATGATCAAAGAGACTTCGCCGCTAAGGCGGTAAAGCGCGCAGTCAAGCGCCACGAGGGAGAGGTCCAAGAGCTGAGGGAGCAAGCCATTGCTTCCGCAAAGTTGGCCACGACTTTGGCCGAACTCATGGACACGCTAAGCGGCGAGACCGAAGAAGGCTGGTGCTCTCGTTGCCTGACCAAATCCACCCACAGGAAATCCACGTCTAAATCCCTATACGTGTGCGAGAACTGCGGCTCGGCGACGTCCCACTGCACCATGCCCCAGTGCGATCACTTCGCCGCTGCCGGCCTGGGCTTGGTGGCGTTGCCGGCCGTGTGTGCAGAACACCTTCATCAGGTTCCGGACTTTGAGCGCCTCGAGCATCGCATTGATGACCTCACCCAGTGGCGCGAGCTGCGCGAATTTAAGGCGGCCAATGTTGGTCGCGCAGCCAAGCTTGCGGCCGCCGGCGTCGCAACTCTAGCCCTGGGCGCTACCGGTGGATTGCTGGCAGCTCCCATGGTCGGTGGTGCGGTAGGTACTACGTTCCTAGGCTTTTCTGGCGCAGTAGCACAAAACGCTGGTCTGGCAGTGCTCGGTTTCGGCTCCTTGGCTTCTGGCGGTTTAGGTATGGCTGGCGGCAGCATGGTCGTTGCCGCTGCTGGTGGACTGCTCGGCTCCGCATACGGAGTAAAAGCGCTTAACTCCTATATTGGCGAGGATGACTCCTTTGATATTCAGTGCGTCCGCAAGGGGAGCGGCACGCCCGTTCTCATCGCACGTGGTTTTACCACTGAGAAGAAGCTGGATTGGCGTACCGAAGTTAAATCGGTTGAAGCCGCGTATCCCGATTCCCCGATTTACCTTGTGACGTGGGGCAGCAAGGAAATGCGGGAGCTTGCTGGTTTCTTAGCTCCAGGCGCTGGTTTCGCGGGCGGCGCCGTGCTGAAAGGTATGGTCAAGCATGCTGGTAAGAAGTTGGCTAAAAAGGCAACGCCTGCCGGTCTGGCGCTAGGTGTTGTGGACCTGGTCAAGAACCCATGGACGGTTGCAGTTAACCGTGCTAATAAGACTGCCTTGGCTCTCGCCGCAATTATCCAGCGCTCCAACCTAGAGTCTGTGGTACTCGTAGGACATAGCTTGGGTGGCCGCGTCATGCTCAACCTCGCTACTGCACTTGCGGGCGCTGCCGGAACTGAAAACGAGGTCCGGGTCGAAGCCGTGCATCTTCTAGGTGCGGCCATTGGCCAAGATGCGAAGTGGGATTCTGCAGGTGAATTCTTATCTGGCGTCGTCCATAATTACCATTCCCACAATGACCGGGTCCTCGGGCACCTATATCCTGCCGCGATGGGTGGCAGGAAGGCGATCGGTTTTGAGGGCTTGGACGCGCCGTTTGCCGTTAACCACGATGTCAGTGATGCGGTTAAGGCGCATTCTGCTTATTACGAGAATGTGGAGCTAGCTCGCGCCGTTCAAGAGTAGGCGGCGGGCCGCTGCCTACCCCGCTACCGGCAACCTCGACCCCAATGCGATGCTCCATACTCGGTGCAGTGTGGTGGCGGAGATGAGGATGTCGGCGGGGCCTCGAGCGTTGCGATGCCACCCCCGATGAGGATGGTGGCAACGAGCAGGAGGGGAATGCGCGTTGCGGTGGTACCAGCGATGTAGAGGGCTTGGTGGGGGAGGCTGGCGGAGTGAGGGCCTACGCAGCCCCGATTGCATCGTCGGCGATGTGAACCTCTCCCATGAAGTACCGGGAATGGGACTTTTTCAGGGACTCCAAAGACGGGGCAGAGATGTGGGCGACCTCGGTGTCGGGATCGCTGACCTCGGCTTCGCGGAGGAGACGTTCCTTCACAGCGTGAGCAGAGTTGGGATATTGCTTGATGTAGGATTCGCCGGATTTGCGCTTGTAAATGATGATGAAATCAGTCATAATTCCGCCCTTTTCCATATGGATACCGTGACAGTATATCTTGCGTCTGCCTCAGGATTTTCAATGAACCAATATTGGTTTCCGCGGTGTTGGCCAAAGTTTCTTCGTAACGGGCCATTGTCTGGAAAATCTTAGCTCGTTCCCGGTGCACTAGCGGATCAACCGGAATGGCGCGTGTGGTTGTGCTTATTGCTTGCAAATTTATCTGAGCGGCATTAAACCCCTTTTCTAGATGAGCTTCTGAAACGTAGAAGCTTTCTGAAAGTCCAAGTAGGTTGACCAGCGTTGCTCGAAGGTAGGGGTCGCTGGGCTGATAGTCATCCTCGTATCGAATGCGTCTACCCGTAAGGTCCGCCAATTTCTCGAATGTATTGGCCCATTCCGCTTGAAGTTGGGTGCGCAGTTGGATTTCAACCCGTCCTGCGGTTTTGCTGGTGAGCCAGACATGCACTGCTCGATATCCCCGTTGGGGATCGGTGAGGTAATTCCTGATCTGTGCAGTTGCGTGAGCCTGTTCGGCTAAAGACTTTATCGTGGAAGCGATCCTGAGCAGGGTCGAGTGGGTAGCTCCTATGTCGAATCTGACACCAGCGAAATCCTGCATCGTCGATAGCCTGGCCCCTCGGTTAATCTTATCGGCTATCGATGACTTGGTCTTTACTCGGGAAGATTGTGCAATTTCAAACGGTCCTTGTCCGTCCCGCTCTTGAGAAGCTATGGCAAAGGAAACAAGATCAAGTGTTTGGGCCTTTAGCCATTCGTACCAAGCGATGATCTCTCCGTGGCTGTCTGGTGGTGAGCTTCGCTTTCCTGCGTAAAATTCTCCCAGCCTGTCAACCTGGGATTTTGAGAAGGGGCGGCTACTACAAAGGTACTTGGTGAACGTGTACGATTCCTGACTCACTTTCCATCCTCAGCAAAGCTTCTCGGTCTTATTTCGCGTAGGAATGAAGCTACCAAGGAACCTGGCCCTAGTCAGCGCAGTGCTCTCTAAATGGTGTCGTTTGGCAATTCATTGACTGCGGAAACAGCTAAACCCCTCACCACAGCAATGCTGTAGCAAGGGGCTAAAAGGCTAGGTGTCAGGATTAGTCCTGCGCAACGCCAACGTTGACTTCGATGTTGCCGCGGGTGGCCTTGGAGTAAGGGCACATCTGGTGGGCGGCGTCGGCAAGCTCCTGTGCCTTGGCGTCCTCAACGCCTGGGATAGTGACCTCGAGGTCCACGCCGAGGAAGAAGCCCTCGTCGTTCTTGCCCAGGGAAACGCGGGCGCCGACGGAGGAATTCTCCACGTCAACACCCTTGTCCTTGGCCACTGCCTTGAGTGCGGAGTGGTAGCAGGCGGCATAACCGGCAGCGAAAAGCTGCTCTGGGTTAGCGCCCTCACCGCTGCCGCCCATTTCCTTCGGGGCGGTCATGGTGAAATCCAGATCGGAATCCTTAACTACAGCGCGGCCGTCGCGGCCTGCTCCGGTGGAGAGTGCTTCGGTGGTGTATACGGCGTCCATGATGACTCCTTTTCTATCGGGTCTTTGTACGTCCGCCGATTGTACGCAAGAATTCTAGTCCTCGACGACGTTGACGGTGACCTCAATATTGCCCCGGGTGGCATTGGAGTAGGGGCAGACCCGGTGGGCGGCGTCGGCAAGCTGCTGGGCTGTGGCCTTGTCTTGAGCTGGGATGGAAACCTCCAGGTCCACTGCGAGCTGGAAGCCTTCGCCCTGCTTTCCGATGCCCACTCGTGCCCCCACCGCAGAGTCACCCAACTCGACCTTCTGGTTGCGGGCCACGGCCTGCAGCGCGGAGTGGAAGCAAGCGGCGTAGCCGGCGGCAAATAGCTGCTCCGGGTTGGCGCCTTCGCCGCTGCCGCCCATTTCCTTCGGGATGGCAAGGGTGAAGTCGAGGTCAGAGTCCTTGACGGTGGCGTGGCCGTTGCGGCCTGCTCCGGTGGCTAGTGCCTCGGTGGTGTACATGGCGTCCATGATTGCTCCTTTCGATTTCACAATCCGGTTTTAATATCCACTTTCGATTGTACACCATTAAATTGTGGGCAATGTTTTCTTGGCGTCTATACTTTTGGCTATGAATGACGCGCCCACTGATTACCTTTCTCTCGATAGTCAGCTGTGCTTCTCGATTTACCGTGCGAGTAGGGCGGTAGTGCGTTCCTATCGGCCACTCCTCGATGAGCTGGGGCTGACCTATCCCCAGTACTTGGTCATGTTGGTGCTGTGGGAGGCCGACGAACCGGTGCCACTTAAATTCATTGATTCCCGCCTCGGTCTGGATAGCGGCACGCTCACCCCGCTGCTTAAGCGCCTAGAAAAACAGGGGTACGTGGAGCGGCGCCGTGATCCCGCCGACGAGCGCCGCACCCTCGCTAGTCTCACCGCCGACGGCGACGCCCTGCGCTCCCGCGCCGAGTGCATCCCCGAAGCAATGGTCGAGGCCTATGAGAAGTTAGGCCTCGACCTAGTGGAATTTAAAGAGTCTCTCGATATCCTTGCCGCTACTCCCATCGATGTGGAGCTACCGTGGCCGTCCGAAGAAGACTTTGTGAGGTAGGGGCTTAGTTCGTGGTGGCAACGCGCTTAGTCCACACGCTTCTATCTGCGGTTTCGAATGAGGCGCGAACCGTATTATCTCCGGGCTTTTCGCACGTTAAGTTTCTCTGATCACTGCCCATGTGGCAGTCCAAGTTATAAGACTGCTTGGTCACCGGACTGCTGGCGGTGATATCCGCGTGATACACGGCGGTGACCGTGGGACTCTTTGCTCTCATGGTGTAGCTAGCCTTCATCGCGGCGTCAAAGACCGCGGCGGCGAATTCGCAGGAAGTCGCATCGCCGGCGTCGATGGAATCGCCTGATGAAGATGTACCGCAGTAGCCGCCAATCTGGCCTACATGGATGTTGTGGTTTCCACCAGCCGGTGTGGCAGGCTTCTCCGGCTCTGCTAGTTCGGTGACAGTCTCGGTACGGCGGGACTCCGTCTTTTCTTTGGCGCTGGTCTTCTTTTCGGCTTCATCAGCCGCGGAGTTGTTGTCCTGTGCGGTAGCGAAGGCTGGCTCTTCTGCAGGGGCGGAATCAGAGCTGGAGTCTGAACCGGAACCGCAGGCGCTTAGCGCAAGACCGGTAGCGAGGAGGACGGACGCGAGAGGGAATAGGGAAGGGCGCAGCATAGGGATACTGTAGCGCCCTTCGGGGCGTGGCGCGCGGCTAGTGATCTATGCGTGCAGGTGGAACGGGCGCACCTTCTGGCGGCAGCACCTTCGGGTACTTCTTGGCTGTGCTGGAAGAAGTAGCCGCGCCGGTTGCACCGCTGGTTGCGGCGGCATCGGCGTTGCTGGTGGGGGAAGGGCGGTGGGGAGCGGGGTCCCAGTGGGCGTCGACAAGCTTGCGCTGGCACACCCACCCCAAGGCCAAAATGGCCAGCGCGATGAGGGCGATGAAGACGAGTCCCAGTGCACCGTCGGCGTGAATGGACCAGCCCAGCAGCAGCCCGAGCCAGCCAAAGTCAGCGTCGCCGAAAGTGGTATTCGCGGAGCCGAAGGAACCAAGGACACCGAGGAGGAATGCCGGCAGGAAGGTAATGATGAGGCCATTGACAAAGGCGCCTAATGCGGCGCCGCGCCGCCCACCGGTGGCATTGCCGTAAACGCCTGCTGCGCCCCCGGTGAAGAAGTGCGGCACCAAACCAGGCAGAATCAGCGCAATGCCAAAGGCCGGATTGAGCCAGGTGGAAAGGACGGCAAGGCCGACAAGTCCGCCGAGGAAGGAAGAAATGAACCCAATGAGAACTGCGTTCTGGGCATAGGGAAAGACGATGGGCGCATCCACTGCGGAACTAAACGGAATGAGTATCTTTGTCTTTTTTCTTGGGCAACTCCGGGCTCGAGTCTTCGTCCGTTGGCGCGGGATCCATCGGGGTAGATTCCTCCAGTTTGTAGGTCTGCGAGCCTACTTCTTCCTCGCCGTATTTTTCCCTAGCTACCAGTTCTACTGGGGTGGTGAGGTCATCAAGCTCGAAGGCGGCGGAACTCTTGACCGTGCCGCCCTTTTTGATTTTGTCCAACATGTTGTCAGTATCGATGTATTCGCTAAAACCGGTTTTGAGCTCATTGACGGAGTTCTCGTCGTTATCCTGGATTGCGGTGAACATGGAGGAGAAATCCGCAGTCCGCAGCTCCTTGTCTGTCTTATTGGTCATCTCGTAGTCAAAGACAAGGATGGGCTTATCGCCAATCCGGTTTCCAGGGGAGCCCGGATCGATAACGTGGTGTCCGGTGATCTTGACAGTGGCGGTGGGGAGCTCCAAAACATCGTCTTTGAAAGAGCGGGTGGCATCGGTGTTTTGGAGCTCATTTTTGGTTTCGGGCTCGTCACTAATTTTCTTTAACGCGACGTCTAGTCGGGCACTGTCCGTGTTGAATGTGAATTTTAGCTGATCGTCTTCGAGCTTGAAGTCCAGGCTATCTGGCATCAGGCGATCGGATACGGGACTCACGCCGCCGACGTCCTTCTTGGATGCTACCGTTTCGCCCTTGGCGGCCTTGGCAGCGTCAAAGGTTCCTATCCATAGTGGATCATCACTGTCGGAGCTGTAATCCCACTCCACGGTGATGACATCTTCGGTCACACTAGCGGTGAAGGTGGATGTGTGCTCACCTTTACCTATTTTTTGTTCCCAGGTGCCAATGACATCCTTGGCTTCTTCGTTGGAGCTGGCATTGGAGTCTTGGTTGTTAGAGGAGTTCTCGTTGGAGTTGTTTGAGGAGGGCAAGCTGGAATCGGTCGAACAGGCGGATAGGGCAAGGGTAGCGGCGATAAGGATATAGGGTGTGATGTGGCGCATAATTTACATATACCGCACGGGGTTGGCATGCGCTCGGCAAATTGGTCTTTGGCCGCTCTTTGACTAATCTTTTCAGGGCAGAGAGTCGCCCCAAGTGGGCGTGCAATCTGCGTGGGGCTATAGCTCAGTCGGTTAGAGCTACGGACTCATAATCCGTTGGTCGCGGGTTCGAGCCCCGCTGGCCCCACGGTGATAGGGAGGCGTCGGCAAGCAGTGCCGGCGCCTCCTTGTGCTTAACTGCGCATATGGGTGTGCTGATTGCGCAGGGGCGGGCGGTGAAGTCTAATAACCATATGGTTGAAGTAGATCCGCTCATTGAATCTCTCTACCGCTGGTCCGATATCAGTGGTGTGCTGCTGATGGGAATTATCGGTGGCACTATGGCGCGCAAGCGTGGCTACGATATCATCGGCTTTTTCTTCATTGCGATGTTCTCGTCGCTAGGCGGCGGCATGGTGCGCGACGTGCTCATTAACCGCGGCACCGTGGCGGCAATGAGCCAGCCGGAATACCTCTATTTGGCCTTTACCGGCGCGCTGATTGCTCGCTTTGTGTACTTCAAAGGCAAGACCTGGGATTATCTGCAGGCGCATGGCGACGCCGTCGTTTCCGGCCTGTGGGCCGCCACCGGCGCGGTGAAGGCTATTACCTACGGCCTGCCGCTTATTCCCTGCATCATGATGGGCGTGTTTACCGCCACGGGTGGTTCGATGATTCGTGACATCGTGATGGGGCGCGAGCCGAGTGTCTTTGGTGATAACCAGCCAACAGTTATTCCGGCCGTGGCTTGTGCGATTATTGTGCTGGTTGGCCACCATTTCGACATGATGGCAGTAGGCATGATTATTGGGCCGTTGGTCTCCATCTTCTTGGCGCTGCTGGGCATTTGGGCCGGTTGGCGCGTGCCGGCCTACCAAGACTGGGCACCTATTAATGACACCGCCGCACAGGTCAAGGTCCTAGCGAAAAAGGCCGAGAATAAAAGCCGTGCCGTCGGCCGCCGCCTCGAGCCGCACCGGCTGCGTTCCTGGCGCCACCGCCAGATGGAGGCAGCGCTGCAGCGGCGCATTGAAAAGGAAGTGCGCTCTGGTAAGCGGCGCAAAGAAGCTGCGGCGGAGGCCAGCGAATTTCTGGAGTCCTTCGAATCCGATGTGGATCAGCTCAGCGCAGTGGTAGCAGAAGGCGAGGACACGGACTTCGGCGTGGACCTCACCGGTGATTCCTATAACGAAGAGGAACAATCCTCCCACGAGGAATCCCAGCGCCTCTTGGATGCCATTTTGGAAGATGACAAGCTTACGGATGAACTCATTGATCGCCTCATGAAGCGCTATGACTCCCGCGACTAGCCCCGCGGTTCTTTAGTGCGGCGGCTTAGCGCCCAACCGCGCCGCAAACCTGCGGGTCCGTGATATAGCCTTGCTCGCAGCCATATTGGGTCTGGATTTCTCCGGAGCTCTTATTCCGGTTGCCGTTGGCATCGTTGCCATAGCCGCACAGGTAGGCCGGACATTCCGCACTCGGCCCATTGGGCGCTTGTACCGGCGGTTGAGCGTTTGACTCCTTGCACAACGCGGCAAACTCCACCCAGGTGCCGTCCGCGCATTGATACTGCGCGGTGTTTTCCTGCGGCTGGTTTTCGGTAGCCGGTTGCACGGCTTCCTGATTTTCTGTTTGCGGTTCGGCGTGCTGCGCGGCCTCTGTAGTTGCTACTTCCGTGGTCGTTTTTTCTGTGGATGTTTCCTCAGTGCTGGATTCTGTAGAGCTCGTTTCAGAGGCCGTCTCCGTAACGGTTTCTTTCACCGTGGAAATGGTGGTGGCGGTTTCGTCGCTGCCGCCGCAACCGGTGGCAAAAGGGCTAGGGAAAAGAAGGGAATAAGGAATGATTTCTTCATGCCCCATACCGTAGCCAAACAAGGCGGTGGGTGCAGGAGTTTGTGCAGGGCATACGGGAATTAGAGGCAGTGTTAGGGGGAGTGTTTGCATGGTGGCTGGCAGTGAACTGGCATCCAGTTTTCAGCTCCGCGGCCTACGGTAGAGGCATGAACCTGAAGTATTACTTCTACGAGCTGTGGAGCATCTTCGTTGACCACGGCTTACCTCTTATCGCGCTGCTGCTCATAGGCATTTTGATCCCGCGCATCGGCAGGCTGGCGATCCGCATTATGGAACGCCGCCTCGATGAAGAGGAAGAGGCTACCAAGGCCCGTCTGGCGCTGACCGGTGCGCTGGTCTACATCGTGCAGGCCATCGCGTACTTCCTCATCATTTGGGCCGCGCTGACCAATATTGGCGTGCCCGCGGTAGGCGCGGCGGTGCCGGCAACGATAGTCTCGGCCGCCGTGGGCTTTGGTGCGCAGTCCATCATTGCGGATTTCCTCTCCGGCTTTTTCATCCTTTCGGAAAAGCAATTCGGTGTAGGCGATTACGTCAGCTTTGATGGCGTGACCGATGTGGAAGGCACCGTGGTGATGCTGACTTTGCGCACCACCAAGGTGCGCACTCCCACCGGCGAGCTGGTCACCGTGCCCAATAGTTCTGCCGGTGCGGTAACGAACTATTCCCAGGAATGGTCGCGCGCCGTGGTCAACTTCGACGTGCCCGTGCAAGAAGGCGAGACCTTACCGGAGATCACGCGCCGCGTGCGCACCATTTCTGAGCAGGCTATCCAAGAGCCATCCATCGCCGTGGATGTCAACGGTGAGCTTGAGGTGCTGCCAGCCACGCAGCTGGTTGCCCCGCAGGCCGCCGGCCAATCGTGGCACGTGACCTATCGCGTACTGGTCACCGTTAACCCGGCCCGCCAATGGGCGGTGGAACGCGCTATCCGCTCGGCGCTGCTCTCGGAGTTCTGGGACCACTACAACGTGGCCGATCTCGATGAACTGCAGCGCCCGCTGACCCCACCGCAGGGAAATACCGCGGCTCAGGAATCCGTAAAGGATGCTTCCACCGCAGGGGAGGGCTCCCACCCTGAGACGAAGGTGGAACGCAGTGCCGCCACCGAGGACGCCGAGGTGGAGGGCCCAGATAGCGACGGCCCCGGAAGGCCCGCACTGCCTGATAATGACGAGAAAGAACCAGAGACCTCCGAAGGCGTCTGGCGCGGGCTGGAGACCAATACCAAATTCCAGAAGATCGCCACCTTAGGCGGCCGAGTCCGCGCCTCCACTACGGGCCTTGTCCTCGCGCTGCTTGTCGTCGGTGCCTTGGCCTTGGCCTCGAGCAATCCCGAAAACGCGGACGCGGGCTGGCTCTCGCCCGAGCACTGGCGCGATAGCGGCAAGGAAACCTCTTCCTCGCAGCTTTCCGACGCCCCCTCAACCCAACCCCTGTCTCTTATACACATCTCCGA
>ERZ1031329.67-NODE-67-length-38840-cov-28.680908_pt1 | contig 38840 bp, 25 predicted proteins | sample MGYA00518053_ERZ1031329 | MGnify/ENA primary metagenome ERZ1031329 (study PRJEB33718, sample SAMN03159840) | human skin metagenome | collected 2014-02-25 | study: EMG produced TPA metagenomics assembly of the PRJNA266117 data set (Human skin bacterial metagenome... | reverse complement strand
AGATCTACACTATCCTCTTCGTCGGCAGCGTCAGATGTGTATAAGAGACAGGGGGTGGGGGTAGCGGTAGTCGTCGATAGGCGAGCTGCCCGCAAGTTGTTCGCCTGGATGAGCACCTGCGTATCCAGCGGCTGCGGTGTCTTGGCCACCTTGCCGCGGTTGGTGCCGTCCTTCATCAGCGCGCCGTCGCAGGAGTGCGCCAGGCCCATGGCGTGGCCGAGCTCGTGCGCGATGGTCATGACCAGGCTCTCGTAGTAGCCGTTGCGCAAAATGTCCGGGTTGAGCAAAAGCTCCATGTTGTTCACGTTGCCCTGCACGCGGCCGACGACGTAGCCGCCCAGGTTGGCCTCGCGCACGGTGACCACCTTGTAGCCGGGCTGGTCCACGTACTCGAAGCGCATCAGGCCGTCGGTGGCGCTGACCCACTGGTCCGTGGCCTGGGTGATGTACGGCTTGTACTTCGCCGGCGCGAAGATGCGAAGCACGCCGTTGTCGATGGCATTTTCGCTGCTGTTGAGCAGGTAGTTGCCGATGTTCGGGATCGGCTGGCCCATGTTCGCCGCTGCGGTGGCGGCGCGGCACTCACGGCCGACCGGGTCGACGGCGGCGTGGGCCGGGGTGGCAATGGTGCCTGCCGCGACGGCGGCGGCACAGCAGGATGCGAGCAGATGTCTATAATTCACCAACTTAGAGAACACCATTCTCCAAGCTGGCGCAAATCTGCGCGGCTAGATCAGGCGGCGGCGGGCGAACGCGAAGAAGCCTGCGCCCAGTGCGCTTGCCAGTGCCAGCGCGAACAGCGCGCGGGCGACCGTGTTGGAACCGGTCTCCGCTTCCAAGCCGCGGGCGGGTGCGGCGTACGGCGTCGCGATCTCGTCGTTGACGGCAGCCTCGACAGCCTCGCCCGCAGCACGCGCCGCCTCAAGCCCCTGGCGACCGATCTCGCCAGCGTTGGCCTGGATCATCGCCTCGGAGTCCGCAGCCTCCTCCGGGGTGACGTCCGCGTTGACGCGGGTGACATCGGCGACGAAGGTGTGGCCGTCCTTGTTCAGGAAGAACGTCTTGCCGTCCAGCGTGAGCACCGGCGGGAACTTCACCAGGCCGTGGGCGACGGGATTGTCGTCGGCAGGGTCCACATCCTCGGCGCCGAGCGGCTCCTCCGGCGCGTTTTCCGGAGACGCGGCCGGTGCTTCGGTGGGCGCTCCGGTGGCTTCCGGGTCAGTCGGCACCGGCTCGCCCGTCGGCTGGTCGGCGGGCTGGTCCCGAATGACACCGGAGCCGATCAGACCTGCGACCGCGGCGTCCGCGACCGCGACCGCGCGCTCCTGCTGGCCGCTGTCCAGCTGCGCGTACGGCTGCGCCGCCTCCTGGAGCGTGCGCACGTAGTGGGAGCCCTCCTCGTTGAGGAAGTACTGCTCGCCGCGCGCATCGGCGGTTTCAGCGGGCAGATCCTGCGCGGTTGCGGCGACCGGCACAGCGAGCAGAGCTGCGGCGGCAGCAGTTGCGACAGCGGCGGCGCGGGTGGTGCGGTTCATGACGGACTCCTAGGAAGTTCGGGGAAGCTCGAGGGGTCAAACCTCAAGCGTTGGTTGAGAGTTTACACACTTTGCCCCCATTTTTCACTCCAGTAACAGCTGTTTTCTTCCTGCTTGGGACCAACCAGACCTCAGCAGCAAACCAGACCCCAGCGGCGGGCGCGACCAGGGGTTTTAGATACGCAAAACACTTGAGGTCTGGTTACGCGAAAGTAACCAGACCTCAAGCAAAGAAGAGGGTGTCGGCCTAGACCAGGAAGCGGCGGCCAGCCACGAACGCGGCTGCACCAAGCACGGAAGCGATCACCAGCGCGAACAGGGTGCGCACGAGCGTGTTGGAGCCAGTCTCAGCCTCGACGCCACGGTTCGCGGCGGCAGCGACCTGCTGCGCGGCGATCTCGTCGGCGTGCTCAGCGCGGAGCTGATCGGACTTCTCCTTCTCCTCCGGGGTCGGCTGCTGGTTCACGCGCTCTGAGGAGCCGACCAGGGTCTCGCCGTCCTGGTTGAGGAAGTAGGTCACGCCAGCGATGACGATCGGGATGCCGATCGCAGCAGCAGCGATGCCCGCGATCGCACCCGGGGACAGCTCGGCGTTGGCCTCGCCAGCTGCACCGTTGGAGCTGCCCGCGCCAGCGCCGGCGCCGCCCAGGTTTGCATCCACAGTTGCGGAGACGGTGGTGTCCGTACCCGCCGGCACCGTAAGGGTGGTCGCGGTGGAGGTGGAGGTTGCAGTAGCGGCAGCCTCGCCGGTCGCCTTCGGCGCCGGGGCCTGGGGAGTGGTGGTGGTGGACTCAGCGGCCGGCTTGGCCTTCCCCAGCACGATCGTCTCACCGGAGCCGTCCGCAAGGGTGGCGACGATGTCACCGTTGTCAGCCAGGGAAACCTCCGCGGCGTTCTCAGCGCCGGCCGGGGTGGTTGCGGCCTCCTTGTATTCGCCGTTGACCAGCTCATAGTAGGTGCCGTTCGGAGCAACAATGACGGCCGGGAAACGACCCTCGATGATCTTGGTGGCAACCTCGGTCGGGTCGATGGTGGTCTGGGCGTCGGCGGCGGGGGTCACGGAAATTGCGATCGCGCCGGCCATTGCGGCTGCGGCCAGCGTGCGGATGGTGCGCTTCATTGGGGGCTCCTATCGGGAAAGTCTAAACCTCAGGTCGAAGGTTACGCCACAACAGTAAACACGTTTCACACAAGTCTCAACTAAACCTTCAGACTTTTTGGACAACACCTGTAAAACCGCAGGTCAAACCCCGCAAAAGAGACGCAAAAATCTTGACTACCGCGGCTCGAAGGCCGTCTCAACCTCGTCATCGGTCGTCGTTCCGGCCAGCTGCCACCCCACCACGGCGTTGCGCACGCTGTCCGCCAGCAGGTTCGCCGGCTGGATGCAGGAAATGGTCAGCAGCCGCCCCGGCATCGGCCCCGTGCCCCAGATCTCCGCGTTGCCCGCCAGCGCGCCCTTGTCCGGGTCGTGCAGGTCGGTCGCGGTGTACTTCAGCCAGTCGTCGCCCGAGGTTTCCGTGCGCAGGAACAGCGTGTCGCCTTTGGCTACGGTGTGGCGTTCGGCTTTGCCGTCGTAAAGCTTGTTAAACACCGCATCCACGCCCGCGCCGGTATGCCCCGCCACGACCACGATGTCGCCGGCATCCGTGCCCGGCAGCTCGTACGGGTAGCTCTCCCCCGTCAGCGCGCACGCCTTATCCATGCTCTTCGGGTCGATTTTGCCGTCCACCACGCGGCAATCCGCCTGCTCGAACCCGGCGCGCAGCCCCAGCACCGGCACCACCATCTCCACCGGGCGCCCCTGCGCGATCGAGGCAGCAGCTTGCCGACGAGGCTCCGCCGACACCGACGTCTCCTGCGTTGGCTCTGCCGCTGGGGGGTCCGAAGGTTCGTCGTGAAGCAGTGCCTTGAAACCTGCGCGCACCAGAAGGAACAGAATCAGCAGTGCGACGATGCGGCGGACGTGGTACTTCACGGCAGTTATCATACGAGCCATGAAGGAAGTTTCCGTAGATAAAGTCCCCGCAGGCGCGCAGCTTATCGACGTGCGCGAGCCCGACGAGTACGCCGCCGTCCGCGCGGAGGGCGCCGTGAACATCCCACTGTCCGAGTTCGTCGCACGCACCGACGAGATCGACCCGGAGCGCGACATTTACCTGATCTGCAAGTCTGGCGGCCGCAGCGCGCAAGCCGGCGAATACTTGGAGCAGGCCCGCGGCTGGGACAACGTCATCAACGTCGCCGGCGGCACCACTGCCTGGGTGGAGCAGGGCCTGCCACACCAGAATTAGGCAGTCTTAGGCGTTCCCAATTGTTGGGCGCCTAAACATAGTTATGATGAAGGCCATGCCCACGCTCCCCGAACTGCCGTCCGCACTGGCCAAGTCCCCCCACTTCCAGGTTGAACGCGTGCGCAGGCACACCAAAGACGAGGTCGAGCGCACCCTGGCCAAGCACGACTCCACCATGCGCGAGTACTGGATCCTCATGTGCGTGGACGGGGAGCCGATGAGCCAGCGCCAGCTGTCGGAGCTGCTCACCATCGACGCGTCCGACATGGTCCGCCTCATCGACAACCTGGAGAACAACAACTGGGTCACCCGCGAGCGCGACCCGAAGGACCGACGCCGCCAGATCGTCGCCGCCACCAAGAAAGGCACCAAGGTGCTGGCGAAACTTGCTGCGGACGTGGCTGAGGCGGAGGACCGCGCGCTGGAGGCGTCTTCCAACAAGCAGCTGAAGAGCCTGCGCAAGCTCTCCCAGGCACTGGACGGCGACGACTAGAACGTGGGCGGGCGCAAATAGTTGGCGTTTCCCATAATTTGCGGTTTTTCGTTGCGCTATTAGCCTTATCCGCATGTCTCAGCCCGACAACCCCCTCCTTCGCAGCCACCTGGCCCCGCCGGAGCGGACGCTCATCGACGTCCTCACGGCCACCGCCGCCGAGCACCCCGATGCCGCCGCCATCGACGACGGCGGCGCGAACTCCGCCGACGACGGCGTGCTCACCTACGCCGAACTGGTGGAGGAAATCGAGCGCCGCGCCGCCGACATGCGCAAGATGGGCGTGCGTGATGGGGGCCGCGTGGGGGTCCGGATGACATCGGGAAGCAGGGAGCTCTACCTTGCGATCCTGTCCACGATGCGCGCGGGCTGCGCGTATGTGCCGGTGGACGCGGACGACCCGGACGAGCGCGCGGAGACCGTCTTCGGCGAGGCGGACGTGGACGCGATCTGGACCGACGACGGGCTGCGCGTGCTCAAGCCTGCGCAGCCAGCCCCGTTGGGCGAGGTCACCCCGGACCACGACTGCTGGATCATCTTCACCTCCGGCTCCACAGGAAAACCGAAAGGTGTGGCGGTGACGCACCGCTCCGCGGCCGCGTTCGTGGACGCGGAGGCGCGCCTGTTCTGCCAGGACAACCCGCTCGGCCCGGACGACCGCGTGCTGGCCGGCCTGTCCGTGGCCTTCGACGCGTCCTGCGAGGAGATGTGGCTGGCCTGGGGCCACGGCGCCTGCCTGGTGCCGGCCCCGCGCGCGCTGGTGCGCTCCGGCCAGGACTTAGGCCCGTGGCTGATCCGCCGCGACATCACGGTCGTGTCCACGGTGCCGACTCTGGCCGGCCTGTGGCCGAAGGAGGCGCTGGACAACATCCGCCTGCTCATCGTGGGCGGCGAGGCCTGCTCGCAGGAGCTGACCGACCGCCTGGCGGACGGCCGCGAGATGTGGAACACCTACGGCCCCACCGAGGCGACCGTGGTGGCCAGCGCGAAGCAACTGTTCCCGGGCGAGGCGGTCACCATCGGCTGGCCGCTGGATGGCTGGGACCTCGCAGTCGCCGAAGACGGGGAGCTCATCATCGGCGGCGTGGGCCTAGCCCGCTACCTGGATCCGGAGAAGGACGCGGAGAAGTACGCGCCGATGGGCGACTGGGAGCGCGCGTACCGCACCGGTGACCACGTCAAGCTCACGGACAACGGCCTGGCCTTTATCGGCCGCGCGGATGACCAGGTGAAGATCGGCGGGCGCCGCATCGAGCTGGGCGAGGTGGAGGCCAACGTCGCCGCGCTCGAGGGCGTGTACAACTCGGCCGTCGCGGTGCAGACCCTGCCGTCGGGCGACAAGGTGCTGGTGGGCTACGTCTCCCCCAACGAGGGCACCGAGCTGGACGTTCCGCAAATGCGCGAGCGTCTCGCCGAGGTCATGCCGTCAGCACTGGTGCCGCGCCTGCACGTGATGGACGAGCTGCCGATCCGCACCTCTGGCAAGGTGGACAAGAAGGCCCTGCCGTGGCCGCTGCCCGCCAGCGTCGACGCGGTTGGGCTGACCGAAACCGAAACGTGGGTGGCCGAGCAATGGGTCGAGGTCCTCGGCCTGGACGTGCCGGGACGCGACGCGGACTTCTTCGAGCTCGGCGGCTCGTCGCTCGCGGCCGCCGCGCTAATCACGCGCCTGCGCGAGCGCGTGCCCACCATCGCGGTGCGCGACCTCTACGACCACCCCAGGCTAGAAACGCTTGCTTCGCTTATCGACGAGCTCACGCTTTCCAACCGCACCGCCAAGCGCGAACGCGAAGTAGAGCCCGTCGGCGCCGGCACCCGCGTGGCGCAGAGTTTGGCCCTGGTGCCGGTGATGACGTTGAAGGCAGCCACGGCGGTGACCTGGGTGGCCATCGCGGCGAACCTGCTGGGCCTGACCGAGCTGAGCTGGCCCTGGCTCGCCGCCGCGTTCGTGGTGCTGTGCACCCCGTTCGGGCGCATCCCGATCGGCGCGCTGGGCGCCCGACTGATCCGCGGGCGGGTGAAGCCCGGCGTGTACACACGCGGCGGCGCGCAGCACGTGCGCCTGTGGGCGGCGGAGCGGTGGCTTGCGGCCTCCGGCGCGCTGAACATCTCCAGCGCCAACGCCGCGAAAATCACCGCCCGCATGTTGGGTGCCAAGATCGGCAAGGGCGTGGACATGCACGCCTTCGCACCGGTGACGGGCCTGCTCACCATTGGTGAAGGCTCCGCCATCGAGCCGGAAGTGGACCTGTCGGGTGTGTGGCTCGACGGCGACGAATTCCACGTCGGCGAGGTGTCCATCGGCGCGGAGGCGCGCGTCGGCGCGCGCTCCACGCTCATGCCCGGCACCGAGATTCGCAACGGCGCGCACGTGGAGCCGGGCTCCACCGTCACCGGCCGCAAGCCCGTGAAGAAGCGCTCGCGCTGGGCGGGCTCGCCCGCGCGCAAGGTGGGCCGCTCCAAGCACCGCTTCCCCGACGAGCGCCCGCCGCGCCGACCACTGTGGGCGCTGGGATACGGCCTGACGTCGCTGTTCCTCGCGCTGCTGCCGGCTACTGCCGGTGTTGCCGGCGCCGCCGCGACGGTGGGGCTTGCTCACATTGCGCATACCTCGTCGGTGTGGGGCCTGCTCGTGTTCGCCCCGGTCGGCGGGCTGGTCTACATCGGAGCTGGTCTGCTGTTGACGTGGCTGGCCGTGAGGGTGGCGTCGATAGGCGTGAAGCCCGGCGTCTTCCCTGTGCGCAGCGTGCATGGCTGGGCGCTGTGGACTGTGACCAGGCTTATGGACGACGCCCGCACCCGCTACTTCCCCATCTACGCAGGCCTCGCCACCCCGGTGTGGCTGCGGTCGCTGGGCGCGCAGATCGGCGAGCGCGCCGAGGTGTCCACCGCCGTGATGGTGCCGAAGCTGACCGAGGTGCGCGACGGGGCATTCCTTGCCGACGACACGATGGTCGGCACCTACGAACTCGGCGACGGCTGGATCCGCACCGACCACACCGTGGTGGGCAAGCGCTCCTTCGTGGGCAACTCCGGCATGGTCGCGCCCGGCCGCAAGCTGGCGAAACAGTCGCTGGTGGCGGTGCTGTCAGCGTCGCCGAAGAAGTCCAAGGCGGGCTCGAACTGGTGGGGCTCGCCGCCGGAGCGCATGCGCCGCGTCGAGGTGGAGGCCGCCGGCGAGGCGACCTACAAGCCGTCCGCGTCGCTGATGCGCAAGCGCGGGTTTGTGGAGACGCTGCGCCTGCTCGCGCCCATGACGCAAGCCGTGCTGGCGGCGGTGTTCGCCGCTTTTGTGGTGACGCTTCTGGAGCGCTTCGGCTTCTGGACGTACCTCCTCGGCGGCCTGGTGTGGATGGCCGTGGGCGTGCTGGCCGTGCTGTCCGCCGTGGTGGCGAAGTGGGTGTTGGTTGGGCGGCATAAGGCTGCCGAGCACCCGCTGTACTCCTGGTTTGTCTGGCTCAACGAGCTGCAGGACCAGTTCGTCGAGGTCGTGGCCGCGCCGTGGTTCTTCAACTGGGCCTCCGGTTCCGGCGAGATGAACCTGGCGCTGCGCGCGCTCGGCGTACGGGTCGGCCGCGGCGCGTGGATCGAGTCCTACTGGTTCCCGGAGACGGACCTGTGCGTGGTGGGCCGCGGCGCGTCGGTCGGCCCGGGCACGGTAGTGCAGACGCACCTGTTCCAGGACCGCGTGATGTCCCTGGACACGGTCTCGATCCTGGACTCGGCGACGCTGGCCGCCCACTCGGTGTCCCTGCCGGGGTCCGCGATCGGCACCGGCGCGACGGTCGGCCCGGGCTCGCTGGTCATGCGTGGCGACGAGGTGCCGGCCATGACCGTGTGGCAGGGCAACCCCGTGGAGCCACAGTAGGGGTTTACTGCGCGGTTTCGGTCGCGGTCAGCTCCCGAAACTCATCGGTTTGCCGAACGGGCTTTCTGCATCGAACAACTTCTCAAGTTTCGTTGTCTCAGCTGGCCCCTCCAGAATCCTCTGCACTTGGCGAAAGTCCTCTTCGGAGAGGAAAATCTGTTTCTCTTCCATCGTCGCCTCCACAACCACACCTCCTTCCACCGAGGACAATCAACCTAATGAGCAACAGGCTACTTGGTTGGGCAAGCGAAGGCCCCGCCTTGCGACGAATCGCAAAGCGGGGCCGACGATCTCAGAGCACTTCGGCGCTATAGATCCTTAGACCGTCTCGCGGCGGCTGAAGGCGTAGCCCGCAGCGCCCACGATGGACAGGATCAGCAGCGCGACCAGGCCGGCGGGCAGCTCTGCCACACCGGTGGAGGCGTTCATGCCGCGCTCGCCGCTTGCTGCGGCGGCGTTGCCGGTTCCGTTCGCCGCGGCGCCAGCGTTGCCAGCGCCTGCGTTACCTGCGGCCGGGGCGCCGCCGTTGGCCTCGACCTGCTTAGCGATCTCATCGCCGTGGTCCTTCTTCACCTGCTCGGACTCGGCCTTCTCCTCCGGGGAGGCCGGCTGGTCAACGCGGTTCGGGTCCTTGACCAGGTCACCGTCCTTGTTCACGAAGTACTGCACACCAGCGATGATCAGGCCCAGGCCGGCGAGAGCACCCAGGGAGCCGAGCACGATCGCGGTGGTGTTGTCCTTGGTGGTCGGCGTGGCCGTGGCCGTGGCGGTACCGGTTGCGGTCTCCGTCGCAGTTGCCGTCGCGGTGCCGGTGGCGGTGCCCTCAGCGCCCGCGGCAGCGCCCGAGTCGCCCGCCGTTGCCGTTGCCGTTTCCGTGGCCGTCGCAGTGGCAGTGGCGGTTTCGGTCTCGGTCGCAGCCTGCTCATTGGAACCCAGGGAGTTCGACGAGGCCGGCTCCGAGCCCTCCGGGGCACCCGGAAGCAGCTGGTCGTTGGGGTTTTCCGGGGCGTTGCCGGTCGCCTGCGCGGCGCCGTCGCCAGTGCCGTTGCCGAAGATGCTCATATCGGCATCGTTCGGGCTGTCGGTGGCCTGCTGCACGCCGTCGTCGAGCTTCGGCGCGTTGCTCTCCTGAGCACCCGCAGTCGGGATTACGCCAGCACCAAGTGCAGCGGCGGTCGTCAGTGCGATTGCAGTCTTGTTCAAACGCATTATCTGCTCCTTCACTTTCGGTTGTTTATCCCACCCACCTAATGCATCGGCCAGGTGGCGCGGTTACGTTACAACCGGACCCTCCACACACCCTGTCAGTTCAATACGAAATCCACGCACGATGGGCGCCGCGAGCTATCCCCGGGGGATGGCGGGGGCGGGCTCGGCGGAGCCGTCGATAGGCCCGGCGACACCTGCAAACTGCCAGCCCACAACCGCATTTCGCACCGACTGCTGGTAGAACGGCGGCTGGATGCAACTGATTGTCAGCAACCTTCCAGGGGTGGGGCCGTCACCCCAGATGGAGGTGTCGCTGCTGAGTGACGCTTTCACCGGGTCGTGGAAGTCCGTCGCCGTGTACTTCAGCCACGCCTCGCCGGAGGCCTCGGTGCGCAGGTACAGCACGTCGCCGGCGCGGACGGTGTGGTGGTCGGCGGAGCCGTCGTAAAGCTTGTCGAAGACTGCCTCCACCCCGGAACCCGTATGCCCCGCGATGACCACAATGTCCTCGGCCTGCGAACCCGGCAGCGCATAGGGGCGATCCGGGGAGGTGTACGCGCACGCGAGGTCGAGCGTGGCCGGGTCGATGGTGCCGTCGTGTGCGTGGCAATCATTCGGCTCGAAGTCCGCGGCCAGGCCAATCGCGGGAATGTACATCTCCAGCGGGCGGCTGTCCGCGATGAACGGTGCCTCCTGCTGCGGCGCCGGGGCTTCAGCGGCGGGCGGCTCGGGCGCGGGCTCGTCGGTGGGCTGGTCGTTGCCGGTCCACCACAGGTATACGAGGGCCAGCAGCGTAACGACGACCAAAGGTCCGATCACGGACCGCCCAGAATGTGATGCCACGGCGTACTCCTTCCCAGTTCAATGACGCGATAGTAGTCCTGCTGGGCACCAAGACAATTTTCGGCGTTCTAGAGCTTCGGCGGCGGGAGCATCGGCTTCAAAGGATCAGGAACTCCGATTTCGCCTTGAGGACGCAGTCTCCGGATCTCGGTTAATACCGCTTGCCAGTGGCGGTCAGAAAGCGGTCCCCAATTCTCCATGTGACTGAGGTAGTCGCTGGAGAGCACGAAATTAATCGCCTTGCGCTCCGACTTGGTGAGATTGCGCTTCGGCTCAGTGACTGATGCGCAAGCGAGAAGCGCTAGGGAGTCTTGCACGTGCCGCTGGCGGTTGGCGTCCGGCTGGCGTAGTGCCCACCCTTTGATTGCTAGAGCGGACCAGACATTGGGGATACGGACGCTCCGGCCCTCGCCCACATCTACCTCAAGAATCTCTTTTTGCTTGCCGTCCGAATATCGCCCCAGAGCGGACTTTGACCCCGGGCACTTTACGACGCGAAACCCCAACCAGCGATCAGGCGTGAGGTTACTGTCTTTCCCCATAACATCGATGGCGAAACCGTTTTCCCGTTCGAAGCGATGGAGAGCCCCACTGCTATGCAATTGCTCGACTCTTTCGAAACCGTTCTTTTCAAGGCATGCCGCAACTCCGATGAGTGTCGATTCGTTAACCGGATCCACGACAATATCCACGTCGGATGTGGGGCGCTCGTAGGTGACCTCCCCTAAAACGCAGTGCACCTGGGTCATCGCCCCTCCGACTAACAACCAATCTTGTCCGTCGAGGATTTCAGCAGCTTCGGCCACGTGCTGGAAAATATTCGCTGCCATTGTTAAGCAGCAGTATTGGAGGCTGAAGCGAGGTGAGTCCGAATCGCGGTCTGAACGCGTGCATCTCCAAGCATGTAGGCATCCGCAAGAGCCTGGATTTCGCTGGTGTCCTCCTCCCGGATGAGAAAACCGAGAGAGCTAACTTGATCAGACAGTTCGGTAATTCCAGCGGAATAAAGCGCCCCGATATCAGACACCTGGTAAAACTGCCGTCCCCCAGGCACGATTCCGAATCTCTCGATACCCAACAGCCCCGTTCCAGCTTGCACAAATCGCGCGCAGGGCACGTTGGTCATTCCGGTGAACACGAGGTCGAGGCCGGGCAGAGTCGCCGAAGCGCCGAACAAAGCCTCGAACTCGTCCGATACATAACGCGACATCGCTTGGGCTAACAGGTGGTTGACCGTCCCGTTCGCATCCAGAGCAACCAACCCTTTATCGACGATGCCTTGCAGCAACGACGCATCCACGCGATATCCAGATGCGGCTTGTTCGATGGTAAGTCTCACGGAACTCCTCCTCCCTGTAGCCCAGTTCAACTAAGTGTGAGCATATGCCGTTGATTAGGGCATTGCTACCCCGGGCAGTTCCGTCGAAACGCGCGCTGCAACCCCTCAGCGCTACCGGAGCCCCGCGATCGGGACCGGGAGCAACCCGCGCAACTGGTCGCCAAACTGCGAGGCGATGAACGCGAAGGCCCCACCAAGCGCCGCGACGATGCCGATGACCAGGGCGGCCTTCGCTCCGGCAGAGGAGCCCTCCGCCGAATCAGAATCAGCATCAGCGTCCGGGGTGGGCTCTGCCGGGGGCTGTACCGGAGGCGTCGATAGGCGGTGCTGCTTTGAAAAGTCCTGGTACTTGAGCATCTTTGCCTCGCCGTCGGGGTTGAGTAGGCTGTGGCCGTCCTTGAAGTCCCAGGCCTCGACGCGGATGCGATCGTCGTAGACCTTCACGCGCAGGCCGGTGGCGGCCTTGTCGTCCACGATCTCCTCGTCGTGGTCGCCGTCCGGCAGGTACTCGTTGAGGATCGCGCCCGTGTTCACCACGGGGAAGCCGATGGCGCCTTGCGGGGTGCCGTCGTAACGCCTGGTGCCCCACCAGTTGTTCTGCTTCAGCGAGGAGTGCGAGTGGCTGGTGAACGCCACGATGTCGTTGTACTTGGACAGCACATCCGAGATGGCCTGCTCGTCCTCAAAATCGTTCTGGTACCAGGCGGAATGGCTCATGGACACCGTCCCAGGCAGCAGCGGGTGCGTGAACACCAGCGCGGTCACGCCCTGCTTATCCCAGTGCGCGAGGCGCTCGTCCAGCCACTTCAGCTGCTCGGCGGAGATGCGCTGGAACGGCTCCTTGCCGTCGCGGTCGACGTCCGAGTAGTACTCCGTGTTAATGCTGATCAGCGGGGTGCCATCCACCACCACCTCGTTCCACGGCCTCTCCTGCCCGGAGTATTTGAGGAAGCGCTGCATGTGCACCTCCGAGGTTTCCTTGCCGTACATCTCGTGGTTGCCGATGGTCCACAGCTCCACACCCGAATCGTGCGGGACCTCCTTGCGCGCGGCGAGGAACTTGTCCCACTGCTCCTGACTGCCGTTGTCCACCAGATCACCGTTGATCACCAGCGCGCTGGCCTTCCCCGGCATGGCGTTGAGGCGCCGCACGGCCAGCTTGAAATCCTCGGGGTCGTCCTGCGTATCGGAGATGACGTCGATGACGGTGTTCGGCTTCTCCGCGGCCTGGGTGAACGGCGCGCGCACCGCGACGTTGTCCACGGCCCACCAGTAGTCGTCATTGCCCCCGAGGTAGCTAAACGTCACCTGCATCGTCTTCGCACCTTCCGGCACGTCGAGCTCGAAGTACTCGTGGGAGGAGTAGCGGTTGCTAGTTAGCCTATCGACGACCTCCGGTTCCCCACCATCGAAACCCACCGCAACCAATGCGGTTTGCCCCTTCTTGCCCTGCCGGTAATGCTGGTCGAACTCGAGGGCGACCGTGCTCTGGCCGGCGATGTCGATCGGCTCGGTGGTCATGCGCGCGTCCATGGAGTCGCGCTCGGTAAGGCGCTGCTGCTTCGAGTCAATGATGGCGAACTGGTCGTGGCCTTGCGTGAAAAAGTGGCGCTCATCGGTGCCAGCGGCCCAGGTCCAGTGGCGCACATCCGAGATGGTCCAGCCGTTCCAGCGGGCCTCGCCCGAGGTCACACCCTCAACGTCTTGCGACCAGCCCTCAGGCAGGTCGTGCGTGAAGTGGGCGGGGTTGTCCACCCCGTCGAAGCTCTGGAAGTACAGGTACGGACGAGTGGATTCGGGGAACGCCTCCGGCTGGGCGGCGTTGGCGGGAACGGCGACGGTGGCAGCGGTGGCGGTGAAAACGGCAGCGGTGGTGGCAGCGAGTGCGCGGCGGGAAATCATGCGTCAAAAATTAGCGCAACCTGAGAGTTCCCGCAACGCGAACTCGGTTCGGGCATGTCGTGCACGGCAAAAGGCCCGGCCCAATCGATTAACGATTGGACCGGGCTCTTTCGGCGCGCATCAAGAGCGATCTCGAGCGCTTAGGCTGCGACCTTGCGCCTGCCCATCAGCGCACCCGCGACGATGAGCGCGCTGCCGAACAGGATCGGGAGCTGGACACCTACTCCGCCGGTCTTCGGCAGATCGCCCTGACGGACGTTGGCAACCGCAATAACGGCATCTGATGAGCTCAAATTCCACTGCCCAGGTGAATCTTCAGTCGGAATCTGGCGAGCCATTATCTCTCCGCTATCAAAATCGACCTGAACTTTGGATTGACCGTTTTCCTTTACAATCCTTATCTCGAACTCAATCGGTGCAACAAGAAGGCTGTATGACCGGCCGTCTACATCTTTCGGCGCCTTCGTTTCGACCAGACGATACCGCCCTGGTGTCAGCTCTTCCGTAGAGAATTTGTTTAATTCTGGGTCAAACTGCAGAACCGTTGACTCACCGGTTTGCTCAGATACATCCGAGACTTCCTGAAGCTCAAACTCTGCGCCTTCAATCAGAGCGCCAGCAATGTCTCCGTGATCAAACGTATCCTTCGACACCTTTACGAGATGGAGCTTTACGGTTTCAGACGTATTTTCTGGAGGAGGCACGCACGCGGTAGCAGTCTTCGAGCCGACGGTTGCAGCGTTAAAGATAAATCCTGAATTTGCGCTACATTCCTCCCCCTCTGGGACGGGGGCCGGATCTTCAATAGCAATGATCATTTCCAGTTCAAATGAGTGAACACCGCTGCTAGAGCGACCAGCTTCTGTCGCTCCTCGAGGACGAATAGTGTCTTGCTCGGAAAGTACAAATGGCCCACTTCCGCTTTGATGGGTCCTTCGACTTTTAGAACCAAACTCGTCAGTTTTCACCCACGATGCCTTCAAAACCGAAACACCAGATGGGACTGCAGGAGTGTCAGTTACTCGCCGGTAGGTAGCGTCACGAGAAGTGTCTGGGTTTTGAACCTCCACCAAATATTTGATCCGGTACGTGCCTTCATCGAGCTTCTCCGCTGCTCCAATTGCCTGTTTTACAATGTCTGGTTCAACCGGCGGCCGCGGGTTGTCGATAGCTGGGGCCGACGTGCCATCTGTGTTGTACGAAACTGGCCCCCAGGAGGATCCACTAATCTTAACCGCAATCTTCCTACGGTCAGAATAGGATGCCGAAGGGTTTTCAACTTTTAGCTTCACAACTTGCGCCTCATGCTGATCAGCGCCAACTGCGCCTCCGCCTAGGCCAAAAGCCATTGACCCGTCCTTCTCCAACCACGCCTGCCCAAACACATGAAACCTATCAGGAGCAGCGCGCACGAACTGGCCTACGGTCTGCTGCGTGCCCGGTACTAGCATATTGGTTATTTCTGTCCTGACAGCCGATTCACCGTTAGTGCTGACCCGCTCGAGGAATACTCGGCCCGGATCGTTCGGGTTTGCCCAACTACTCTGCAACCCCCAGAGGTACCCCGGAGCACCTGGCAAGCTGACTAGATCCTCAGAAACGGTGCGATACGGGGTCTTTTCCGCAAATGGCTGGCTTGAAACTGCATTCTGGAGCTTCGCATTTGTGAAAGCTGTTTTCCTGTCAAGATCAACTCGGTACAGCATACCGGTGCCCCAATTCGACGAGGCAGAAACCCAATAGTTCCCATCTTCATCGAAGGACCCAGAGTTAACACCGCTGCCGAGATCATTCGCGGTTGTAACGCGTTTATTTTCTGGGAGTTGTCCTTGAAACCCAGTGACTTTACCCAAGTCATAGACTTCACCAGTGTACGGATCAATCTGCAGCAAGTGACCAGCCTGGAAACAAGGATCATCTACATAACCACCGTTGAGGTGATAACGCGGCTCACTGATCGCGTAGAGATAGTTGTCGTTTTTATTGAAAGCTAGGGCGTTGTACACCCAGCCCGACTTCGGACCGACCTCATGCGTTTCCATTCGTCCGTTTTCACCATCGACCAATAGATAGAGCTGAGATGAGATTCGCGACCCCGTACTTACTGGGCTGGCAACAATATAGCGCCTAAACCCATAATCCTCCTCGGCTTGGGTCAGTTCACGACGAGGCTTACGCTGCACTGGGCTAGTGTCGCGGTGTACACAACGATCCCCCGGGCTAGTGATAGGAGGTACGTCGCTTTCCTCAATTGGGGCAATCGGCAGGCGCGAACCAGTTTCAATTGGGTCTGCGGCACTGCCTTTCAGCGCTAGGAGCTCTTCCCTCGTGGGCTGGGACCTGTACGAGGTACGAAGTGTTGCAGTCGATCCAGCCGGCACGACGACCGAATCGACACGCACCCCGTTTTTAGTGGGATACCACGTGATCTCCACACGATCCGAAAACGATTTGACCTCGTGCTCGAGTCGAACGCCGTCTGCTGCTTCAATCGGCACAGAGAGAAACACGTCCTCGAGACGAACAGAGGGGCTTAACGTGACCTTCGCGCTCGAGAAGTTGGATCGCGACCCGATGTTGAAAGTTGTCTCGTACGGATTGGAACCAACCGTCTTCGGATCAGAGACCGGAATGCCCTCTCCGATCACAGTTACATCATGGTCTTGTGGCTCATTGTCCAAGTCCTGCCCCCACATTTGGACCCGGTAAGTTCCGTTTGGCGGGCCAACGGGGTTAAGAATGACAGTGTCACCTCCCCGAACGAACAGATCCATCGTGTCGGGGATCAACTGAAACTCTGTGTCGTATGACTTTCCTTTCGCATTTTTCCCCCAAAAGATTTTTTCCGGATCGAGCGTGCGGTCGGAAACAACAGCACCTTCTCGAATCACCCGAATACGAACAGGCCCCGTAATATCCTTCTCGTTCGTGTCATTTTTGTCTTTTTTGACGGCAAACCTGGTCATCCGCCAAGATCCGCTCTCGTTCACCTTGAACTGAAGCTGTGGGTTGTTATTGACCCATTCCGCTTTCGGAGACGACAGGTTCAGCTCCTGATCTTGTTCACCCGGAACCCCCGGAATGTTGCCCGGAGCAGCAGCACGCGCCATGCCCACGCCCTCCGGATTTACGGTCGCCGCGGCCTGGTCGGTACGGCCGTACCCGGTTTCCGAAAGTTCGCGTGCCGTCGGCACCTCGTCCGGTTCTGCAATCTCGTACTCGCCGGCATCGGTGGTTTCGACCTCGATCTCGAGTTTCATCGGCGGAATCGTCCAGAAGGCATCCTCGTCGATACCGATAACGTCGAAGTCCTCGCCGTTGACGTAGCCGAAGTATTGCGGGTCAAGCTCTTCGCCGTCCGCAACAACTTTCACAATGCGGGTGATATCGCCGTCGCCGATGCGCTTTACGCCCCAGATGTACTCGTCGGATGCCTTGCGGCCGGAGTCCCACGGGTTGTCGTCGGTGTCGCGGATGGTGATGTGGTCGACATCCCCGTCGCGCTCGACCGTTACAGAGTTCGGCTCAGCCACGGTCGGCTTAGGTGTCGCAGAAGATGTTTGAGACGAGGTAGGCGTCTCTGCCGCTGTGGTCGCAGACGCCACGGTCTCGGCCGTCGCACTCGTCGTGGTTTCGGCGCTGGTCTCCTGCGCGTCCACCGGGTACGAACCCAGACCGGCGGCGAGTGCCACGGAGGCAACCACGGCAGCGACGCCGCGGACCGAGCGACGTGCGCGCGAGCTAGCAGTTCGCGCTGCAGGCTTCAAAATGTTTCGCATAATCGTTTTCCTAAATCCGCTGTCTTACCGTGATTGCTCTTCGTTCTTGCTGCGACGGGCCAGGACAAACCCGACCAGGATCAGCAGGCCGCCCAGGCCTGCCGCCCACAGGACGTTCGCGCCGGTGGAGGCCAGGTCGCCGCTGCGTTGTTTATCTGCCGGCGGCTGCGTCACCGTGGTGACAGAGCCGTTCGGCTGGGTGGTCACGTACGTCGAGGGCCGCGTGGTGATCACCGTGGTCGAGCCGTTAGGCATGGTGGAGGTGATCGTGGACTCGACCGGAGTGAACTCCGTGGTGCGCTCCGTGGAGGTCTCGGTGGTTTTCTCCGTGGTTTTCTCAGTCGTGCGCTCCGTCGAAGTGGAAGTGGACGGCGACGGTGAAGGCGTCGGGGTGGAGGTCGGCGGCTCACCGCCTTCGCCTCCGCCCCACTTGGTCACCACCACGTTTTCGTACTTGAACTCGACGCCTCGTACGTCGCCAAGCGGAAGAATGATCAGCTGCGGGCGGGAGACGTGGTATTCGTACCCGTCCTCCGGAGCGTCCTCTTCCAGGAGGTAGAGCCCCGGCTTCAGGTTGTCAAAGCCAGCCGAGCCCTTCTCGTTCGTCTGGGCGGTGGCGATTTGGGTGAGGCCTTTGGCTTTAGCGTCGTCAAGCGACATTTGCTTCGCCCCCGCGCGGCCTTCATCCGTGGTGACATCCACGCCCTTGACCAGTGACAACTTGAACGTCGCGCCGGCGATGGCCGCAGGCTTCTCCCCTGCCGGCACATCGTCGTACGGGTTCGTTGCCGCCTTCCGCACCACCAGCGAGATCGGTTGGGTGGTGTCCACGCTCGCCGCTGGGATGTCGCGGTCGTTGCCGCTGATCACCTTGGCGTCGGCGGTAAACCCGCCAAGCCCGCACGCAAGGACTGACGCCGCGCCGAGCGCCGCCACAAACTTCGAAGTGCGCATTAGGACAGAACCTCTCTAGTCATGGCGTCCTTGCGGTCGCTTTTCTTCTTCTCGCGGATGATCCACCAGATCAGCGCCAGCAGGACAGTGAGCGCCACGGCGCCGAGCACCCACATCCACCACTGGACGGTGGAGGTGGACTCGTCGAGCACCTTGGCTTCGTCCGGATCCAGCGGCACGCGCTCGGCGTGCACCAGCAGACGGTGGGTGTTGATGCCGTACGGGGTGCAGGTCACCAGCGTGAGCAGGTCGCGACCGGCCTCCGCGCGCAGGCTGTCGGTCTCGTCCGGCAGCACGACCTCGGTCTTGTACACCTGGTACTTCATGCGCTTGCCAAAGGTGGACACGTAGATGGCGTCGCCTTCCTTGACGTCCACGAGGTCATCGAAAAGCGTCGCGGTGGTCAGGCCTGTGTGGCCGGTGATTACGGAGTGGAACCCTTCGCCGCCGGTCGGCAGCGCGGAACCGTACAGGTGGCCGAGGCCCTTCTGTAGCGTGTTGTCGCTGGTGCCGTGGTAGACGGGCAGGCGCACGTCGATAGACGGAATCGCCAACTGCGACATCGCGGACACGCCCGCAAGGTGACGCTCGTACTCCTTGTACTCGGCGTTGTCCTCGCTGATGCGCGCCAGCCACGGATCCAGGATCGGGCCATCGGTGTGCGTGCGGTTGTACTCCACCGCCGCGTCGTACGCGCGGTTCACCTGCTCCGGCGGAGCGACCGACAGCTGATCCTCGTACTGCTTTGCCACCTGCTCCTGCACGCGGTTGTTCCACTGCGTGGAAATCACCGGGTACATCAGCACCAGCAGCCCAACGAGAATAATGAGGACCGGCAGGCCGACGCGCTGGAAGAAGGACTTCTGCGCCGGCTGTTGCCGGTGCTTCGCCTTCACTGCGGTAGTCACCTGTCGTGTCCTCTCTTTGGGGCCGTCGACTATCGACGACCTCCGGTTTCAAACTGGGGCAGGAATTTTTCGCCCTCCTGCCGGCGGGCGTGCGCGCCCCGGTGGTTTCGCCGGGGCGCCTCCCGGCCTAGCGCTTTCAAGTAGCCGCTAGACCTAGGTCCGCGCTTTCGCTTATGCGGACTGGGAGTTGCGACGTGCCGCGTAGACACCGCCGCCGATGATCGCGAGACCAGCCAGTGCGATGATCAGCACACCCATGCCACCGGTGGACGGGAGGGTCGGCGTGGTCTTCTTCACGTTGTCGATCACCGCGCCGTTGGCGATTACGTTCTTGGATGCAGCTGCATCGAAGGCCGTCTTCTCGGTGTTAAGTGCGTTTGCTGTCTCGCGGGTCAAAGTAATCTCGTGAACAGCGTCCTTTCCAGACGGCGTTGCATAGCCAGACGGAGCCTTCGTCTCCTTGACGCAGTAGTTCGCGACCGCGTCCGTAACCTCTGCGTCGTTGACGTAATCGGTGACGTGCAGGCCCGGGAAGGTCAGGTTGCCCGCATTGTCCGTCACACCGGTCTGGATGACGCCGCCTTCAAAACCGTCCTTTGCGGAGTTGCATTTGCCAATCTGAAACTCTGCTCCTGCCAGAGCTTTGTTGCCTTCTCCACGCTTGTAGACGCTGATGTCGCCGACGTAGGTGACGACCTTATCGTCCGGGGTTTCCTTGGGCTGGTCCTCGTCGCCGGTGGACGGGTTGCGGAACACGAAGGACTCACGGACGGAGTTCTCGATACCCTTAGAAGTAGCATCGTCCTTCAGCAGGGTGGCTTTGACCTTAACGCGAACAGTCTCGCCCGGCTTCAAACCAGCATTCTGCGCGTCCACTGCTACGGTGAACGCTTGGTCAGCACCTGCCGCGAGACCGCCAGTGTTGGTGGTCGGAACAGAGGCAGACTTGTCTACGGAGTAATTCTTGGAATCGATCGCAACCTCCTTACCATCACGAACGACGAACACGCCCTCAATGAAACCTTCGTCCCACTGCAACTCTTCCTTCTTAGAAGCATCGGTCAGGGTCAAGGTCTTCAACTCGCGACCTTCCGGAGCAGCGGGAACGACACCGTCGAGGGTGTAGCTCACCACCGCGTTCTCCGCAGGGCGTGGCCCAAGGTATCCAGGCTTGCCCTCTTCGCCAGAGGCCTTGTCGATCTTGGTGTTCTTGTCCTTATCGACAACAGCCTTGCTGACCTTGGCCATCGAGTTCTTCGGGTAGACGTGAACATCACGGTTCCACTTCGCGCCGTCCGGATCCGTCATCGGCAGGAACACGATGAACGACTCGCCAGGCACGTAGGTCTCGGTATTCGGAGACTTCACCTCAGGAGCGCTTACTTCCTTAACGAGGTAAGCGCCTACGGGCATATTCTCCCAGGTAATTTCACCGTCACTATTAGTAGTGCCCTCGTAAAGGTTCCCTTCGAGCCCACGGGCTTCGGCACCGGACACATCGCGCTTGTTCGCCAACTCAGCAATTTCATTAAAGGTTGCCTGATCGGTGATCTCACCCTTGATCTTCTGAGCGGTGAACTTCACGCCTGGAAGTGGCTTACCGGAAGCATCCTTGTCGGTTTGACCAGTTGCATTACGAAGCTCGGTCGGGTTCACCCGCTTGTGGACGGTGAGTTTTGCCGGATCTTTTCCAATGCTGGCCGCATCCGGGACACCGGAGGCTACCGCAGGAGCAGTCGTGTTCGTCGTCTGCGCCAGCGCGTCCTGCGCGGCGATGCCAGCCGAGCCGGCGAAAGTCAGGCCCGCGGCGATCGCGATCGCAGCGGTCTTCTTGATGGCAATTGCCATGGGAAATCCTTTCGGAAGTTCGGAGTTCGCTGGGCCCGTTTTTGGTCAGCGATAAGAGGATTTTCAGTGGCCGGGAGGGGTTTACCCCCCCCCGTTGAAATGGCCTCTGGGCCCAGCTTGGGCGCCACTGGAAAAAATATCGACATACGCAAGCTTTGTAAAGAGGTTTTATCTGCGGTTTCCCAGGTTCTCAGCAGGTTATTAGCGTTTTCCATCCAGCCGAGCCCGGTTTATTCACCGCAATCCCGTGGAAAAGGTCCGTAACCAGTGGTCACGCAGTTTTGATTAGTCGCCATTTATACGGCGTGTGTTTCTGACCACTTTTTCACTACACACCTCTCGCGGTTTTCTCAGTAAAGCGGCAAGCCTCGCTGTTTCTCGGCATCGAACCAGGTCAGCGCAGAAATCGGCCGGGTGCCCCCCCGAGGGGCGACGTGGGTGGCCGGGGGTGACGTCGTAAAGCGATGGCTCCTAGTCGGAGACCATCAGTTCCGCCTGACGCCGCCGCTTCTTCCGCCGGTCCCGCCAGCGTTTCCACAGGATCAGCAGGAGCACCAGCAGGATGAGCACGAGCACCGCGATCATCCACCAGGACCACACGAAGGCGTCCACGGTCGGCTCCGGGGTGTCCGGGTCCAGGGGTGCGCGCTCGGCGTGCACGAGCAGACGGTCGGTGTTGAGCCCGTACGGGGTGCAGGTGATCAGCGTGATCTTGTCTTTGCCGGGTTCGTAGGTCACGGCGTCGTAGTCGTCGGGCTTGACCACCTCGCGCGACGTCATGCGGTAGCGAAGGCGATCACCGAGCACGTCGATGAAAATGTCGTCGCCGGGCTTGAGCATGGGCAGCTGGTCAAACATCGCCGCGTTGACCATGCCGGTGTGGGCGGAGATCACCGCGTTGGTGCCGTCGCCGCCGACGGGCAGGGTGGAGCCGTACATGTGGCCGGCGCCGTCGTAAAGCACGTCCGGCCTGGTGGTGTGGTACACCGGCAGGTCCACGTTGATGCGCGGGATACGCACGCGCGCCATCACGTGGTAGCTCTCCGGCAGGGTCAGCTGGGACATATAGTCGTCGAAGCCGGGGTCCTCGTCACGCGGAGCGCGCGCGTGGGGGCCGGCAGCCAGCAACCGGTCGTTGTACTCGTGGGCGCGGGCGAGCTCGCGGGCCTTGACGTCGTCGCTGAGCTCCTGCACGGCGCCCGCGTACTCCTCGTTCTGCTGGATCTGCCGGTACTGCGCCGACAGCGTGGACGCGATCGGGTACAGCAACAGCAGCGCCCCCAGGATCAGCACGATCCAGGAGACGAGGTTGCTGCCGCGTTTACTCTTCTTCGCCATTACGCCTGCGCAGAATCAGTCCGAGGATGATCAACAGCAGCGCCACGCCCGTGATGCCAATGACGCCCGCGCCGGTATATGCAAGGTTGCCAACACGCTCGCCTATCGACGGCGTCCCGTCCCCCTCACCTTCCCTCACCACGGTTTCAGTCACAGTGGACGTGGAACCGTCCGCCCGCGTAGTCTCTCGACTGACCACCTCGGTGACGGTGGCGTCGGAGGGGGCCGCACTGGTCTGGGTTTGGGCTTCGGTCTCGGTTTCGGTGCTTCGCTGGTCGTCGTCGGTGACGGTGGTCGTTGCGGCGGCAGCGTCGAAGCACCTGGCGCGCTGGACCACGTTGATGTGGTTGACGTGCTCGACGGTCACGGGCGCGCGAGTGGCGTCCATGCCGTCTGCGGTCAACGTCGCGGTGGCTGCGAGGTCCCCGAGCGTGGCGTTGCGCACCGGTCCACTGCCCCAGGGCTTCTTATCGTTCGCCTTCGCCGGCACCCAAGTTTCCACCGTGGTGGCCGAATCCAGCGATTTCGCGCGGGCAAGCTTGGCCAGGCCAGCGCTGGTCAGGGTGAAGGTCGCCTCGTCGTTGCCCTGCTGCTGCTCGTCGTAGTCCTCGCCGCGCTTCAGCTCGGTTCTCTCGCCCGCGCCGTGGATGGTCAGGCGCGGGGCCTGCAGCTTGGTCACCGGTTGGTCTTTGCGCGCCGTGCCCGGCACCTGCTTCGAGGTGGTCGCCGCCGCTGCGTCGAAGCGCAGCACCTGGTCGCCTCGCGCCACCACGCTGCGGGGCCCGTCATTGTCCCACTGCACGGTGTGGCCGCGCGAGAACTCCAAGGTCAACGCGTACTGGTTCAGCGTGCCGTCGGTGGACAGGTTCGGCACGGTGGAGACGAAATCGTACTCCACGTAGGTGCCCGGCGCTGCGGCATCTTTCCATTCCGGGGTGTTGCACGCCGTCAGCGGGCCCACGCTGATCCCCAGTTCTTGTGCCTTCGGGGCCACCACCTGCGCCGGCTTGTCAGGGGTCACCGCCACCACGAATGGGGCGTAGGACACGCGCGCGTCATGCGTGCCGGGGTTGTCCGCCACCCGCACCAGGTACACGCCGGTGCCAAGGCCCGTGAAGGAGGCGGCGCCGTCTTTCGACGCCTGAGTGCCCACCTTGCGCAGGCGCTCGGGATGGTCGCGGGTGATCGCCGGGATGTCCAGGGATTGGAGGGTATCTGGGGTGGGCCGGAGGTCGTCGATAAGCAAAAGCTCCACATCGCGGTCCCCGATGCGCGCGAACCAGTCCGCGCCGACGCTTTCGCTCAGATCGACCCGGAGGTCGGCGGCGGATGCGGTGGGCGCGCAGGCAAGGAAGGCAGCGGCGAGCGCGGCGGCGAGCCTGAGTGCCGTGCGTGAGTGCATGGTGTCCTTCCTTGTCATGGTGAGAGCTTGTACGGATGGTGAATTACAGATGGTGAATATGCGCCACTTTGGGGCATCTTCACCATTTGCAATTCACCATCTGCGCGCCTTAGGCGTTGCGGCGGCTCAGCTGGTACGCAGCGCCGCCACCGAACAGCACGAGGCCGAGCGCGAGGATGTAGAGCATGGTGCGCTCACCGGTCGCGGGCAGGCGGCCCCAGATGTTGTCCTTCACGTCGTTGACCGCGACGGTGTAGACGGGGCGGGTGGTGTCGGTGCCCTCCGTGGTGCGGGTAAGCAGCTGCGGGTCCGGGTTAACCAGGTAGCCCTGCGGCGCCTTGGTCTCAACTGCGCAGTACTGCACGGTCGGGTTGAGCTGCATGCCGAAGCCGGAGGCCACAGCGGCCTTCGCGGAGGCGACGTCGCCGCCCTGGGCGGTGAAGGAGGTTGCGAGCTCGGTGGAGTTGGCAGTTGCGGTGCCCTTGATCGCCTCGGCGTCCTTGGCTACTGCGTAGCCTTTGTCGCCGTCCGGTGCGCAGGGGTAGATCTCGAACTCGGCGCCGTTGCCGGTCTTTTCGTCCTCCACCGCATTGCCGTTGAGGTTCTTGGTCACCTCGACGTTGACGTACTGCGTGGTGGTGTTGTTGGTGTCCTGGTCGCCGTCCTTTGTGGTCTCCGGCTTGGTCGGAATCGGATTTTCGCGGTTGGGCACGTAGACGTTGGCGGTGTTGTTGATCTGGCCGTTTGCCGGGATCGCGTTGACCTTCGCTTTGAACACCACCTGGGCGGTCAGGCCCGGGTTCTCGCCGCGCAGCTTCTCCAAGCGCTGCAGGCCGGCCTCGGTGAACTCGACGGTGAGGTTCTGGCCGTTGTTGGTGATGGTGTAGTCGCCGGACTGCAGGGAAGCGTCCACGCCGTCCTTGGCGCCGATGAGGGTGACGGCCGCCGAGTCAGCGACGTAGGTCAGTTCCTTCTGCAGGTCGTCGGTGATACGGAACTGGCTGATGGTGCGGGTGCCGTCCTGCAGCACGTCACCTGCCGGCACCGGTGCCTTGACGGTGTAGGTGATCTCGTCGCCGATGTTGGCGTTCGCGTCGTCTGCAGCCTTGGTCGGGTCCAGCTTCTGGTTCTTCGGGGAGACGGTCGGGTTGTAGTTCAATTCGCCGTCCTGCGTCAGCGGCAGCGTGACCAGGAACGGGGCGGCGACGGTGTAGTTGCCGTTGGTCTTCTCGGTGACCTTGTAGATGCCGACCTTGAGGTTGTCGAACTTGGCGATGCCGTCAGCACCGGTCTTGACGTTCTGGGCGGTGAAGGTGGTGTCGATAGTCGCTGCATCGGCGCCAGAGTTGACGATGTCGCCGGCTTCCTTCCAGCCCGCGGCGGTGTTCAGCCCGTTTTGCATCTGCACGCGCTCGACGATGAACTCGGTGCCCGCGACGTTGCCGGTGGCGTCGCCCGGGTCGCCTTCCTGCTTGTGGATGGTCAGGCTCGCCGTCTTGTTCACGTCAACCGCCTGGTTGTTCTGCGCGATGGCAACCGGCGCGAGGTCCGGGGCGACGGCGAGCGGGGTGGCGGTTGCGAACGCGGCCGCGGCTGCGAGCGCGAAAGTCTTCTTCGAAAGGTTCGACATGGTTGCAAGTCCTTTTCTGGAGGGGTGGGTGTGTGTGGAGTTGGTTTTTCGGAATTACATGTGCCGGTTTAGGAAAGCCCGTACACCGTCCGCTTGTAGCGGGCGAATTTTCTACATCTCAACGAGCTCACCGCCTTCCGCGCGCTCGTCGCGGCGGCTCACCCGCCATGCGCCCCAGCCGAACAGCGCCAGGCCGAGCAGCAGGAACAGCACCAGGGTCTGCTCGCCGGTTTCGGGAAGCAGCATGCTTATCGACGCTGAAGGTTTCAACGCCCCCTGCGCATCTTTCGCCGCCACCGTCTGGGCCGCCCCGCCGGCGTTCGCGGCGGCGGTGACGGTCACGGCGGCGTCGCCGTCGGACGGGTAGCGCCAGGTCTCGTTTGCGCTTGCTGGTATGGAGACGTTGAAGGTGCAGGAAAACTCCTCGCCGGCGGCCAGCTCGGTGGTCGGGCAGATGCTGTCCGGCACGGCACCGTCGTCGCCGATGCGCGTAACCACCCCGCCGCGGGTGACGTCGAGGCCGGCGAGCGACGGGTCCGTCACCGTGAAATCCTTCAGCGGGAATTCGCCGGTGTTGGTCACGGTGTAGGTCATCCGCATGGACGTGGCGTCGTGGCGCAGCAGCGTGGTGCCGAAGGCGTCGCCGGTGAGCTGGCCCAGCGGAGTGCCGTCGATAGTCTTCTGCACCTTCAGCCCCGGGAAGGTGTTCTTGGCCGTGAGCGACCAGCGGTCGCCGGAGCGGGCGAGGTCTGTCGGGTCGGAGACCGGCTGCGCGGTGAACACCACCGAATCGGTGTCGCCCTCGAGCGGGGTGACCAATTCGCCGTTGGACACCACCTGGAACACGGACGCGGCGTCGGGGTTGCCGTCGTCGACCTCGTCAACGGCGCAGTCGCTGTCCACCGGCACGTCCGCGATGGTGTGCGTCTCGCCGGCGTGCAGCTGGAACTCCTCGCTCCGCGACGAACACGACTGGTGGAACGTGAACGTGCCGGAGTTCGGGCCGGCGGCAGTCTTGGTGAACGCGACGTCGTAGTGGGCGCGCGGGTGGTAGATGTCCGCGCCGACGGTCAGCGCGGTCTCCGCCGACGGCAGGTTCGCCGCGGTGGCGAAGGTGTACGAGTACGCCTTGTCGGAGCCGTTCACCTCGTCCGGGGCGAGGTTGGACAGCGAGCCGGTGGGCAGCGCGGGCGAACCGCTCCCCCACGTGGCGTACTGCGCCAGCGGGGTGCGTGCGCCGTCGGTCACCTCGAGCTGGCCGCGAGCGGCGAGCGCCGCGCTGCCGGCGAAGTCGAGAGTGCAGTTCGCCCCCACCGGCAGGTCCACGACCTGCCCGCCCGCCGGGGCTTCGAAACTGCGGGGCATCTCCGATCCGGACAGGGCGGTCAGCGGGAACTGCCTGGTCACGGCGGTCTGCGCGGGGTCGTCGCAACGCAGCTGCGCGGTGTAGCCCGCCTCATCCGCGCCGACGAGGTAGCCGGAGTTGAACACCGCCAGACGCACCGGGGTGGTGCGCCGCTCCACCTTGTTCACGAAGTGGAGGTCCGCAGGCGCGGTTTCACCCGGGTTGGGGGCGTAGCCGCGCACGACCTTCTGCTCCGGGGCGATGGTCAGCGCCTCCGGCACGTTCGTCGCATCCTGTTCGTTGAACGTGCACAGCGACCCGGCGGGGACCTTCGCCTCGCCGGAGACAAACGTGCCGTCGGTGAAGTCGCCCTTGCGGATACTTGCAGGAATGACGTAGCCGTCCTCCGGGCGCAGCTTCTCCGGGATGAAGGAGGTCTCGCCCACCGAGCTGGTCTGATAGCCGATCGCCTTGCACTGCAGCGCGAAGTTGAACGTGTAATCGTCCGGGATCTCGTCGAGGTTGCCCGCCGCTCCGGCGAGCTCCTTGCTCAGGCGCACCTCGGAGGTTTCGTACTCGTAATGGTTGTCCAGGCGGACGTGGTTCTTCGCCGGGTCGTCCACGGTGAGGAACACCGGCGACGTGGTCGTGTCGTTGTCCAGCTTCTGGTCCGGGTACGCGTTGCCGCCTTCACGGTCCACAACCCAGTCCACGAACGCCGGGTGCAGAAACGCCTTCAGGTCGTCTTGCCCGTCGTTCATCGCCAGGGCGAGGGAGCCGAACTTGTCTCCGGTGAGTTGGCAGTCGGCGCCGACCGGGACGCCGTCGAAAAGCGCAGTGCCCTCACCCTTGATGGACTTCTGCTGCTCCTGCAGCACCGCGGTGTCACCCGTCTCCGGGTCGCGGCACACGAGGGTGAACGAGTGGTTGTACAGCGCGTCCTGCAGGTCCTTTCCGGCATTCGCGTACTGGGTGCGGATGCTGTCGGTGGGCAGGATCGCTTTCTTGTCCAGCTGAATCTGGGTGACTCGGCGGGAGTAGGTGTTGATGAACAGCAGCGTCGTGCCGCCGTCGCTGACGACGAAGTCGGCGGAGCCGCCGTTTACCTGCGCACCGTTGACCGCCATGGACTTGTCCAGTGTGATGCCCACCGCGGTGGAGGTCTCCCCCTCGGTGGCAGTACAGCTGGAGCCGACCGCCGCTGTCGTGCCGCCGGGCGCCTGGCCCTGCTGCACCGTGGTGGACAGGCGCGGGCCTTCCGTGCCGTCTGGGTTGGTGCACGTCAAGGTCACCGGGAACACGCGGTTGGTCTTGATGTCCCGGCGCGGCTGCGAGATCAGGTTGTTCGGGTCGTTGAACCGCACTTCCTTGGTTCCCTGCACCGGCGCCTGGATCAGGTTGTACTCGTGGTGCACGTCCATGGTGGACTGCTTGCCGATGGTGAACTGCCCATTCGCCCCCACATCCTTGCTGCCACCAGCGTCAGCGGCGTAGAGATACTCGGACGTGCTGCTGATCGGGTACTCCCGCCCGTCCTTCGTCGTCCGGGTCGCGCTGTCACCGCTTTCCGCGAGCGTGCATTGCGTGCCCTGCGGCACCTGCCCGGCAGTGAACTCGGCGCTTCCGCCGGGTGCGAGGTCAAAGCGGTCGGTGAAGCCATTGTCGCAGGTGAGCTCATAGCTTAACGACGATGGCGCCAGCGTCGTCCGACCACCAGTGCGCAAATTGACCGTCAACCCATTGCCCGCCGGAGCGAACGTGTTGGTCACCGTGGCAGTGGTGGTGTCCTGGGAGATCGTCGGGGTGATGCTCTGCACGTCCGTGCTGAACAGGATCCCGCCCGCGACCTGCGGGGTCTCCTCCGTGAAGGTGCACGTGTTGCCGTAAGGCACTCCCATACTGCCGCCGAGGTCGTTTGCCGCGGCGTCGTCCGCCTTCAGCGTGACAGTGCCGTTCGCCGCGACGGTCGCGCGGCCGGCGAGCTCCACGGAGCGGGGCTGCCCCGCCACACCGGTGTTCACGTTGCGCGTGCCGCAGCGGAACGAGAACGCATACGTGCTGGGGAGCTTGCCCGTGACGGTGGAGTTGACCACCTTGTTCAGCTGTACCGTGCCCAGCTTCGGGTCGAAGGTGTTGATCACAGTGACCAGGTTGCGGTCCGTGCCGGAGACCGGCCGGATGGTGTAAATGGCCCGGTTCTTCGCCTCCGCGTTGGTCAACGTGGTCACTTGGTCGCTGGCGTTGGACGCGCTGACCTTCGCACCGACGAACTTCGTGTTCGCGGTTTCGCCGGGTTCGTCCTCCCACACCTTGCACGCGGCGCTGGCCGGGACGCTGTCGATAGCCGCCTCGCCGTCGGAGCCGGTTAGTGTGACGGTCCCCTCCTTCGCGGGACGGCCGGCCACCTCGCACCGGTAGTGCACCGTGTACGTCAGCTTGGCGACATCCGGGTCGCCGGCGGCGAGGCCGTTGACCTGGTTGCGGATGTGCAGGGGGAAGGTGAGGTAGGCGTAGCTCGTGGTGAAGTGGAGCTCCGGCGTCGTGCCTTCGTGGAGCGTGAAGTGGTATTCCGCGCCCGACGGGTTCAGCGGCGCGCCGGCGAGCTGGGCATCGCGGCCGGTGAACTCGATGGTCTTGCGTTGCTCCTCGGTGAGGTCCGTCAGCGGCGTGATCGAGCAGTCCCGCTCCACCGGGATGTTGTCCAGGGTGACGGCGTTGGACGGCTTCGCCTGGGTCAGATCCAGCGTGAATTCTCGGCTGATGTTGGTCCCGGCGCACGTCAGGTTGAAGCGGTAGGTCCCGCCAACCTTGCCGTCTGTGACCGGGTCTCCGACGATCGTCTTGCTGAAGACGAGCTTGCCCGGCGTGTACGTGTAGGAGTTGTTGGCGTTTGCCGAGCCGATAGCTGTGGGAGCAGCCGCCGTGGTTGGCAGCTGGACCGTCACCGGTGCCGAAGCGGACGGCGCAGCCGTGCCGTTCCACGACAGGGTGAGTTTCGTTCCGGCAGGCGGCGCCGGGACCTTCTCCGTGATGGTGCAGGTGCTGCCCTGGGGCAGGTTGTCCACGCTGGCGGAGCGCCCCTTTTCCACAACAACGTCGTCTTCGAGCTTGACGCTTGGATATGCAGTTTTGAACCCTTCGGGCACGGTGCACTTGTAGTGCAGCGTGTACTTCTGCAGGCTGTTTTCCGCGAAGTTCGCGGCGTTGCCGTCCACTGTCTTAGCCAGGTTGAGCTTGGCGGGTTTAAACTTCGATTCCCAGGTGACGGAGCAGTTTGGGACACGGGTTTCGGCCGCAGGGATCAGCAGCGTCGACGTGCCAGTCTGGGCGTTTTCCGTCAGCGTGTAGCCCGTAGGCACCGCCCCCTTGCGGATGAGGTAGGTTTCGCTGTTCGTTCCGCCCGAGGTGAGGGTGCACTTCCACACTGGGTCGTAGCGGTCGAACGCGCGGTCTGCTGGGTCGAGCGTGGAGGTGTAGCCCAGCTGGTCAAGTGGGACGCCGTCGGATCCGACGCGGCGAAGCGCCGTGGTCGAACCACCCGCCGGGGTGGATAACGTGGTGCGGTTGGAGCCGTCCTGCAAAAACGCCGAGTAGCTGGCAGTTCGCGCGGTGGGGTCCGCCACCTTTTCAAAGGCGTTCTGCACCGTGGCGGAGCCTTCTTTGTCGAAGGCGATGCGGCTCAGCGCGATGCCGATAGCCACGCCCTGCGTTCCGGTGCTGTTGGAACCCATGCTGACCTGCAGCGTCTTCGGGTTGTCAACGCCAACCACCCACGTGCCGTACGTGCCGGTTGAGCGGGAGAAGCACACGAACCCGCGGGAGCGGCCGTCGGACATGCTGCCCCAGTTCTTCGGTTCGTTCCCGGGACCGAACTGCGGGTCCCTGCCGCCGGTGCAAGCATCTTTCGCGTTCGGCGGGGTAAGGCGGACCGCCTGTCCCACCGTTCCGCCATCGACGCTGATCATCTCGCCGTTTCCGCCGGCACCGGTGGACTCGCCGTCCACCACGGCGAAGCGGTACGACGCGAGCGGATCGGCCACCCCGTTTCGCTTCACCACAATGTCCGACAGTGTGAAACGGGCGAACGGGTCACCCGCACCTTCCATCTGCAGAATGTCCTGCGACGTCGAGCTTGGGTACCGCTCGAAGAACCCGGTGTTCGTTTTAGCGAATGCCGTGCCGGACCAGCTGGGGTTGGAATTGGCGGTGAACCGGGTGCTGGTGTTTTTCGTTTCAATCCCGAGGTTGAAGGTGATGGTGTAGTCGCCCACCTTCTTCGTCTTCGCACCCGGAGTGGTCATGTCCGACACGTCGAGCCAGCACATCTGGTTGGCCCATGCCTCGGCAACTCCCGTACCTCTGCGGAACGAGCAGTCCCCAAAGTTCACGCCGTCATTTGAGGTAGTTTGGGCCTCCGCCTGCTGCACTCCCGGGGACACGACACCCGCGACAAGCGTCAGCGCGGCAAGAATCAGCGCTGCCCAAACCGCCACTGCGCCATGCTGGCGGCGGCTGGATGTGGGGTGGACAGTCTGGGACATACATCCTCGGATCATTGTGAACCTATTTATTGCGTCATGGATGCTACGCGGTAAACGTCAGGATGAAAACACAGCGAAACCAGCGTTTAAAAGTTGGACACACTGCCTGCCCACAGCCTTTCCCCAGCCTTCGCGTTGTCCAACCCGTTTCCGCACGTTAAAAGATTATGCAACTCATGTCAGGGCCTTGGTGCGAAAGCGAAAAGCTCTCCGCACGCACCCTCGCCGCCAACGTGTTTTCCGTCACTACCCGCTGACCACACTGAAGATTTCGAGTTCCACCTTTCGAGGATCAGCCCAATTTCCATGGTTTTCGAAATCCGCTCTTCGAAACCTTTGGGCAGCCGCCCCCACGGATAGACAGCAAAACGCCCGGCTGACGGAATCAGCCGGGCGTCGAAAAGCGATAAGCCCCTAGTCGCCGATCTGGTCGCGGCCGCGCTTCACAATGAGCGGATCGGGCTGGCCGACAACCTCGTGGTCCTTGTTCGTGTACTCGAACTTGGACAAGATGTAGCGCATCGCGTTGAGGCGGGCGCGCTTCTTGTCGTTGGACTTAATGGTGATCCACGGCGACTCGTCCGTGTCGGTGTAGCGGAACTGCTCCTCCTTGGCGCGGGTGTAGTCCTCCCACTTATCCAGGGACGCCAGGTCCATCGGCGAGAGCTTCCACTGACGCACCGGGTCCACCTGGCGGATGGCGAAGCGGGTGCGCTGCTCCTTCTGGGTCACGGAGAACCAGAACTTGGTCAGGGAGATGCCGGAGCCGAGGATCATATTCTCCAGCATCGGCACCTCGCGGAGGAACTCGGCGTGCTGGGACTCGGTGCAGAAGCCCATGACGCGCTCGACGCCGGAGCGGTTGTACCAGGAGCGGTCGAAGAAGACGATCTCGCCGGCGGCCGGGAAGTGCTCGATGTAGCGCTGGAAGTACCAGGAGGTGGACTCGCGCGGCGACGGCTTCTCCAAAGCCACGGTGCGCGCACCACGCGGGTTGAGGTGCTCGTTGAAGCGCTTGATCGTGCCGCCCTTGCCGGCAGCGTCGCGGCCCTCGAAGAGGATGATGTGGCGCTGGCCGGTGTCTTTGGTCCAGTTCTGCCACTTCAGCAGCTCAATCTGCAGGGCGCGCTTTTCTTTCTCGTAGTCGTCGCGAGAAAGACGCTCGTCGTAGGGGTAATTCTCGCGCCATGTCTGAATGGCGGTGCCGTCCGGCATGAGCAGGACGGGATCGTCCTCGTCGGTGTCGTCGACGACCCAGCCCTCGGTCTCGGCGAGGTCGATCATCGGCAGTTCGTCGTCTTTATTGTCAGCCATGACTCTCAGTGTATTCGGCGCGGGCGAGGTCTGCTCAGGTATGCAGGAATACAAAAAGGCCCCGCCGCTTTGCGACGGGACCTTCGGCTATGCGCGTTACAGTTACGCGACCAGGCCGATCAGCTTGGAGACAGCCTCAGCCAGCTCGCCGAGGTTGCCCAGCAGCTCAACGAGAGCGCCCGGAACCTTGGTGATGCCGTTGGCGCCGGTGCCGGAGGACAGTGCAACCCAGTTGGTCAATGCTTCCATGATGATTCTCCTTTAGAAAAGTTTGTGTCGAGTGAGGTGAAGGCTTACTTAGCCGGCGCGACCTTGGTAGCGAAGTCCAATAGGGTCTTCGGGGTCTTGGTGAAGAGCTTGGAGAGGTTCTTCGCGAAGGTTGCGAACTGGTCCAGAGCCTTCTTAGCGGACTTGAGATCGAAAGGCATTGATTTCCCCTTTTCGATAGGTGCCAGTGATTGTCTGGCAAATCTTGACAGGTACTGACACCCGGTGGGCGTCACAGGAGGAATTTTGCCACATCGACCAGCTACGTCAAGCACATTCTCAAAATAGGATTTGCACCACACAGGCAGCTTTAAGCTGGTATACGTTCACCGAAACGTAACCTTTTCGCGACCGGGCCGATAACCTGCCCCGACTGACGGTCGAAAGTTAACACCAATTGAATTGGTCGCGGAACGTGTAACTCATTCGGTTGCGAGGACGATCTGTACACGCCCAAAACCACCGTCCCCCTGTGACTTTTTACACCAATACGGGGGTGGGGCGGAGCTGACGTCGATAAGCATGAAAAAAGCGCGCCCCGAAGGACGCGCTTCAAGCCTTAGGGCTGATTTACATCATGCCCATAGCTTCCGGGTCCATGCCCGGGTTTGCGCCAGCCGGCTCCGGCTTGTCGGCCACGACAGCCTCGGTGGTGAGGAACAGCGCGGCGATGGACGCGGCGTTCTGGAGCGCAGAACGGGTCACCTTGGCCGGGTCGGCGATGCCGCTGGCCAGCATGTCCACGTACTCTCCGGTGGCGGCGTTGAGGCCCTCGCCGTCCGGGAGGTTGGCAACCTTGTCGGCCACCACACCCGGCTCCAGGCCAGCGTTCAGCGCGATCTGCTTCAGCGGAGCGGACAGGGCCTCGCGGACGATCTTCACGCCGGTGGCCTCGTCGCCCTCCAGGCCGAGGTCGTCGGTGAGCTCGTTGGCGGCCTGCAGCAGAGCCACGCCGCCGCCGGCGACGATGCCCTCCTCAACGGCAGCCTTCGCGTTGCGCACAGCATCCTCGATGCGCAGCTTCTGCTCCTTCAGCTCCACCTCGGTGGCGGCGCCGACCTTGATCACCGCAACGCCGCCGGCCAGCTTGGCCAGGCGCTCCTGCAGCTTCTCGCGGTCGTACTCGGAGTCGGAGTTGTCGATCTCGGCGCGGATCTGCTTCACGCGGCCATCGATCTGCGCCTGGTCGCCGGCGCCCTGGACGATGGTGGTCTCGTCCTTGGTCACCACAACCTTACGGGCCTGGCCGAGCAGCTCGATGCCGGCGGTCTCCAGCGACAGGCCGACCTCCTCGGAGATGACCTGGCCGCCAGTGAGGATGGCCAGATCCTGCAGCATTGCCTTGCGACGGTCACCGAAGCCCGGCGCCTTCACCGCCACAGACTTGAAGGTGCCGCGGATCTTGTTCACCACGAGGGTGGACAGGGCCTCGCCCTCGACGTCCTCGGCGACGATCAGCAGCGGCTTGCCGGACTGCATGACCTGCTCCAGCACCGGCACGAGCTCCTTAACGTTGGAGATCTTGCCGGAAACCAGCAGGATGTACGGGTCCTCGAGCACAGCCTCGCCGCGCTCCATGTCGGTGGCGAAGTATGCCGAGATGAAGCCCTTGTCAAAGCGCATGCCCTCGGTGACCTCGAGGTCCACGCCGAAGGTGTTGGACTCCTCAACCGTGATCACGGATTCCTTATTCACGGCACCGTTGCCCACGGCGTACATCGCCTCGGCGATCTTCTTGCCGATCTCCGGGTCAGACGCGGAAATACCGGCGGTGGAGGCGATCTCCTCCTGGGTCTCAACTTCCTTGGCCTGGTCCAGCAGGTACTTGGACACCTTGTCGGTGGCGGCCTGGATGCCGCGCTTGATGCCCATCGGGTTGGAGCCAGCCGCAACGTTGCGCAGGCCCTCGCGCACGAGCGCCTGAGCGAGCACGGTAGCGGTGGTGGTGCCGTCGCCGGCGACATCGTCGGTCTTCTTGGCGACTTCCTTGACCAGCTCAGCGCCGATCTTCTCGTACGGGTCCTCGAGGTCGATCTCCTTGGCGATGGTCACGCCGTCATTGGTGATTGTCGGGGCGCCCCAAGACTTCTCCAGCACCACGTTGCGGCCCTTCGGGCCCAGCGTGACCTTCACAGCGTCAGCCAGGGTGTTCAGGCCGTTTTCGAGGCTGCGGCGCGCTTCCTCGTCGAATGCAATCATCTTTGCCATGTGAGTGTGTCACTCCTTGTAAATAGGCGTACGTGGACGGTCACTCAGTTCGTCGGTGCAAGCAGGCGCCCGCGACGGCACGGCTGACGAGTGGTCTCAGCCTCACCCGCTTTTGTTCGTTTATTGGCACTCGGTTTACGTGAGTGCCAGCCACATTTTTAGCACTCGACGGGGTTGAGTGCAAGGAACGCAAGGGGGTGGGGTGTCGGGCTGGGGCGAGGATGCTTACTCCAGGATGCTTACCGGTTCGAGGATGCTTACTGCAGGATGCTTACTTCTCGAGTAGCGCGGGCAGGCACGCCGAGGGTTACTCGAACAATAAGCATCCTTGGGTAAGCATCTAGCCCCACACCGCCGACCACAGCCCCAACACCGCCCCGAAACCGCCAAACCGGCCCCGCCAACGCTGCTAGCGTGGTGCCATGACTGCACAGAACGGAACACAGAACTACACCCCCCAACGCGACCGCATCTTCAGCGACCTGTCCAAGCTGGTCTCCTTCAACTCGGTGCACTCCACGCCTGAGCTGGCGGATCAGCACGAGGACGCCTGCGCTTGGACGGTAAACGCCCTGGAGGGTCTGGGGCTGGACGTGACTCGCTACCCAACGGTGGATGACGCGGACACGATCGTCGCCAAGCGGGAGCCCAAAAACGGCGCGCCGACGGTGCTTTTGTACTCCCACTACGACGTGGTCCCCGCGAACAACCCGGACGCCTGGACGAACAGCCCGTTCGAGCTGACGGAGCGGAACGGCCGTTGGTACGGCCGCGGCGCCGCGGATTGCAAAGGCAACCTGGCCATGCACCTGGAGGCACTGCGCCTGCTGGAGGAAAACGGCGGCACTGACCTGGGCCTGAAGGTCGTGGTCGAGGGCTCGGAGGAGCTCGGCGGCAAGGATGGGCTGGGCAAGCTCATCGTGGAAAAGCCGGAGGTGTTCGAGGCGGACGCGATCCTCATCGCGGACTCCGGCAACGTCGCCGCAGGCGTGCCCACGCTGACCACCTCGCTGCGCGGCGGCGCGCAGGTGAAGGTCACCGTGGAGACGCTGGCGAACCAGGTCCACTCCGGCAGCTTCGGCGGCGGCGCCCCAGACGCCGCGCACGCGCTCGTGGTCATTGCGAACTCGCTTTTCGACGAGCACGGCCGCACCACCATCGACGGCGTCGACACCACATCGAAGTGGGACGGCGACCCTTACGACCGCGAGTCCTTCCGCACGGATGCCACCGTGCTCGAGGGCGTGCAGCTGCTCGGCACCGCGGACGACGACCCCGCCGACCTGGTTTGGGCGCGCCCGGCGGTGACCATGATCGGGTTCACCTCCACCCCTGTGGCCGAAGCGATGAACGCGGTGAACTCGCGCGCGGAGGCCCAGTTCAACCTGCGCGTGCCGGCCGGCCAGAGTGCAGCCGAGATCGCGCAGAAGATGGAGGAACACATCAAGTCCCACACCCCGTGGGGCGCGAAGGTCGAGGTTGAGGTCAGCGGGGTCAACGAGCCCTTTGCGACGGACCCGTCGGCAGGCGCCGTGGCCGCACTCGGCGAGTGCCTCAAGGAGGCCTACGGCGCCGACAAGCTGTCCGTGGTCGGCTCCGGCGGCTCCATCCCGCTGACCATTACGCTGCAGAACACCTTCCCGGACGCGGAGATCGCACTCTACGGCGTGGAGGAGCCCATGTGCGGCATCCACGGCGTCGACGAATCGGTCGATCCGACAGAGATCGAGCGCATCGCGGTGGCGGAGGCGACTTTTCTTCAGCGCTACGGCAAGTAGCATCAAAAATCGCTACAGTGAATTTCTAACGGCCGCGCCACCGGTGTTGACGCGTAGATACCCAGTTGTCGCTGGAGTGAGTATTTTCTGTGTGAACTCAATGAGCTGCCCCGCTTGAGGCGCGGTGTGCCCTGCACGCACACGACCAGAGGAGGGCCGCGCACCCCGTGCTGAAACTGCTCATCGCGCTCACCGCCGCCACGCTGGCCGCCCCTGTGCTCCTCCGCACGGTGGGCCGCGCCGCGTTCGGCTTACTCGCGCTGGTGCCGCTGGGCGGGTTTATTTGGGTGGCGCGCCTGTTCGCCACCGGGGTATTCCGCGACGGCGGCGAGGTCAAGGCGGCGTTCACGTGGATGCCGTCCACAAACCTCAACTTGGAATTCCGCCTGGATGCGCTCGCGGGGCTGTTCAGTCTGATCATCCTGGGTATCGGCGCACTGGTGCTGTTTTATTGTTGGGGCTATTTCGACTCCAACCCGCGCCGCCTGGCCAAGTTCGGCTTCGAGCTGACGTTTTTCGCCACGGTCATGTACGGCCTGGTCATCGCCGACAACTTCCTGCTCATGTACGTGTTCTGGGAGTTGACGTCGGTGCTGTCCTACATGCTCGTGTCCTATTACGGCGAGCGCGCATCTTCTCGACGGGCCGCCATGCAGGCGCTGATGGTGACCACCCTCGGCGGGCTGGCCATGCTCGTGGGCATCAACCTGCTGGGCTTCAAGGCACAGATTTGGAAGCTGTCGGACATCCCCCAGATCACCGACATTGAAAACACGCCGGCGATCTCCGCCGCCATCGTGCTAATCATGCTGGGCGCGCTGACCAAGTCCGCCCAGTCTCCCTGGCACTTCTGGCTGCCCGGCGCGATGGCCGCACCCACCCCGGTGTCGGCCTACCTGCACTCCGCGGCCATGGTGAAGGCCGGCATTTACCTGGTGGCGCGTCTGGCGCCGGACCTGTCCGCGGTGAACACCTGGCACCTGGTGGTGCTGTCCACCGGCGGGTTCACCATGCTGCTGGGCGGCTGGATGGCGCTGAAGCAGCGGGACCTGAAACTGATCTTGGCGTACGGCACCGTCAGCCAACTGGGCTTTATCACCACCGTCATCGGCGTGGGCTCACGCGAGGCCACCATGGCGGGGTTGGCCATCACGTTCGCACACTCGCTGTTCAAGGCCACGCTGTTCATGGTCGTCGGCGCGATCGACCACACCACCGGCACCCGCGACATCCACGAGCTGTCCGGGCTGGGCCGAAAGCAGCCGCTTTTGGCCACGCTGGCGATCATCTCCGCCGCCTCCATGGCGGGCATCCCGCCGCTGTTCGGGTTCGTGGCGAAGGAGACGGCGCTGGACGCCATCCTGCACGAGGAACTGCTCACCGGCATGCCCGGCAAGATCACCCTCGTGGCGCTTGTGGCCGGCTCGATCCTCACCATGGCGTACTCCCTGTACTTCGTCTACGGCGCATTCGCCACCAAGAGCCAGCCGTGGGAGGACGGGCAATCCGAGGCGGTGCGCGAGATGCACGCCATCAGCCCAAAGCTGTGGCTCTCCCCCGCCGTGCTCACCGCCTGCACCGTGGCCTTCGGCGTGGCGCCGGCGGTGCTGTCGGCGCCGATCAACGAGTACCTCAACGTGCGCTTCCCGGATGTTGCAGGCGCGGACCTTGCGCTGTGGCACGGGTTCACGGTGCCGCTGGTGCTCTCCGGCGTGATCATCTTCGCCGGCGCCATCATGTTCTGGCAGCGCGACGTAGTGGCCAAGGCGCAGTTCGAGCGCCCCGCGCTCGGCGACGCCAACGCGGTGTGGGACACCATCATGAACACGCTGCGCCGCTGGTCGCTGAAGCTGACGGCGTCCACGCAGCGCGGCTCGCTGACCATCAACCTGGCCGTCATCTTCACCTTCCTGGCCGTGGTGCCGCTGGCCGCGCTGATCCTGGGCGATTCCAACAACATCCGGATGCAGGTGTGGGACAACGTCTGGCAGGGCCTGGCCGTCACCGTCATGGCGGGGCTGGCGTTTTTCGCCGCCGTGCAGCGC